>JAEEGF010327208.1_pt1 | contig 10248 bp, 8 predicted proteins | sample 9134171 | NCBI WGS metagenome assembly JAEEGF01 (sample SAMN16246542, study PRJNA631951) | gut metagenome | biome: gut microbiome; feature: rumen; material: AP-attached | host: Bos | place: Iran: Karaj | collected 2018-10 | reverse complement strand
GTGACACTAAGAACCAAAGCAATGAACCTGTGGTCGATTACAGTACCTTCCGTGGGCTTATCATTCTTATAAACTATAATGATAAGCAGTTCCAGATGAGTAATGCCAACAGTTTTTACAACGAGTTGTGCAATACTCATAACTACACGGGTTTCTATCATCAGGGACAATTTCAACAGTGTACAGGCAGCGTGCGCGACTATTACTACGACAACTCCATGGGCCAGTTTGACCCCGATTTTGACGTTGTGGGTCCCGTCAGCCTCAACTATTCGTGCTATGAGGGTCAAGAAAAATCGCGCGAGATTTTCCAGGCTGCAATGGACGCAGTTGATAGCCAGGTCGATTTTTCACAATACGATGCCGACAATGATGGTGAGATTGACATGGTGTTTTTTATGGTGGCAGGCTACTCATCGAGCTATAGCGGCAACAATAGCGGTTATCTGTGGCCTCACATGAGCTACCTCTATGGTTACAACGGCAGCAGCTATTACTATCTGCAATATGACGGTAAGTACATGGGGCGCTATGCCTCGTCGTGCGAGATTTATGGTTGGGAGAGTTACGGATACACCATGCCTATCGCCATTGGCACAATTTGCCATGAGTTTGGGCATGTGCTTGGCTTGCCCGACCTCTATGATACCGACTATGGTCAAAGCGGAGGTCAGAGTATCCACCCCGATGGCTGGGATGTGATGGCTGGAGGAAGCCACAACAACTACGGCCGCACACCAGTAGGTTATAGCCTGTGGGAACGCTGGGAGCTTGGCTTCACTTCTAAGCCCCAAGAACTTACGGCTGGTACTAAGACTCTGAGCCCTGTGAATTCGAGCAACACAGGCTTGATGATGACATCGCCTAATCCTCAGGAATATTTCCTCTTTGAGGATCGACAGGCCAACAAATGGGACTCGGCTCTTCCTGGTCATGGACTACTTGTGACCCGAGTAGATCGCAGCAACCAGTCGGTCTGGGACCAGAACGATGTCAACTGCAACCCTCAGCGCAATTACTATGAGCTTGTCAGGGCGTCAGGAACCAGCGACAGCCAAGTGCCATTCCCAGGCAACAGCAACGTTACCGAACTCAACTCTATGACGGAACCAGCTCTCCTCACATGGGACGGGCAATCGTGTAACTTTGGTCTATCGGGAATTACCGAGACAGCTGGCAACATCACTTTCAATGTGGTTGCCGAGGTTGAGCCCAGCACAATCGTTGAGGACTTTGAGGCGATGCCTGTTTCGACTGTCGAGAATCCAGCCAATGTGCTTGGAAACTTCGCCACATGGACCTTCCCCAAGGCATCGGTAGTGGCAGCAAATGGCGGCAAAGCCGCAGGTCTTCAGTCACCTGGTGGTATTTTCATGACCAGCGACATCAACGTTAAGATGGTGAAGCTCACTATGCAGGCTACAAACCAATCTACTACTACATCTAAAGTGCAGCTGCAATATTCATTTGATGAAGGATCTACTTGGACCACCATTAGCACCGAGAATGTGGCGGCATCGAGCTCTGAGCAGCTGCAATGGCTACTTAACGACATCAATCAGCCTGTGAGATTTAAGATTATGCAGACTTCAGGTGCCAAGAACAAGTTGCTCCTCATCGACGATATCACTATCACATATACCGAAGCACCAACTTATGACCTGAAAATTGCAGATACACAGGTCAACGGTGCTACCATAGGCAACCTTGCTCAAATTGATGGCGTGGCAGGACTAGTGCAGTACCTGCCCATCAGCAACATCCTCAAAATAGGTAACGCCACAATCACTGGTGAGGGATGCGTAAATGCAGGCGCAACGCTTTCAGGTCTGAATATTCAGGTTCAAGGCGAGGTGACACTGAACACCACCCGAGTTGGCCGTCCAGCCATTATTTTCAACAATAGCGATGACGCTATCGTGCAAGGCGTTTCATCAGGGGATGAATATGCAAAACTAAACATCAATGTGCCAGCTGGAAACAATACGACGCCGGTTATTTACTACATTAGCTATTATGGAAACGATGAACATCGCGCGTTCATCAAGGATATCGACATTCACATGACTGGTACTGCCTATATAGGTTCAGAAAATTGGGACGAATGTCTTACTGTTGAGAATTCAAATATCATAGCAGATGGTCCATGGAGTGATTTTTACGTCATTCCTGATGTGCAGCTCGTTGACTGTTACGTGGCACTTCCCGAAGGTGGTTATTTTGACCGTGGCCAGTTGTGTGATGCTGATGGTAATGAGCATCATGGACCGTTTAAAATACTACAAGCGCAGCAAGTGGTTGCTGGCGATGTTAACGGAGATGGCACGGTGACCAGTGCCGATGTCACTGCGCTCTACAATTGGCTGCTTAATAGCGACAGCAGTTCTATCGTCAATGGCGATCAGAATAGTGACGGTGATATCACAGCAAGCGACATCACATTCGTTTATAATATCCTTTTGGGAAGCTGACAAATCGCATGAGATTTCCAGGCTGTAATGGACGCAGTTGATGGGCAAGTTGAATTTATTGTTTAGTCATATTTTTTACGATATTTGTAAAAAGATATATATTATTTGTTTTTGCTTGATTAGCAAATAAAAAACTCTAGCGTTATGAAGAAGATTATATCAATTTTGTTGTGCCTATGTGCTGTAATGGCAGTGCAGGCTCAGGTAATTAAGAAAGGTGACGCATTCTGGAACGGCAAGGTTCTATATACTGTTACCGAGATTAGAATGGGCAAGATAGTGTATATGCAGGGAGTTGACGCTTCGGGCAATGACTACGAACTCACTCTTGAGAAAGTGGGCAAGAAGGCGGGAAATTACAAGCTTATTCCAAGTCGTCAAGCCGACGATTCTCCATTCCGCTGCCCATGGAACAGCCGAGTGACGTATGTCAGGAAAAACGGCATGTATTTCCTTGCAGTGCGTAATGCCGACACCAATCTTATAGTCGAGACTTTGGTTCTGACTCCCGACAACATCACAAATTGCCAAGCGCAATTTGAAGATATTAAGGAGCTCCCGCTCTCGAGCATTTCTTCAAAAGTCTTGTTTCATGAAGAGACAACAGTTTACCTTAACACTGAAGACATGAAGCAGTATGTCAAGAAGTTTGCCCGCAAGAAAAACCGCACAGTGATTGAGGACACAAATATGCAGTTGATGAAGAGTGAACTTAATGAACGCGAAAACTGCCGTGATGATAATGGATACTAGGCAGGCATTTATAATGGTATAAAAAACAACCAGATTCACTGTTGAGAACCTGGTTGTTTTTTGCCCTAGTAAGAATTGCGCTTTATTTAAACTGAGCGCTGATCTTCTGGCATATTTTCTGCATCTCCTCGGTAGGGAGAGTGAGCTTCTGGCGGAAGAAGTTCATGTCGCTCTCCTTCTGCAGTGGCACGAGGTGCACGTGAGCGTGAGGTACTTCAAGACCGAGCACGGTGACACCCACTTTCACGCAAGGCATGGCCTCCTTGATGGCGGCTGCCACACGTTTGGCAAATGCCATGAGTCCGGCATACTCCTCATCATCGAGGTCAAAGATGTAATCTACTTCGTGCTTTGGAATCACGAGGGTGTGGCCAGGAGCCACGGGGTTGATGTCGAGAAATGCATAGTAGTGCTCGTCCTCGGCAATCTTATAGCTGGGAATTTCGCCAGCCACGATTCTGCTGAATATAGAAGCCATATTATCAGTTTATAGTTAAGAGTTCACAGTTAAGAGTTCACAGTTCACTGTTCAGTCCTAATCCTTAATCTCTAATCTCTAATCCTTAATCTGCACGAAGTGATTTACACTGCGATGTCAAGAATCTCAAATTTCATAGTTCCGGCAGGTGCCTGGATTTCTACAACGTCGCCCACTTTGTGGCCAACGAGACCCTTGGCGATGGGTGTGGTGATAGAGATCTTGCCCTCTTTGAGGTTTGACTCGGTATCGGTAACGATGGTGTAGGTCATCTTGATATTGTTACCAAGATTTTTTATAGTGACTTTTGTGAGGAGCTGCACTTCGTCGGTGTTGATTTTGCTCTCGTCGATGATGCGTGCGCCAGCAATCAGATTCTTGAGCTCGGCAATCTTAGCCTCGAGCATTCCTTGGCGCTCACGTGCGGCATCATACTCAGCATTCTCGCTCAGGTCGCCCTTCTCGCGTGCCTCAACGATTGCTTGCACAACTGCTGGACGTTCAACATTCTCTAAGTGAGCAAGTTCCTGCATTTTCTTGTCATAACCAGCCTTGGTCATATAACTAATAGCCATGGTAAAGTAATTTTTAAATTTTATAGTTAAAACATAGATTAAAAACCGAAGAATCTCAGTTGATGTGAGACTCTCCGCGTGTCATTCTTTTTTATTTCCGCTGCAAAATTACTCACTTTTCCAACATTACGCAAACAAAAATGCCAATAGTTATTAACAATTCAGTTTTATTAACCAATTTTCCTACCTTTTCTAATTATTTGATTCTAATTTGAGTAACTTTTGAGTGAATATGTGTTCATCTTACTACATAGTGGATGTTGCAATTATAATTGAATTGTTTTTTTGTCATTCGGGATAAATAATTCTACATTGTTTATAGAAAAAACATTCACTCTTGTGCTATTTATTTTTGTGTTTTATAGTATTTTCACTATTTTTGCAACGCAAAAATAAAACCTACTGGAATAATTGGAAACTAGTTGATTAGTAAACAAGTTCATTGCCTATTATCCCAGTTTATTTGTATGATTATTTGATTTATAAAGAATAATTAAAGAAAAAAATACCTTCAAATCCTTCATTCTTGCATTGATAGCGGTGTTGCTGCCGCAGTTGGCTAGTGCCTACGACTTTATGGCCAATGGCTTGTGCTATAACTTCAATACCGACAGCACTAATGTGACATTAACCAGTGGTGGCAATTACACTGACGCTGTAATCATACCTAGTGATGTGAAATGTGGTGACACCACTTACACTGTTACAGCGATTGGCGATAAGGCTTTCAACGATTGCGTTGGTTTGACAGCGGTTATTATCCCCAACACTGTGGTTTCAATAGGAGATTCAGCCTTCATGAATTGTAGTGGCTTGACATCCGTTGCTATCCCAAGCTCAGTGACTGCAATGGGTAATGATGTTTTCTATGGTTGTTCTAGTTTGCAGTCAATGCTGTTGTTTGGCACAAATTGCGATTATTTCACATCGGGAGCATCGAGTGTGCAAAGCCTGTTTCTTGCTCCAAGTGTCACCAGCATAAAAGGCTTGGGTGTGTCGCCCTCTCAGGTGTATAGCTATGGCGCGGTGCCACCAGTGTGTGATGACATAACATTCAATAGCTACTCAGGCACCCTGCATGTGCCAAATCAAGGCCTCGCCCCTTATTTGGCAGATGATTATTGGGGAAACTTCAACTCAATCAATGACGATGCTGTGTGGGCCGATAATGTTGCCATTACCTTAAGCGAGGACTCTGTCTCCTTGATGATTGGTGATACAGCCCAACTGACAGCCTCATTAGATACAGCCCCCACAGGAATGACGACAAAGTGGTTCTCAACCAACTCTAGTGTTGTTGAGGTTACCGATGGCGTGTTGACCGCAAAAGCGGTTGGAGAAGCCGATGTTGTTGCAGTGTGTGGTGAGCATTTTGCGATTTGTCATGTCACTGTTGAAGATGAAATAGTAACCATAGAGCTTGACCACACTTCGCTCACCCTCAACATGGATGAAACAGCAATAATCATACCTTCACACACACCCTCGACTATTCCATTAGATTATACATTCACTTGTAGTGACAGCGATGTTGTTTTAGCCGAATGGGAAGATGGCGTGATAAAACTGCTTGCCACAAAACCTGGCATTGCGGTTATCACAGTAAGTTCCAGTGATGGCAATGCTGTGCCAGCTATATGCGAGGTGACCGTGAATCGACCATTTGGTGACGTGAATGTTGATGGCCGCGTGACTACATCCGATGTCACCTGCATCTACAACTACTTGCTCAATGACGACGATACTTACTTAGCTACTAGCGACGTTAATGGCGATGGCTTTATAACCAGTACCGATATCACCATTTTGTATGATATATTGATGAACAACCCATCAAGCGACATCGAATATGATTATGTTGATTTGGGCCTGCCCAGCGGCACACTGTGGGCTACAATGAACATTGGAGCAAGCAGTCCTGAGGACAATGGCTACTATTTTGCCTGGGGAGAGACACTGCCTAAAGAATCCTACGATTTGAGCACCTACCAGTGGTGCAATGGCACTACTAAAACGATAACTAAGTACTGCACCAAGATTAGCTACGGCTATAATGGCTTCGTCGATAATAAGACCGAGCTTGACCCTGAAGACGATGCAGCTACTGTAAACTGGGGCCCAGAGTGGCGTATGCCGACGATTGAGCAAATGCAAGAGTTGAAAGATAACTGTTCCAGTGAATGGACAACAAGGAATGGTGTTTACGGAAGGCTTTTAACTAGCAACCACAACGGTGTGACATTATTTTTTCCTGCTGCTGGCTACTACTATGGAAGCGATCTCATAGGAGGAGAAGTGTATGGCAACTATTGGTCACGCATGCTTAACACTAGCAGCCCAGACTACGCCTTCTACATGACTTTCAAATCAGATTACTTGGCGTTTGGTATATGCCCACGCCAATATGGTTTTAGTGTTCGCGCGGTGCGTGTTCCCCTGAAATAGCACACTTTTTCCCTAGTATAATATCTTACTTGCTAGCACCTTATTGGAGGAAGTTATGGCAGCTATAAGAGACCATTGGTTAGGATGTAAATAATAACTATTGATAATTACTGTTGAGCTCGAAGAGGAAAGTACCAATTTTATCTTTAACTTACTTGGTTTCTAATATGAAACTGAGAGGCTTATTTTTACCCTAAATAAACTGTCATGCCTAGTTACGGCTTCAACGAGGGTAGTAGCTTTTTTTATAGAGGAAAGATAGTGGAAAGTTATCAGTTGTCAGTTGTCAGTCATCAGTCATCAGTTTTCAGTTGTGACTACCTTAATACCTTAATATTCCATAAGCTATTCCATATTATAAATTTTGATAATTCATTGCAATTCTTTATTTTTGCGAATTGAAATATAAACACTAAAAATTATGAAGAAATTATTTATCTTATTATTTGTTGCAGCCACATTTAGTGTGGCAAGTTATTCACAGGCCTATAATTATGATGTGAATGGTGATGGCATTGTCACAGCAGCCGATGTGACAGCACTTTATGACTATCTTTTAGGCAATGTGCCCATTGAGCCGCCTGTTGGCGAGGTGACAGAATATACTGTCAATGACGTTACGTTCAAGATGATTTCAGTTGATGGCGGCACGTTCACCATGGGCGCGACCGCCGAACAGGGCAGCGACGCATACGATTGGGAGTATCCTACCCATCAAGTGACATTGAGCGGTTTCAGCATAGGTCAAACCGAGGTGACACAAGAACTATGGCGAGCGGTGATGGGCAGCAACCCGAGCTATTTCAGCGGCAACCTCCAGCGTCCTGTGGAGTGTGTCTCTTGGAACGACTGTCAGCAGTTTATCGCGAAGCTGAACGAGATGACCGGCAAGCAGTTCCGCCTGCCCACCGAGGCTGAGTGGGAGTATGCTGCCCGTGGCGGCAACCTCAGCCAGGGCTACAAGTACAGTGGCAGCAACAATATTGATGATGTGGCGTGGTACAGGGATAATGCATATAATGTAGGAAGTAGCAGTCCTGACTACGGCACTCACACTGTCGCCACCAAGCAGCCCAATGAGCTTGGCATCTATGACATGAGCGGCAACGTGGGGGAGTGGTGTCAGGACTGGTATGGCAGCTACAGTGCAGGAGCACAGACCAACCCCACAGGTCCCGCATCGGGCTCTGACCGCGTGTTCCGTGGTGGCAGCTGGGGCAGCGGCGCCGGGTACTGTCGCGTGTCGAATCGCGACGACTTCAGCCCCGACCTCCGCGGCAGCGGCCTCGGCGTGCGGCTTGCCCTATAGTTTCCCCTGTAGAAATATATAGCATTAACATGATTTTGCCCAAAATGGCTCGTACGAAGCCGAGCCTAAAAAGGCAAAATCATGTTAATGCGATTTCGTGAGGCGATACATAATCTTGCCCGAGCGTTAGCGAGGGCAAAAATTTCAAATACAAGTTTCTTAAGTAGATTAATGACTTCACAGAGTGTAAGATATCATGTAATTAGATGAGAGTGAGTCAAAATTTGAACGAAATTATAAACAACTGAAACTTCTGAATATTCTGATATTTTAGAAATTGATTTTCAAAAGATTATAATTTTCATTATTTCAGATTTCTCAGAAAAATGCGGTTAAGCGAGTCAAAAGTATGAGCTTGCTCAATACCTTGCGAGCGTGAGCATTTTTGACACCGATAGGATGATTTTTTTGAAAAGTGTTAATAAAAAGGGTTAAAAACGAGGAAATAGATTTTTTTTGTTGTAACTTTGTCGTTTGGTTCATAGCCTTTAAAAATTAACAGAACAACTCTCTCGAAATGCAAGAAAATAACAATCCTTTTACTCAAGAATATGATGTCATAATAATAGGTGGTGGCATCACTGGTGCTGGCACGGCACGCGACTGCGCGTTGCGTGGCTTGAAGGTGCTGCTGGTGGAGCGCTTCGACTTCACTCACGGTGCCACAGGACGCAACCACGGCTTGCTACACAGTGGAGCGCGCTATGCCGTGACCGACCAGGAGAGCGCTGAGGAATGCATAGGCGAGAACATGATTCTGCGCCAAATTGCCCGCCACTGCATCGAGGAGACCGATGGCCTCTTTGTCACCCTTCCCGATGACGACTTGTCCTATCAGGCGACCTTCGTTGAGGCATGTCTGCGTGCTGGCATTAACGCCGAGATTATCGATCCCGCCGAGGCTCGAATGATAGAACCCTCGGTCAACCCAACGATAATAGGCGCAGTGCGAGTGCCTGATGCTTCTATCGACCCTTTCACTTTGACGACCGCCAATCTGCTCGATGCTCGCCGTTATGGCGCTGTGGCACTCACTTATCATGAGGTAATTGAGATGATAGTTGAGAATGCCCGTGTGATAGGCGTGAGGTTGCGTAATAACCTCACAGGTGAGGTTAGCACCGCCTATGCTCCTGTCACCGTTAATGCAGCAGGCATTTGGGGCACACTCATTGCTAAGCAAGCTGGAATTATCATCAATATGTTCCCAGCAAAGGGCTCGCTACTCATCTTCAGTCGCCGTGTTAACAACATGGTTATCAACCGCTGCCGCAAGCCTGCCAACGGCGACATCCTGGTTCCCGACAAGATAGTGAGTATGCTTGGCACCACAAGTGACCGCGTGCCCATCACGGAGATCGATAACATGCGTGTTACTCCCGAAGAAGTGGAGATACTGCTCAAAGAGGGCGTTAAAATGGTGCCCACATTGGCACGCACGCGCATCTTGCGCGCTTATGCCGGTGTGCGTCCACTGGTTGCCAGCGACGACGATCCGTCGGGTCGCAGCATCAGCCGCGGCATTGTGTGTCTCGACCATAAGGAGCGTGACGGCATGGACGGATTCATAACCATCACTGGTGGCAAGCTGATGACCTATAGGCTCATGGCCGAAAGGGCCACCGACTTGGTATGCCAAAAGATTAATAAAGTGGGGGCCTGCACTACCGCCATCCTGCCATTGCCAGGCAGCGACGAGAAGGCTCCCAAGAAGCGAGGTCATCAGCACGCTGTCACGGTGAAGGCGGCTCAGGACCGTCATGGCTCGTTGACTAAAGAAATTAAGGAAAAGAGCGCCGAGGACAAAGCAATGGTGTGTGAATGTGAGCATGCCAGCGTGGGTGAGATGAAATATGCCATCGAGAAACTGCACGTGAGCAATCTCACCAACTTGCGCCGCCGCACCCGCATGGGTATGGGGTCGTGTCAGGGCAAGCTTTGTGCTTGCCGTGCCGCTACATTGCTGTGCAAGGCAGGTGGCGATGCCAAGGCTGTACTTGCCGACCTGGCGTCGTTTATGAACGAACGCTGGAAGGGCATGCGTCCTGTGGCGTGGGGCTCTACCCTCAGCGAGGCTCAGCTCACAACACTAATTTATGAAGGTCTATGCGGACTGAATAGTTCACAGTTCAGAGTTCATAGTTCATAGTTCATAGTTAAACATCAGACATCAGACATCAAACATCAAACATCAGACATCATAAAGTTTCACGTGAA
>JAEEGF010199729.1_pt1 | contig 10248 bp, 8 predicted proteins | sample 9134171 | NCBI WGS metagenome assembly JAEEGF01 (sample SAMN16246542, study PRJNA631951) | gut metagenome | biome: gut microbiome; feature: rumen; material: AP-attached | host: Bos | place: Iran: Karaj | collected 2018-10 | reverse complement strand
GATAATTATTCAAAAATCTTGTTCCGAAAAGTAGACATTTTGAAACAGTATTATTAAAATGAATTCAAGTAGAGTTTATGGAATTTTATAATTGCCAGAACGGCATTTTTAGATGTTTCAGATTGCCTAATTTTTGAAACGCAATATAATGATGCGAAAAAGCAGGAAACCTAGCAAACAAGCTAAATCTTTAAACATTAGTTATAAGTGATAATAGAGTACAGGTGAGAAGAATGGAATTAAGCGGATATCCTTCAATTGATAAGCCATGGTTAAAATATTATAGTTCCGAAGCGATAAATTCAATTTTACCAAAATGTAAAATATACGATGATATTTGGAATAATAATAAAAACAACTTAGATGATGTGGCAATTAACTATTTTGATAGTCATATTTCCTATGGGGAAATGTTTTCAAATATAGAAGGTGCTGCAAAATCATTTAGTAATATGGGAGTGCGCAAAGGAGATATCGTCGCAGTTGTATCCGTAACACTTCCTGAGATAATATATACGTTCTATGGCCTTAATCGTATTGGGGCAATTTCCAATATGATTGATCCAAGAACCAGCATAGAGGGGATTAGGAATTACATAGAAGAAGTATCTGCAAAGGTAGTGGTTGTCATAGACTTGGCATACAGCAGAGTAGCACAGGCTGTGGTCGGGACAACTGTTGAAAATATAATTGTTGTTTCTCCTTCTGACTCATTACCATTTATAAAAAGACATCTATATCTTATGGGAAATAAGGTTAGTATTGCTACTGGATGTTTCACATGGAGAGAGTTTATCGCTTCAGGCAAGGAAACAAATCTTACAGACACTGAATATATAGAAAACGAGTGTTGTGTCATAGTGCATACCGGAGGGACAACCGGTATGCCAAAAGGGGTAATGCTTTCAAATGAAAATATCAATGCTGGTGCTAAGCAGTGTGATCTAAGCGGTTTTTGTCTTAATAGAGGAGACAGATGGCTTGGCATTATGCCTCCTTTTATAGCCTATGGAATATGTAATAGCCTCCATTTGCCATTGAGCATTGGTATGGAACTAATAATTATACCTAAATTTGATCCCAATACTTATGACAAATTGCTGATAAAGTATAAACCGACACATATTGTAGGCGTACCATCTCATTATCAGAAAGTGGTAGATAGCAAAAAGGTTAAGAATTTGGATATGTCTTTTATTTTATCTCCTGTAGTTGGTGGTGATGGGATAAAAGAAGAGCATGAAAAAGAAATCAGTTCATTCTTATTGAGTCATGGTTGTGGTACAAATTTAATTAAAGGCTACGGAATGACCGAAATATGTGCAGCAGCAGCGGCATCTGCTCAAATGACATATAATAAAACAGGCAGTGTAGGAATCCCATTCACTCACACGACAATATCTGTTTTTGATAAGGAAACGGGAAAAGAGTTAACCTATAATCAAGAAGGCGAAGTATGCATGAAAGGTCCTCATGTTATGCTTGGCTATTATAATAATGATGTAGCGACGAAAGAAGTGTTGAAAAAACATGAGGATGGAAGTATATGGATTCATTCTGGAGACCTTGGCTACATTGATGAAGATGGATGTCTTTTTATCAAGGGGAGGCTGAAACGGATGATAATTAGGCATGATGGATTTAAGGTGTTCCCTACACAGATTGAAAATGTACTTGAGGAACATGAAGTGGTCAAGGATTGTTGTGTTGTAGGTCATAGCGATACTGTTCATTCGGAAGGATGCTTACCAGTAGCTTTTATTGTACTTGAAAATGGCGTAAAAGAGTCGGAGGGGCTAACTGATGAATTACGAAGCATATGCGAAAGGGAGTTACCCGAATATGCACTTCCAGTGGAGTATAACTATATTCCCAGCTTACCATTAACTTCTATTGGGAAAATAGACTATAGAGTATTGGAGAAGAAGGCTAATTAAATGGAACAATATGAACAGGATATAAAACTTTTTCAATGATAATTAATTAGGTTGATAGATTATGCGGCAGATTAGTTAAGAAACGCGAATCATAATGTGAAGGAGTCACTGTTGTGTTCAAAGTTTTAGGATCCTTTTTCTATATGCTTTCTCTTGAACAGGGAGAATGTGAAAAATACTGCCGGGAGAAGCGGCTTGAACGTTATCGACAAAATGGCGGTGCTGTCAGATGGATTCCATTTCATTCCTTGGTGCATCGCTTTTTGATGCCGCTCTTGTGGTGTAATCAGTATTTTTCAGGAAAAAGGCTGACTATCATTCATGACAGGAGAAAAAGAGGCAGACACCCTATCATATACTGCCCGACACATATAGGCGGCGTTGATATTGAGATGTCTTTTTTGTCGATATATGATCCGGCTTGGCTGGTTCTTGGAGATCCGAGAGAACTGTACCGCAGTTTTGACGGATTCTTACTCCAAGCTAATGGTGTTATTTCAATGGATGTTCTAATCAAGGAAGATAGAATTGCAGCGAAAGCACAGATGAAGGACTTGCTGATAAATGGTGGCAATCTTCTTATGTTCCCTGAGGGAGTACAAAATATTAGCCCGAATGCGTTGGTGAATCCTTTATTTCCAGGAGCAGTTGAGCTGGCAATAGAATGTGAGGCGGATATTGTTCCAATAGCATTGTGCAGATCAGGCAATAGATACTATGCGAACATTGGTGAAAATATCAATTATGATAGCTGTGACCTTGCAGATAGATATAAGCTCACCGAGGAGCTTAGGGACAAAATAGCCACATTGAAATGGGAGATAATTGAGTCTATTCCGGGCATCAAAAGATGTGATGTATCCGACACAGCATATAGTGAATTCTTGCATGAAGTGTTTTCACTTGGTACATCATATACATGGACAGTAGATGATATCAGGTCAGGAATGTTTCGTCCAAAAGGAGTGACAGATTCTGAGGAAGTATTCGCTTTTATGGACAAAATTGTTCCATGCTTACGAAATGCTTTTTTGTATGGTGAAGCAAAAAAACAATAAACATGATATTATTTGTGTTTCTTTTTGTTCTTTCTTGAATTCATTACCTGCTTATAGTTCTTAGATCTGGCAAAGATTCCCTGAAGGGTTTCAAGTTCCAAAGGTGAAAGATTCTTAGGGTTCATGCCAAGCTCTCTGCAGAACTGTAAGGTAAGAATGCTCATGAAATCATCTTTATGCTTTTTAACGTTATCAAATAATTCATTAACTCTATCGGCCACGGTTGTATCCGTGGCTGTTTCTTTATCACTTACATGGGCGGTACGGATATCTTTTACAATAGGCTCCAGGTCAAGCTGGAGCTTATTAAGGAAGTAACGCTCCTCTTCAATGGTGCAGGCATCTAGAACAAGAAGCCCTGCATCGTCAGCAGATGGATTGAATTCTCCCATGATCCGTTTTCTTAATACATCAGCGTAGGCATTTACAGATTGGACAGATTGGGAAGCAACTCCGTCTACGAAAATCTCAGTATCCGCCATGAGCTTTTTGAAAGACGGATGACAGATGATTTCTCCAAGAAGCCTATTGTTGATAGTACCACTTTTCAGTACATCAAGAACAGAATCGCTGAGATTTAGTTCAGTGATAGCTCTATTTGTATTTTCCCTAACCTCTGATTTATCAAAAAGGTAATCAAGACTTACATTATAAAAATCTGCAAGGACAACCAGAACATAATGAGGTATGCCTTTGTTTTCGTCTGTCTCATATTCTCCAAGGGCTGAACTTGAAATGCCGGTCTTGGCTTCAAGCTCCTTTAAGGTAAGTCCTTTCTCTGTCCTTAAATCTTTTAATCTCTCTTGTAAAGTTATATGCGATTTCAAATTAATTTCCTCCGCTGATAATGACAAAAGAAAGTATATCATCAATAGCTCTTTTCATAAACGGTCCGTTTCCATAATCTCGGAAAAACGATTCCTGAAAGAAAAAATCCTACATAAGGGATATACGGGATGAACTTCTCCATTTTGGGACAATCAGAAATGTAAAAACTACATGATCGTTCCAAATGAATACTATTTCAGGGAAGCTAAGCGATGATACCGGAAGGCGGAGCGAGCCAAGGATAGAAAAACGACAAAGCCCAAAACAGTCTATATGGCTAACGGAACCAGAGGATACTTGTCAGGAACTCAGGAGGGGAGACGGCACTTAAGAAATGTTTTTTGATGATGAGCAAATGAATGGTCACCAGTTTCGATGAAGAGCTGGTGACTTTTGATTTGCCCATCATGAACAATATCCATGCGCAGGATTTTGTTCCGTAGCTTTTACAAACTTTGCTGCCGGGCAAACAGCAGAGTTTGTGAAAGCGTGACGCTGTGAATAGCAGCGTCTTCAGAAAATGCGAGCGCAGCATTTTCTGAACAAGGGGTCAAGGGGGCTAAGCCCTTTTGTCAAGTCCAGGGTGAAACCTTGGCCCAGGGAGGTGTGTTGAGTATCGACACACCGTACTGGGTATTATTTGTCGGCTCTGGATGGTGGCAGGTGGGCTGGGGGTTCCCTCGGCTGACAAGGCTTTTTAAAAAACAAACAACTAATGGAGGTAAGAAATTATGATGCGTGCTACAAGGCACAATGGAAGATCAGGAGCACACGGGACTTATAATCCGAAGCACAATGACCGCGAATTTGATCTTGATAATGCTGTTGACATCAACAGTGAGATGACGCCCAACAACATTTACTGGAACTGCTATCAGGGATTCACTTTCCATAAAGATAGACCGGATGACTGGATGTCTTTTAAGGATGTGGAGCTTCTCTTTTACAAGCAGCAGTTCACGGGATGGCTTGATGCACAGAATGAAAGACACAGAAAGGAAGGCCACAAGAAAAGGATCAAGACTATGGAAGAAGTAGTTACTAATAAAAAGTGGTGTCCTGAAGAAACAATCTATCAGATCGGGAACATCGATGGTACGGTCGACTACAAGGAACTTGCGATGGTAGTTGCCGAGACTATGCAGGAAATTGACAAAAGGTTTGGAGAGTACTGCAGGACCATGGACTGGGGGCTTCATATTGATGAGAAGACTCCTCACATCCATGAGCGCCATGTGTTCTTTGCTCCTGATGAGTATGGATTTGATATGCCCCAGCAGGAAGAAGCCTGCAGGAGGATGGGGCTTGAACTTCCTGATAAGGGGAGCGAACCGGGAAGGTATAACAACAGGAAGATGACTTTTGATAAGGAGTGCAGAGCCATCTTTCTGGAGAAATGCAAAGAGCATGGGATCGATCTTGAGGCAGAACCTATCTATGGCGGGAAGAAATATCAGGAAAAGCAGGAGTTCATCACAAGCCAGATCAATATGAAAAATCAGAATGTTCAGATTGAGAATGGACAGCTCCTTATTGATAACAGCATTCTGATTGAAGAAAGAAATTACCTCAAAAAAGAAATTAAGGAGTTGGATGATGAAAAACTTCATAAAGAGTTACAGCTTGAAGAAGTGGATGTCTTTATAAATGATGTCACAGAGATTGCCTATGATAAGGCATGTGAAACCATCATTGATGAGATTGCTGAGAATATTAGAAAAGAAGAGACAAAGGAGATCACTAAGTTAAAAGCTGAGATTACTGAGTCAGATAATCTCATCACAAAGGCTCTTGGAAGGTTTGCTGTAGAGCAACTGGATAAGCTGCAGAAAAGGCTATCGGGAATCAAGACAAGAGTTGTGGAATCTCTGAAAAGATCTTTTACTTCAACTACTAAGAAAGAACACCTTCTAAATAAAATAGCTGAAGCAGCAAGACCAAGTCTTATTGAAATCCTTAATAAGAAAAAAGAAGAGATTGCCAAAGAAAAAGCAAAGGAACTGGATGTGCCTTCAAGGAAAAGAAAGCATGAACAGTGCCTGTGAGGGAGGTATGGACGTGAGTGTATTTGATGAAGTCAAAGAAATGGTTACAGCGGTGGATGCTTTTAAGCATTATGGTATTGACGTTGGCAGCAAAGGGATGTGTTGCTGTCCTTTCCACAATGATAAACACCCAAGCATGAAGGTGGATAAGCGCTATCATTGCTTCGGATGTGGAGCGGATGGGGATGTGATAGATTTTGTTTCAAACCACTTTGGACTGTCGGCAATCGATTCAGTAAAAAAGCTGAATGAGGATTTTTATCTGAGATTAGAGATTGGAGCTAATCATAGAACTTTCAAATCTGAAGAACAGATTTGTCAGGGAAAAGAACTTACTGTCAGACGCGAGGTCGTAAGAGCGTTTGATATCGTAAGGAGGGATGCCATCAATACTCTTTCAAAGTATCACAGGCTTTTGTGGAACTGGAAAAAAGAATATGAACCAAAGGACGAAGGGGATGCCGGCTGGCATCCTTTTTTCGTGGAGTCACTGGATAAGCTGGATTTTGTAAATGAAATCCTTGATGCTCTGTTATTTGGAGAACGAACTGAACAGATTGAAATACTGGAAACTTATGGAGAGGAGATAAAACGTATTGGGGAACGAATTAAAAACTTTAACTGATGAAGAAATGGAAAGAATGGCCACTGTGCTTTTTGCATCTGGATTCATGGAGCGCATGGCTAAGAAAATTGCTACAGATGAAGGTACAAATAATGAGGCTGATAATGATGAGATTTCAGAAAGGCGCAGGCAGGTGAAACAGCTTCTTGAAACAGATCCTAAAGGGATCCCACTTCAGACAAATAACAACTGTAAAACAGCACTACGGGAAGATCCGGTGCTTAAGGATGCAATAAGATTCAATGAGCTGAATGAAAGGGTGGACATCATAAAACCTGTGCCATGGAGAAGAAGCACTGCCGCCCTAACAGATGTTGATGTGGCAAATCTTATAACCTATCTTGAAGTTCATTACGGGTTGAAAGATGACAGGAAGATCGAAAGGGCTATAAAGACGGTTTCTTTTGATAATCCCTATCATCCAATAAAGCAGTACTGGGAGTCGCTTGTATGGGATGGAACCGAAAGAGTGCGTCATGCTCTACACCACTTCCTTGGTGCTGATGAGTCCGAACTCAATTATCAGGCACTCAAAATATTCATGCTTGGTGCAATATCGAGAGTGTATGATCCCGGACACAAGTTTGATTATATGGTATGTCTTGTAGGTGGTCAGGGAGCAGGCAAATCAACATTTCTGCGATTCCTTGCTATAGAGGACAGGTATTTCACTGATGACCTCAAGAACCTTGAAGGAGATGATGTCTTTGAAAAGCTTCAGGGGCACATGATAGTAGAAATGGCGGAGATGCTTGCTACAGTAAGAGCATCAAACGCTGAGGAAATCAAAGCTTTTATAACAAGACAGGTGGATGTATACCGCATAAGATATGACAAATTTGTATCTGAGCATCCAAGGAAGTGTGTATTTGCAGGAACATCGAATAAAAGACAGTTCCTTCCTCCGGATAAATCAGGTAACCGAAGGTTTATCCCTATTGAGTGTCATGCATCACTTGCTGAGGTCCACATCCTCGATGATGAAGAAGAATCCAGGAAATATATCGAGCAGATGTGGGCTGAGATGATGGTGATATTCAGGTCAGGAGATTATTCTCTGACTCTTTCAAAAGAAATGCAGGAAGAACTGGAGCTCCTTCAGGAAGATTTTGTTCCGGAAGATCCCATGGAAACAGAGATACGTGATTTCCTTGATGCGACTAAAGAGAACTATGTATGTGTTCAGATGCTTTTCTATAAAGCACTGGGGCATAGCAGTCTTTTTGACAAACCCAAGCAGGGTGAAGCAAGGCTGATAGCGAACATCATGGATAACATCCCGGGATGGAAACGAGTATCGAGTCATGACTTCTTTGACTATGGCAAGCAGCGTGGATGGGTCAGAGAAGGCGCTCCGCTGGAGGTCACAGATCCTGATGGCTTTATGCCGGTTCCTGAACAGATGGAGATTCCCTTCACCTGACAGGATAAACTGATAAACCGATAAACTGATAAAAATAAAAGTATTTTGTAACTGTAATAATTGAAAATTTTTTTAGAACCGGTTTATGGGAGTGAGTTTATCACCTTCCTGCCGGCTCTTTTCAATGGAGGGGAATAACAATATGGAAAAGAGATTATTGAATATTGAAGAGTTTTGCCAGTATATGGGAATTGGCAAGACTAAGGCAAGAGAATTGCTACGTGGTCGGAACGGATTTGGGGTACAGATTGGCAACAGATGGTACGCCGACAAGAACAAGTTGGACAAGTGGATTGACAGAAACGCAGCGTAAAAATGAATTGAGACAAAGGGAGCCTACTGCTATACTTTATATAGTTGTAGGCTCCCATTTTGATCTCACGAAAGGAGATAGAATGGGAAAGTCATTAAATGGTAAAGAACTGGGTAAGGGTATTACCCAGAGAAAGGATGGTTTATATCAGGCTCGCTTTACAAATCGCTTTGGTAAAAGGCAGACGATATATGCTAATACAGTCACAGAGATAACAAAAAAGCTACGAGATGAGCAATACGAGGATGAGAAGCAGATCAACGTTGTAACCAGCACTATTACTCTTGACGAGTGGTACGATAAGTGGATTACTACCTGCAAGAAGCACTGCAGAGATACAACAATCAGAACTTACGGAGTTATTTACAACAGATTAAGAGCTGATCTTGGATGGAGAAAGCTAAATAAACTGAATCTTGTAATACTACAGGATGCATTTAACAAGCTTGAGACGGATAATATGCGCGATGATTGCAAGAGTGTTCTTATAGATATGCTCAATCGTGCGGTAGAAACAGACCTTCTCGTGAAGAACGTGGCTTTTGGCATAAACACCACTATTGATAATGATGAGAAGGCAGAAAAGAGAATTCTTTCAGATGAAGAGATTTCACTTCTTCTAGACAGCACAGATGGAGACCAGATGCATAACTTCTTTGTTGTGGCGCTGGGGACGGGAATGAGAATGGGTGAAATACTCGGATTAAACTGGGATTGTGTTCATTTTGACACTGGCATGGTAGAGATAAACAAAACTCTATGCTATCTGCCTAATGGTGGAGTTGGTATTTATGAGTTTCATCCTCCAAAGACCAGGGTGGGGAAGAGAAGCATACCGATGACGTCTGCTGTTAAAGAGGCACTTCTTAAACAGAAGAAATGGAAAGAGCGTGTTGCAATCAGGCATAATCCTAGGCCCGGAATGGAAGATCTGGTTTTCTGCAGTAAGACCAACAATCCGATCAATGAAGCAAATATACGAGGATCCATACGTTATATTGTTGACAAAATCAATCGTGAGAATCCTGGCTTGAATTTTGCGCCGTTTACGCCACATGGACTTAGGCATACCTTTGCGACCAAAGCTATTGCAAGAGGAATGCAACCCAAGGTTCTTCAGAAGATTCTGGGTCACAATTCTCTTCAGATGACTATGGATCTTTACTGTCATGTCGAGGACGATACTCTCACTGAAGCAATGGCGCTCATGGAGAAAGTGGTGTAAAAGTGGTGTAGTAGAACAGATGGTAGATGAAGAAAGCGAGTATTTAAGCCATATTATGAGTAAACATCTTAAATTCGTGATCTTCCAGGTGGTTGATGAGATGTAAGAGCACGAGATGTATCGGGGTGGCTGGGAAAAAATAAGCAGATACCTTCAAAAGTGAGGGTATCTGCTTTATTATGATTCGTGTTTTGTCGGACAAATCATTTCATTCCCAGAATAACTCGTCCAGTGTTTTGTCCAAAGCCTTGCATATGGCTATGCACAGGTTGATGGTAGGGTTGTAGTCACCCTTCTCGATGGCGCTTATGGTCTGCCTTGATACGCCGCAGATTGTGGCGAGCTGATCTTGTGAGAGATCCTTGCCGGCCCGCGCCGCTTTCAGTCTTAGATTCTTCATGATCAGTCCTCCTCGTGGTGTCCAAGGTCAAGACACTTTTTAATAAGCGCTGCAACACCTATAATAGCCATCCATATAAGAACCATAAGGTTCAGTATGGGCAGGGAGTCAAATCCCTGTGTGGTTACCCTGCCATTCGCGAAAGCCGCAGCTACCGGGATGATATTAAGGATGACAGCCACTGCAATGATTATGTAGTAGCGCTTGTGGTTATTATTAAGACCCCAATATACGTCGTTCCATATACTATGTACGCAAAGAACCAGGCAGGCCGCCAGTATCACTATCATGTGGATGAGGTACTCCTCTACCGGGAAGATGAATCCGGACATCTTGACCAGCATGAAGATCACTTCAAGGGCAAGCATGGTGTAAAAACTGTATTTATATCCCT
>JAEEGF012483878.1_pt1 | contig 10249 bp, 7 predicted proteins | sample 9134171 | NCBI WGS metagenome assembly JAEEGF01 (sample SAMN16246542, study PRJNA631951) | gut metagenome | biome: gut microbiome; feature: rumen; material: AP-attached | host: Bos | place: Iran: Karaj | collected 2018-10 | reverse complement strand
CCATGAAACCATGCGACAACCGGGCGAACCAGAGCCTGGGAAGTTCGCTGTTGTGTGAGAGCATGGAAAGAGAGGCGATCTCCAGCAAAATGAAAATCGCGGCACTGAAGATTTTGCTTACGACAGGTCTTTCCTTGGGCATTACCTCATGAGGAATGAGTAGTTCGAAGTCTTTTTGAGAGCTATACACGTTCCCCTGGCCACGGCCCTAAGCGGGTCTTCGGCGACATGGAACTGGATGTTCACCTTGTCAGTGAACCTCTTGGCGAGTCCGCGGAGCAGTGCTCCTCCTCCGGAGAGGAATATTCCATTCTCAACGATGTCTGAGTAGAGCTCAGGAGGAGTCTGCTCGAGGACATGAAGTATGGAGGCTTCAAGCTTGGCGACACTCTTGTCGAGGCAATGGGCGATCTCCTGGTAGGTGACTGTAGCTTCGACAGGATGGGCGGTCATCAGGTTAGGACCGTTTACCACGAAGGGCTCGGGTTCCTCGTCCAGATCTGGAATAACGGCACCGACTGCAATCTTGATCTTTTCTGCAGTGGTTTCACCAATCCTGATGTTGTGCTGCTGGCGCATGTAGTACTGGATGTCTGTGTTGAACACATCACCTGCAGTCTGTATGCTTTCCTGCTCAACTATGCCACCGAGAGAGATGACTGCTATCTCAGCCGTACCACCTCCGATGTCAACAACCATGTTGCCCTTAGGGGCCTCGACGTCAAGACCGATACCAAGGGCTGCAGCCATAGGCTCGTAAATCAGATAGACATCCCTTCCTCCGGCATGCTCGCAGGAGTCGCGGACAGCCCTGATTTCAACCTGGGTACTACCCGAAGGAATTCCGACGACTATCTTGAGGTTGGGGGAGAAAAGGCTTTTCTTTTTGTTGTTGACCTGCTTGATGAAGCCCTTGATCATCATCTCCGCAGCATTGAAGTCTGCGATGACTCCGTTGCGAAGCGGGCGGATGGTCTTGATCCCGGGATTGGTGTGCTCGTGCATCAGCTTGGCCTGTTGGCCGATGGCGATGCACTTCTGGGTGTTGTTGTCAATTGCCACTATACTCGGCTCGTCAAGCACCTTCTCGTCATTGCGGAAAATGACGGTGTTGGCGGTACCGAGGTCCATTGCTATTTCTTGGGTAAGAAACGAAAATGCCATAATAAAACTTATCTATTCAAAAGTCTGTAAATATACAAAAAAAGTTATATTTGTGAGGAATATATGACCAGGGGAAGTAAAATATTGATTGTCATGGCGGCCGGAAGCGGAACCCGTATGGGATCATCCGTTCCGAAGCAGTTCCTTGACCTTGGCGGCAAGCCTGTCCTTCGCCGGACCATTGAAACCTTTGTATCAGCAGTGCCGGACATTAAGGTGATAACGGTTCTTCCGAAGGAACATATTCCTTTTTGGAAGGAGTATTGCGTCGCCAATGACTTCAACTGTCCCCAACTCCTTGTAGCAGGTGGTATTACCCGCTTTCATTCTGTAAGGAACGCTCTTGAGAAGGTTCCGGAAGGTGCTATTGTGGCCATTCACGATGGAGTGAGGCCCCTGCTGTCCCAGAAACTGGTCAATGGAATGTTTTCAAAGATGGAAAGAGGGAAGATCCATGCATTGATTCCCGTGGTGCCCTCTGTTGACACCCTGAAGGTGCTTGACCGAACGGTCTCCGGAGAACTAACGGATTCCGGAGAAGGGATTGACAGGAGCCGCGTCTTCGGTGCCCAGACGCCCCAAATGTTCCTGTCCGGTGACATCAAAGCCGCATATTCACAAGCCTTTGACACATCTTTCACTGATGATGCTTCCGTCGCCAGTAAAAAAGGAATACCTCTCTCCTTCTGCGACGGAGAGAGGTACAATTTTAAACTGACTTCACCTGAAGACCTCGCGCTCGCGAGGATGATTATCTCTTCTTGGCCTCGATAGGAGTCTGGTAGCTCGTATTTTTGTAGTCCTTGACCCAGACCTGGCGTTCAATCGCCTGGTCAAGTGAGATCATGGTTTCAGTCGACTGGATGTAGGGGATCTTCTGCATCGTGTTCAGAAGTACTTCCATTAGGTGATCGTTGTCAAAACAATAAACCTTTACGAGCAAAGCAGCGTTTCCGGTCACGAAATGACATTCGACAATCTCGGCTATCTTCTTGAGATTCGCCACCACTTCTGGGTACTTGTTAGCTTCCGAGAGAGTGACGCTGATGAATGCGCAGACATTCAGTCCCAGTGCCTGAGGTTTGACGAGAAGACGCGATCCGGTTATGACTCCATTCGCCTCCAAACGTTTGACCCTCTGATGGATAGCGGCTCCGGAGACACCGCATTCGCGGGCAATCTCCAAGAAGGGCATCCTGGCATTGTTCACAAGGAAAGACAAGATTTTCTGATCGATCTGGTCGATGTGATAAGTTGCCATTACTTTCAGTTTATAACTTTGTAACGGCAAATTTAACGAAATAATTCAAAAAATCAAGATTTCTTGAAACGTCTGCGCCCTTTTTCTGATGGTTTGGAATTGTTAATCAATTTCAAACACTCCTCTTCGCTGAGTTTGGAAACGTCGGTTCCTTTTGGAATCCTGAAGTTCGATCCAGCATGCTTGATGTAGGGTCCATAACGTCCGTTGATGACCTGGATGTCAGAATCCTTGTACTCGACAAGGACCGGAGTCGCCGAGGTCTTGTCGGTGCTCTGGCTGATAATTTCAATGCATTCTTCCAAGGTGATCTTCAAAGGGTCTTTTCCGCGTGGCAGGGAGAAATTCTTGTCACCGTACTTCAAGTAAGGCCCGAAACGTCCCTTCATGGCCACTATTTCGATTCCTTCATAAGTACCGACTGTCCTCGGTAGCTGGAAAAGTTTCATGGCGTCGGACAGGGTGATGCTTTCTATGAGCTGTCCCTTCCCAAGTGATGCGAACTGAGCATTTTCACCTTCTCCTTTCTGGATGAACGGGCCGAATTTTCCGAACTTGGCAATGAACTTGTTACCCTCCTCATCAGAACCCAGCTCGCGTGAAACGTGGCTGAAGTTACCATCATGAAGGACCTCGTCCACCTTCTTGTGGAAAGGTGTGTAGAACTTTCCGATCACATCATTCCAGACCATTTTCCCGCTCGCGATCTGGTCGAAATCCTCCTCGACGTTGGCGGTGAAGTCGTAGTCCATGATTTCGGTGAAGTTCTTTTCAAGATAGTCAGTAACTATCATTCCGATTTCCTGGGGAAGCAACTTGCCCCTTTCTGCACCGATGGTTTCAGTCTTGGTGGTCTCTGAAACGGTGTTGTCCTTGAGTGAGAGATCCTGGACTTGAACCTTGCGTCCTTCCTTGTCTCCTTTCACTATATAGCCGCGGCCTGAAGTCAGGGTACTGATAGTAGTGGCATAGGTCGATGGCCTGCCGATTTCCAATTCCTCGAGCTTCTTCACAAGTGTGGCTTCTGAGTATCTCGGAGGGGCCGCAGTGAACTTGCACTCCGCCTTGATGACCTTCCTTTCCATGATGGTACCCTCCTCGATGTCGGGAAGGATGACATCTCCATCTTCTCCGGTCTCCTGGTCATCGGTGCTCTCCATGTAGAGTTTCAGGAAACCGTCGAACAGGACCTGGGTAGCTTGGACGGTGAACAATTCCTCCCTCTTGTCAGAAGACACTTTCATGGTGGTCAGAAGCACCTTCGCATCGGCCATCTGGGAAGCTACGGTACGTTTCCAGATCAGGTTGTAAAGCTTCTTCTCCTGGGCGGTGCCTTCTATATCGGTGTTCTCGATGTAGGTCGGGCGGATGGCCTCATGGGCCTCCTGGGCACCCTTGCTGCGGGTTTTGAACTGGCGGGTGTGATGATACCCTGTTCCGAATGTTTCGGTAATATATTTCTTTGCCGTTCCGAGTGCGAGTGTGGACAGGTTGGTCGAGTCGGTTCTCATGTAAGTGATGAGTCCCCTTTCATAGAGCGACTGTGCAATCCTCATCGTCACTCCCACAGGGAAATGAAGCTTCCTTGCAGCCTCCTGCTGGAGGGTTGAAGTGGTGAACGGGGGAGCCGGATTCCTCACGGCTTCCTTCTTCTCGATTTCAGACACCTTGAATTCTGCACCGATGCAGTCGGACAGGAAGGTCCTGGCTTCTTCGATGTTCTTGAACTTTGTGTCCAGCAAGGCTTTAACCTTGACTGAAGAGGGGTGTCCCTCTGGATGGAAGGTGGCTTCCACCTTGTAATATGGCTCGTTCTTGAAAGCCATGATTTCCTTCTCCCTTTCGACGACCAGCCTCAGGGCGACGGATTGTACGCGACCTGCGCTGAGTTTCGGCTGGATCTTTCTCCAGAGGACAGGAGACAGTTCGAATCCGACAAGCCTGTCGAGCACCCTGCGCGCCTGCTGGGCGTTCACAAGATCCATGTCAATGTCCCTTGGGTTCTTGACAGCTTCGGTTATTGCATTCTTGGTAATCTCTGGGAAAACGATCCTTCTGGTGTTTTCCTTTTTGAGTCCGAGAGTCTCGAAAAGGTGCCAGGAAATGGCTTCTCCTTCACGGTCGGCATCAGATGCCAGCCATACGGTAGAGGCGGATTCGGCTGCCTTGCGGAGTTCCGAAACTACTTTCTTCTTATCGGAGGGGATTACATATTCAGGGGTGAAATTCTTTTCGACATTGACGCTTAGCTTCTTGTCCTGAAGGTCCCTGATGTGTCCGAAACTGGACTTCACCATGTAGTCGTTTCCAAGGAATTTCTGTATGGTCTTGGCCTTGGCCGGAGACTCGACGATTACTAGATTGTCTGCCATGTTGTTCTGTTTAGCAAGTTGTTCATAGATAGTTTGAAGATTCAGACTGCAAAGTAAACCACAAACCGGGCAATTTTCCAAATTTTGTTATAAATTTGTCTTTATTATGACTCAAGAGACAAGAAAGAAAATCACCAAGTGGTTCTGGATCCTGATAACGTTTCCGGTCCTGTTCCTGTTGTTCTTGATCCTGCTCGTCTGGATGTTCGCCGACATCCCTTCATTCAAGGAATTGGAGAACCCTGACAGCAAGCTTGCTACGCAAGTAATAGCAGAGGGAGGAGAGGTTCTCACTACCTTCCATATAGAAAACAGGACGTTCGTCACCTACGAGGAACTTTCACCGAATATCGTACATGCTGCGGTAGCCACCGAGGATGTCCGTTTCTACCGTCATTCCGGAATAGATTTCATAGGCCTCGGCCGAGTGCTTTTCAAGACCATCCTGATGCAGAATTCCAGTCAGGGAGGTGGCAGTACCATCACCCAGCAGCTTGCCAAAACCCTCTATCCCCGAAAGGAGATAGGGCGCAAGGTGCCCGGAATCTATCATATGAAGATGGTCTGGACGAAGCTTAAGGAATGGATTACAGCTGTCAAGCTGGAGAGGGACTACACCAAGGACGAGATCATGACCATGTACCTCAACTCCATCTTTTTCGGCAGCAGTGCCTATGGAGTCCGTTCAGCGTCAGAGACTTTCTTCGGCAAGTCACCATCCGAGCTGACAGTGGAAGAGAGTGCAATGCTGGTGGGCATGGTCAACAAGCCCACCAGGTACAATCCTGCGATTAACCCTGACAAGGCCTTATCCAGAAGGAACTTCGTTATCGGTCAGATGGAGAAGGCCGGCTACATAAACAAGGCTCAGAGGGATTCCATATGTGAGATTCCCATCACCCTGAATTACGAGGTCCAGGATCACAATGCCGGCAGGGCCCCTTATTTCAGGGATATGATCCGCAGGGTGATGACAGCCAAGAAGCCACATCGCTCGGACTACAAGGTGCGGGAGGAATTCTCTGCTGATTCCCTGGCATGGGAGAACGACCAGCTTTACGGATGGATTGAAAAGAACCGGAAGACCGACGGGTCGCAGTACGACCTCGATAGAGACGGCCTCAGGATCTACACGACCATCAACTTCAAGATGCAGAAATACGCTGAGGAGGCGGTTGCTGAGAGGATTAAGTCCCTTCAGGCCGATTTCATGAAGGATCTCAAGTACAAGACCAACGCCCCGTTCTCCAATGACATCGACGAAGCCACAAGGAACCGCCTGATGAACCAGGCACGAAGATGGAGTGACCGCTGGCGCATGCTCAAGAACGACGGCAAGACCGAGGCCCAGATACTCAAGACCTTCTCAGAGCCTGTGAAGATGCGCGTTTTCGCTTACAACAAGAACGGCTTCATAGACACCCTGATGACCCCGGATGACTCCATCCGTTATTACAAGTCGATGCTCAGGACGGCATTCGTGGCCATGGAGCCAGGTACCGGACATGTGAAAGCCTATGTCGGAGGTCCAAACTATAGGTATTTCAAGTACGACAACGTAAGTCAAGGAAAGCGCCAGGTCGGTTCCACTATCAAACCTTTCCTCTACACCCTGGCAATGCAGGAGGGTATGACCCCCTGTGACAAGGTGGTTGACCTTCCTCAGACTTTCGAGGTGCCCGGTGGTACTACATGGACTCCTAGGAGTACCGATGCCGAGAAATGGATAGGCAAGACCGTGACACTGAAATGGGGACTCACCAACAGTTCCAACAACATCTCTGCTTACCTGATGAAGCAGTTCGGTCCTGCTGCAATGGCTGATATGATGCGCAGGATGGGTATCCAGAGCCATATTGACGAGGTTCCTGCGCTTTGTGTCGGTCCTGCCGACATTTCCCTCTGGGAGATGGTTGCTGCCTACAACACCTTCCCTTCCAGGGGAGTATATGTCGCTCCCCTCTTCGTAACCAGGATAGAGGACAGCAAGGGTAATGTCATCAGCGAATTTACCACGCGGAGGCGTGAGGCCATCGGAGAGAATACAGCCTACCTCATGGTCAACCTGATGCAAGGTGTCGTCCAGGGTGGAACCGCAAGCAGGCTGCGCTATCGCTACAACCTCATGGGTGAGATTGCCGGAAAGACCGGAACCACCAATGACAACTCCGATGGATGGTTCATAGGCTACACTCCTACCCTTGTGGCAGGAGTCTGGACCGGAGCTGAGGACCGTCAGGTCCATTTCCAGTCCGGTACCCTCGGCCAGGGAGCCAACATGTCGTTACCGACATGGGGTATATTCATGCAGAAAGTGCTCGCAGACGGTACCCTTGGAGTGAGGGCGACTGACAAATTCGCCGCTCCTGCCGGAGTCGTGGAAGGCCTTGGCTGCACTGGAAGTGACGATGAGGTCTCCGAACAGCAGGACAGGATTGAGGATTATTATTTTGAATAGCTTTTGAATATGGGCAAGTACAACAAGATTGCGGTAATCTACGGAAGCGACTCCTCCGAGTGGGAAGTTGCATGCCGCAGTGGAGAATTCGTTGCATCCCGCATCGACGGGAACCAGTACGATGTCTATGAGATATTCGCCCGCTTCGGGAAATGGCAGCTCGTGGCCATGAAGAAGAAGGATGCCATGAGGGTTCCTTTCCCTGAAGGAGCAAGGCCCGAAATCGACAAGACGGATTTCTCCGTAAAGGTCTATGGAGAGAAGGTCAAGTTCGACTTTGCCTACATCATGCAGCATGGAGTGCCCGGGGAGAACGGACTCATGCAAGGCTATTTTGAAATGATCGGTGTCCCATTCAGCACCTGCAGTGCTTTCGTCTCTGCGGTCGCTTTCGACAAGTTTGTCTGCAAGAGCTATCTCAGGGATGTCGATTTCGTAAAATGCGCTCCTGACGTGTTTGTCCGCAATGGAATGGATCCTGAAGAAGTTGCCCGAAAAGTGGCTTCGAAGCTTTCGTTCCCGGTGTTCGTAAAACCTACCAATGCCGGGTCCAGCTTTGGAATCAGCAAGGTTGCCAAGGCCGAGGACATCCCGGTTGCCATCAATTTCGCTTTCTCCGAAGGCCCCATGGCTATCATCGAGCAGGGAATATCCGGCCGTGAAATGACCTGTGCGGCCTACTCCGATTCTGAAGGAGTCAAGGCCCTTCCGGTCATTGAGATAGTTACTGACAATGACTATTTCGATTATGATGCGAAGTACAACGGAAGCAGCCAGGAACTCTGTCCCGCTCCTATTGACGATAGCGTCTCCGACCACATAAAGGAGGTAACCGTCAAGATCTATTCACTTCTTGGATGCAAAGGCCTGGTCAGGATGGACTATATCCTCAGCGATGATGGACTTTATTTCCTCGAAGTCAACACGATTCCCGGAATGACCAGCGCATCCCTCGTCCCGAAGATGGTCAGGACAGCCGGGATTGACATCACTGATTTCCTTACCGGAATAATTGAGAATTCCTGATGCTCCTCAAAGATTTCCTGAAGGAGGGAGCGGCTCGACTCGAATCATTCTATCCGGCCCGTGAGGCTATGAATATCATGCTGATACTCTGTGAGGAGAGGATCGGCACGAAGAGGTTTACGCATCTGGTCGAACCTGATTTTTCAATTAATGACGGGGATTTACCACGATTGAAGGCGGATCTGGAGAGACTCTCTTCCGGGGAACCGATACAATACGTACTGGGTTATGCCGATTTCTGCGAGTTCCGTTTCGAGGTTACTCCGGATGTGCTCATCCCCAGGCCTGAGACAGAATTATTATGTAAGGAAGCTATCAAGGTACTTGGAACGGTTCCAAAGCCAAGGGTCCTTGACCTTTGTACTGGCTCAGGATGCATAGCCTGGACTATTGCCCTGAATGTCCCGGGTTCTGTAGTCTTTGGTACAGACATTTCCCAAAAGGCGCTTGAAGTTGCTGCCGGACAGGAGTTTTCTTCAGAAGTTGAAGAGACTGGTGCGTTGGCCCCGGTTTTTGTCAAAGCTGATCTTCTGGGAGATGAAAGGGCTCTTGGACAAACCGGTTTCGACCTGATAGTCAGCAATCCTCCGTACATCAAGGAATCCGAGAAGGCTTTAATGAGGCCTAATGTGCTGGATTTCGAACCGTCGTCAGCTCTGTTCGTTCCAGACGATGACCCTTTGTTATTTTACCGGCACGTGGCCAGATGGTCAAGAAGCCTCCTTTCACCAGGGGGTAGGGGAATGGTGGAAATCAATGAGCTCCTGGGAGAGGAAACAAAGAGCCTGTTCGTGGATGCCGGATTCGAAGAAGTTGTAATTGTCAAGGACTTTTACGGGAAAAACCGTTTCGTTTCTTTCAGGAAATAATTCCTCCGGGGTTTCTGGAATAGATTTTTGAATTAGCCGTTGAATATTTTGTCCAACGGCTGTTTTTTTGTCACTTTGCTTCCGTAGAAATTAAAACTTATTCATCATGAAAAACTTAATCATTGCTCTTGCAGCAACCCTTTTTCTATTCTTCTCGTGCGACGACGTGTCCAGGGAAGAGATGCTCTCCTCTAACGGAACCACAGATTCCGAAATGATCCTTCAGGTAACCCCTGAGTCCGTGGCCAGGATGCTGTCCAACCTGCCGCTGACATTAGCTCAAATCTCCGAAGTAAAGAAAGCAGTTGATGCGTCTTCCGCAAATGGTTATGACGAGGAGTATCCTTTTTCACTGGTTTTTTCTTCTCCCGGAGCCGGTGTTGGTGAAGATCCTAGCATCACGAAGGCTACCGACGGACCTCTTTCATTAGGGAACCTCATCCGGGAAAGAGTTTCCGGTTCAGCGACCAGGTCCGATGATTTCATTGGAGAATTGGCCTCTTCCGATCTCCAGATTTATTGGCCATATTCAGATTCCTGGGATGAAAAGTCTGCTCCAGTTATCACATTTGTCCCTTCTGACGGGAGGGAAAGCAATGTCGGTTTCTATTCCGAAACCCTGCCGGATGGTTCCCGCATCGTCAAGGAAACAATGGTTGACGAGGCTTATGCCATGTCCCATCCTGTCTGGGTGGTCAACTTTAACCAGGATTTAGGAGCGATTACTCCGCAGATGCTGGCAAAGAAATGCTTTTCTGGGAGTGAAACCAGGGCGACAACCAGTTCCAAGACCCTAAGACTGAAGGAATTCAAGGCTCACAGGCAGTACGATCCATGGCTCTCCGGAGGAAGTGAGTTCTTCATCAAAATTGGCTCGCTGAAGGCCTTTAAAGCTGATGTTGTAGCAGATCTCAAACTTTACAATCCGGAAATCACCGACCTGATGATAAAGATCAAAAGGGGGCAGGTCGGAAGAGCCCTTCGTTACAACACGATCCTGGTATCGGACTGGTCTGAACAGCTTAATGAAAGCGCTTTCATGCTTACAGAGGATGACGGAGGCAAGATGACTACCTGGAAGGCTTCCGGGACAGTGAAG
>JAEEGF010578839.1_pt1 | contig 10249 bp, 8 predicted proteins | sample 9134171 | NCBI WGS metagenome assembly JAEEGF01 (sample SAMN16246542, study PRJNA631951) | gut metagenome | biome: gut microbiome; feature: rumen; material: AP-attached | host: Bos | place: Iran: Karaj | collected 2018-10 | reverse complement strand
ATAAGTGGAAAGCTTTATTTCTATATGAATCGCGACACTAGAGCTGACAGATCCCTTGAGATATATGTGAATGGAGAGTTCACTAGCGGCTATGGTAATGCTTCCTGCCAGAAGGTTCTTGATCTTGGCTACTTCGAAGAAGGAGAAGCAGTAACTATGGAAATAAGAGCAGCGGATGGAATAGAAGGTCTTCCTGATGGAATGGTTGTTGTGACTGAGGATTTAGGAATTTTGGAGGGTGTTTTCACAGACTGAACAAAATTCTAAAAAAAAAATAAATTTTTTTTTGAAATAGGGGTTAAGTTTTCTAAAGTGCTGTCCGATATTATTATCGGTGGGGAAGAAATGACACAACACCTTGGGTTTTCTAAGGAGACACTACAAGATAGGGTATGCCGGGATGCCTATCCACAAGATAGAGTCATTCGGGGGAGCATTTAGAGGTAGAGTTTAAAATCAATTGATTTTTTTTCATAAACCCTCTAAAGTAAATAGAAAATACGCCGATAAATGTAGTAGAACTAAAGAAATTCTCCAAGGAAGGAGGAAACGATATGCGTATAGAAGCTTACAGCCAGATTCAGCAAGTTTATGGCACCAGCAAAGTGAATAAGACCGCTAAGACTCAGAAGACAGGTAATGTTTCTGATTCTCTGAAGATTTCTTCAATCGGAAAGGACATTCAGATTGCTAAGCAGGCTGTGAAAGAGGCTCCGGATGTCAGGGAGGACGTTACGGCACCTATCAAGAGTGCAATTAAGAACGGAACGTATGACGTTAGCGGAGAGGATTTTGCAGATAAGCTCCTCGCTAGACTCAGCGAATCTATTTGAGAAATATGAAAACATTATATAGAAACTATTAGAGCCGGCTTAATCAAACGGTTTAAGCTCCGATGGAAATTAGGCAGGCTCTATATCTATGCCCTTTTTTGGGACAGTCACCTGACGAGGTATTTACGAGTCTGGTGAATGTGCCAGGTCTGGCGAGCGAAGCGAGAGCAGACCTTCCTTGTTGCTATAGTTATTTAGCGAGGTAATAGACATGGCTAGCTTATTGCAGAATCTTGTAGACGTTCTCGACAGAGAATGTGCATTATATGAGAGACTCCTTGATTTATCAGGAAAAAAGACGCCTGTTATAGTCGAGAGGGACTTAAAGAAGCTTGCAAAGATAACAGAGGATGAGCAGGCGGTGGTTTCCCTTATTTCTGCAGTGGATAAGGAACGTGAAGCAGTAATGGACAGCATTGCAGAGGTAATCGGAGAAAAGGGCAACGATCTTAAGCTTACCGATCTTGTAAGGATGCTTAATTCAAGACCTAATGAACAGAGAAGTCTGGCAATCCAGAGAGATAAGCTTAAATCAATATCAAGCAATGTCCAGAGAGTAAATGATCAGAATCAGATTCTTCTTCAGAGCTCTTTGGAAATGGTGCAGTACGAGATGAATATAATTCAGTCTGCAAGGCGTGCGCCTGAGACTGCCAATTATACGAGACATGCAGGCACCAGAGGCGACCTCATAGCGGTAGCACCTATGGGACGCTTCGATGCGAAGCAGTAAAATTTTTTGAGACATTTAAAATCGAGTGGGACCTTGTATCCTGCTCGATTTTTTATATGGAAAATCCTCACGTCCATAAGGAATTCCTGATATTTTTTCATTTTAATTCTAAGAAAACCCCTTAATTAGCCGATAAAGAATATGAAGAGCTTTGTGTAAAGGCTGAAATCAGCTATTTGATATATACGAGGTAAGTACATGGCATCTTTAATGGGAAGTTTATATATTGGAGCTTCTGGACTTCAGACATCACAGAATGCGCTGAATACCACATCTCACAATATGGCCAATATAGACACGGAAGGCTATACAAGGCAGCAGGTTTCACAGGGCACTCGCCCCTACATCACCACTGAAAAGGATTTCAGAATAATTTCCTGGAAACAGACCGGACTCGGCGTTGTTTACAACAATTGTAAGCAGGTCAGAAGCCTTTTTCTTGACCAGAGCTACAGGCAGGAAACGGGAAGAGAGTCCTTCTATGACGTGTCAGTAACAACCCTTGAAGAGATCGAGGATCAGCTTCAGGAAATGAACGGCACAGAGTTTGCAGAGTCCATGAATAACCTCTGGGTTGCAATTCAGGAGATGAGTAAGAACCCTACAAACGCAGTCAATCAGAGCACTCTGGTAACAAGGGCAAACGAGTTCATCACAAGAGCAAAGAGTGTATATGAAGGCTTTACTAATTATCAGGACAACATGGATCTCAAGGTTGCGGATCTGGTGGAAGAGATAAATGACATCGGCGACAGAATAAAAGAGCTGAACCTGGAGATAGTTAAGATAGAATCCGGACATCAGGAGCATGCAAATGACCTTCGTGATGAGAGAAATCTCCTCCTGGACAGACTTGGAAAGCTTGGAAGAATAAGCTATTACGAGGATGTTTTCGGAAACGTACTTGTACAGTATGAAGGAACACAGTTCGTAACTACAGATCATGTAAATCACATGGCATGCGACAATGAGCTTCCTGCAGATAAGGGCGGAAGTGCTGTTGGATATAACACTCCTTATTGGGAGTTCGCAGCGAAAAAGGAATTCGACGAAATAAGAGGCGAATGGGTAGTTACAGATATCAGAGGTGCAAAGGTATTTGACCTTACACAGACCATATCAACAGCAATGAACACCGATATCGGACAGCTACGATCAACGCTTCTTGCAAGAGGTGACCATCACGCCAACTATCACGATATAACAGAGGATGCCTCAGGACAGTATTACAACACCAACATAGCCCAGTCAGTAATCATGAACGTGGAAGCAGAATTTGACCAGATGATCAAGAACATCTGCACAGCAATAAATGAAGTGTTCGAGAACGCCGAAAGTAATCCTGTTACTCTTGGAGAGGCAGAGGGAAAAACTTCAGATTACGATCTTTTCACAGTATTAAACGAAGAGGATTGCCTCAACTACGATATCGATGATGAGCACAAGGCAGGAACAGTAAGAAAAAGCTACATGATCACAAACCTGGCAGTTAATTCAAAATATCTTGAACTGCCTACAACAATGACATTCCTTCTTGCAGATGGAAGTGAGGATCAGGATGCGGTTGAAAAGCTGAAGGCCACTTTTACTACAGCAAAGTATCTGATCAATCCTAACGTGGCAACAAAGACAGACTTCGTTGGATATTACAATATGCTGGTTTCACAGGTGGCTAACTCAGGTGAGGTTTACAAGGGAATCAGATCCAATCAGGAGCTTACGGTAGATGCTGTATCAAATGCAAGAGAGCAGATAGTTGGTGTATCAAGTGATGAAGAGCTTGAGTTCATGATCGAGTTCCAGAATGCATTTAATGCATCCAGTAGATATATAAATGTGGTAAGTGAGATGCTGGAGCATGTAGTGACAGCATTAGGAAGCTAAAATACCTGACGAGGTATTTTCGAGTCTGGTATTTTAGCATTCTTCTGGCGAGCGATAGCGAGAGCAGAAGTTCCTTTGAAAAAGAAGTAAGGAGATAACATATGCCTTCAACATTTTTCGGATTAAACATAGCTGCATCAGGACTTAGAGCGGCAAATGCAGCACTCAACACAACTGCAAATAACATAGCTAATGCCAATACTGATGACTACAGCCGTCAGAAGGTTGATCAGAGAGCATCGGATGCACTGAGAGTTTTCACAACTTATGGCTGCGCAGGTGCGGGTGTTGATACCATCGCTATCGAAAGAGTTCGCGACGAGTTCTATGACGTAAAGTACAGAACTAACGAGACACTTCTTGGAAGAGTAACTCAGCGCAACTACTTCAACCAACTGGCTCAGGAGTACTTTAAGGACGATGGAACAACCGGATTCTCAAGTCTTTTCACCAAGATGCAGTCAGCACTTCAGGATGTTATGAAGGCATCAGGAACAACTGAGACAAAGGCTACATTCGTATCATCTCTGTCACAGATAACAGATTATTTTAATCACATGTCTGAGTCATTGCAGCAGCTTCAGAACGATATCAACCAGGAAATAAAAATGAGCTGCGATACCATAAATTCCTACGCACAGCAGATCTGCTCCCTCAACGAACAGATAAATGTCATCGAGATGCAGGGATCAAGGGCAAACGAGCTTAGGGATCAGAGAGATGATCTTCTTGATAAATTGTCAAAGATTGTCGATATAGATGTTAAGGAAACTAAGGTGGTAGATGCCAGCAATCCTGAGAGAGAGACCGGTGCCACAAGACTTATAGTAAATATCGCAGGACAGCAGCAGTTACTGGACGGATATGCTTATAAAAAGCTTATCTGCATCGCAAGAGAAGCAAATGAAAACGTTAATCAGAGCGACATAGTCGGACTTTACGATATTAAGTGGGCGCCCGCCAACTATAAGGAGGGTGATAACACCAGTAAGCTCGACGTATTTGATCTTGATAATAAGCTTATTGGAGGAGAGCTCCAGGGGCTTATCGATATGAGAGATGGAAATAACAGCTTCTACTTCAGCGGAGAGGTTCAGGATTCCATCAAGGATTCAAAAACAGGACTTACAACAGTTACCATCAAGGTTTCAGACCCGAACCTTATGGATATGACAAAGTGTACACTTCCTCAGGCAGGAAAAATCGAAGTGGCAAGTAAGATATACTCCTACGAGGAGTGGCAGTATGACGGCGGTGATACCTACACCTTCATACTTACGGCAGAAAGTACAAGATCCACAACACCTCCTAAATACAGGACCGCAACTGTAGGTGCTGATTTTTCATACCAGGGAATTCCATACTACATGCAGCAGATGAATGAGTGGGTAAGGAAGTTTTCCGAAAGAGTTAACGACATCATGGTTAAGGGCTTCACAGCGGACTCTCAGGAAGGTCAGTACATACTCTCCGGAACCAGCGATATGGACTCCAGCGCACAGTTTTCATACCCGCAGCTCACATCACTCTCAAACAACAAGGGCTATTACGAGCTGACAGCAGGTAACTTCATAGTAACAAGAGAGCTCAGAGCTAATTCAGATCTTCTTGCAACCAAGATGGATGTCACAGAGGGTGAATCAGAGTACAAGAATATCGAAACCCTTGGAGAGTTCTTTTCAAAGGAAGATATATTCCGAGGCGCAACAAGCGGTGAGTTCCTTGATAAGGTACTTGGTGATGTGGCACTTAACGCCAGCAATTCAGAGACACTGGAGGGTACATACACAGCCCTTGAAAAGACCATCGGCAACCAGAGACTTTCAGTAATGGGTGTTGATGAGGATGAAGAAGCATCTGCACTTGTTCAGTACGAGCACAGCTACACGCTTAACTCCAAGATGATAAATACATTAACACAGGTCTATGACAGACTTATCACCCAGACGGGCGTATAAGAAAGGGATTTACCATGAGAATTACCAACAAGATCATGAATAACAACTCACTCTACAACATCAATAACAACAAGGTTGCAGAGGATGAGGTCAACACACAGATGGCTACAGGAAAAAAGATAGCCAGACCCTCCGATGACCCGGTTATTGCCATCAGAGCTTTGAGACTTCGCTCAACAGTTACACAGCTTGACCAGTACTACCAGAAGAATGCGAAGGATGCAAAGAGCTGGATGGATGTTACAGAGGATGCGCTTTCAACTATAACTGACGTTCTTACGGATGCAATCAGTATAGCTAACAGAGGCGCGAATAAAGATCTTACCATGGCAGATTTAAATACTCTGGTAACACAGCTTAGCGCCCTGTCAAAGGAATACTATTCCACAGGAAATGTGGACTATGCAGGCCGTTATGTTTTCACAGGCTTCCGCACAGATACCACACTTTCATACGGAAAACCCACAACTGAGAATTTCACGGATATAAATGATGAGTTCAACGCAGCTGATATCAGCAGATCCTACAGAACCCTGAACATGCAGTATCTGGATGCCGGTAATGTGCTTGATGCTACTACACAGGGCAAGTATGCAAATGAAACCAAAGAGGATGATATCCGTCAGGTGGATATCGGAAGAATAAGACTATCCTATGATGATCTGGATTATACAGTTGGCGATGAGAATAAGGCAGCGCTGAAATACAGAGAAAATCTGGCACAGGAAGCTACATCATCCATAACTGAGACAGACCTTACATATTTTGATCTCAAATTCGTCAACGAAGCAGGTGAGGAGCAGATAGCTTATGTTCCTCTTTCTGACATATATACGGTTACAGTAGGAAACTATCAGTGCACCGCAGAGCGCGCAAGCATTACACATCCTGAGCGAGGCTACATCATCAATGTAACTGATCTTACAACCTTTGATATGTACCAGTTCGAGGTAAGTAAGGATGGAGTTCTCACAGATGGCGACGGAGACGGACAGGTAGATGTTCCGACAGGTATAAAAAGTGCAGTTGTATCTATGCAGACTACAAGCGTATCTACACTGGCATTTTCAGATGAAGACGGTAACAACGAGACAACGGTTCCGCTTCTTGGACCTGTTGGGCAGCAGTACAAGATAGATGTAGATAATGATTTCGTAGCCACAGTAAACGGTGACGGAACATATACAATTGAAAAAGAGACATCCCAGGATGAATATGAAAACAGGACTAAGACAGTTCTTGAAGTGACTGCAAACGGAAGTATGCATTCATCCTATAAGGAAACTACAATAGTTATAGATACAGATCATATTATCTATTCAACATCCACAGAGGATGAAATAGATGAAGCCTACAGACAGCTTAAGGGTGAATATGCACCTAAGAGGAAGGCTTATAACTCCGGAAACGAAGGAAATGATGAGAAGGCATTTGAAGAAGCCTATGAGGAGTTCAGTAAGACCTATAACAACATGGTTTATCTGAATGCGAAAACTGGAGAAGTCCTTCTGAATGATTATCTCTATGATAAGCTTTCAGCACTTCCTTTTATCACAAATGCCAACACAGTTGATGTGGTCTATGATAAGAAGGAGTGGCAGGAGGGTGACATCAGACCTCAGAACCTGTTTGCATGTGTTGATGGAGATGGCGTTATTTACAATGGTGGTAATGCACCTCATGAGATTCAGTACGATGTGGGATATGCTCAGAAAATAACCATAAATACAGCAGCTACCTCAGTTTTCTCAACCACGATCAAGAGAGATATATTCGATCTTGAGCAGATAGCAGCTAATATCAATCTGGTAAATACAACACTTACTACTCTTCAGGATAAGCTTGCAGGACTGACCGATAAGGATGAGATAAGCGTAGTACAAAATGAGATAGATGCCTGCAAGAAGGCTTATGATTATCTCAGACAGAACATCCAGGAGGAGTTCGAGCACAAGATCACAAGCATCCAGGTAGCACTTGATAAGGCAAATGTGGCAGTAACTGATAACGGTACAAGAAGTAAGAGACTCGAGCTAATAAATACAAGACTTCAGGATCAGAACACGACCTTCAAGTCATTGCAGTCTGATAATGAGGATGCTGATCTTGCAGAGACAGCAACCAATCTTGCAACAGCACAGCTGACCTACCAGGCAGCACTTATGGCAACAGGTAAGATTTCAAAAGACAGCCTTATGAATTATATTTAATAAATTTTTAATGGTAATTGGTTATCAGGTTCAAAACCATTTGGCTTGCAAAAAACCGTTAATTTGTTACAATAATTAATAACAGAAAGTTCGAGGAAAATGCTGAAATTCAGCATTCACATATTTTCATATGGAGGGGCACCAGAATGAAATTAAAGACCAGAATTTTCGGAGAGATTGAGATTGAAGATAGCAAGATCATCGAGTTTCCGAAGGGCATCATTGGTTTTCCGGACATGACTCAGTTTGCGCTGATGCATGACAAGGATAAGGAATCAAACAACATCAGATGGCTGCAGTCACTTGATGACCCGGTTTTCGCCATGCCTGTTATGGATCCGCTTTATGTTAAGCCCGACTTCAACCCTGTAGTTGAAGAGGAGAGCATAAAGGATATCCTGCCTCTTGAGGATGAGGATCTTTTGATTCTTGTAACAGTGACTGTTCCTCAGGATATTACCAAGATGACAGTTAACCTTAAGGGACCCATTATTATTAATTCGGGTAATTGCAAGGCTTGTCAGATCATTATCGACGATGATGATTATCCTGTTAAATACCCTATTTATGACTATCTTCAGAAGCAGAAGGAAGCTGCTCAGAGCTAATTACAAAATAACTTCTGTGAGGAGCCAGGTATAAAAAAGGAGAGAGAGGAAGAGCTATGTTAGCATTGTCCAGAAAAAAGAATGAGTCTATCATCGTAAATAATGATATAGAGATTACAATTTTAGATATCAGGGGTGATCAGGTGAAAGTGGGAATCGCCGCACCCAAGGAAGTACCGATTTACCGCAAGGAGGTTTACCTTCAGATTCAGGAGGAGAACAAGGCGGCAACAAATACGGATGGAATTTCTGCATTGGCAGATCTGCTTAAATAATTTTAAATAAGTTTAATGGGGCAGTCACGAAGTTAGCTTCGGGGCTGCCTTTTTATTATCCAGGGATAAACATTTTATTAAATAATTATAAGAACCTAAATGTTATGCATTTACATCCGATATAATGGATAGAGGAAACTATAGGTATGTCTGTTTGTAAAGGGGACAGATTTTACCTTGAAAAAAGTGGAAAGGGATAGCCACTGTAAATTACACAAGGAGGTGAGAGTGATGGCTATGGATGCAATCAGTAACGTAGGTGCAATCAGCACAACACAAATTCCTGACATTCAGAAAACTGAGCGAGTAGTATCATTCCAGGAGGGAGCAGGGCAGAATCAGGAGAAACCTGATTTTTCACTGAACCAGCCATCTACAGGTGCGCCGGCACCTAAGGTAGAGCTTCAGGAAAATACTAACAGCAACGTTCCTACCCGTCAGGAGAGGACAAAAGAACAGATCGAAGCTGAGAACAAGCGAATCAAGAACGCAATCAGTGAGATGAACAAGAAAATGTTCAACAACTCTGAGGCAGTGTTCGGAATCCACGAGGATACAAATCGTATCACCATTAAGATCGTGGATAAGACCACAAGAGAGACAATCAAAGAGCTGCCGCCGGAGAAAACACTGGATATGATTGCAAAAGCTTGGGAATTAGCTGGACTTATGGTCGACGAAAGAGGATAAAAAATCACTTTCGAAAGCTATTTTTGAATGTGCAAGGGGTATTCTGCGCTTTTCGCAGGGTACTTGGGAAAGGAGCACCATATGACCATGAGAATAACCGGACTTGCTTCCGGGCTCGATACAGAGAGTATTATCACCGAGCTCACGAAGGTTGAGTCCCAAAAAGTAGATAAAATTAAAAGTGATCAGAAAAAGCATGATATGAAGATGGATAAGTGGAAGGAACTCAACAAGAAGGTTGTGGACTTCTACAATAAGACATTAAGTAATCTGCGTTTTGATTCAAGTTATACAAAGAAAACCACGGAGTCTTCCAACAATGATGCAGTATCAATCGTAACAAGCGGTACTGCCATGAACAGTGTTCAGAAGCTCTCGGTTGATTCCCTTGCAAGCAGTGCGTATATGACAGGCAGCAAGGTGCAGGCTAAGAGTGGTGATGGCAAGGCTAGTCTTACTACTACCCTGGATAATCTGGTGGGCTATGGAGCAACTACTGACGTAGCTGATGAAGTAAAGAATAAGATTACCATCAAATTTGGTCCAAAGCCTGCTGATGGAGAAGAAGATACAAGAGAGACATTCCAGATTGAGCTTAAGGGAGATGAGACAATAGCAGACGCTATTTCCAAGATCAAGGAGCTTAAGTCCAGTGATGGTTATAGTTTGAATGCAAGCTTTGATGCGACTCAGGGACGCATGTATATGGCATCTAACGAATCCGGTGCAGATGCCGGTTTTGAGATAGACCTTGCAGCATCTGATCTGAATGTCGTTAATGCACTTGGAATCAATGCTTCTGACGGAGCAACCTATAACGCAGGTGAGGATGCCAAGATCACCCTTAATGGTGTTGAGTACACATCCAATTCAAATACCTTTGATATTAACGGATTATCCATTACTGCAAAGCAGAAGGCAGAGGATATATCCCTTACAACAAAGGATGACACCAGCGGAATCTATGATATGATTAAGAACTTTGTAAAGGAGTATAACGACCTGATTGGAGAGATGTATACACTTTACAATGCAGATGAGGCCAAGGAATATGACAT
>JAEEGF010146115.1_pt1 | contig 10249 bp, 8 predicted proteins | sample 9134171 | NCBI WGS metagenome assembly JAEEGF01 (sample SAMN16246542, study PRJNA631951) | gut metagenome | biome: gut microbiome; feature: rumen; material: AP-attached | host: Bos | place: Iran: Karaj | collected 2018-10 | reverse complement strand
AATTACCGGTCTCAATCTGTCCGTAGCGCGGTACGGTCAGTATCATATCCCGGGTGGCATGATCGTTGGTGGCAGTGCCGCCGCTGATCTCGCTGCATGTCTCGCTGACCGACTCGCCCAGCCTGATCCGCATCTTGAAGTCGGCGGCAGAACCGGAGCCCACCACCAGCTTCAGCGCGCCGTGCAGCTCGCGACCGTAGTCGAGGATGATGGAGGCGCCTTCCTCGTTTGTGCTCTTCATATAGCACGAGCTGGCGTTCACCAGGTCGGCCTGTCCGTCGTCAGCATTCAGGAGGTTCTCCAAATCGTGTACATTGCCCTGCGACCAGAGCACTTTCTTGGGCGGGATATAGACTCTGGTCATCTTGTCCTGACGGAGATTCAGCGTGTCATCGCCAAAGGCCAGGGGGTAGTACAACTTATCATTTTCTTTCACTTGGGCCTCTGCATTCTTGCAAGAGGTGGCTGCCACACTGCTCAACACAACTGCAACCAAAATAGGGATATAACGTCGTTTCATATACTTAACTTGAACTTTAAACTTTAAACTTTGACCTTCGGTCGAGCCTGCTCTCGCTCGGAAAAGCTGATGCAAGCATTACTCTTCTCTCGCTTACTCGCAGCCTTAAACTAATCCAGCTTCCACAATCCGTCGCGAACGGAAACGTGGTGCTCCTTGATGCCGATACTGTCCATCCAGGAACGCGTCTTCACGGTTTGCAGATGCGCGGTGTTGAAGCCGCCGCCCGTATCGTTGTCCCAAACCCACATCGGCGTCGGCCACAGACAGGCGCGGAACTTGACGGCCCGGTAGAAGGCTTCCGAACAGCCGCCCTGCCCGTGGTGAGCCATCTGCATATAGTCGCAGTCGAGCTCCTTGCCGTAGGGGCCGTTCAGCGCCAGGTCGCCGCACTCGACGCCTGCATCGCCCAGGAAGACCAGGGACTTGCGCTTGTCCCACACCCTCATGATCATGGAGTTGTTGTTGTAGGGATTCGTCGTGAGCTGCGTCGCAACGCTTAGGATTTTCAGCTTCATGCCGTCGAAATCGAATACGCGACCCGCCTCCTGCAAATTTTCCACCCGGGCGCCGCAATTTTCCATGCGCGAATAGAAGTCGCGCGTCTTCTGGGCCTCGGAAGGTTCGGCATCTATAACATTATCGTTGATCCGCGAGTGATAGATGGCTTTTATCTTCAGGTCCTGCATGCCCTGCTTCAGTATCTCGTCGAGGGCGCCCATGTGATCGTCGTGGGGATGCGAGATGAACCAGGCCTCGACCTCATTGCCAAGGGCACCCAGGAAACCGCGCATCGTGAAGGCTTCCTCGGGGAATCCGCCGTCCATGACGATGACCTTGCCTGTGCGCGTCTGGAAGACGTATGAATTACCAATCGTGTTGCTGTGAGACGGGATCTGCCACATGACAAATGCGCTGCGACCCTTCAGGGCTGGGGGCTCTACTCCGGAAGGGGTGTCCTTTTTCCCGGCCAGGGCCTTCTCCGGCAGGATGAATCCGGCCGATGCTACCGCCGACGACAGAAGGAACTGCCTACGGGAGATCGTTAGCTGTTTTTTCATGATGCTTCAATTTTGATATGTTTTGTATGGTTTTGTGCTACAAATATACAGATTATTTTCTGAATCTGTGCAAAATTAGGTTGAGAAAGTCCACTTACTGTTCCATTTTTATCGAATTATCTGTATAATCGAGGAAGTTGTTTTGTTTCTATCGCACTTTTTGGCCTTTGCCCTAAATTTCCAACGTTCAACAAAAGAAATTTATTCCTTTTGTCTTTTCTTAACCGAAATTTATGTATCTTTGCCGTCCAAACGAACTACTTCATACAACAGTAAAGACATGAACAGAAAAAAGACGACGCTCGGCCTGCTACTCACCCTTGTCGGCATAATGAACAGCCCGGTCAAGGCACAGGGCTTAACCGACTATGTGAACCCTCTCCTGGGCACGGCCACCCTTTGGAACCCCGAGGACTTAGGATATACCCACACCGAGGAGAAACGTGCCTGGGGCGCAGAGGTATTTCCCGGTTCCTCGCTGCCCAATGCAATGGTGCAACTGACACCGGTAACGAAGTACCACAGCGGTTCGGGCTACCAATATGAAGACCGCGAGATATACGGCTTTGCACACACCTGCAAGGGGCACTGGAACCTGCTTCACGTCCCGGTGATGCCTGTTACGGGTTTCTTCTATCCCCGCAACTATGCCTCTCACTTCAGCCACGAACGCGAGAGTGCCCGTCCCGGTTACTATAGTGTATGGCTGGAACGCTACAGCATACAGGCTGAGCTGACGAGCACCCTGCGCTGTGCCTTCCACCGATATACCTTCCGCCCCCAGGACGAGAAACACCTACTGGTAGATATCAGCCGCAGCAACGGACGTCCCCGCCGCTACGAGGTGAAACAAGCAGGCGAGAACGCCATCGAAGGCTTTCAGGACGGCGAGGGACGCATCTATTTCTATGCCGTTGCCAACTACCGCATCAGCAGCGTCAACACCGTTCAGGACCAGAAGCACCAGGTTGCCGTGGTGGATTTTGCGGACAGCAAGGGTGAGAAGCCCCTGGAAGTGCGGTTCGGCTTCTCGTTCGTCAGCATAGAGAATGCGCGACAGAACCTGGAGGCCGAGATGCTGACAGCCAGCTTCGATGAGGTGAAGCGCACAGCCGACGAAACGTGGGAGGCGCTGCTCGGCCACATCAAAGTACAAGGCGGTACCGAACGTCAGCGCAAGCTCTTCTACAGCTGTCTCTATCGTTCTTTCCTGTGGCCTGCCCTGCGCAGCGATGTAAACGGCGAATACCGCGATGCCCGCGGCGAAGTGGTCAAGGCCGACTTCCGCTACTACACGAACCCCTCGTTCTGGGACACGTATCGCAACAAGCTCATCCTGCTGGGACTCGTCACACCAGATGTGGCTCGCGATATCATAAAGAGTATTACGGACAACGGAGAGAAGCGAGGCGGCTATATGCCCACCTTCTTTCACGGCGACCACGCCTGCACCTTCGTCATCGGCAGCTGGCTGCGAGGCATCAGGGACTTCGACCTGCAGCGCGCCTACCAGCTCTGTCTGAAGAATGCGACTGTGCCCGGCCGCGGCGGACGTCCCTATCTGGACGAATATCTGGCTCAGGGATGGATAGCCGAGAAGGACACGACCAACGTTCCGACCGAGGACGAGTATAAGGCAGCGGTTACGAAAACGGTGGAATACGCCTACGACGACTATGCTACCTCGCTGATGGCACGAGAGGTGGGCGACAAGAAGAACCAGAAACTACTGCTCGAGCACAGCCAGAACTATCGCACGCTCTTCGACCCTTCAACAGGATTCTGGCGCGGTAAGACGGCTGACGGCAAGTGGATCAAGGACTTTGATCCGTATTATCCATACTATGCCTATATGTATCGCGAGGCAAATGCGTGGAACAGCCTGTTCTTCGCGCCGCACGACCCGGAGGGCGTAATAGGGCTCTACCCCAGTAAAGAGGCGGTGGAAGCCAAGCTGGATTCGCTCTTCAGTGAACCCTGGAGAGGTTATGAGGCCTGGAATCTGACGGGCTTCATCGGAAACTATTGTCACGGCAACCAACCAGGGCACAGCATCCCCTACACCTACTACTTCATCGGGCAGCAACCTAAGGGACAACGCATCATCTCAACTCTGCTGGAGCACTATTACGATATGGGCGAAGACCATCTGGCCTATGCCGGAATGGACGATGCAGGCGAGATGAGTGCATGGTATGTCTTCAATGCCATCGGGCTCTATACATACTCGCCGGCTGACCCGCAGTATATTGTAACCGTTCCGCTATTCCCCAAAATAGAGATGGATATTCATGGTACGCCAGTAAGCATTGAACGCCGTGGCGAGGGGGAAACCATCACCGCCGTCACCTCAGGCGGAAAGAAGCTGAAAGGATGGTTTGTTGACCACAACGACCTGCTAAAGGGAGGCCTGACCGTTAGCGTTCAGTAGCGGGTGTGCCAGAATCACACCATAATTTATATGGATTCCTGCGTAGGTGAGCGTTATAATAGCGACGGTCACCCGTTACTTCGGGCCCTATGAAAGAGGGTTTCTGAAACGGTTCGTCTTCACTGTGCAACTCCACCTCGGCCATTATTAATCCTTCGTTGTCGCCATAGAATTCATCGACCTCGAAGACGTGGTTGCCGCTACGCACCAGATAGCGCGTCTTGTCGATGATGCCCGGCTCACACAGCTTCATCAGGTCCAGGGCATCGGAGAGAGCTATCTCCGTCTCAAACTCGTAGCGGGCTAAGCCTGCCTGGTCTGAAGGACCCTTGATCGTCAGATAGCCCCGGTCGTCACGAATACGCACACGCACCGTCTTGCCGTTTCCGGAACTGATATAGCCCTGCCGGATGCGGCTGAAGCTGTAGGCCTGGTCGCGGAACTCGCCCACGACCAGGAACTTACGCTCTATTTCCAGTGCCATGGCTGGTTACATCAGGGAATAGCCTACAAGGCAGATGACCACCAGTATGATGAGTGCACACACCACGTAATAAACGGCTTTCTTTCCCTCGCGGGCTTCGCGCGCTGCTTTGGCGGCGGCCCTTCTTGCTTTCTTCTCTTTGCTCATAGTTGTTAGTATTTTATGGGAATAATGGGAGTTATGGGAATGATGGGAGTTATGGGCTATTCGCCGCCGAACTCCATGAGGTAGGCCTTGATGAAGGCATCTATCTTGCCGTCCATCACGCCACCTACATCGCTGGTCTGATAACCGGTGCGATGGTCCTTGACGCGACGGTCGTCGAAGACGTAGCTTCGTATCTGGCTACCCCACTCTATCTTACGCTTGCCCGCCTCTACCTTGGCCTGCTCGGCCATGCGATGCTGCAGTTCCTTGTCGTAGAGCATGGAGCGCAACAGGCGCAGAGCGTTCTCCTTGTTCTTGGGCTGGTCGCGCGTCTCGGTGTTCTCGATGAGGATTTCCTCCTCCTCGCCTGTATAGGGATCCTTATACTGATAACGCAGACGTACACCGGACTCGACCTTATTGACGTTCTGCCCTCCGGCACCGCTGCTGCGGAACGTATCCCATGAGATACGGGCCGGTTCGATGTTCACCTCGATGGAGTCGTCGACGAGCGGCGTCACGAAGACCGAGGCAAAGGAGGTCATGCGCTTACCCTGTGCATTATAGGGACTGACGCGCACCAGGCGATGCACGCCGTTCTCGCTCTTCAGGTAGCCGTAGGCATACTCGCCCTGAATCTCCAGGGTGCAGGACTTGATGCCGGCATCGTCACCGTCCAGGATGTTGCTGACGACGCATTTGTAGCCATTCTCCTCGGCCCACCGCATATACATTCGCATGAGCATCTGTGCCCAGTCCTGTGCCTCGGTGCCTCCCGCACCGGAGTTAATCTTCAGTACGGCATCCATGATGTCTTCCTCCCGGCGAAGCATGTTCTTCAGCTCCAGTTCCTCAATAGCTGAGACAGCACGGCTATAGAGGTCGTCTATCTCCTCTTCGGTAACGAGCTCCTCGCGATAGTATTCCATGGCAAGTGCCAGCTCGTCCGCCAGGCTCTTCACCTCGGCATAGCCGTTTATCCACTTCTCCAGGCCCTTCACCAGCTTCATCTGAGCCTCGGCCCGCTTCTGGTCGTCCCAGAACTCGGGGGCCTGGGTGCGTAGCTGCTCCTCCTCAAGCTGTATCTTTTTGGCGTCTATGTTCAGGTAGCGGTTCAGCTGCTCTGTCCGTTCCCTTACTTCCTTCAGTTGTTCTGCAGTTATCATTCTTCGTACATTTTATCTATCTCGGCCCGATAGTTCTCGTTCAGTACCGAGCGTTTTACCTTCAGTGTATTGGTGAGCTCGCCCCGTTCCATGGAGAAGGGTTCGGGAAGCAGGGTGATGCGCTTCACCTGTTCATAGTGGGCCAGGTCTTGCTGCATCGTGTCTATGCGGTCCATTACGAATTCCACGACCTCGGGATTGCTGCACAGCTCGCTACGGTCGGCGAAGTCGATGTGGCGGCGGCGTGCCCATTCCTCGAGCAGCTCGTACTCGGGAATGATGAGGGCAGAGACGAACTTACGCTGGTCGGCAATGATGACAATCTGGTCCACATAGCGGTCCACCACCAGCTTGCTCTCGAGCATCTGAGGCGCGATGTACTTGCCGTTGCTGGTCTTGAAGAGGTCCTTGATGCGGTCGGTCAGGTAGAGCTCGCCATCCTTCATATAGCCTGCATCGCCGGTATGGAACCAGCCTTCGCTGTCGATGGAGAGAGCTGTCACCTCGGCCTTGCGATAGTAGCCTTTCGTGATGGAGTCTCCCTTCAAGAGTATCTCATTATTCGGACCGAACTTCAGCTGTACGCCCGGCAGGAGGCGGCCAATGGAACCTAGGGTGATACGGTCGTTCCAGCGGTCGCATGTCACCGTAGCCGTACTCTCCGTCAGGCCATAGCCGGCTATCATCATGATGCCTGCCGAATGAACGAACTCCTCGACCACGGTGGGGATAGCCGAGCCGGCGGTAGGGAAGAAGTTATGGCGCTCCAGGCCCAGCGTCTTCAACATGAGGGCGATGACGGTCTTCTCGTAGAAGAGATACTGCATCTTCAGTCCGACAGGAGGTGTAAGACCCTTCATGCGGTAGTCCACATTGTATGCCTTGCCCACACGGAGTGCATCCTGCATCATACGCCGCTGTACGGCACTAGCCGTGTTTATCTTCTCCTGAACGCCCGCATAGACCTTCTCCCAGAAGCGGGGCACGGCGCACATACACGTCGGATGTACCTCCTGCATGCTGCGCAGGACGTCAGCCGGGTTGCGGTTCACGGCCAGGGTGCACCCGGTGCGGAGGCAGAGGTAGGTCCAGCCGCGCTCGAAGACATGGGTGAAGGGCAGGAAATTCAGTATCAGGTCCTGTTCCGAGAGGTTCAGCACGCCCTCGTGATTGGCAGTGGCGGCATTGTACATGCGATGCGTCAGCATAACGCCCTTGCTCAACCCCGTCGTGCCGCTGGTATAGAGGATGTTTGCCAGGTCGTCCTGGTCCAGCTCTTCAGTGCGCTCGTCTACCTCGGCCTGATGCGCCATGTCGGCACCCAGTTCCAGGAACTCGTGGAAGTATAGGCTCACCTGGTCCTGCACGTCCTTTCTGACCTTCGGGTCGAAGATGATGAGACGGCTCACCGAGGGGTCTATCTTCAGCACGCGGTAGGCGGTGTCGTACTGGTACTGCTCGCCCACGAAGATGTAGCGTATCTTGGCGTCGCTGACCATGTACTTCACCTGCATCTCGCTGCTGGTGGCATAGAAAGGTATCGTCACGGCCCGTATGCCATAGGCTCCGAAATCGACGAAGAGGCACTCGGGCATGTTCTGCGAGAAGACAGCCACGTTCTCCTGAACACCGACGCCGAGGCTGAGCAGCGCGTTACTGACGAGTCGCACCCTGTGGGAGAACTCGTTCCACGAGATATCGAGCCAGCAGGCCGTCTCGTCGTCGCGATACATCATAGCCGTTCGGTCGCCATAGCGCAGGGCTTGACTGTGAATCAATTTGGAAAAAGGACTACTGTTCTGCATACCGATTCTCTATTCTGATGCGCAAAATTAATAAATGTTAAGCTAATTCCCAAATATATTTGGCTTTTTGAGGAAGAAGGTGTAACTTTGCTCTCCATAAAGGTCAAAACATGGATAAAGAACAGCTCAAAAACCAGGCCATCGACTGGCTTAGCCAGCTCATCGGCACGCCGCGCGTCAGTCGCGAGGAAAACGAGGCAGCCGACCTGCTCGGAAGCCTCATGACGGAGCAGTGCGGGCTTCAGGTCCAGCGCCTCGGCAACAACCTGTGGACCACTGCGCCCGGCTTCCGCACCGAACGCCCCACCCTGCTACTGAATGCCCATATCGATACCGTCCGGCCAGTAAGCGGATGGGTACGCAATCCCTTTGAACCGACGCGTGAAGCCGGGTGCATCTACGGGCTCGGCAGCAACGACGACGGTGCCAGCCTGGTCTCGCTGCTGCAGGCATTCCGCGTGCTGAGCCGCCGCAGCCAGGCTTATAACCTCGTCTTCCTGGCCAGTGCCGAGGAGGAGGTGAGCGGACAGGGAGGCATCGCGAGCGTACTGCCGCAGCTGCCGACGCCGGCACTGGCACTAGTGGGAGAGCCCACGGGCATGCAGCCCGCCGTTGCCGAGCGCGGACTGATGGTGCTGGACGTGACGGCCCGAGGCCGGGCAGGGCATGCAGCCCGCGAGGAGGGCGACAACGCCATCTACCGCGCCATGAAGGACATCGAGTGGTTCCGCACCCGTCAGTGGCCCCTCGTCTCCCCCCTGCTCGGGCCGGTGAAGATGACCGTCACTGTCATCCAGGCCGGCACGCAGCACAACGTCATCCCCGACGAGTGCCGCTTCACCGTCGATGTGCGCACCAACGAGTGCTACCAGAACGAAGCCCTCTACGGCCTCATCTGCCGCGAGGTGAAGAGCGAGGTCCGCGCCCGCAGCTTCCGCCTGAACTCCTCGGGCATCGGCCCCGAACATCCCCTGGTGCGCCGCGCCGTGGCGCTGGGCGGAAAGCCGTTCGGCTCGCCCACCCTGAGCGACCAGGCTCTTATGCCCTTCCCCAGCATGAAGATGGGGCCCGGCCAGAGCAGCCGAAGCCATACCACCGACGAATTCGTCACCGAGAGCGAGATCAGCGAGGCCATAAGCCACTACATAACCCTGCTCGACGGGCTCGATATCCGGTCCTGAAAACTCCCTCCAGACTCTTCTGTTAAGAAGCGGGTAACCCTCTTATTAAAAAGGGGGGCAACCTTTCTATTAATTTTGTTGGGTACCTTTTTATTAATTCTGTTCAGCCCCCTTATTCATTATTATATATATAGGGTCAGTCAATCAGCAATAATTCCTGCCGCCTGTAGGAGATGAGCAACTTCTGCCTGCCGAGCACCTCGCAGCCGAAGAGGCCGTCGATGCCCTTGCCCTCTTTCAGCCGAGATACATCGGAGAAGGCGGTCCGCTGCTTCTTGAACGTGCGTCCGCCGAGCGTGAGGGTGGTCTTGCCCTTTGTGACGGATGCCCGTCCGTCGCCGTAGCCTATGAGATGGCCTTCACTGATGCCCTTGACAGAGGAAGGATGCTGCCGGGGCCAGTCGGTGGCAAGGAGATTGGTCTGTGCGCCGCTGTCGAAGGCCAGCACGGCGGGTATGCCGCCTACCCGGCAGTCGAAGGCCAGCAGATGACCTTTCAGCGCTCCGCTCACTGTACGGAAGCTGTAGCCCTCGTCCTGCAGCCACTGGCGGGTCGTATCGGGATTCAGCAGCACTATCTCGCCGCCCTTGAAGTCGAACAGCACGTCGAAATCCTTGTAGAAGCTCTGCCCCAGGATGCCATGCACCGCTATGCCGACGGTTTCCAGGTTGCTCAGGTCGGAAGTCATGATATCCGTCTCGCCGAGCAAAATGCCGCTCATGTCCATCGATGTCACATGGTGCAGGCCGCTGACTGAGCCTGTTCCGACAACCCCGTGACCACCGCTTCCCATCACCTGCCCTTCGATGTTGTGGTCGAAATACTTGCTATTGAGAATGACGCCCGGGGCTCCTGTATCGAGGAACATGTTGCAGGGTCGGCCATCGATGGTGACGCCCACGATGGGCAGTCCGCCATAACGGTGCACGGGGATGGGCACCATGCTCACTTCCGGTTGCGCCTTGCCCGTCGGGGTGGCCTTCCTGAGCGATATATCTGCATTCAGCAAATCGGCTTCGAGTACCAGGTTGTCTGCATTGAAGAGGAGTGTCGCCTGCGAGGTAGTGCCGTCGGGCTTTGTCAGGGTGTAACGCAGCGTCAGCCCCGTGCTGTCCTGTCCGGCCTGCGCCAGTTCCCAGCCCGCTATGGCTGGCATCTGGGCGATAATCTGCTTCAGCACCCTGGCAGCTGTCGGCTGTTTGATTTCGGCGAAGCGGAAGCCGGGTGCCAGCAGGCTGTCAATGCCGTCGGGCGTATGACTCTGCGCGGCTGTCAGGATGCGCTCGGCTTTCGGTCGGCACGTGTCCAGGTCCTGAGCCTGCCCCGTCACTACGACGAGGGCGAGCAGTGCGGCGATGAAGGTTGGTCTGTTGTCCATCGTCTGCATGGCTTTACTTGGTTGTAATCTGATAGATATCGTTTGTGCTCCCGTCGGGACAGGCCTGTACGGCTGC
>JAEEGF011856781.1_pt1 | contig 10250 bp, 8 predicted proteins | sample 9134171 | NCBI WGS metagenome assembly JAEEGF01 (sample SAMN16246542, study PRJNA631951) | gut metagenome | biome: gut microbiome; feature: rumen; material: AP-attached | host: Bos | place: Iran: Karaj | collected 2018-10 | reverse complement strand
GAGCCACAGTTTCAAGGTTAACATCCTCTGCAAGAGGTTTGTTCTTGGTGTGTACCTCAAGGATCTCTTTTCTGCCTCGTACATCAGGTCTTCCTACAGATATCTTTCTGTCAAAACGGCCCGGTCTTAAGATAGCAGGGTCAAGGATATCTATTCTGTTGGTAGCTGCCATAACGATGATGCCTTCATTTATACCAAAGCCGTCCATCTCAACAAGGAGCTGGTTTAATGTCTGCTCTCTTTCGTCATGTCCGCCGCCCATACCTGCACCACGGCGTCTTGCCACAGCGTCGATCTCGTCTATAAATACGATACAAGGCGCATTTTTCTTTGCATCTTCAAAAAGGTCTCTTACTCTTGAAGCACCTACACCGACAAACATCTCTACAAAGTCTGAACCTGAGATGGAAAAGAACGGAACTCCCGCCTCTCCCGCTACAGCCTTTGCAAGAAGCGTCTTACCTGTACCCGGGGCACCTGTAAGTATAACGCCCTTAGGTATACGAGCGCCGACCTCTGTGTATTTCTTAGGATTCTTAAGGAAATCAACTATCTCTTCAAGATCCTCTTTCTCTTCTTTAAGGCCTGCGACATTGGCAAATGTGACCTTGTGGTCTTTGCCGTATGTAACCTTGGCTTTGCTCTTACCAAAGTTCATCATCTTGTTGCCGCCGCCACCGCCGCCCACAGCGGCCTGGCTGGTAAAGAAAAACAAAAGTATTACGATCACGATCGCACCGAATATATAAGGGAGCGCAGTCTCAAGCCAGGAAGGTCTTGATACATCGTATTCGTAGAAATTGGTAAAACTGTTTTCCTTTAAAAATTCAACTACTTCATTTACATCTGATACATAAAAAGATCTGGTATTATCTGAGTCTGTTCCCTTAACTGCAACCTGTACCATACCGGTAGGAATCTCACGGTTCTGATAGATCTCAACCTGGGAAATGTTGCCGTCTTTTATGTCGTTTATAAAGTTAACATAGTTGTATGAGTCATGCTTGCTCTTATACAAACCATCGGATAACACCATAGCTATTATGATCACAGCAAGGAGAATGGTGTAAAATCCGAGTCCCCGCATCTTCTTGTTCAATGTCATATCCTCCTTTAGTTCTCAACGACGCCGATAAAAGGAAGATTGCGGTATCTCTGGTCATAGTCCATACCAAATCCCACAACAAATTCGTCAGGGATCTCAAAGCCTGTGTAATCAACAGGAACTTCAACCACTCTTCTGCTTGGCTTGTCAAGAAGGGCAAGAAGCTTAAGAGAAGCAGGCTTTCTGCTGCTGAGCATATCAAGAAGATTTCTTAATGTTCTGCCTGAGTCAATGATATCTTCGATAATGATAACATTCTTTCCTTCAATACTATCATCAAGGTCTTTAATAATACGTACTCTTCCGGTACTCTCTGTACCGCCTTCGTAACTTGATACAGACATAAAGTCTAATGTTACGGGAACAGTGATCCTTTTTGCAAGTTCTGTTGTTACAAAAACACTGCCCTTTAAGATACAGATAAGAACCACATTATCTGCACCGGCATAATCTTTGTTGATCTGCTCTGCGATCTCTCCGATCCTTTTTGTAATGTCCTCTTCAGGGATCATAACTCTGATTTTATCTGCCATAATCAGCCTCCGTTTGTAATTATATCTACCATTAATATTTTCTTCGTACCTTTTTCGATACGATAGTCAGCACTGTCTCTTTGTCCGTAAACATACAGGATATCAGAACCGCTTGCCACAAGGAGAGTTTTGTTTCTTTCCTCTGCGGGAAGCTTTATGTCGGTAAAATAACTCTTAAGCTTTTTGCCGCCACCGCCCACAAAAAGCGAGATCCTGTCGCCATCTTTTATGGTCCTTACGGATATAGCGTTTGTTATTTTATCACAATCAAACCATTTTATACAACCACTTTCGGGAATTTTTATAATTGCCCCGTTATTTATAATAATTTCTTTATTTTTTACCTCTTTCACAGGCTCAGTCAGATCTTTTACGTCAAATTTTACTGTAACGTTAAGTTCCGGAACATAAACTACAGAAGGAATCTTTGCTTCGTATTCAAATCCGGCAAAATCATCATCTGAGTCTATACCTATCCTTACGCCCTCATAAACTCTTTTTGCCACAAGCCCGTAAGGAAGGTTGAGCTTTCTTCCCACCTGATTGCAAAAAAGCTCACAGACGGCTCTTATGTGCTCTCCCGTAAAGTCTTTGACTCTTCCCGATGCCTCTTTAAATGCAAGAAGCAAAACCTCAGGGCGAAGTGCCTCGTGGCAATTATCATAGTCTTCCTTTTTCCATGTAAGGCCTTTTTTGTCTTTTATCAGCCTTTTAAATTCTGTGCCGCTTTGAAGGTCTATGTATCTTTTGATATCATAAAGACTTCTTCCCGCCGCCGCAATGTGCTCTGCTGCTCTTTCGTTTATCCCTTTAAGCTCAGGTAAAACCAGGTTTCTTATCTTATTTCTTGTATATTCATCCGTAAGGTTCGTGGAGTCTGTAACGTAGTCCTGTCCACACTCCCTAAGGTATTCTTCTATTTCTTTTCTGCTTACTTCAATAAGAGGCCTTATTATATTGCCATTTACTGCTGCTATGCCTGTAAGTCCCGCAAGGCCTGTTCCCCTGCAAAGATTATGTATAAAGGTCTCGGCGCAGTCTTCCATGTTGTGGGCAACCGCAATATATTTGATGTTTCTTTCCTTTGCGCACTTTTCAAACTCCGCGTAGCGCACAGTTCGTCCCATTTCTTCTTCTGAAAGGCCATTTTCTTTTGCAAGCGCCGGAATGTCTTTTTTTACAAGCACAAATTCCACGCCAAGCTTTTTACAAAGTTCTTCCGTAAACTTTGCGTCTCTGTCAGCCTCTTTGCCCCTTATACCGTGGTGAAGGTGCAGCGCGGTAAGAGAGGCTCCTTGCAAAACTTCCTTTAGAACGCAAAGAAGGCACACTGAATCTGCGCCTCCCGAAACACCGACCAGGATCTTAACATCCCCATCGGCAACATTATTCTCTTTTAAAACTTTTAAGACCTTATCTGTGATCATTCTTCCTCTTCCGGTTTGAGTATTACCTCGTTGTCATAAACCAGTCCGAATTTCTCTCTGGCAATGTCTTCTATAAATTTCTTGGTCTTTGTATAAATAGAAAGCTCGGAAAGATCCTTTGCTCTCTCTTCTTCGTCTTCATATTCACGGGTTGCGGCCTCGTATTTGGCAAATACTTTGTCCTGCTCTTTTTCAAGAAGGATCCTCTTATAAGAAAGACCACCGCAAAGAACGAGCACTACTCCAAGTACCAGAAGGTATCCTGTTATATGCCTGCGTTTTCCGTTTTTCCCTGCCATACATATCACTCCTCTTTATCCGGTTATATGTATCTGTACATCTCTTTGGCTTCTTCTTTACGTACTGTTTCCGCTACGTCAAGAACTTCTACCTTGACTGTCTTGTCACCAAAGCCGATCTCAATGATGTCTCCCTCTTTAACATTTGCCGAAGCCTTTGCCGGTTTGTCGTTTATCATAACTCTTCCGGCATCGCAGGCGGTATTGGCAACCGTTCTGCGCTTAATAAGTCTTGATACTTTAAGATATTTATCTAATCTCATGTTTACACCCTGTCCGTATACGTTGAAAAAGGGTATCACATGGTATAGGCCTTGTGATACCCGATTACTAATTCAAACTAAATAATTAGTTGATAGCATCCTTTAAAGCCTTACCAGCTTTAAACTTAGGTGCCTTTGAAGCAGGAATCTTGATCTCTTTCTTAGTCTGTGGATTTCTACCTGTTCTAGCAGCTCTCTTTACTACATCGAATGTACCGAAGCCAACTAACTGGATCTTCTCGCCCTTCTTAAGTTCTGCTGTTACAACGTCTACGAAAGCCTTTAAAGCCTTCTCAGAATCCTTCTTTGAAAGTTCTGTTTTCTCTGCAATAGCTGCAACTAATTCTGCTTTGTTCATGGATAAACTCCTCCTATATAATATAGTTTAATGGTAGCTGTTTAGCGCATTTTTCAGCGCTTTTGCTTACAAGTTTATTTATAACCTTTATGCAGCGGTTTGTCAAGAAAAAAACCTCATTTTTTTTAAAAAAATGCCCATTTTTCGGCATTTGTAAATATTTATGGACAAAAATCACAATATCATGTATATTATTTACGTATGTTCTTTGACAATTTAATAAAAAATGCATTTCTCATCCAGCGCCATGTGCACCTAAATACCTGTTTAGGTGATAACGAGGAGGATGGTTATCGAAAATTCGGCGGACGCCATCCCGTGATCTTCTATCGCGTACCTGAGGGCAAATATGCGGGCAACCGCAAAACAAATTCATCAGGATAGAATCAGTTAAGTTAATTACAGTTTTTATATAGAAAAGGTGAGAAATAATATGTGTGGAATTATAGGATATACAGGAAAACACAGCGTAAAAGAAGTTCTTCTTAATGCTCTTACGCTTCTTGAGTACAGAGGATATGACTCTGCAGGTATCGCGGTATCCGGCGGCAACGGTTATCGAAAGCTTATTAAGTGTGCAGGCCGCGTAAGCGATCTTGAGAAGCTCTGCGAGAGCGAAAACATCGACAGCACCTGTGGTATCGGCCATACCAGATGGGCCACCCACGGCGGCGTATGTGATCGTAACGCCCACCCTCACAGACAGGGTAAGGTTACTCTCGTACATAACGGCATTATCGAAAATTATAAGGAACTTGCCGAAGAGTTTAATATTTCGGATTCTCTTATCTCAGAGACAGACTCAGAGGTGGTTGCAGGTATGATTAACCACTTTTATTCCGAATCAGGCGACCCTATGTCTTCAATAGTCAAAACTGTTAAAAAGATCCGCGGTACTTTCGCTCTTGTTATAATGTTTGACGACATACCTGAGGTCATCTACTCTATCCGTAATGTAAGCCCTATAGTAGCTACAATCACAGACGAAGGAGCTATGCTTGCTTCAGATCTTACGGCTCTTTGTGCCTTTACAAACAGGTACTTTGTTGTTCCGGAGTATCATATACTTACCCTTCACAAGAAGGATATTAAGCTTTATGACCTTGCCGGCAATGAGGTGGAGCCGGACTTCCAGACTATGGACTGGGAAAAGAACAGTGCCGATAAGGGCGGCTACCCATTCTACATGGAAAAAGAGATAATGGAGCAGCCTGATGCCATTTCAAATACCATTATGCCGCGTATTAAAGACGGACTTCCTGATTTTTCGGAAGAGGGCGTTCCTGACGATCTTTTTGAAGAGAGCAAGCGTATCTGCGTAGTAGCCTGCGGTACCGCAATGCATGCGGGCCTTGTACTTCAGGCATGGGTTAAGAGTAAGCTTCATATGCACATCGACGTAGAGACAGCTTCCGAGTTTATGTACTCCGACCCTGTTATCAATAATCATACTCTTGTTATCGCGATCTCCCAGTCAGGCGAGACCATTGATACCCTTGAGGCTTTAAAATACGCCAAAAAGCAGGGTGCAAAGAGCCTTGCCATAATCAACGTCAAGGGTTCTTCCATAGCAAGAGAAAGCGACTATGTGCTTTACACAAATGCAGGTCCTGAGATAGCGGTAGCTAGTACAAAGGCTTATACTACCCAGCTTTCCCTGCTTTATCTTATTGTTTGCCGTATGGCTCTTGCCAGAGGCATTCTTACAAAGGATGAAGTTATGGCCGATACAGCTGCACTTATGTCAGTTCCTGAGAGTATAAAAGACGTGCTCTCAAGAAGAAACGACATCCACGTTATTGCAGGAAACGTTCTTGAGGCAAAGGATCTTTTTATGATCGGACGTGGTCTTGACCACTCCATCCTCCTTGAGGGTTCACTTAAGCTCAAGGAAGTATCTTATATTCACTCTGAAGCCTATGCTTCGGGCGAATTAAAGCATGGTCCTATCGCTCTTATTACAGACGATACTCCTGTTGTAGCAGTTGTTACACAAAAGAAGCTTTACGAAAAAGAGGTTTCAAACATCCGCGAGGTTAAGAGCCGAGGCGCAAGAATCGTCCTTTTTGTTAAGGATGAGCTTTCAGAGAATCTTGAGAAAGAGTTCCACGTTTGGAGACTTCCAAACCTTAAAGACGAACTTATGGTATTCCCTGCCTCAGTTGCACTTCAGCTTTTTGCTTATTACGTTTCTTCAGATAAAGGCTTTGACGTAGATAAGCCAAGAAACCTTGCAAAGGTTGTTACAGTAGAATAAAAGAACATACACACTAAAAGATGAGAAATGCATGATCTGTTAGATTTTTGAAACTGTTTTGGCAGAAGACACGCGCTCCTTTACGGCAAGCTCGTATTGTTCTTCTGCCAATTCTTTTTTTATGGCATCTTTAAGCTCATCAAAGCTCTTTTTGATCTCCGGGTTTACCTCAGTCTTTTTTTCGTAGATCTCTCTCAGCTTTTCTTCCGTGATCTCGAGTTTTTCTTTATATCTTCTTACGGATTCTATCCTAAGATTGCTGTATTCATAGTCAAAATAGTTTCCAAAGTCATATTGCTGCAGCCCAAATACTACTTTACCCTCGATGATACGTTTTTTTCGTTCCTCATTTTCTTTTTGCAATCTTTCATTTATGCCCTTAAAAGAAAAATCTTTATCTATGCCAAGTTCCTTTGCGATGCTGTAGGCTGCCGCGATACTTTTGTATTCTTCTTCCGAGATCTTATCAAGATATTCTTTTGGATTTTCCCCGTTATAATCCCTTTCCCAAAAATCTTCATCAAAAGAAACGCCGTATTTTTCCTCAAAATAAGCGTATGTTTTAGCCATATTTCTTTCTTTTATAAATTCGTACATTTCCTTATCTTCCGTAGTGCCTTTTTCCGCAGGTACTGCCTTTTTTGTGGCAGCACATTTACGTGCCGCCACGGCAGTTGCAATAATCATTACTAAAATGAGGAAAATGCTTATAAATCTATTTGAAAATCTCGAATTCATAAATTGAAAATCCCCATTCGCTGTCATACTTTTGTTCACAGAATACTCTTACAAATCTGGCGCTTACAGGGTCAAATGTGATCTCGCTTACGCCGCCTTCGCCATTTTCTACTGTGGCAACTTTTGTAAATTCATTTCCGTCATTGCTTACTTCTATGCTGTATTTAAGTGCATATGCTGCTTCCCAGGTAATGACAGCCTTTGAGAATGTTTCTTCCTTTCCAAGATCCACACAAAGCCACTCGGTATCATTTACCCCCTCAAGGCTTCCCCACCTTGTGTCAGGATCTGCATCAAAAGCATTTGCAGGGCTCAAAATGTCGCTTTCACTTGTGGATGCGCTTGCCGTTTTCTTAAATGAGAGACTTCCGTTAGGACTTTCTTCAGGTTCTACAGGAACATATTCGATCGCACCTATATCAATAGTCCCTTCAGTAAGCGGCGTTCCAAAATAATCATATCCACCGTTATTTTTGATATCAAGGCCTGCATCTATGCAAGGAGAATTATCAGCAAGGCAGTAGCCTGTAACGCTCATTCTTCCGATGCCTGCTGTTCCCGGTGCCACAAAGAGGGGGTCTTCTACGATCTTGTGCGGATCATCAGGCTCATTTGCGGGGTGATTTCCGAAGTACACATTATTGTCAAATTCGTTATTTTTAGAATTTACAAGGTCAAATCCGCCGCTTCCAAGATTATAGAAAATATTGTTGTAAGCGTGCAGACCGCTGTGGATACCTTCAAGGTTGTTTGCTCCCACAACATCTGTATGCATCTCTTCCCCAAGATATACGGTGTTGTTGTAAAAATATGTATTTGTGGAAGGGCCTGTAAGAGTAAGTACTCTTCCGCCGTCGTTCTGGCTTATGTTGTACCTTATTACGGAATTATCCGAAGGACAGCTTGCGTCAGCACAAAGCATTACGCTTCCGCCGTCGTTGTCATGACTGTAGTTATACTGGTAAATACAGTTCCTGTTTCCACCGTCGATATCCCAAGGCATACCGTCATCGTAATCAAAGGAATATTTGCATCCGTACCCTTCGTTAAACTGAAATACGGTATCCTTGCAGTACCAGGGCCAGATTCCGGCTGAAACCTGGATACTTACGTTATCTGTGGTATTTACCACGTTATATTCAATAAGTCCGCCGTCTGTGCAGTTTATTATGGCTCCGTCGCCGCCCGGATAATTAATGGAATTGTTTCTCATAACAAAGCCGGTGTTAACATAGCTTACTCCGTCGCCGCAGCCGTCACCAAAGTATATACCTGTTCTGTCGCAGTAATTTACAAGGTTGTTTTCCACAAGGACATCGTTAAAAAATCCTTCGCTTCCCCAGGTTCCCATATAAACGATCCCGCCTGTTGGCTTTCCTGTTGAAAAATCGTTGTTTCCGCGTACATTATGTACGTAGCAGTTCTTAACATATACGTGCTCAACAGGACCTTTTGCGTTAATGTAGATACCGCGTCTTGTTCCTTCTTCCGCCGCATCGTTTATTACCTCAAGGTTATTTATCTCCCAGAAGCTCTGGCCTGATAAAAATACTGCGTTTTCTGCTCCCTTTCCGTCAAATACAGGGCGGCTTCCGTTTCCGTACTTATCTATAACTATAGGCGCTTCCTTGGTTCCTTCTCCTCTTGGGTGAAGTGTACCTGCATAGTATGTGCCTGCTTTAAATAAAAGTCTGTCACCCGGATTAAAAGTGGTATGGTTTACCTTGCTTATGGTTCTCCATGGTGAATCCTTTGAAGTTCCGCTGTTTTTATCGCTGCCTTTAAAGGCGTCGATATAGTAAATTGTTCCTCCTGCGCTTTCTTCCACGTTAATTTCACCCTCTTTTTCCTCTTTGCTCTCAGGTACAGCTATTTCAGGCGATTCCTTTGGCTCAGCTTTTGGGGCTGCCTCCTCAGGCACAGTCACACTGCCGGTTTCACCCTTTATAGGTTCTGCTTTATCTTTCTCTGCCTTTTTTCCGCATCCTGCAAGAAGGCTAAAAGCCAAAAGCAGACATATGATCTTCATGATAGTTTTCTTTCCCATAACATTTTTCTCCTGTCTGATCTTTATTATTTAAAAAACTGTGGTAAAAACTCTTTATGTGCCTCAAGAAGTTCATTAAGTACAGGGATGGCCTCTGACTGACTGCCCACAAGCGGATTTATCATCATTGCCGTAAGAGCATCATTGTAATTTCCTGTAACTGCTGCCTTTGCACCCGCCACCTCAAAGGATTTGATCTGACTTACAAGTCCTCTGACATTTTCAGGAAGGTCGCCGCAGGCAAGAGGCATTGGCCCGTTCTTTGTGATGACGCAGCTTATCTCAACCGCCTCGTCATGTCCAAGAAAATCTATGGCGCCGTGGTTGTAGGTGTCTACCACCTGAATATCCCTTGTGTCGTTGTAAATGGAGCAGATAAGGTTGCAGGCCGCATCTGAGTAATATGCGCCGCCTCTTTGCTCAAGCTGCTTTGGCTTGACATCAAGGTTTTCATCCTTATAAAGTTCAAAAAGTTCCTCTTCAAGCCTCTTTACGGTCTCTGCTCTTGTGCCGTGCTCAGCGTACTTTTTTAGCTCATCTTCAAGATTTTCCTTTGCCATATAAAAATACCTGTGATACGGGCAAGGCACAGCGCCAAGTGTCTTTACAAAATCACTGCTCCACTCAAGTGCCTTTATGTTGTTCATACTCATGGTCCCCCAGTTTTCAAGGACCTTATCAAGTACATCTTTGCCCTCTGTGTATACGTGGTTTGCGTATACCATGTGGTTGAGGCCTGCAAATGTTACGAAAACGTCTTTTTCATCCTTCTTTAATATGTCCTGTATCTCCCTTTGCATACCGATAGGCACGTTGCAAAGTCCTATTACCTTCTTATGTACTCCGTATCTGTATACAGCCTCTGTTACCATGCCCACAGGATTGGTAAAGTTAATGAGCCATGCGTCAGGGCAAAGTTCCTGTATGTCTTTGCATATATCAAGTATGACAGGAATCGTCCTGAGTCCCTTAAAAAGGCCCCCGGCACCGTTTGTTTCCTGACCTAAAAGGCCGTGGCTAAGAGGTATTCTCTCGTCTTTTATACGAGCCTCAAGCTGGCCTATTCTCATCTGAGTTGTTACAAAGTCGGCTCCGGGCAGTGCCTCGCGCCTGTCTAAGGTTGTATAAAGCTTTATAGGCACTCCTGCCTTTGCTATCATCCTTCTTGCAAGAGCTGATGTTATCTCAAGTTTTTCCTTTCCGGCTTCAATGTCTGTAAGCCA
>JAEEGF011127919.1_pt1 | contig 10250 bp, 10 predicted proteins | sample 9134171 | NCBI WGS metagenome assembly JAEEGF01 (sample SAMN16246542, study PRJNA631951) | gut metagenome | biome: gut microbiome; feature: rumen; material: AP-attached | host: Bos | place: Iran: Karaj | collected 2018-10 | reverse complement strand
GAGCATGAGAATACACCGTCAGTAATAGATTTCTTTGATGAGTGTATGCATCAAATGACAACATGCAGTGCAGTTGTATTGATGACAAAAAGATTTGCTCTTATGATAGATGGAAGCCTGTTATACTTTTCAGGCTTTTTCTTTATCTCCTCGAAAAACCAAGCTGTATACAAGCCTTTAATTATCATCCTTTCAGATCGGCAAAACAGATTTTAGTTTAAAATTTATTTTTTATTAACTTATTGTTTTATAGTGTTTTTATATTTTATACCTTAAAAAAAACTTAATTTATGTCACAAAATGCTTGACATTAAATGGCGAAATGAATATTATATACATCGTTGACGCGGGGTGGAGCAGTTCGGTAGCTCGTCGGGCTCATAACCCGAAGGTCGTAGGTTCAAATCCTGCCCCCGCAACCAATCAGAAACAGGTTCGCTTAGGCGAACTTTTTTTTTGCCCCAAAATTACATATTCTTTGATTTTACTAGCAATTACTCAAACTATTCTGTATATTCAATCTGTTACGCCTAATCAAAATTTCTTTATAACCTAAAATTAAAAATATAAGCGTTTACAGAATTACTATAACAACATCATCTAACAGTTACGGAAAACAATATGCTTGGCAAAATCACTAAAAGTTTTTTTGTGGGGTTATTCTCAGCGATTCTTATTTCTCCGGTACAGGCTCTAGAGTCAGAAAATAATGATGAGCTGGAACATGTGAAGGTTACAATGCTGCTGGAGCATGAAGGTTTTCTTGTTTGGTATGCAAAACAGCAGGGCTGGGATCGAGATTTAGGTTTAGATCTCGAGCTATCAATCGTAAACACCTCCGGTCTTGATATTATCAACGACAAACGCGAGCATCCTGATCAATGGGAACTGACATGTATAGGAGCAGTACCTGCAATCATTTCCTCAGAGGATGTCCCTATCAAAATTTTCGGTATCGCCAACGATGAGTCCTATGCAACCGATATCATGGTGCAGAGTGACAGCGAAATCCTGAATGTAAAGGGATGGTCACGTGAATACCCTAATGTCTACGGTGATCCGGAATCCATTAAGGGCAAAACCTTCTTCCTAAGATACGGAACCTCCAGCATATATACTCTATCAAACTGGCTTAATATCTTCGGATTAAAAGAAGATGATGTAACCATTGTGGACTGTACCTTAAGTGAAGCAGTTGAAAAGATGAACAACCGAGAAGGTGACGGCATGGTTCTCTGGGCTCCTGAAAACTATGAAGCTCTAAAGATGGGGCATCAGATCGTAGCCCATGCAGCTCAGGTTGGAGCTTTTGTTCCTGTGGTATTCGTGGCAGATTATGAATATGCAGAAAAACACCCTGACGTGCTGGCAAAGGTTCTGGCCCTCTATGATCGTGTAGTTCAGATCCAGAACGATGATGTTTTCAAGCTGATTTTAAGCTATAAACAGTTCCTGATGCTATATACAGGAAAAGTGTTTAATGAGGATTTCTGTATATATGATCTTAAAAATCACCCTACCTACAGTATCGGTGAGCAGATTACTCTTTTCACCAGTACAAAGGAATATACCAGCGGTATGGAAACATTAGAACAGAATATTGCCAAGAAATTCGAAAAGCTTCCAACCAAAAGCAGTATTCCTTTAAGTTTCTTTGGCAAGAAATACAAAAGAGAAACCACCTGTGATTATCTGAAAGAAGCTCTTAAATACCAGAAGAACAACTATCAGAACATAGAATAGCAATTCTTGTTAACGAACAAAATCTTTTGAATTGAAGCAGCCGCAGCTGCTTCTTTTTTTAGTAAAAAAGCCCAGACCGTAATGGTCTGAGCCTTAAATCCAATTTGGAGTAATCAGATATTATTATTTAACTTCTGATTTCTGCTTGAACTCTTCTTTAGCTAGCTTTAACTGAGCATTGAACTCATCGTTAGCATGTAAGCGAGCAACAACAGCTGAAGCTACAACACGTGCAGCATCAACGTCAGACTGCCAGTGGTAACCGCAGATAACACGGCTCTGGCCCATCTCGAAACCTCTCTTTAAGATTTCATTCTGTCTAAATGGATTGATCTCAGCTAGAACTAAAGCCTCTGCCCAGCCAATAGCAGTGTGGCCTGATGGATATGAACCGTTTGAAGATAAGGTCTTCTGATCCTTCATATTGCAGGTATTAACACCATAGAAAGCAAAAGGACGAATTCTCATGTAGTGCTCTTTTGCAGATCTGGTTGCAAGATCACCAGCATCCTCAACCATCTTGCTAATTAGCTTATAGATCTGAGGAGTGTTATCCTTTGAAATTTTCATACCGAAAGCCTCAGATAAGGCTGCAGATACACCCTTAGCATCAACCTCAGCATCTCTTGCAGCCTGTGCACCTCTTTCAGTCTTACGTAACATGAAGCCCTTATTGTACTGAGCCTGATCATTTAAGAAGGTTACGCTGTCCATTGCTGGTGGAGGTGGTAATAAAGCTAAGCTGTCTGCAACGTCAGAAGCATTCAGATAATACTTCTCTGGAGCTGTTCTTACGTCATTGTGAGCAGCAAAAGTTGCGGTTGATAATAACATTGAAGCTAAAATGATGTTCTTTAATTTCATAGTTATGTAGTTCCTATATGCTTGTTTAATTGTTGTCAGAAATCTTGCCACCTGAAGGGTGGAAAATTTTCTTGCAATAGAATGCCATAACCGAAGGTAAAACCAAAACAGTTTTAGATAAAAACAATAATGTCATCATCTAATTGAAAATTGAAAACGTACTAAATCACAAAATTTGATAGTAAATATTGAAAGAACAATTTTTGATAGAAATGTGAATGCGATTACAGTCACTGAAACAGAAGGAAAAAATACAAGACGTGTCTAATTAAGTAATTTAATTGATTTTATGAAAAAAAATGTATGATGAAGAGCATAGATATGAAGTCAGACAAAAATCCCCTGTCATTAGACAAGGGATTGTATTCAGAGAAAAGATTATCTGATTAGTTAATCTTCTCACGGATACGTGCAGCCTTACCGGTACGGTCACGTAAGTAGTATAGCTTAGCGCGACGAACGTCACCGCGACGGGTTACCTTAACAGAAGCAATCATTGGAGAGTGAGTCTGGAATACACGCTCAACACCCTCGCCTGATGACATCTTACGAACGGTGAAAGATGAATTTAAACCGCGGTTACGCTTTGCAATAACGTTGCCTTCGAAAGCCTGTAGACGGGTCTTGTCACCTTCAACAACCTTAACCTCAACACGTACGGTATCACCTGGGTTGAACTCAGGAATATCAGTACGAATCTGCTCTTTCTCTAGCTGGTCAATAATTGGATTGCTAGCCATTTTTAGTACCTTCCATTAACAAGGATAAACAAAAAAACTATTTTAAATCGTGTTCTTGAAGATATTCATCAAGCAGCTTACGTTCTAACTTGGTAAGCTCACGATTCTTCAGCAAATCAGGTCTTCTCTCATATGTACGACCAAGACATTGCTGCAGGCGCCAGTTTCTGATCTTCTCATGGTTACCGCTCATCAGAACTTCAGGAACTCTCATTCCGTCAATTTCTTCTGGACGTGTGTACTGCGGAAAATGCAGTAGACCTTGAGCAAAAGAATCTTCTTGCGCATTCTGAATGTTTCCTAAAACACCAGGAACCATTCTTGAAACAGCATCGATGATACACATGGCAGGGAGTTCACCCCCTGAGAGGACGTAGTCACCGACAGAAACCTCCAGATCGACTTCCTTCTGAAGGACACGCTCATCAATACCCTCATAGCGTCCCGCTATAAGAATTACAGAGCCCCAACTGTGGATATCTGTGACCAACGAGTGATTGAGCTGTACGCCTTGAGGAGACATACATACAACTTTAGTATCCTTCGGTGCTTGACTTCGAGCAACTCTAAGAGCATCTCTTAATGGCTGTACCTGCATCAGCATTCCTGGACCGCCACCATAAGGTTTATCGTCCACGTTGCCGAATTTATCTTCAGTATAATCTCGAGGATTTATGCAATCGACCTTAATAAGACCGTTTTCACAAGCTCTTCGAGTTACGCCGAATTTAGTTACAGCGTCAATCATCTCAGGAAAGAGCGTAATGACACCAAAATACATTAGTAATCTACGCCCCACTCAACCTCGATTGTTTTTGCATTGAGATCAACTGCTTTAACAATCGGGCCAACGACATAAGGAATTAAGAATTTTTCTTTGCGTTCCTTTGCCAGGTGGTCAGAGGGAGACACTTCCATTAAGGGAGCAGCTCCGTAATCCCTAATTCTCGATACTTTACCGAGCATTACACCTTCCAGTCCTATAACCTGACAGCCTACAAGGTCAGCCAGATATACGGTACCTTCTGGTACAGGAGGTAGGCTTGAGCGCCTAATCCCAATTTCAGCTCCTGCATAAAGCTTAGCTTCCTCAGGAGTTGATGCCACATCAAGCTTAACAATAAAATCATTACCGTGTGGCTTATATTCTTCAACCTGGACCTCACGCCATTCCGCCCCGCGCTGACGTATAAACCATGGCGAGTAGTCAAAAAGGTCCTCGGGTTGCTGCGTATATGAACGAACCTTCATCCATCCATATACTCCAAATGATGAGCCTAAGGCTCCCATTGGACGCGGTGTATCAGTCAAAGCTTATTAAGCCTCAGCTGACTCAGATGCTGCAGCTTCAGCTTCTGCCTTAGCCTTTGCCTCTGCAGCTGCTTTCTTAGCTGCTACAGCTGCTGCGTGCTTATCAGCCTTAGCCTTTAAAACAGCCTCTTCGCCCATCTCGTTCTCAACAAGAAGACGCTTTACACGATCTGAAGGCTGTGCGCCTTTAGCAATCCAAGCATTGATTGCTTCTAGATCTAGACGAAGACGAATCTCTTTACCTCTAGCGATTGGGTTAAAAATACCAACCTGCTGAATAAAACGACCAGTTGCAGCAAAACGCTTGTCTGCAACAATTACGTGATAAAATGGACGCTTTTTCGCACCTAAGCGACGTAAACGAATGACTACCATTTCGCATTACCTATATTTAGTTAAACAATCATGATGAAAAGTCATCATACAAAAACAGTTGCAGTATTTTACACCTTTTGAAGAAAAAAACAAGATCAACATCACTATTGGCAGATTATTTTTAACCTGCTGTTATAGCTGAGAAAATCAATAAATGCCTAATGCTCACTATTGAAAATTATTTATTTACAAAACAAAGTGTTAGACGAAAATATTGGGAATACCGGAAAAATGGAAGATTATTAGGGAGAGAAAAAAAATATTTCAGCTTCGATTGATTGTCGAAGCTGAACTGTAGACGAGAAAGAGACTATCTGCGGAAGAAGTTACCCATTCCGCCCATGCCTCCCATACCGCCCATCTGGCCCATCATGCCTTTCATAGCACCAGCCATCTTACGGATTCCGCCTTTACCCATCTTCTTCATCATCTTCTGGGTCATTTCAAACTGGCGTAGAAGCACATTAACCTCGTGAATTTCTACACCTGCACCCATAGCGATTCTCTTCTTTCTTGAGCCTTTGATAATCTCAGGATGTACTCTCTCTTTCTTGGTCATGGAGTTGATGATTGCTTCCATGTGCAGAAGAGACTTGTCGTTAACCTTATCCTTAATCTGATCAGAAATATTTCCCATACCAGGAAGTTTATCAAGAAGACCAGACATACCGCCCATCTTCTTCATCTGAGCAATCTGATCTCTGAAATCATCGAAGGTAAAGCCCTCACCGGACTTAATCTTCTGAGCAACCTTCTTTGCCTGTTCAATATCGGTGTTACGCTGCAGATCTTCAATAAGAGACAGCACATCGCCCATATCAAGAATACGGCTGGCAATACGATCAGGGTGGAACGGCTCCAAAGGAACAATCTTTTCACCAAGACCGATAAACTTGATTGGCTTACCAGTAATTTCCTTAACACTCAGTGCAGCACCGCCACGGGCGTCACCGTCTGCCTTGGTCAGAATTACACCGGTCAGATCCAGAGCTTCACCAAAGGCTTTTGCTGTATTGGCAGCATCCTGACCAGTCATAGCGTCAACAGTGAAGAAGGTTTCAATAGGATCGGTCAGAGCATGAAGTCTCTTAACCTCATTCATCATTTCCTCATCCACTGCAAGACGACCGGCAGTATCAAGAATCATTACATCATAAGCGCGTAATTTAGCTTCTTTTAATGCAGCTGTAGCGATATCCTCTGGCTTGTTCTTAGGATCAGATGGATAGCAGTCAACACCAATCTCAACAGCCAGAGTCTTTAACTGATCCATAGCTGCAGGTCTGTAGGTATCAACAGAAACCAGCAGAACCTTCTTGTTCATACGCTCTTTTAAGAACAGAGCTAATTTAGCTGCAGAAGTAGTTTTACCAGCACCCTGTAGACCTGCAAGCAGAATAACTGCAGGAGGCTGATGAGCAAGATTGATTTCACTGATCTGTCCGCCCAGAGTCTCAATCAGTTCGGCATGAACAGCCTTGATAAACTCCTGACCAGGAGAAAGACTCAGATTAACTTCAGCACCAAGAGCTCTTTCTTTAACTCTATTGGTAAAACTTTTAACAACAGGAAGTGCAACATCAGCTTCTAATAAAGCAGTACGAACCTCACGTAAGGTATCTTTGATGTTATCTTCAGTAATACGGCCTTTACCGCTTATATTCTTAAGGGTACGGGTTAATCTCTGGGTTAAATTCTCGAACATTGAAATCAGCTCTTAAAAAAAATCTAAACTACGGAATTTTGAATTATAACAGATACAAAATGATTTTGAAATTTTGCACAAATCCTGAAAAGCAGACGGAGAGGATTAGAGGAGCTTGATATCGCAGATGCACTCGATGAGAAAACCAAGGTGCATCTGCAGATAGTAGATATTAGTGAGTGGTCTTCTTAATGATGTAATTTCCCACAAACTGGAAGATACTGATCATAAGCAGGATAACAATCACTGTCAGCCAGATCATGTCACGATAGCCCATCTGATAACCGTATCTTATGGCAAAATCACCAAGACCGCCGGCACCGATGGCACCTGCGATAGCAGTAATACCGATGAAGGAAACAAAGGTAATCATGGTTACACGGGTGATACCAGGAATACTTTCCTTAAGATAGACACTGAAGATAATCTCCCATGGAGAAAGCCCCATTGACTGAGCAGCTTCAACAAGACCTCCGTCAATCTCGGATAGAACCTGTTCAATCTGTCTTGAAAAGAAAGGAACAGTTCCAAATACCAGAGCAACGAAGGAGCCTTCAAGACCGGAACCTGTACCTACAATAAAACGGGACAGAGGGATCAGAAGCACCATCAGAATAATGAAAGGGATTGAACGGATAACATCAATGCAGCGATCAAGAGTATTGAATACCAGTCTGTTGCGCATGATGCCGCCAGAGCGGGTCACAACCAGTGTTACACCTAGAGCAACACCCAGTACCCAGGCAATGGTTCCTGATACCAGCACCATAATGATGGTCTGATACAGGCACTCGTAGAATTCCTCAGCCAGCCTTTCAAAGTTAGGCATTAAGGTATTTATCATGTTCATTATTTTAGAATCTCCACTTTAACGCCTTTATCCTTTATATACGCAACTGACTCTTCAATCTTTGAAGGCTCTCCTGTCAGATGCACTGCAAGTCTGCCCAGTGGCACTCCTTTTATATAATCGATATTTGCATAGAGAATGTTGACTCTTACCTTGAATAAATCACAGATCTGAGTCATCAGATCCTCACCGGTAGACTCTCCAGTATAGGTTAGAGACCAGATATTTGTACCTTCCTTTATATCTGCAAGAGAACCTTTCTGATGGAGAATATCCATAAAAGCTTTAACGTTAGAGGCGGTATCCAGGAATCGTTTGGTTAATGGAGCCTTAGGATCTGCAAAGAGGTCATAAACCCTACCGCACTCAACCACACTTCCGTTTTCCATAACCGCAGCTCGGTCACAGAGATCTTTTACAACAGACATCTGATGGGTAATTACCACAATAGTCAGATTGAGCTTCTTATTAAGCTCCTTGAGCAGAGTTATGATCTGCTCTGTAGTTTGTGGATCAAGGGCTGAGGTAGCCTCATCGCACAACAGCACTTCAGGATCACAGGCAAGGGCTCTGGCAATGGCAACACGCTGTTTCTGACCACCAGAAAGCTGAGATGGGTAGGCATCTCGGCGATCAGAAAGATCAACCATTTCCAGTAAGGACTCGATTTTTTTTACTCGCTCCTTCTTCTCCATTCCTGTTCTTTTTAAAGGAAGGTCGATGTTTTCAAAGACAGTTCTGGATGGCATCAGATTGAAATGCTGAAAGATCATGCCGATTCGCTGACGGATTTTACGAAGCTTACTGTCTTCAAGAGAGGTCAGTTCGGTATCACCAATGATTACCCTGCCCTCGGTTGGACGTTCCAGAAGATTGATACATCTTACAAGAGTTGATTTTCCTGCTCCGGAAAAACCGATGATTCCGAAAATCTCACCGTCGTTAATCTCAAGATTAACGTCCTTTAGAGCCTCAACTCTTCTTTTTTTCTGAATAAATGTTTTACTTATGTGTTCAAGTTTGATCATTTTGGTATAGCTTGTTGAAATATTAACTGTAGAATTATACATTAACAGCAGACAACTAAATAAGTTACATCCTTATTCAGTGCGATTTTTTTAAGATTACAATCAGTAAATATAGGGTAAAAATATGAGATTCAATTTCAAATCAATCCTTCTTGCATCTGTGCTTTCAGTTACAGCCTTTGCCTCAAATGCGGCAGACCTAAAAGAGATTAAGGTAGGCGTTGTTGGCGACTATGTTGCACAGTGGGATACCGTAAATGAGATTCTTAAGAAGGATAATCTGAAGGTTAAGCTGGTTAGATATTCTGACTATGCTACTCCAAACCGCGCTCTGCATGATGGTGAAATCGATCTGAATGCATTCCAGCACAAGGCTTTCTTAAAAAACGACATCGAGCGTAACGGCTATGAAATTGTAGATATCGGCGACACCATTATTACCCCTCTTTGCATCTTCAACAACAAGGATAAGATTAAATCTGTTGAGGATATCAAGGATGGCGATATCATTGCTATTCCATCTGATTTAACCAACGGCGGCCGTGCCCTTAAGGTTCTGGAGTCTGCAGGTCTAATCAAGGTTGATCCTGCTAAGGGTTACACACCAACCAAGGCTGATATCACCGAATACGTTAAGAAGATTAAGATTCGTGAAGCTGAGTCAGGTATTCTGGCCAGAATTCTTCCTGACGTAAGTGCTGCTCTAATCAACGGTGGCAATGCATACACAGCAAAGCTGAATCCAAGCACCGATTCAATCTATCAGGAAAATATCGATCCTAAGGTAAATCCAGCTGCAGCTGTGCTTATCAACGTAATTGCAGCTAAAAAGGACAGAGCTAACGATGCAGATCTCAAGAAGGTTGTAGAGGCTTACCAGACAGATGCTGTTGCCGACACCATTCTTGAGGCTTACAAGGGCGCTTTCCTTCCTGCATGGGCAGGCGCAAAGGGCGGATTTGTTAAATAGAGCCAACGCATGATTTTAAATCTTAAAGCCTACCTTGAAGCTCTCGAAAAGGTAGTCAATATCGATTGCGGCAGTACTGATCCTGAGGGAGTTACCAGTGTCTGCCGTATTTTCTGTGAGCTCTTCAGAGACAGCGGTTTTCATGTGGAAGAGATTGATCTTGGAGACAGGGTTGGTCACGGCATGTTCGCAACCAACAAACCAGATGCAGAGCATTATGATCTGCTCCTCTCAGGTCATCTTGATACCGTATTTGCCAAGGGTACCGCAAAGGAGAGACCTTTCAGAATTGAGGAAGGCAAAGCTTTTGGTCCAGGTGTAGCTGACATGAAGAACGGCTGTCTGGCAATTCTTTTTGCCTTATGCACTCTGAAAAAGGAAATCTTAAATTCTCTTTCCATTGCTGTCCTGTTCAATCCTGATGAGGAGATCGGAAGCCCTCAGTCCACCCCTTGGATTGATTCCTATGCCAAAAAATCAACCTACGCCCTGGTCTTTGAGTCCCAGGAGAAGCTAGGTCTTATCACTGAAAGACGTAAAGGCATCTCCCACATTGATATCTTTATGCATGGTGTAGGAGCTCATGCCGGCTTCTGTCCAGAAAAAGGAAGAAGTGCCATCAATGCTATGGCCAACAGCATTTTCAGGATCAATGCACTGGCAA
>JAEEGF011522016.1_pt1 | contig 10251 bp, 3 predicted proteins | sample 9134171 | NCBI WGS metagenome assembly JAEEGF01 (sample SAMN16246542, study PRJNA631951) | gut metagenome | biome: gut microbiome; feature: rumen; material: AP-attached | host: Bos | place: Iran: Karaj | collected 2018-10 | reverse complement strand
ATGTTTTTTAAACACAGTCATGATAAGAGGCTAGAAAGCCGAACTGTAGATCACTTTCGTTCTTTTTTGGCTGTATTTCTGAGATGCATCCAATATACGAGTCGAACGACTCAAAGTTGATGAAAATCGAGTGAAATACCAAATAAAAAACAATAAATTATGACGACAAGGTGTAGAAACATAAATACACATGTCAGACATGAAAAAAACAGCTGAGAAAAAGAGAATTTTAGCATCGTTTTGAAGGAGAAATACGGTATTTTTGATGGTCGGGAAGCATAACGTCGCAATTTATGCGAGCAAGCAAACCTCTCTATGTCATTGACAATCAGACTTATACGCCTCCAAGCATGCAAAACGAATGTGACAATGTGACAATGTGACATTTGATGTTTTGCATTTACGGGATAGAAACTTGAAACGAAAAAGTATATTATATATTATTGTATATAATATATAATATAAATTATAATCCTTATAATTTATAAATCTCTACGGAAAAGAAATTACTGTTTGAAACCCCTCTCCAAACTACGAAAAAGCTAAATGTCACATGTCACATGTCACATTGTCACATTAGCGAGACACTCCCAAGGAAGAACTTACCTTAATTAAATAAAAAAAGCAAAGATTGTTTTGCCATTCCAACAAATATTATTATATTTGTAGTCGAAATATGCCTTAGACCTAACCGTCAGATATCAAACTAAAAAAACATAACCTACAATGAGAAAATTTACCTTTACCCTAGCCCTGTTGCTAAGCATGTTGTGCAACGCAGCTTCCAACAAGAACTATGTTGCCTACCTCTTTACCTATTTTACAGGTAATGCGCCCGAGCACGAGCAGATATGCTATGCCCTGAGCAACGACGGATGGAACTATACTCCCATGAACAACGGACTTCCCGTGATTGCCAGCGACACCATAGCACTGACGAAGTGCGTTCGCGACCCTCACATCTTGCGTGGCGAGGACGGATGGTTCTATCAGGTAGTAACCGACATGCGTTCGAGCCTGGGATGGAGCAGCAACCGCGGCATGGTGCTTCTGCGCAGTCGTGACCTCATCCACTGGCAACACCACACCATCCACTTCCCCGAACGATACAAGGGTACCATGTTTGAACATGTGACACGCGTGTGGGCGCCCCAGACCATCTTCGACAAAGAGGCTGGCAAGTATATGGTTTATTTCTCCATTCTCACCGACGACGGCTCATGCCCTTACGATCGCGTTTACTACGCTTATGCCAACAGTGACTTCAGCGACCTGGAAGGTGAACCGAAAGTGCTCTTCGACGTAGAGAATGCCAGCATCGACACCGATATCGTTCGTGACGACGATGGTCTGTACCACGTCTTCTTCAAGACTGAAGGTCAACGGCAGAAAGGCATTAAGCAATTCATCACCCCCGTCCTGCACGACGTGTCGAAATGGAAACTGCAACCCGGCATGTGCCAGGACACCAATAAGGCCGTAGAGGGTAGCGGAGTATTCCGTCTGTTCGACGGCACATGGGTTCTCATGTATGACTGCTACACCAGCGGACACTACCAGTTCTGCAAATCGACAGACCTGCGTACCTTCAAGCAAGTACAAGACACACAAACCACAGGTGCCTTCACTCCTCGTCACGGCACGGTTATTGCCATCACGAAGGACGAACTGGAGCTGCTGCAGGCATGGGATGCTCTCATGCAGGCCAATCAGGAGTTGCGTTCTCGCACTACCCCCACCTTCACACTGGGACAACTCGACGGACGCAAGGCTTTACTCGACAAGACTCAACAAGTGCTGAAAGGAAAAGCCTCTGCAAAGGCCTATAAGGCTCAAGCCAAGATTATTCAGAAATTCCTAAAATAAGAGATATGAAACTGAAAGCATTCTTAGCGGCGTTGCTGGTATCATCAACGGCGTTAGCAGGAAACACAATCACGCAGGTCACCCAGGTAACAAGCGGAGTGACACTGACCACTGATGTTGATTATGTGGTGACGAGCACGACACCTTTTGCCACAGCTGGGAGTGTTGACATTCAGAATACGGAGCACGCTGTACTGATTTTCAAGAACATCCGGCCAAGCAAAGTCATCAGTCAACTGATGGGCAACATATTCATCAATGGCGAACCTGCCAAGAACGATGTCAACTGTCAGGTAAAGATTTATGCACAGGGTGCCATCGTAATGCCATACAGCAGAACCATTAAACCCCTGACATGCTATACCGAGCAAAACTTTGGAGGCGAGTCATACAACACGTACAGCCTGAACAGTTCAAGCGGTTTCATGAATACGTTGACAGCCAAGCAGCTGAACAACCAGATTCGCAGTTTCAAACTGAAACGCGGATACATGGTTACCTTTGCCGTCGGTACCGGTGGTTGGGGATATAGCCGTTGCTTCATTGCCGACAACGAGGACCTGGAACTGGCCACCCTACCCCATGTGCTTGACGGACGCATCTCAAGCTATCGCATTTTTAAGTGGTGTAACTTTGACAAGAAAGCCATTGCCAACGACACTCGCTACGAACCCACGCAGGCACTCAACGTGACAGGCTGCTACTCATTTGGCAAAGGCGAGAATCGCTATCCCGACACCGAGTGCATCCCTCATCACATCTATGAAGACTGGCCTTCGGCATCAGAATGTGGTGGCGTAACGTATTCGTGCCACATGAAGACCAACAACGAACCAGGCAACTCTGCCGATGACCATCCACAATCGGTAGACGATGTGCTTGCCAACTGGCAGAACTTGATGCGTACCGGTATGCGTCTCTGCTCCGAGTCGTCCCATGACGGCAGTTGGAGCCACCTGAAATCATTCATGGACAGCATCGATGCACGTGGTTGGCGCTGCGACATCCTCGACCTCCATTGCTATTGGTCCGGCGGATTCGACAACCTCAACTGGTATAGCGACAACTACGGCAAGGGCCGTCCCATCTGGATATCGGAATGGATTTGGGGTGCATCATGGAACAAAAACGGCTGCTTCGGAAGTGGCGTTACCAACGACCAAATCCTGAACACTACCAAGAACATCCTAACCACCCTAAACAACAATCCACGCGTAGAGAGATACTTCTACTGGAACTCTGAATCGAAAGGACACATCTACGAAAACGGAAAAGTGACATCGCTGGGTCAGTATTATGCCGATATGGAAACCGGACTTGGATACAACAAGAAGTACGACTACATCCCCAAAGTCGTCTATAAGGCTCCTTATGGCATCAGTGCCTCTTACAACAAGGTCAAGAAGCAGGCAACCATTGTATGGCGTGACCCCAACGGCGACATGCTGGACAGCATTATCGTTGAATGCAAATTGCCCAACACGACCAAATGGGTAAAATGCGGCAACGTAGATCCTAAGGACAAGACCAGTGGTGAGGATATCGCCTATACCTTTAATGATAACATTTCCGACCCCGGCATCTACTACTATCGTGCCACCGAATATTACGAAGGCAAGAAGTTTACCACGGGTGAAACCACGGTTACCATTTCTGCGGCAAATGCCGTCGGTTCTCTGCAATATGGAGAGTTGAAGATTGCCAACACAGAGAGTGTAACAACTGACATTGCCACTCAGGACGAAGCACCTTACGTGGTGATGGGAATGGTATCAAACAAGAACGCAGGCAATGGTATCACCAATCAGATACAAAGCCTCGGCAAGACCAGCTTCAAATTCCGTTTCTACCCCTGGCAGTTGACGGCACCAGTCGCTTTCAATGCTACCGAGACAGTCAACTATCTGATTCTTCCTCCCGACACGGTTTATCACCTCAGTGACGACATGATGATTATTTCCCAGAAAGCCGGAAGCATCAAGGGCGACGAGGTGGAAGTCACCTTCCCGGAAGCCTTCCCCGCCGGTGTAACACCTGTTGTTTTAGCTCAGCAAAACACCAGCATCGCAACCTATCCTCCTGTTACCGTCAAGGTTTATGGAGTATCTAACACGGGCTTCAAAGTTAAACTTGTGCGACAAGAGGGAGTGACAACTACCTTTAACGCACAAAACGTTAACTACTTTGCTGCAACACCCGGACAGATTGCAATCGGTGACGGCAAGCTGCTCACTGTGGGTCTTGACAAAGAAACGCCTGTCGGCGGAGTCGCTCGCCAAACGGTAACATTCCGCAATGAAGCCGGTGACACTCTGTTCTTCATCAATCCCGTCATCATCGCTGCATCGCAGACCGACAACTACGACAAGGCAAGTGTATTCCGCATGCACAGCACTGTCGACGAAGGCAAGGGTGTACACTCTGCAAGCATCCGTCGTCAGGTTGATGGAACCAGCACAAGCACTACCACGAATAACGCAAAAGCCAATGGTGACTACATAGGCTGGTTCATCATTAGTGACGATCCAAACGGAACGGGTGACGAAGAACCCATCATCGTTCCAACGGGTATCGAAGGGGTCAAGAAGAATCTGGGATTCTCCGTTAGTGTACTCAACCATGCCATCTATGCCGAAGGCAAAGGTCTGAAAGCCTACTCTACCAGTGGAGCACAGGTGAGAATGGGCCAACCCCTTCCTGCTGGCGTGTACATCGTCACCAATGGAAAACAGCACATGAAGGTAAGGGTGAAATAAGACTTACGGACACCGACTCAAACATGCTCTCATGGTTCTGCCATGGGGGCATTTTTTTGTTCGTGGAAATGGGAAATCGGACAAGAAATGGATGAAAGAAAGTCACGCGCGTGCGTTAACCTTAATTATTGTGTCGAAAGACGGGATTTGACCATAGATTAAACACGCCACAAATCGATTTTAACATTTCTAAAGACTTTATTTGTTAATTTGTGTTAATTAAGGCAAGTTTCAAGCTTTGCAAGTCTTAATTATTATGAAATTTGGTTTATATTTGTAGGGTGTATACCGCTGAAAAATGCGATTTTTGGTGTGCGGAACCATGTTTCCACGCCAATTTGCACATATATGGCATTAGCCATTACTGGATGAAAACAGAGAAAAACTAACAATTAAACCTAAATTACTAAATGTATGGAAAACCGTTTAAGCAAAATGAGTAGGAAGGCCACTTTTGGTCTATTCCTGCTGGCAGCCTGCGGTCTGACATCATCGTGTAAGGACGAGTACACGCTGGACGACGAAAAGCCTTCGTGGCTAACGACCAGCATTTACGAAGGTCTGGAAAGTACTGGTAAGTACACCAACTACCTTCGTCTGCTCGGCGACCCTGATGTCAATCCCACTAATGCGCGCCCCCTCACTGAGGTGCTGTCACGAACTGGTTCAAAAACAGTGTTCGTTGCCGACGACGATGCCTGGAAGGCCTTCTTCGAGCAAAATGCGAAGTTGCCCGAGACCGACCCCTGGCACACGGCTACAAGCTACGAAAACCTGAGTGTGAGCCAAAAGAAGCTGCTGATTCACACCAGCATGCTCAACAACGCCATCGTAATGGAGAACCTCTCCTCGAGTACAAGCGACATCAGTTCACGAGGTGATTTCATGCGTCGCTACACCGATGTAGAGGCAACTGACACCATCACCTACCTCGATGGCAACACACTGCCCGTGAACTACAATGTAGGCAATCAGGAGAAAGACTACTGGTGGCGCTTCCGTAGCGAAAATGGCGGTAAAGGTCTGTATCTGGTTAACGACTCTTCGCTGACCATGATGCTTCACTTCACCAATGAACATCTGACGAAGAACAACGTCACCGACGAGGACTTCGCCATCTTCATGGGACGTGAGCGCAAGACCAGCGACGTACACATCTACGACGCTTTGCTGCTGGAGAAGGACGGTGTTGCAGAGAATGGTTACATCAACAAGACCGAGAAGGTGGTTAAGCCTCTTCCCAACATGGCAGAGTTGCTTCGCACCAATGGCAAGACTAACATCTTCAGCCACATGCTCGATCGTTGGAGTGCTCCTTTCTACAACAACACGGTAACAGAAGCCTACAAGAACCTGATGGCTTCCCGTGGTATCACTTGGACCGACTCCATCTTCAGCAAGCGCTACTTCTCCGACCTCAGCTATGGACATAGGGCTTTGAACACCGACCCCAATGGTGAGAAGTTCCGTGATGCAGCCAGTACGGATGTAACGCTGAAGTTCGACCCCGCATGGAATGCCTATGCTTTCGACGACTCGCACTGGAGTAACAGTGCCGCTACAGCACCCCAATACGACATGGCAGCCATGTTCGTCCCCGACGACGACACCATGTGGAAGTACTTCACTGAAGGCGGTGGTGGATGGCAGCTCATCCGCACCTACTACATGAAGGAAGGTACTCCACAAGAAATTCCATACGTTCGACCCACAAACTTGGAAGAGCTGTACAAGCAGATCGACCAAATTCCCATCTCCACGTTGCGTTCTTTGCTCAACGTAGTGATGTTCCCAAGTTTCACGGGTTCAGTTCCCAGCAAGATGTCATCGTTGCGTGACGATGCCCAGGAGCAGATATTCTATCCCGAGGACGTCGATCACATCACCGGTACCATGTTGGCTACCAATGGTATGATCTACGTGACAGACAAGGTGTATGGTCCTGCCGACTACACCTCTGTTGCTGCTCCCGCTTACATTTCTAATACAAACCTGGTATTGCGCTGGGCCATCTACAACGGTTCTACCAGTGCTACCGACTACATGGGTTTGAACTACTACGCCTACCTGAAGGCCATGCAGAGCCGCTTCGCATTCTTCTTGCCCAGCGACGAGGGTATGAAATACTACTTCGACCCCACCAGCTTCAAGAGCCAGAAGAGCCGTATGTTGCAGCTCTATTACAAGAGTGGTTCATTCCCCATCTCTTATAAGATGTATAGCTACAATGCTACGATTGGCGAACTCGCACAAGAATTCAACCTTGAGAAGATGGCTAACGGTGAAATCACCAACCGTCTGAAGGATATTCTGGAGAGCCACACCGTTGTGCTCGACGGCGTTGATGAAATCAACAGTGGAGTCGACGAATGGTATCTCGCCAAGAACGGTTCTCCCGTGAAGGTTTATCGCGAGGGAGGACACATCGTAAGCGTACAAGGTGGATTCCAGCTTGAGAACGAGGAAGCAGGTATCGAAGGAAGTATCAGCGCAGCTAACAAGAACGCTTACACTGAACTTCACGGAGTACAGAAGAACATTGTTACCGACGAACAAAACATGTCGAACGGTACCACCTACATCCTCGATAGTCCCGTTGTTCCTGCAAGCCACAGTGTATACAGCATCTTCACCAATGACGGAAACTATGATGAGGGCTATGCCTATAACAATTTCTACGAATTGTGTGAGGTAAATGAAGAAATCATCCGTGCTTGCGGTCTGGTGGACGAGACCCACTTGTCACAGACACAGCAGAAGGCTGAGCTGAAGAAGTACCAGATCTTTATCGACGACAAGGGACCTGACTTCAACATTCAGTTCTTCAACAACTATCGCTACACCATCCTGGCTCCCACCAACGATGCAGTTAATGATGCCATCTCGAAGGGTCTGCCCACTTGGGATGAGATTGCTGCCGACTATGAGGAATGCGATAAGGATTCTGCCGACATGCACCTGCTCAACACTGCCGACAGTCTGCGTCTGCAAGCCAAGATTACTTACCTTATCAACTTCATTCGTTACCACTTTGCCGACAACAGCATGTTTGTCGATAACAGCATCGTTCCTAGCACAGAGTTCGTTACCGCAAGTTACGACAACGTGAAGGGTCTGTTCTGCAAGATCAACATGCAGCGTCCGCAATCTGGTGTCCTGCAAGTTAAAGACGCCAATGGCGGCGACTGGATCACGGCTGAAGGCAATGTCAACATCCTCGCACGTGATGTGTCATGTAGCAAGACACCTGCCAAGCAGACAACTATGAATGGAATCACCATCGATGGATCGAGCTTTGCTGTCATCCATCAGATTCCTACCGCACTCTATCATGCCGACATTCCCGACTTCGGGAACACAGGCGAGGCTAAGAAGTATATGACACGTTTTGCAATCCACTAAAACCGACAAGCCATGAATAAATATATCAAAGTCATAATGCTTTGGGCAGTTGTACTATTCTCACTGCCTGCAAGCGCACAGATAAGTCGTATTAGCGGTACGGTTTCTGACGAGTTCGGTGGCATCCCTGGCATTCAGGTCAAGGAAATGGATAGCAACAATCGTATCGTCAGCAGTGCCATCACCGACGCCAACGGTAACTTCACCATGACAGTGAAGAACCAGAAGAACAAGCTGGTCTTCCACGGTATGGGATACACCGACAAGACATTCCCCATTAACAAGACTGTCTACAAGGTGAATATGGCAGAAGCTGTGAAATACATGAAGGAAGCTGTCGTCACAGCTAAGAAGAAAGCCCCCACCACGGGTCTCGACATTCCACAGCGTGAATATGCCGGTGCCGTCAGCTCCATGAAAATGGATGATCTGGAAGGTCTGGCATTCGAGTCTGTCGACCAAGCCCTGCAAGGACAGATTGCCGGTCTTGATATTGTTGCCAACTCCGGTAACCTGGGTTCGGGTACTACCATGCGTCTTCGCGGTACTTCCACCATTAATGGTAATGCACAACCTCTGATTGTTGTGAACGACCACATCTTTGAACTTCCCGACGATGCCCAGCCCGTCAACTTCGAGGACATGGACAACGAGGAACAGTTCTCTACCCTGCTGAACGTTAACACCGAGGATATCGAAAGCATCACCGTACTGAAGGACGCCGCATCATCGGCCAAGTGGGGTGTGCGTGGTTCCAATGGTGTCATCGAAATTAAGTTACGCAGAGGTCATCGTGGTCCTACCCGCGTCAACTTCATGTACAAGTTCAACGGAACATGGCAGCCTGACGGATACAAGATGCTGAATGGTGACGGATACACCATGATGCAGAAGGAAGCCTTCTTCAATCCCACTCAGCTCCAGACCAACATCTACGAGTTGGACTACAACACCGAAGTTCCCTACATCTATAATCACTATAGCCACAACACCGATTGGCTGGATGCAGTGAAGCAGTTCGGTAAGGAACACCGCTACTACATCGGTCTCGATGGTGGTGGTGAGAAAGCCACATTCCGCATTGGTGCCGGATACAACAAGTCGACGGGTGTCGTTATCGGACAGAAGATGGATCAGTTCACCGAGTCCACGACACTTGACTACAACGTCAGCGACCGTATCCAGTTCCGCGCTACGATGAGTATGACATTTACCACAAACCACCAGAACGCTGAAACCAACCCCATGGACCGTGCCTACAACGCCATGCCTAACATGAGCATCTATGAGTACGATGCTATGGGTAACCTGACAGGAAACTACTTCAACATGCTTCCTCTGGCAGCGAATTGGAGTAACACTAGCACTAGCGGAATTACTAACGATGGAACAATGACCTCTTGGGAGTTGCGCCAGATGTTCACCAACGGTAACCCCGTAGCATGGTCGAATCTCGCATGGCACGAGAAGAAGCAATATAACTTGACACCGCAGTTCGATGTCACCTACAAGTTGTGGGGTAAGGACAACGACCAGCATCAGTTGAACTATGTGGGCGACGTACAGCTGAACATCAACAACACCAGCGACGACACCTATGTTCCTGCAGAGTTGCACACCATGCCTTGGGTTTGGGGTGGCGATAACAAAACCAATCTCACCAGCAACCAGCGTAATGTAGTTACTAATAATGAATATAAGTCACTGGAGTTCCACACCCGTCACGACTTGCGCTACTACTCTCACTTCAAGAATTCAGACCACAGCCTCTCCGGTATGTTCCGCTTCGAATTGAGCACGGGTAACAGTTCTCGTCAGAACATGGGTCTTTGGAACGTTCCTAACGGCATCACCGACCCCACCGTTGTGGCTCTTCTCGATGCTGCCAGTGCATCAAACAGCGAGTGGCGCAGTCACAGCTTCTTCGAGCAGCTGCACTACTCCTACAAGAGTAAATACTCACTCGACTTGACATTACGTACCGACGGACGCACCAACTTCGGTCGGGCACACAAGTACGGAACCTTCCCCTCCATCGGAGCTCGTTGGAACATCAGCGACGAAAAGTTCATGGAGAAGACTCGCAAAGTCATCAGCATGTTAGCCTTCCGTCCCACATGGGGTATGACAGGTAACGTCGGTGGCGCAGGTGGTAACCAGTACAACCGTTATGCATCGGGTGGCTACTACAACGGACACACCATCGTTATTCCTGAGAACCTTTCTC
>JAEEGF011290461.1_pt1 | contig 10252 bp, 10 predicted proteins | sample 9134171 | NCBI WGS metagenome assembly JAEEGF01 (sample SAMN16246542, study PRJNA631951) | gut metagenome | biome: gut microbiome; feature: rumen; material: AP-attached | host: Bos | place: Iran: Karaj | collected 2018-10 | reverse complement strand
ATCCCGGACACCTGCGTAGATGCCGATTACCTGGAATCGGCCTTCTCCAACGATCAGGCGTTTTACATGAAGACGATCGGAACCGTGAATTGTGCCGAGATGGAACAGAAACTCATCACGAACATGAGAGTGTGGCGCCCCGACTCGGACTTTCTCCCTACCGTAAATGAGGTTTCAGGCCGATGGTTCAACAAAAAACCGTTTGAACTCTCGCTAGAGCAGAAGACACGTCTCCTCCCCTACCTGTACCGATGCTATAGGACGTCCGTCCCTCAACTAGCCAGGTGCATGAGGATGGACCGGGCCGATGTAAAAGCCATCCTTCGGAAATAACCACCCCTGGCGCAGGTACTCTTTCTCAGTGGCGCAGGCTCCATTTTATCATGGGAGCCTGCGCCACTAGAATGCATGTATGGCCGAAACACGGCGCAGGCTCCGACAACATTTTGGAACCTGCACCAACCACAAAGGGACCGGGGCCGGCTACTTACCCCAGTGGAGGAGGCCCATGTAGGAGGCGGTCCAGCCTACCTGGACAATCGGGATGCGGCGGCCGTCAAGGTTCTTCACGTAGTCAGGAGAGGACATGAAGGTGTGGGAGTGACCGCCCACAAAGAGGTCGATGCCACGGGTGGCGGCACAGAGCTGCGGATCCGTAATGTCACCGGGGTTGTGCTCGGTGTAGCCGATGTGCGTGAGGGCAATGACCATATCACACTGGGACTTAATCGCATCTACCGTGGACTGGACGGACTGAACCATATCGAGTTCTACCAGACGGTTAGCGATGTCGCCCTGGACCATAGAGGCCAGGGAGCACAGAACCCCCACCACACCGATGCGACGCCCGGCCTTTTCAACGATCACATAAGGCTTTACGTACGGGGCCAGCGGGAGCGACGAAAAATCATAGTTACAGACCACCACCGGGACGGTGCATTCAGCCAGGGCCGATGCCAACGCCTCGATACCATTGTCGAACTCATGGTTACCCAGCGTTGCCACATCGTACTGCATGGCATTCAGGACGGAAACCATCAGTGGAGCGCCGAACTCGGAGTAGTAGGACGTGCCCTGGGAGAAGTCGCCGGCATGCAGCAGCAGCACATTGTCGGCGCCATCGGCCACACGCACGGAATCGATGAAAGCCACACGCTCCAGCGCGCCGCCCATCCCGGCCAGTTCACCGGAACGGACCGGCTCCAGATAGCTATGCGAGTCGTTCACATGCAGGATGGTCAACTTAGGCGTATGGGCATCCTTCCACCAGTAACCGCCGGCCAAGCCCGCACCAAACAGGCAACCCAGCGAAGCAACAACAGCAAAAAATCTCTTCATACCCTAGTCCTCCATAATAACACGGCCGTCAGAAGCAGAATCAATCACAACCCTCTCAGCCTCGCAGGACTGCACATAGTCCAGCATCACATCCTTCAGCAGTACCGTGGTCAGTTTAACATCCTCCGACAGAGCGCCCAAGCGCAGATTATCCCCGCCGTCCAGCAGGAAGTCAATGGTCGTCACATTGTACACGCGGGAAGGGTCAATCGGCTCTCCCCCGATCAGCACGGATTCAAGTTTATGCGCCTTCACCCGCACCGTCGCGCCGGACGTAGCCTGGAACGCCTTCGTCCCGGCCAGCTGCTCGAACAGCTTCTGCAGTTCGGAACCCCGTATCTTGCAGTAGCACAGATAGTTCTTGAACGGAAACATGGACGAGATATCCTCCAGCGTCACCGCCCCCTCGGGCATCGGAACGCGGATGCCGCCGAAATTCGTAATGGCGAAATCCATCGGCACGCCAAAGTACTTGGACCCGTACGAGCGCAGCACATCGGCGAACAAATTGCCCAGCGGCAGGTCCGGATTGTCGCGGTCGTTCATCATCATGCGGGCCGAATGGCCGACGACCACCTTCAGCGGAGCCAGCTTAGCCTGCGCCCCCATCAGGGCCGATGCCACCCGCCCCGCCGGAGAATCCACGGCAAACGCAGCCCCCGACGGCATCACATAGGACGTGTCCGTAAACGTGCCGAGGCCCGTAGCCGCATTCTCGGCCGTCAGGCAGACAACGCCGGAACGATGCCCGTCCATGGCCACCGGCCTCCAGTCCACCTTGGGGGAACAGGAAGCCAGAAGCATAAAGGCTAAGAGATACCCGGTCAAGCCGGGTATGACGGGTTTCGTCAAGACTGGTATGACGGGTTTCGTCAAGACTGGTATGACGTGGGTCGTCATGGCCGGCACCGACCGGCCATCTATTTCATTTTTAACCATTTCCAAAGGTCTTTAAAGGTACTCTTTTTACCATACATCAGAATACCCACCTTGTAGATTTTGGCCGATGCCCAGGCGCAAGCCACAAACGTGCCCACAAGCAGCGCAATCGAAAGGACAAGCTCCCAGGTCGCTACCCCGAAGGGGATGCGTGCCAGCATCACGATGGGCGAAGTGAAGGGAATCATGGAGAACCAGAACACCAGCGAGCTGTCGGGCGCCTTGAACGCATAGAGCGCGACGAAGAAGCCCAGCATCAGCGGAATCGTGACGGGCAACTGCAGCTGGGCCGAGTCACCCTCGTTCTCCACACCGCTGCCGATGGCCGCAAAGAGCGACGCATACAGCAGGTAGCCAAAGACAAAGAAGAAAAGGAACGCAATGCCGATCTCTGCGAGATTGATATTGCCGATAGTACTCATAATCACCTCCATACCGGAAGGTTCTCCGGCGGCGACCGCCGTCGTATCCGTCATGGCAGCATAGGCATCCGTGATGTTCATCTCGCCGGGGAGATGGACGTCCGGAGACATCTGCTGGACCATCTCGGCGGTGGTGTCGTCGTTCATCATGCCCATGATCTTATCCTTGCCGAGGAAGCCCATCCCCACGCCGAGCAGCATGCCGGTGAGGAGGATCCACAGCAGGAACTGCGTCAGGGCCACCAGGGCCACGCCGATGATCTTGCCGAACATGAGCTCGGACGCCTTCACGGAAGACACCAGCACCTCAACGACACGGGAGCTCTTTTCTTCAATCACAGAGCTCATGACCATGCCGGAGAACAGCGCGATGAACATATAGATAGCGATACCCAGAATCATGCTCAGGGCCATGTAGATGCCACTTTCGGAGATAGATTCCTTACCGCTTTCGTCAATCGTGTAGCTATGCATCTTCACGTTGGACTTGACGCCCGCCATGATCTCTTCCAGGTTGGCCACGCCCGACTGCTCGATACGGTAGGCCTCAACGGCGTCGTTGATGCGGTTCTCGATCATGTCGCCGGTATCCATGCCGAGGGGCTTCTCGGAATAAGAGGCCGCCTTCACGGACCTGGTCTCGGGATCCAGTTCGGAAATCGTCACCAGGACGTCCAGATCGGCCTTTTTGAGGTTCGTCTTGAGGCTGTCCACGTTGGTATCGGCCCCTAAAACTACGTAGTGCGTCACCTCGTTGTCTTCCAGGTAAGGGAGCACAATGCCGGAGCGGTCCACCACGCCGATCTGCTTGGCCTCTTCCTTCGTGTTCATCATGATGAGCGAAGGCAGGATGCACATGGCGGCGAAGAACACCGGCGCCAGGAAAGTAATGAGCAGGAAGCTCTTCTTCTTGACCTTATTCAGGTACTCCCGCTGAATAATAATGCCTAATTTATTGATATTCATAGCCTATTTCACCAGTTTAATGAAGATGTCATTCATACGGGGAATGACTTCCTTGAACGAATTGATGGTCACGCCCTGGCTAATCAGTTCAGTCAGTTTGGCGTTCACGTCCGGGCGGGCGACCACGATGGAGCGACGGGCCAGGGTGTCGTCGGTGTACTCGATTTCCACGTTGTCCTCTCCGTGCTGACGGCGGATCTCATCGGTGCCGCCGGTCACGATCAGATGGCCCTTGTTGATGAGGGCGATGTTCTCACAGAGTTCCTCGACGGACTCCATGTTGTGGGTACTCAAAATGATAGTGGCGCCCTCCTCCTTCAGCCGAAGGATCTCCTTGCGGATGAGGTCCACGTTCACCGGGTCGAAACCGGAGAAAGGCTCGTCCAGGATCATCAGAGAGGGTTTGTGCACCACCGTAGTGATGAACTGGACCTTCTGGGCCATGCCCTTGGAGAGCTCTTCCACCTTCTTGTTCCACCAGTCGGCGATGTCAAAGCGGACGAACCATTTTTTCAGTTCCACGGCGGCTTCACGGGCGCTCATGCCCTTGAGCTGGGCCAGGTACATAGCCTGGTCCCCTACCTTCATCTTGCGGTAGAGACCACGCTCTTCGGGGAGGTAACCAATGCGGGCGACGTCCTTCTCGGAGATGGGGTGTCCCTGGAAGAGGACTTCGCCTTCGCTGGGGATGGTAATGCGATTGATAATGCGGATGAGGGTGGATTTACCCGCACCGTTCGGCCCAAGAAGGCCGAAGATCTTGCCTTCGGGAATGTCCAGCGACACATGGTCCAGTGCCACTTTCTCCCCGAAAGTCTTGGTTAAGTTCTTTACTTCAATGATTGCCATGTCAATAAAAGTTTTGGCAAATATAATAATAATTTATCGTTTTACAACAATATCTTCGCAACAAGCTCAGAAAAAAGGGCAGCGGGATCGGCCTCGCCGGCGTCTCCGCCTTTGCCTTTGTAGTCGTATTCTGTAAGCAGGCTGATAATGGCCATGCACTTGGGCAGCGGATAGTTGCGACGCGCGGCGTCGTACTCCTTCAAAAAATAAGGATTCATTTGGGGCGCCTCCCCGGCGTGGTATTTCAGGATGCGGTAGAAGTGCGTGAAAAGTGGCGCGACCACCATCGGCAAGGCAAACCGCGGCGTCTCGCCGATGTGCGCGGCAATCTTCAGCGCCTGCGCCGACTGCCTGTAGCTCAGGCACTTGGTGAGTTCGAAGATCGAGAACTGACGGCTCACGCCGACGTTTTTCTCTACATCGGCCACGCTTACTTCCTTCGTCCCTTCGGGGAGGTTCTTCAGCAGCTTCTCGGTTTCTACGGCGATCTTGCCCAAATCCGTGCCTGCGCTTTCGGCCAGCAGCATGGCGGCCTCCGGATGGATGGACAGTCCCCGGCCCTCGTAGTACGCGGCGATCCACTTGGGCATCTCGTAGTCTTTCAGGGCATTGGACTCCACGATGACGCCCTTCTTGAGGACGGTCTTGTAGAGGGCGCGCCGCTTATCGGCCGATGCGCCGTGCATCAGAATCACCAGCACGGTGCTGTCCAGGGGGTTGTCGCAATAGACGGCGAGTTCCTCCAGCGACTTCATCTGCTGGGCTTCCTTCACCACTACCAGCTGCCGGTCTGCCATCATGGGGAAGCGGCGGGCGGCGGTGATCACGGTATCGGCATCTACGTCCGACCCGTAGCAGATGGTCTCGTTGAAGTCTTTTTCCCAATCCTGGAGGCAGTGCTTGATGATGGCTTCGCACACCAGGTCGGGGTAATAGGGCTCTTCGCCCATGAGCAGATAAACAGACTTGAAGATGCCACTGCGGACATCTTCAAGAATGTTACGGACCTGTTTGTCGGTCTCTATGTAGCTTTTGGTAGCGGCCACTACTTGGCGAATTTCTTCTCCTTGGCACGAACGATCTTTTCCTTGAGGGCGTCGGCGGCTTCGGTGCAGGCCTCCTCGAAGGTGGAAGCGTTACGCTCGATGATCAGGTCTTCACCAGGGATATGTGTCTGCAACTTGACGCACTTGTTGTCAGCGTCCGGGAGGAGGCTGAGGGTGACATCGATGTCTCCCATGTTGTCGAAGAACTTCTCTACTTTACCAACTTTCTTGTCAATGAAGTCCAGCAGCTTCTCGTCTGCGTTGAACTTGAGGGACTTAACGTTAATCATGTCTGTCTTCGTTTTTTGCCCTTGGATGGGCGTTCATGTATTGTGCCTTGAGCCGTTCCACGGAGTTGTGGGTGTACACCTCGGTGGCTGCGAGGGAACTGTGGCCCAGCATTTCCTTGATGGCGTTCAGGTCTGCTCCTTCTTCCAGCAGCGCTGTCGCGAGCGAATGCCTGAGCACGTGGGGGGATTTCCTCCCTGTTATGCCGGCGCGGCCTTGCAGTTCCGTTTTCACCGCCCTGTCCACCCAGGCCGGATACAGGGGCTGGCCCTTTTCCGTCATGAGCAGCGGGCTTTCCGGGCTGTTTTCCCCGGGCACCATGAAACTAGCTGCACGTAAATATAGTGAAATTTCTTTTACGAGCGAAGGAATCAGCGGAATTTCTCGCATTTTGTCGCCCTTGCCTTTTACCCGCAGCGTACCGCGTCGCGCATCCACGCTTTTGCGCTGAAGGCCGATGATTTCCGCCCGCCGGATGCCGCATCCGTACAGGAGGCTCACCGTGAGCCGCCGCAACCGCCGTTCATAGAGCTCCTTCGCGAGCGCAGTCCCCGGCGCGGTGCTCAGCAGCAGATCCAGCTCGTCCTCCCCCGCTGCGTGGGCCGATTCGCGGAGATAATCGGCCATGGCCCCTTCCGTGAAGTACTCCGGCAGGCGTTTCTCCATCTTGGGGCGCCGCACGGTCCGCACGGGGTTGGATTTCAGTTTTCCTTCTTTGATGAGGTAGTTGCAGTAGCCGCTGAGCGCGCTCATGTGCAGGTGCACCGTGCGGGGCTTCAGCCCCCGCTCGATCATGTGTGCCTCGTATTCCCTGATACGGGAAGGGATCAAGTGCGGGGTTATGTCATCCTGAGGAGCGTCTGCGACGAAGGAACTGAAGCCCATTAACGCATCGGCATACAACGCCTGCGTACGGGGCGAATACCTCCGGACATCCCGAATGTACGCGATATAATCGTCTATTGTCATTCTGAGCGAAGCGAAGAATCTATCAAGCCCATTTCGGCCGCCTTCTGCCGCATGTAGGCATCGGCCGCCTCGAAGGTATAAGGAATTTCCCCGTCCAGGACGGCGTTCTTCACCATCTCCTTGAGCTGGCCGATCACGCTGCACGGCTCCAGGTGGAACACCTGCATGATGTAGTCTCCGGTGATGGGGTTCTTCCAGTTGCGGATTTCGTCCTTGGCTTCTACCTCGGCCATCTTGGCCTTGACCTGCTCGAAATTGTGACGCAGGCGGGCCACTTTGGCGGGATTCTTCGAGGTGATATCGGCATTGCACAGGAGCATGAGGTCGTCGATGTCGTTGCCCGCATCGAAGAGGAGGCGGCGCACGGCGCTGTCGGTGACTTCGTCGTCCACCAGGGCGATGGGCCGCAGGTGAAGGTTCACCAGCTTCTGGACGTATTTCATCTTCTCGTTAAGAGGCATCTTGAGCTTCTCGAAGATCTTCGGGACCATGCGGGCGCCGATGACTTCGTGCCCGTGGAAGGTCCAGCCCTGGGTGGCGCTGTAGCGCTTGCTGGCAGGCTTGCCTATGTCGTGCAGCAGGGCGGCCCAGTGGAGCCAGAGATTCGGCTCCTTCCCGGCTTCTATTTCGAAGGCGACGACGTTGTCCACCACCTGCAATGTGTGGGTGAAGTTCTCCTTGTGGCCTTTGCCGTCAACGGTTTCCACGCCTTTGAGCTGGCTCAGCTCCGGAAGGAACTGCTTCAGCAGGCCGGTATCTTCCAGCAGTTGGAAGGCCATGGACGGTTGCGGCGTCATGAGCATCTTGTTCAGTTCCTCGACGATGCGCTCGCGGCTTAGTATCTGAAGCCTGTCGGCCATGTTCTTCATGGCCTGGATGCTTTCGGGAACTATCTCGAACTTGTGTTCGGGGGTGCTCAGCTTCGTTGCGAAGCGGATCGCGCGCAGCATGCGAAGGGGATCGTCGGAGTAGGTCTGTTCGGGTTCCAGCGGGGTGCGGATGATGCCCGCCGCCAGGTCCTTGATGCCGCCGAAGGGGTCCACCAGGGCGCCGAAGTCCTCTTCGTTCAGGGAGAAGGCCATGGCGTTGATGGTGAAGTCCCGCCGCAGCTGGTCTTCCTGCAGGGTGCCGTCCTCCACGATCGGCTTCCGGCTGTCCCTGTTATAGCTCTCCTTGCGGGCTCCCACAAACTCCACTTCCATGCCGTGATACTTGAGCATGGCCGTTCCGAAACTTTTGAACACGCTCACCCGCGCATGCGTCTTGGCCGCAAGGGCTTTGGCCAGGGCAATGCCGGCATGCTCCACGCCGGGAGTGCTCTCCACCACAATGTCGATGTCCTTGTTGGGGCGTCCCAGGAAGCAGTCCCGCACATAGCCTCCGATCACGAAAGCCCGCACGCCCAGTTCCCTGGCCGTTTCGCTCACCAGCTTGAACACCGGATTATCCAGATATCCTTCAGTAATGGTCATAGCATATCCTCCCACATGGGGGCTTTCTGCATGAACTGCCATCCATCGGCCTGTCGCTCAAAGATGAACGTCTTGATACCGTTGGTGATGACTATATAGTTCACATTGAGTTCGTTGTTATAGCGCAGGGCTTGGTCCACCACATTTTGGTCCAGCGTCACCTCCGGCCGCTTGCACTCCACGATCATCATCGGCTCCGCGGCGCGGTTATAGACCACTATATCGGCCCTGTACTCCTTTCCCGCATGGCTGAACGCCACCTCGCTGCCCATCATGTGCTCCGGCACCTTCATGCCCTGATGCAGCACCCCGATGAACCACTGTCTCACAGCCTCCTCCGGCGTATTCTTCACGCTCTTCCGCCGCAGCGGGTCCCATATGTAGTCACTTTCCATATTTCTCTTCTAATTCACGTCAAAGTTAGCCAAATTCCCCAATTCCTGCAAATGCGCCCCGCGCCCTCCTCTTGCCCCCGGTTAAAGCACACTTTCGCCAATCTAAATCGTATTAGCGTGCTTTAACCCCGCCTCATACACCCACTTAAAGCACACTTTCGCCAATCTAAATCGTATTAGCGTGCTTTAACCCCACCTCATACACCCACTTAAAGCACACTTTCGGCCTCCTGACCCCCATCATCGTGCTTTAACCCCATATTGCGACCATAGTTAAAGCACACTTTCGCCAATCTAAATCGTATTAGCGTGCTTTAACCCACCCTCGCGACCCCACTTAAAGCACACTTTCGGCCACAGAACCCCCATCACTGTGCTTTAACCCAACCGCCTCCAGCGAAGCGGGATTGTGCCCATTCTTTCCCTATGAAGCCGCCAACAGAGTGCGAAAAAAAAGCAAAAATTCGTCATATATTTGCCGCATGATCGGCCATACACGTGCGTCAAGGCCACATTTTGCCAATTATCCGTTTCATTTTTGATGAAACGGATAAGTTTTCTGTACTTTGCAAAAATGGAACAGACATGGACACATTTACTCCAAAAGGCATTGATGACTGCTATCATGTGTACTCGGACGGAACTCGGATTTTGGTACTGTGCGACACGGATGAAGACCACATTTACATGATGAATCAACTGGCTGTTGCCGCCTACTTCTGCCATCTGCGGATACTAGCGCTGGAAGTGATGAGAACGCATTTCCATATAGTGCTCCGTGGCCAGGCAGAGAAAATAGAGAAGTTTAAGATTCAGGTTAAAAGATTGATAGTAAGGCGATACAATAAGGAAGGGCTGGGCGAACTTGTCAAGAATTCCATTTCTATACAGGCCGATAAAATCCTGAACGATGAGGAACTGCGCCGTAAGATCATTTACGTTTTGAGAAACTGCACCGAGGCCGGATATCAGTTTCTGCCGGAAGACTACCCCTGGGGCCCGGGCAACGTATATTGCCACTTGGAGAAGAATCACTACAGAAGCGTGGGAGATTTGGACTACCGTGATGCCTGCCGACGGTTCCGCACCCGTGTAAAACTCCCTGCAGCGTGGCGATACGACGAAAAAGACATGCTCGTACCGGCAAGTTACATTGATGTAAACTACTTGAAACAGAACGTTTTTCTTACCCCACGCCAGTACATCGCCTTCCTGAGTGTAAAGAAAAAGGACCTGGCCGAAATGGAAGCAACCGACGCCCGCCCTTTCCTGGAAAAGAAGGACGAAAGCCGACTGCTGAAGGAAATCGAAGAGGTTAGCAACAAGAGATACGGCATCTCCGTCAAACAATTGAGTCAGGCCGATAGAATCGCCCTGGCAACGCAGATGTGGAACCAGGGCAAAACGTTTTCCATCAAGCAGTTGGCCCGTCTGACTAGAAACAATGAGGACGTGCTAAGAACCATCCTGCACGTCCCCAAGAAAGAATAATCTTATTCCGAAAGCAGATACTTTTTCCAGAAGTCCTGGTTGGCCCGCTCGAAGTGAGCGCGCTGGTAGCCGCGGTA
>JAEEGF011072700.1_pt1 | contig 10252 bp, 9 predicted proteins | sample 9134171 | NCBI WGS metagenome assembly JAEEGF01 (sample SAMN16246542, study PRJNA631951) | gut metagenome | biome: gut microbiome; feature: rumen; material: AP-attached | host: Bos | place: Iran: Karaj | collected 2018-10 | reverse complement strand
CGGGAACTCTTATCCAAAGCTTTCCGGTTCCGAGTATTCCGGCCATTTCGGTATATCCGATGCCTGTTGCAAAAGCGCCGACGCATCCGTAAGTAACGGTATGGCTGTCGGTTCCGAAGGCAATGTCACCGGGCTTTACATATCCGGCCTCGGTCATCAGCTGATGGCATACGCCGTCCGTACGATGAACTGCCTTTATGCCGTACTTTGCGGCAAAGGCATCTGCTTCTCTGAAATGCCTGGTGTCATCTGTCTGCGTGGCCGGAAGAAAGTGATCGTAAATAAGCACTATTCGGTCCGGGTCCCAGACCTTCTTAAATCCCATCTCTTCGAATTTTTTTATGGTAAATGGAGCCATTATGTCATCGACCATGCACCAGTTTGCATCGACTGTGACAATTTCTCCGGGCTTTACTTCATGTCCGACGTTTTTGCCGATTATCTTTTCAATAAGTGTGTGTCCCATCATTGCCTCCTAGCTAAGTCCGTTTCTTTTTCTCATGGCGCCGACAAGGCCGCCTGCCTGAAGTATCTCAAGAAGGTTTTCCGGAAGAGAAGCGATTTCATATATTTTTCCGTTGTATTCTATCTGTTTTCCCGGGGTGACCTTTGCAGTATCTCCTTCCGTCACCATATCCACAAGCTCATTGTTTTCAATCAGCAAAAGTCCGTTGTTTATAGCGTTTCTGAAGAAGATCCGCGCATATGACTTTGCAACGATGCATGAAATGCCAAGGGCCTTTACGACCTCGGGGGCCTGTTCTCTTGAAGAACCGCAGCCGAAATTCTTTCCGGCAACGATCATATCACCCGGCTTTATAAGCCCTGCAAGCTCGGGACGGAGAGGAGAGAAGGCATAGGGCTTCATGTCATCAATGTTCTTTAATGCAAGATATTCTGTGGGAAGTATTATATCCGTGTCGATATCATCCCCAAGCACCCATATGCGGGCGGTAAAAGTGTTTTCCATATGTATCTCCTTAAATTTACAGCATATCCTCAGTGGTAATGCATCCCTTTATGGCAGATGCGGTCACGGTAGCGGCGGAAGCAAGATATACGAATGAATCCTTATGTCCCGCACGTCCCTTAAAGTTTCTCGTTCCGGTCGAGATAAGGGTCTCGCCTTCGCCTATAACTCCCTGGCAGGCACCCCAGCAGACAGAGCAGTTCGGGTTCATGATTATAGCGCCGGCCTCTGAAAAGATGTCAAGCAAACCCTCTTCAAGAGCCTTGTTGTAAACGCTCCGGCTTGCCGGCACAACAAGAAAACGAACCGAAGGAGCCACCTTTTTGCCCTTTATGATCGCTGCACCGACGCGAAGGTCCTCTATGCGCCCGTTGTTGCATGAACCGAGGAATGCCTCATCGATCTTTGTTCCCGCAGCATCTTTTGCAGGAACGACATTGTCTACAAAATGAGGCTTTGCAACAATAGGAACGATCTCATCAAGATCGATATCGATAACTTCAGAAAAAACAGCATCGGGATCGGACTTTAAGATCGCTTTTGGCTCGCGCCCGTGCTCTTTAAGATAATCCATTGCAACATCATCGACCTCCATAAGCGCGGTCTTTGCGCCCGCCTCAACGCAGAGGTTGCAGATGGAAATTCTTTCCGACATGGGAAGAGACTTAAGGCCCTCGCCTGCAAATTCCATAGCCTTGTAATTTGCGCCGTTTGCACTGATGCGGCCTATTATCGTAAGGATGAGATCCCTTGCATAAACGCCTTTCTTAAGCTTACCCTTAAGGTTGAACCTTATGGTCTCCGGAACAAGAAGCCATGATGTGCCCGTTACCATAGCATAAAGATAATCTGTGCATCCAACGCCTGTTCCAAATGCACCCAAAGCGCCGTAAGCGCAGGTGTGTGAGTCGGCACCGAAAATAAGCTCGCCCGGGGCTACGTGGTTTTCCATCATTATCTGGTGGCATACGCCCTCGCCCTCGTAAAACTTAATATCGTTTTCACGGGCAAATTCACGCATCTTCTTATGTGAAGCCGCGGTCTTCGGGCTGTCCGCCGGCACATTATGGTCGACTATCCACACAAGCTTGTCTTTGTCCGCAATGCGGGGATTCTTAAGCTTGTTATACATATCTATCGTAAGATGCGTCGTTCCGTCATTGCTCATCAGGCGGTCAAGCGTTACCGTTTCGATATCTCCCGCCTTTGTATATTCCTTTCCGGCTGCAAGAGCAATGATCTTTTCTGCCATCGTCATGCCTCTTTTTACGTCCTGCTTGCCGGTGTCTGAGGCATTCCCATCCCCGGAAGATTTATCATCAGAATTCAAAGAAGCTATAAGCCCGCCCTGATCAAGTATCTCCTGCATCTTTGCCGGCAGCTTTGTGCATGTGAATTCTCTGCCCCCGCAACTTATCGACCCTTCCAAAAGATCAAGCTCCATCTCATCGCCGTTTTCAACTGCATCATGAAGCTCCTTGCACACAATGACAGGCATTCCTATATTTATGGAATTTCTGTAAAAAATTCTTGCAAACGACTTTGCGATAACGGCCTTAACACCAAGCGCCTTAAGTACCGCCGGCGCCTGCTCCCTCGAAGATCCGCAGCCGAAATTCTCATCAGCCACCACAAAATCTCCAGGCCTTACATCCCCTGCAAAGCTTGTGCTCAGCGATTCAAACGCATGCGCCTTCATCTCATCCACCGTCGGAAACAGCAGATACTGCGACGCGATTATCTGGTCTGTGTCAACATCTTTATCAAACTTAAATATCTTTCCCATAACGCCTCCTAGATATAATTATAATGAATATCGGACTTGAATGCTATAATATCACATTATGGAAGGGGAGTCAATATAGAATATAGATTAGAGGGCTGCGAAAAGCTGACAGAGGGACGTGTTTGAGACTCCGTCCCCCTGTCTCATCCCGCAAAAAAATATTGACATCCCCCACAAATTGTATATAATGAATATATACAATAAATGCTGACGCGGCCTACTATGCGCAGAGTCTGCCGCGATAAGAAAGGATGTACCATGGACATTATAATCAGCAACACCTCCGGCGTGCCCATCTACGAACAGATAGAAGAGCAGATAAAAGGCATGATCATGACGGGCGAACTGAAGGCGGGGGACGCTCTGCCTTCTATGAGAGTCCTTGCAAAGGACCTTCGCATCAGCGTGATCACGACAAAAAGAGCCTTTGAGGATCTTGAAAGAGACGGTTTTATCGAATCCGTCATCGGAAAAGGCAGCTTCGTAAAGGGTATGAACAGCGAGATAATGAAGGAGAGTATGCTCGTGGCTATAGAGGAATGCCTCGAAAAGGCCGTCGACAAGGCGGTCATGGGCAAGGTGAGCCTTAAGGAGATGCTGGAGATGCTCAGAATCATTTATGAGGAAAGGAAAAACAATGGATGATATAAAAAATGTGATCGAACTGTCGCATGTGTCAAAGGATTACGGTGATTTTAAGCTCGACGATGTGAGCTTTTCAGTCCCGGAGGGCAGTGTGTGCGGCTTTATCGGACAGAACGGTGCGGGCAAAACGACCACTATCAATCTTTTGCTGGATGTCATAAAGAGGGATTCCGGCGAGATAAAGCTTTTTGGCAAAAGCATAGACGAGGGAAGCGCGGCTCTTCGCGAGGACATCGGCGTGGTATTTGACGAGATGGGCTTTCATGAATTTATGACCGGCAAGGACATAAACATCATGATGAAACACATCTACAAAAACTGGGACGAGGAGGCTTTTTTTGAAAATCTGAAGAGATTTTCGCTTCCTTCAAAGAAGAAGTGCGGCGATTTTTCAAGAGGAATGAGAATGAAGCTGCAGATAGCCGTGGCTCTGTCGCACAATGCAAAGCTTCTTGTTATGGATGAGCCCACCAGCGGCCTTGACCCGATAGTCAGGAACGAGATGATAAACATCTTCCGCGAATATGTAGTACAGGAGGATCATACCATCCTGCTGTCTTCGCACATCACCGCAGATCTTGAAAAGATCGCGGATGAAGTGGTGTTTATTAACAGCGGCCGGATAGTCCTTTCGGGCAATAAGGACGATATTTTGGAGCGCCACGGCATCTTAAAGTGCAAAAAAAGCGAACTTGAAAAGATCAGTGATTCGCTTATAGTAAGCAGCGAGGTGACCGATTACGGCGCGCAGGTGCTTGTAAACGACAGGCATGCTGCTGCAAGGTTATACCCCGATATGGTGATAGAACCGGCCGCACTTGAAGAAATCATGATCTATAATGTAAACCGCATGAGGGGGTGATGCTATGAAGGGCCTTATAATAAAGGACATATTCTGCATGAAAAAGCAGCTCATTATCTTTACATATGTCCTTGCCGGTGTGCTTATCGTGTCGATCATGTATGTTCTTTCCGCAAAGTTCGGCAATCTGGCCGAGGTGGCAAAAGAGCTTCAAAATGAGAAAAACAATCTGACTCCAAGAGATGTAAAAAACATTTCGACAGAAGCATTGATCCTTTTCATGTTTCTTCCTGCCGCCACCATCTGTGACATGGTATTTGTGTTCGCATCCGATGCCAAGGCCGGCTTTGTAAAGGTGGCGGCCACACTTCCCGTGCCGCTTTGGAAGAGACTTCTGGCCAAATACATGACGATCATTGCACTCTTTGGAATAGGTTTGTGTGTGGACATCGTGGTTGCGGGAATTCTTTGTGCCATAGGCAGCGTACTCACCTTCGGGGAATATTTCGGAATAATAATTTCCGTCACCTCCGTCATGTTCATATACAGCTCTTTTGTAATTTTGTGGTGCGTCATACTTGGAAGCGGCAACGAACAATTCGCACAGATCCTTTCAATTGCATCGCTTATTGTGCTTTTTGTGATCTGTTATTTCGGCGCAATAAAGAATTTTATTACAAGTATCTTGTCTGACAACGTCGGAGTATCCAGCATTTTCGGTACGCCGATTGAGTACATAAAGAACAGAGGCTGGGTATTCTTTATAGCTGCGGCAGTAGTCTGCGCCTTCACCTATGCGGTCTCGCTTAAAGTGGCTGACAGAAAGAGAGGTGTTATCTGATGGTTGGACTATTATACAAAGACTTTGTGGCGGTAAAGGGCAAAAAAATGGCATGTATACTTGGCATTTGCACTGCTGTTTTTACACTGCTTCGCATCATCTTTCCCGGAGATGCCATAAAAGGGCAGTTTATCATAACAAATGACGTCGGAAGCACCACAAGCATTATCGACCTTATCTTTTGCCTGGGCATATTTAGCATATTGCTTTTCGGCGGCTATATGATAAACGGCTTCGGGTCAAAACTCGTGCGCTTTGACGATAAGAACAAGATTAAAAACTATCTCTGCGCCCTGCCTATAAAAAAGAAATCCTATGTCACATCAAAATATCTGCTCATAGGCATAATGACCGTTGCAGTATACCTGCTTTATGCCATCTGGCATGGTCTCTTTACGGCCTTTGCCGCAGAAGGTCATGTTACCGGTATCGCAAAAATGATATGGGATTTTTCCATCCCCTTCATATCCATTATAATATTTGTCGAAGCTTTGGAACTTCCCCTCTTCATAAACCTCGGCAAGGAAAAGACCATGCTCATAAAGATCGGCCTTATCATGCTCGCCGGCGCTTTCGCCATCGGCTATCTCCTTTTCGGCGACCTGTCCGTATTCGAAAGCTTCGATGTCTACGACATCCTCCTCTGGCTAAGCTCTCACAGCCGCGAGATAGACCTGTTAAAGACCCTTTCCCCGCTGATAAGTATTGCGCTTTACTACATTTCTTATCTTATCGCGGCGCATTTCTACGTAAAAAAATGAGACCCCGGGACGGAGTCATAGTCTCATTTTTCGGTATTGCGAAGAGCTGACAGGGGGATGCATTTTTGTCAGCTTGTACATTCCTTTAAAAACAATTGACTTTTTCCCTTTATTCGTGTACCTTGTTTATGACAAAAAAGACCTAAAAGGAGACCATTATGGACATCAAAGGTTACACATACGGATATAAATCAAAAAGGAAAAGCCTTGTCACAGATGAGGCAAAAAAGTCCAGACAGTTGCTTATCGAAACAGGCATCAACTGGGTCTGCCTTGCTTTCTCTATAAAGATAAAGAACTATCATTCGACGGAGATATTGTTTGACTTCGCAAACGATCCCACGGACCTTGAGATACTAAAGACAATAAAAGAATTTCACGAAAAAGGTATAAAAGTCTGCCTAAAGCCCATGATCGACTGCAAGGACGGCATGTGGAGAGCATTGGTAAACTTTCCCGATGAAAGTATGTTTGGGAAGGACCCTTACTGGAAAGCATGGTTTGATTCCTACACGGCTTATATCACATATTATGCGGAACTTGCCGAATATTCAGGCTGCGAGATGCTCTGTATAGGCTGTGAGATGCTTGGCACAGAGCGCAAAGACGAATACTGGCGCCACCTCATAGCCGAGACCAGAAAAGTCTATAGCGGCAAGCTCGTCTATAACACAAACCACGGAAAAGAAGACCGCATCACCTGGGTGGATGCGCTCGATTACCTCGGCACATCCGCATATTATCCCGTAGCAAAGGTTCCCGGCGATACCTTGGAAAACATGACCCGCGAATGGGAAAAGGTTGCCGCTCACCTCGGTACCTTAAGCGAAAAGATAGGAAAGAAGATCATCTTTATGGAGATAGGCTGCCGCAGCGCCAAAGGCTGCGCCATGATGCCATGGGATTTCATCCACCGGGACTTCCCCGCAGATGAAGACGAGCAGGCCAACTTCTTCGAATCCTGCCTCACCGTAATGCACGACAAGCCCTGGTTTGAAGGCTTCTTCTGGTGGGACTGGAGCGTAAACATCTACGACACAAAGGAAGAAGCTCAAAAGGACGCCGATTTCCACATCCACTTAAAGAAAGCAGAAGAAGTTCTTAAGGAGTGGTATAACAAAATCTGATGAGGGGACGTTTTTATCGTCAGAAAATCTGACAGGGGGACAGATCTGCGTTTGGCATTGATGATAGAGAAAGCAATTGGAAAAGGGTATTAATGTCAAGAATGGAAGAGTTTGGATATAAATGAATTAAAAAAGTTTTTGGGAGAGCCATGTGCCCTCCTTTTTTACTTGTATTGCCTGATTAATTCATTTTAAATATTTTTATCAGCACTTTTTAGGAATAACAGTTGCTTTCAATGGTCTTGGTTGATTTTTAGCTGGTCGCGTAATAATTCTATTTCGGCCCTGAGATGATAATTTTCTTTTTCTAAAAATAATTTATCTTCAGTCAATGTGGAGATTTGTTCGTTTAGTAATTTTGTATCAATAATGCATTGTTCATATTCGCGTAGAAAACCCGGAAAGTATTTTTTTAAGACAAGAGATTCAATTTCTTTATATGTGACAGAAGAGGGATCGATTCTACCATCATGTTGGTAAAGAATTCGGTTGATACTTACAGTTCTGATATCATTTAGCTTCAGTACAGAATCATGTGAAATGAAAGAAAAGTCACAGCTTTTCAAAAGAAACATATCGCTTTTAGAAGTAGGAAAGTCGAAAGGATGATATACATCAGTATGTTTTATTGGATCATAAGAAAAAATAGGGAGTACATAAAGAAGTTTTTGTTTTACGCCAATCACAAGCCCGCGATGTTCGTAGGACATTTCAGGAATATAATTCTTGCCGAATTCAAATTGATAGATTTCTCCCTTTTTTACAGATCTTTGCCGAAAAGGTTTTGCCTTGTTGTCAGCCCAACGAAAGTCTGATTTTGAAAAACGATCAAGTTCGTCTGAATGAACCATATTATCCATGATTATTTCATTGGTTTTGCTTTGCGATTTAAGATACTCTTTCAAATAGGTGCCTCCTTTGTTGTATAGAAAATAAAAGGGTACGGCGCTAACCGTACCCTGCTCTGGTTGCCCAGAGTGACCTCGTCGGTCAAAGTATTCTTTCAGATGTGGCTTTGTCAGCCAAAAAACACTTGTACAAGTGTGAAAGATTATTTGGGGGAGATGGATCAAATACCCTCATCCATCTATATTATACACGATTCTGCCGAAAAATCCATAACTATTTTATTCTTGTGTTTTCATAAATTTGCTTTAAAGATAAATAATCCCTCACGCCTCCTTGTTTACCCTTCTTTCTGCGACTTCGGCTCTTGTAAAAAGCTTATATCTTTCGTCGGTTCTTACAGGATGTAATTTGCCACGTTTCATCAGATCATCGATATTTTGACGCGAGCATTCAAGAATATCACACGTCTGATTTGTGTTGACCAGCCGATTCTTTACATATCTTGTAATGTCCCGGTAAGAGAGGGGAACATCCTGGCCATGCTTGATAAGCTCCGAATATATGATACACGCCCGCGTGTTCCAATATACCCCATACCCTCCGGGAAGGACTTCAATAGTATTGAAACGTTCCTGACTTGAGAAAAAAGGTGTGCAATAATCAACTCCTATCAGCTGCATATCGATGATTTTTGTCACGTCATTTTGAAAAAAGACCATAAGTTTGGGCACATCAAGGGGGATGATTTCAGTCACCTTGTTTTTCCATCTTTTTATAAGAAAGTCCGGTACTGCATCAGAAGATATTTCTTCGAGATAAAAATCATCCTGCGCACATCTTCCTTTAGCAAGCATCAGTAAAGAAAATTCATCATATTCCGAAAGCCCGTTGTCCATCAGCAATTGTGTTATATTCTGTCTGTCACGGGGGACGATCCTTCCCCTTACCCACATACGACTGAAATAGTCACCGATACTGTATTCGCCGCGCTCCGCAAATGCCGAAAAATGCGGTGGAACGATCCACGGATCGGCATTATCCGGAAGTTCTATATAAAAACAATTCTGAATCTCATGATAGATCAAGTAGGCGATTACGGCATCTTCCGGCATGCTTTCATCCCTGATAGCAAAGAGCCTCATATTCCTTACACCTCCCCATATAATCAAGTCTTTTTTGCCTTATTTACAAGGCTTTTTTGCAAATTTATCTACCTTCAGATAGCCTCAGAAATGGATATTCGTAGCATCTTAAGTGCCGAACTAGATGTTTTAGGGTACACGAAACAAGACGTCTTCAAAAAACGCTATGCAGGCCTTTATTGTGTCCCCTTCCTTCTATGGCAGCAAACCTCCCGTGTCCACCTGGATCATCAAATTTACTTGAGTCCTAACTTCCTTCGTCCTGCCTATCCATAACCAAGGTGTCAGCGCAGCTCCTCTATGAGGGCATGCCACAAGGTATAGATTTCTGCTGACTACTGGCTCTTCTTTGTAAATACGATTTACCAACTTACTTCCACATTTGGCACTGTTCTCACAGTGGACGTTATCCCATTTGCTTCTGTTCATCGGATGGTGTTATCACCTACAGCTGTTTTCCATACCAGCTGATTTCCACTATCTATATCTTAGATAACAGAAATCAGCCGGCATTGGAACTGCCGTTCTTTATGCTACTCTTACACCTGATGGCCTATGTATATCCATCATCATTTTATCCGGATCATAATGAGCCTTATCATTTGTAAGTAGTGCGTAAAATACTCTTATTAGCTTGCATGCAATAGCTATCAATGACTGCATCTTCTTCAAAGGATTCTTATCCCTTGTAGTATAGTACACATGCAGCATTGCGAATTCTCGGTTCTTTCCGACAACAGACATCGCAGCTTCAAACAACAAATATCTAAGTCTCTTTCGACCACGCCTGCTTATCCTTGTCTCTCCTTTGTGCTTTCCCGAGCTATTCTCAACTAATGCATATCCTGCTAACTTTTGTATCTTCTTGGGGTCATTGAAACGTCTCACATCCCCTATTTCTGCCAGAAACCCGGCAACTGTATTCACACCAATACCCTTTATTTCTAACAGCTTTTCTGCATTTGGTATCTGTGTAACCAACGACTCTATCAATGCCATTACTTCATCGTAACGAACTTTTTTAGAGTTATATTCTTCTAATAGCACCTTTATCTCCAGCCTTGCTGCGTTTGCTCCTGTTTTGGTTCCGATACTATGGCTTGCTGCTTCGTACAGGCTCTTGGCTCTCTTTATTCCAACCGCTCTAAGCTTTGCATCTCTCCAAACCTGATTAATTCCTTCAACTCCTAGTGCTATTATGTCTTCTGGTAACGGTGCTTTTTCTAATATCAGTATTCCTGATACTGTATCAAACTTCACATATAAACCCTTGTACTCCGGGAAATATATGGATATCCAACGTGCAATCCTGTTTACTGTACGTGTGAG
>JAEEGF010300558.1_pt1 | contig 10253 bp, 12 predicted proteins | sample 9134171 | NCBI WGS metagenome assembly JAEEGF01 (sample SAMN16246542, study PRJNA631951) | gut metagenome | biome: gut microbiome; feature: rumen; material: AP-attached | host: Bos | place: Iran: Karaj | collected 2018-10 | reverse complement strand
CAGTGCCTATATGCCCTCGTGTGTTATCATCACCTTTGTTTAAGTGGAGCACTGTATGGATGTGGAGGTTATAGTAACTTGACCAACGCATTAGGTCATTGATGATGTCGAGAGCTTCACTTGGGTTGTTGATGTCACGAAGGAGGTCACGTATTCCATCTACAATGACTAAGCCGTAGTCATGTTTGGAGGACAAAGCCAAGGCAATGATGTCACGTCTTTGCTCAGGGGTGTACTCCCTTAGGGCAAAAAAGTCTATAAGGTCATTGTCTTTGTCCAAAGGAAGACCGGCCAGTTTGAATATCCTCTCCATAACTTTATGGCAGTGGTATTTGCTCTGCTCTGTGTCAATATAAAGAATACGACTCCTACCAGCAGGCAAGTTTGCCTTGTAGTGCAATATGCTTTTTCCTGACAGTGCAGCTGCAACTATAGCTGACACATTGAATGTCTTTTTGCTCTTAGGTTTTCCTACAGATGCACTGAAGTTGCCAAGTGTGGCAATCGTGATGCCTTCAAGAGAAATAATCTTCGGAGGGAAAACATATTTCTCGGTGATGTTCAACTTTATATGTTCAAGTAGTCGATGAAATGTGGTTTCATCTATCCTTTGGCCTCCAAGTGTCGTTATATCAATCATGATTATCTTTTATTCTTGCTTCTTAGGTTATTCAATCTCGTGATGGCTGCTTCCTCCAGTTCCTCCTCTGATAGGACTTTGTTCTGCCTTATCCATCTGTTTAGGTCATCACGATGGATGTAGATATTCTTTCCATTGGGCTTGTATATGGGTATTTCCCTCGTCCTGGTTAGCTTGTACAAAAGACTTTTAGAGATCCGAAGGAAATCTGCCGCTTCATCAGTGGTCAGGAATTCCTTCACCATATACATTTTATGTTCAATGAAATGAAGGTGTTCGGCAAGTTCTTTGATAGTGCCGAATTTGCTGAGAAACTTTTCAAGTCGAGAGAGCTTTAGAATCATATCATCGATTCTGTCTGGATTATCAAGAACCCTTTTGGCCTCTTCCAACCGTTCCAGTAGTTCAGCAACGCTGCTTCTAGTCTCGATCATGGCTGTTAGGAATTATCTGCGTTAATGGGATTTGTTGGATTTTGGCGTACCCATTCATCAAGTACGTCCTTCTCAAAATAGATCATCTTACCATTTGGCTTATAAAAGCTAATGGTTTTGTCACTTGTCATCTTGTAGAGAACACTCTTTTGCAACCCCAAGTAATTGGCTGCCTCCTGGAGGGTCAGACACTTCTTGGCTCCAATATAGTATTTCTCTAGCTCCTCGATGCTTCTCAGTAGTTTGGGAAAAGCTTTAAGTTCGCTGACACTTTCCTCTATTTTCTGTAGCTTACGCTGCAAGTCATAGGCTAGGAGGTCAGCCAGTTGATGGTCAATGGATATCAGTATATCTAACACCGATGCTCCTGTTTCTTTAGTTTGTTCTGCCATAAACATTTATTTATTAAGATGAATAATGCCCTCCTTAACCAAAAAATGGTTAGGAAGGGCAAAGGTAGAGAGAATGTCAATATGGGATAGGGTAGAAGATAGAGGCTCTATCTCATTCTCTATCCCGTTCTCTATAGTAGATAGTTTCGTTTACTTGAAATGGTTTCGTTTCGTTGAATTTTGTAAACTTACTCTATCAAGAACATCAATGACAACTTTGTAGGGTGAAGGGAGCTCATTATAGTTCCTACATTGCACCTGGTACAAAGCAGCTGAAAGCTTTTTCTGGTTCAGAGGATTTCCATCACGAGAATGGATCATTCCTTGTCTAGCAATAACCATCTGCCAATTATCACAGACAAGACCACGCTGTTTCAGGGAATGGAACAGGAAAGCAAGCATCCTGTTGTTTTCAGCAACAATAGGAGATTCCAAAGTACCGTCGAAAAGAGAAAGGAGGATTTCGGGATTTACAGATTCTCTGAAGATTCGAAGATGATTGCAACAATCGGCAATCAGTTCATAATCATGGGCATCTAGACAAGACAGTAATGAATGTTGGGAAAGCTGCGATGATGTACTATAGTCATTTCCGGATGAGTTGGTAGTGTTGAGGAGGTAAATCATCTCTTTGATTTGCTCATCTGTTAAGGTGACCATACCGAAATACCTAAGTACCAAGTCTTTTCTTCGCCACAGGAGAGTCTTCATAGTCCGAAGTGATCTCGCATTTTCATTGATGCTCGTGGCATCTAAGGCATCACAGCATTCGTGTCCAGAAAGAAAATCTTCAACGAAGCGTGTATAAATCCACTTTTGTTTGACAACCTCGTCTTGATACAAGACATACGCTTCACGGCACAGCTCAAGCATGCCAGATTCGCCACATTTAGGAGCGGTCAACTTCTTTGACCACAACAGTCTCTCTAAAAAGAGAGAGGGAAAATTCTTTTTTTCTCATTGCGTTTTGATATTTAATTGTTAATATATAAGCCCTCAGCATTCGCTGAAAGGTTTTTCGTATCATTACCGTATTAGAGAAAAATCTCTTCCGTATCACTTGGTTGTACACAGATGGACTTGTCAAGGATAGTACTTCATTTTTTTCAATTTTCTGGTTTAAGCCTATGCAAAGTAATATACTTACTGTGAAGTCAATCTTCACAGTTGGAAAAATAACAAAAAAAAGAGCGGACAAATCATGTTTGACCACTCTTTTGCTTCATAAAAAAGATTTGAATCTAACCATATATATAGTCAGAAGCAATCTTTCGCAGTTTTGGTTCTAATGTATTGAAATTGGTTTTCTTCTTTAATGCAACTAAACAAGTTTTTAAGCTACCTCTGTTAAGAGGATTCCCATTGATAGTGAAACAAGAGAAGACCTTTAGCCATAGTTCCCTTTCACTTTGGGAAAAAGCAAGATTGGCAAAATATACCAATGTCCATTGTTCTTTCTGCCAGGAGATGATCTTTCGCATGTTTTCTTTTCCCACGTTGAATATACTGTAGAAATCTTCAACTGTGGTTTCTTTTGCTATATAGCCTTCTCGTTTTAGAGCAACGAACATGTTTTTGATGCGCCCCAGTCCATATTTGTTCGTAAAATATACATCCTTGGGCGTGTTGAGTTTGTCAAAGTCTGCCTCAGGATAGAGTTTTACGATTTGTTTGTTGATGTTGAACTGGCGGTCTGAAATGAACAATGGTGCCAGTCTATTGCTTTCATCAAGATTCCACTGGCGCTCAAACAACGCCCAGGAGTGTCTTGGAGCGAAATGAAGAATGTCGATTACCGCAAATGCAATCAACTTCAAAGCAGGTCTGTCAGTATCACCCTTGGGTTGATACTTAGATGTAAGGAAACCTGCATTGACAGCACGGGATAACAGATCTGCAACATCAGGATTATCAAGTCCATCGGCGAGGTCTGAATAATCTCCTTTTGATTCATTGATGAATTGTGTACAGATTTCTTGCAGGTCGTTCATGGCACTGACAATACTCTGCAAGACAGCCCTATAGTTGTCAGGGAGACTTGCATCATTATCTGATAGATATGTTTCCAATAGCATTGGAGTTCCCAACCTGTTTAGGTTCTCAATGAAGATGGGGCAGGAAGTTGTTATTGCATATTCTTTAATAATGTCAATCCAATCCTCGTATTCCATCAGTTCAAGGGCATAATCCGACAGTCGGAGTTCTCCTAAAGCACAAACATTATAAATAATCTGCTTGGCGAATTTGTTAAATTTCGCCAGGCAGATGACGGCTTCTTGTCTTGTACTTAACATGGTAGTTACTGAATAATGATTAGGCTATAATCAAATCTTTGGTATCAGGTTGACAGCCTCTTGCTTCTTCTTATCAAGTACACGAGCATATATCTGTGTTGTTGCAAGTTCTCTATGGCCGAGCAACTTAGAAACCGTATAGATGTCTGCACCGAGATTTAGCATCATCACAGCGAAGGTATGACGCGAGCAATGGTAGGTAATGGGTTTACTGATGCCTGCAGCTAAAGCCCACCGTTTTAGCTCAACGTTAGTCCATGTCGTGTACTGGAATCCTTCAAATACCCTTTCATAGTCCTTACGGCGTGGCCCCATATATTTGACGGCTTCCTCGGAGATGTCCAGATACTCTTGACCGCCTGTTTTCTTCTGCTTGAAAACGATACGTGTATATTTATCAAATTTCTGAACCTCTGCCCAAGTGAGTCTTTCGACATCGCTCTTTCGAAGCCCCGTGAGACAAGAGAAGAGGAAACATCTTTTCAAAACAGGATAGCAGCAAGGGGTTTTTGCCATCTTTCTGACCTCTTCAATAGTGAGATACTCACGCTCTGTCTCTGCTTGCTTGAATCCTTCAACCTGTTTCATGGGATTGGTTTTTATGAGTCCTTCATCGAAAGCCTGATTCACGCACGCGCGTAATTTATTAAAGTAGGAGACCTTCGAATTTTGGGACAACGGAGTGAAGAGATGAGTAACATGAGGGTCTTTCTTCTTATGATGGTCTTTCTCTGCAGAGTTCAGATAATCCTTGAATCCTTCAATCCATTCAGGGGTGATGTCTGATAGGGTGGTCTTCTCTGTACAATACAACTCCAGATGTTTCAAACAGCTATGCCAGTTCCCCCAATTACCATTGGTATCAGGTGTCTTATGACGTTCCTCGCATAGCTTGCGGTAATAATCGAGGAAATAAACATCAGCCTTCTTCGGCATGGCAATGTCATATTCGCCGTTTATGATCTCTAATTGTCTTCGAGACCTCATGGCGTTTGCCACACTTAATGTCTGCTTGTTTTGTTCTCGTTCAGCAGCTGTTCTGGCAGGGATTAGATAGAGTTTAAGATACTCTTTGTGACGCTTTCCATCATCTAAGATGTCAAGGTACAAACTGGAGCCTCCATTGGCCAGCTTTTTTTCTCTGAGTTTGACTTGTCCTTTGTGGACTGTTGAGCTTTTTTTTGCCATCTTTATTTCACTTTAGAAAATCACCTCTCAAAATTCTGTCGGGGGACAGATTTTTGTCCCTCGGGGGACAGATTTTGTCCCTCGTCGGTTAACTCGGGGGACAAACTAGGGACAAATTTAGCGAAACAAATGATAACAAAAAAATGTTTTGATAAAAAACGAATAAGACCCCAACATTATTTAACACCTGATAATAAAGGATTTACGGGCATTTTAGTCGTTTTTTATGTGTTTTTTATCACGGCTTCATTTTCCGACGCAGAATGTTCATTTACCCACGCAGAAGTGTTGGAAGATGTTGTTAAGGGTTTCTTGAGGAGTGATTTGACCTCCTGTGATTTCAGAAAGAATGCTGAGGGTTTGTCGAAGATCTTCTGAAAGAAGGTCGCTGCTCAAATTGTTTTGCAGGCCTTCAATGACAGGCAGGATGCTTTCATGAGCCCTAATGAGTGAGTCGTAGTGACGCGCATTGGTCACGATGACATCATTTTCGGTAAATGAGGGGATGTTGGCTGCAGTATAGATGGCCTGCCGTAAAGCTGGGATGCCCAAGCCTGTCTTGGCTGAAATATACAGGTGCATATCACTGGTCACTTCTTCTGAAGCGTGTAGTGAGCCATCACGCTCCAAGTCGATCTTGTTGTGAAGAATGATCAAAGACTTGTCCTTGCATCGTTGGGTTATGTCGGAAACTTCGGAAGGGGAAGGGGCTTTATCTGTCAGCCAAAGCACGATACTGGCTTTCTCTATGGCAGCATAGGTGCGGGCAATGCCAATTTGCTCAATAGTGTCGGTGGTATTGCGGATGCCTGCGGTATCAATGAAACGGAACTGAATACCATTGATGTCGATAGCCTCTTCGATTGTATCGCGTGTCGTTCCATGGATGTCGCTTACGATGGCGCGGTCGTCACCGACGAGTTGGTTGAGCAGAGTAGACTTGCCAACATTTGTCTTTCCGATGATGGCCACAGGTATTCCTGCCTTGAGAGCCTGCCCCCTTTCAAACGATTTGGCGAGTTGCTGGATGCGTAAGTCTATGTGCTGTGCCAATTGCTGAAGTTCATCGCGGTCGGCAAACTCAAGTTCTTCATGGTCGGAAAAGTCGAGTTCGAGTTCAAGCAAAGAGGTGAGTTGTAGCAGTTGGTCTCGAAGTGTTTTCAACTCTGAAGAGAAGTGTCCACGCAATTGGCTCATTGCCATTCGATGGGTGGCTTGATTGGTGGATGCAATGAGATCGGCTACTGCTTCCGCTTGGCTTAGGTCAAGCTTCCCGTTGAGGTAGGCACGCATGGTATATTCCCCAGGTTGAGCCATGCGACAGCCGTTTTCAACAAGGAGTGCCAAAACTCTGTTGAGAATGTAGCGGGAGCCATGGCAGGAAATCTCTACGGAGTCCTCACCGGTGTAGCTGTGGGGAGCGCGGAAGATGCTGACAACAGCCTCGTCGATGAGCTCAGATCCATCCACGATGTATGTGTGACGGATCGTGTTGGGTGGGGCAGTCTCAACGGAACAGCGACATACTGAGCCGACAATGGACAAGGCATTAGGTCCGCTGACGCGTATGATGCCAAGGGCTCCGCCCGGAGCTGTTGCAAGGGCGCAGATAGTATCGTTGTTGTTCATTTCTTTTTTGCCCATGTTTTAGACAATATCGCTATTGTAATAGTAATAAGAGCAAAGGCTGCCGTCATCATAAGCATTACTGTCTCATACCTACCTACCATCAAAAATGGAATCGCAACACAGAAGGCAGAGGCCATAGAGGAAAGGACTGCCATTAGAATCCTTAACCGCTTCATGTTCAATTGCAGCTTTGCTTCATCTGTAGCAATAATATGATCCCCTTTTCCACTTTGGATGAAAGGAACGGAAACAATGAAAACCAGCGATGTAATGATGCAAGCAACCCAGAGAGCAATCATATTCTGTCAAGCACTTTCGTGATGAGCGTGTCGATGCTGTTCTTATACTCAGTGTTCATCTTCTGGGCAAAGCGGTTGGCGATGACCATGCAGCAGGTCATAGCGCGATGGCCGAGGAGCGATGCAAGACCGGCAAGTGCAGACGACTCCATCTCGAAGTTGCAGATTCTTAAATCGTTATACTCAAATGATTCCACCTTTTGGTTCTGGTCAGGATCGGCAATCTCGGCACGTAGGACACGCCCCTGAGGGCCATAGAAGCCACCACATGAGATGGTGTAGCCGCGCACCATATCGTCTTGTGCAATCTGATTGATGAGTTCTGCATCGGCAATGGATACATAGGGCGCTCCCTTGATAGGATTCCAATTCATGTGTTTCTTGAAAGCCTCTTCGAGTTCGAGGTCGCACACCTTATTGCGGTCAGCATAGAAGTTGAGAAGTCCATCGAAACCTATGCTCTTCACCGATGCCACGAAACTACCTGTGGGCGTGAATGGCTGTAGGCCTCCGCAGGTGCCGATGCGCACACAAGTGAGGGTGCGGTGCTCAGGTTTTTCAGTACGTGTCTCGTAATCGATGTTGGCCAGTGTGTCGAGCTCGTTCATGACGATGTCGATGTTGTCGCAACCAATGCCATGACTCTGGCATGTGATGCGCTTTCCTTTGTATGTGCCTGTGATGGTATGGAACTCACGGCTTTGCACTTCGCATTCAATGGAATCGAAATGTGCAGCTACGGTGTTCACGCGTGCAGGGTCGCCAACAAGTATCACCTTGTCAGCCAGTTGTTCGGGGCGTAAGTGGAGGTGGAAACATGAACCATCAGCATTGATGATGAGTTCTGATTCAGGAAAATGTTTCATTGTCTTATGCTTTTGGGGTTAGTGTTTACGAATAATGTATTCTATTGTCTGACGCGGTTCTCGACATAGCGAATTTCCTTAGCTAGTTTCTGCATGCGGTCATGATCCTCTGCAATCTGATGTTCAAGGCGAACCATTGTCTCGCGCATTTGTCTTTGCTCACGTGCAGAAGCTTTTGCGAATTTTTCGCGCTGCATATCAAGGGTGCGCTTGTCAGTTTCTGTCGCATTGGCCAAACTAGCGTATTTCTGATACTTCACACGTGCTTCAGGTGAGATGAAGTCTGTCAGTTGGTGGCATACAATTTGGTCATTGACAACGAAGGAGAAAGCGGCTTTGTTGTTCTTGGTAGCATTGCGGCTGATCATTTCTTTGTAGCGTTTCAGGGCAGCCTGCCTGTCGCCAAACGCCCATGTGTCGCTGATGCTTGTGAGCCGTGCATACCGTTCCAGTTGATGGTCGGAAACGTTCTCGTCCTCGAAACTCTTTCTCGGGAATTGTGGAACAAATGTGTATATACAAACTTTGTCAGATGGCTGATGCCTGTCGCTAACGAGATATCCCAACTCGTTGACCTCGTCAATGGCAATCAGGTAGTCGTTGGCTGTTGAGTTGAATGGCAGGCCAAAGTTCTCTGGGCGGTAGAAACGACTTTCTTCAGTGTCATATACTGTCATGAAGATGTCGTAACCACCAAGGCTGTGTTCGCCTTTAGCCGCAAAAAACAAGGTGACACCATCGGATTGCAGGAATGGATAGTTTTGCTGTGCGTAGTCGTTGCCAAACTCGCTGAGCTGGCGAGGCTTGCTCCATTTGTCGCCCAGACGGTCAATAGAATAGAGTGTCGTATTTGTGGTGTCACCTTCGGCATAGTAACATCGATCGCCAAACTCATTGACAAAGACCGACGTGGGAACAGAAATCTGGCGGTTGAAGAAATCTTCATAAGTGCTGATTGTTCCTACTTCAGAACTGAGCGGAATGTTGCTAAGGAAATCATTCTTGTCGACAACGACACTGTCGACGAAGAGTACTTTTGCCGTTGCAGGAAGCATGGTTTTGAAGAGTCGCTGCTCTGGAGTCTCTTCCACAACGACAGGTTGTGGTGCTGGTGCTTTTTTGGCGGATTTTTTCTTCTGAGCTGCAGCGGGCGAGCACAAGGAGAGGAACAAAAACCCTATAATGATGTTTCTAATCTTCATATTCGCTGATTGTCTATTGAAAAAACAAAGATACGAAGAATTGATGAAAGTGCAAAGATGGAGGGCCAATTATTAAGTGTTTTTAATAAAAACGCCTGTGTGATGGTGGTTGGTTAAGATTCTTCAATGAGTTTACCGTCACGTTCGAGGGCATGCCACAATGAATAGCGCAACTCAGGATTGAGCGATTCCATCTGTTGATAAATGCTGCGAATGCTAGTGCGATGTGTATCGCTGTCAAAGGGGCAGAGTTTGCGTAAAGGTTGATAGTGCTGCTCTTCGGCGAAGGTACGTATGTCCTCTTCGTGGCATAGACAGAGTGGCCGGATGATGGTAAGCGGCATCTTTTTCATCTTCAGCATGACAGGCATGGAGCCGAAACGTCCTTGGAAGGTTAGGTTCATCAAGGCAGTATGCAAGATATCATCTTGATGATGGCCAAGGGCAATCTTTGAGCAACCAAGTTGTTGGGCAAGATTGAATATTTGCTTGCGGCGGTTCCATGAGCAAAGGAAGCAGGGCGTTTTCTGTTTATGAGAGAGAGAAGCCTGAGAAGGCACTGCCGTTTGTGGGGAAGACGATGTGGAAACAGCATCTGTAGTTGTCTCAAAGCGGGTGGTGAGGATGTGGAGAGGAACGTCGAGACGCTGGCAAAAGTCTACAAGATAGGCCGTATCAGTTTCGTAGTCGATATTCTCCATTCGCACATGTACGGCTGAGAGTTGGAATCGGGGAGGGTAGATGTGTCGCCGTTCGGCCAACAACTGCAGAAGACATAGCGAATCCTTGCCTCCCGACAGTGCAACGAGCACATGGTCTTCATCGTCGATGAGGCGATAATCGCGCAAGGCACGTGTAAGGAGACGGAGGAGGGTTTTCAAAATGAAAAAGAAACTTACTTCATGAACACCAGATAGACGGCACAGATGATGAGCAGGAAAGCCAATATGTGATTCCAATGCAAGTGGTCACCCTGGAACATGATGTTGGCGATGACAGCAAAGACTGCCAGCGAGATGCATTCTTGCACCACCTTTAGCTGCACAAGCGAGAATGGACCACCATTCCCGATAAAGCCTAAGCGGTTGGCAGGTACTTGACAGCAATACTCCAAGAAGGCAATGCCCCATGAGAAAACAATCACACCCAGCAGTGGCCAGTTGTTACTGATGCCCGACTGCTGTAAACGAAGATGCCCATACCAAGCAAGCGTCATAAAGACGTTGCTTAGTATGAGCAAAATGATAGTATAAAGTCCGTTCATTCTTTAATAGCGTTGCGACGGTCGCAACTTGCTGGAATAGTTACT
>JAEEGF011716185.1_pt1 | contig 10255 bp, 9 predicted proteins | sample 9134171 | NCBI WGS metagenome assembly JAEEGF01 (sample SAMN16246542, study PRJNA631951) | gut metagenome | biome: gut microbiome; feature: rumen; material: AP-attached | host: Bos | place: Iran: Karaj | collected 2018-10 | reverse complement strand
GGCCCACCACCTCCGACCCGATGTCCCAATCCCACGACACATAGCCCACAACCAATCAAACGAACCGTCCCTTGTTACTTACCAGAATTTAAGCAATGGCCTTGCCAAGTGCAGAGCAGTTCGCCAGGTCATCATCAGAAGGTGCATTGTTGGCAATAACGCTGTCTGTTACAAGATTTGCATTATCGGATTTGCATCTTTCCTCCCAGTCACGCATCCACTGGCCATCACCCCAACCATAAGAACCGAAGAGCACCACCTTTTTACCGGATAAAGAGTTTTCTAATGATGTGAACATTGGATCAAACTCAGTCTCTTCAAGGACTTCAGCACCCATGGCAGGACAACCGAATGCTATTGCATCGTAATTTGAAACGAGGGAAGAATTGAACTCAGAAGGTGAGAACATATCGACGGATGCACCGCTGCTTTCAGCACCTGCCTTTACAGCCTCAGCCATTGACTGAGTATTTCCTGTACCACTCCAATAAACAATTGCTATTTTACTCATACTTTCCTCCTTTATTATTGTGTTAGCATATGCTAACATTATATATGACAGTGTTATGACGTCAATATTTTGCACTGATAAAATATCTCAAGAGGGGACGGAGGTGGAGGTCCATTTTCTGAAAATGGACCTCCACCTCCGACCCCATGGCCCAAAACCACGACACATAGCCCAAAAGCCAGTGATTAGCGGTGCAAAAAATCATAGGTTCTTGAATATAGTTATTGTGTGTTCTTGAAAGCCTCGCTATGCTATGATTGTTAGGGGGGACAAAACATACAAGGAGCTGGAAATATAAACATGGAAATGAAATCAATTTTAATTAAAGATACTACGCGCGAGCAGAGAGAGCAGATTGTGGCAGAATCAATAGGGAATATTAGTGGTTCATGTGATGGATGCATGTCCGGCTTGGCAGATATGTATCAGGATTACATTGATGGTAAAAAAGAGATCCGTGAGATAAACATGGAATTCAGAGCGCACTATGAATCAGGGGTTGATGGGCCTGAGAAAGCAGAATGCGGATATAAGTTATGAAGAGAACCATTGAAATGGGAGGAGATATGAATGGAGATAAAGAGAGTATCTGAAAATGATGATAGAGCAGGTCAGTTTATAAATGAAGCGTTCACAGACTATGCTAAAAAGAGCAATGTGGATTTGAATTTTGAGGAATACTGCTTTGCAGCAGAAAATGATGATGGAGACATTATCGGAGTAATAACAGGCAGAGCATATTATAACGAAGTCCATATCGGAGACTTGATAATTGATGAGAATTATCGAAGACATAGGCTCGGATCAGAACTTGTTATGAAGGTGGAGGAGGAATATTCAGGCAAGGGATATGAGAAAATTACCCTAACGACCTTTGGATTCCAGGCGCCTGAATTTTATAAGAAATTAGGGTACTCTTTGGAATTTGTAAGAGAAGATAAGGATCCTAAACTGAGCAAGTATTTCTATTCAAAGACAATCTGAGAAGTATAATAAACGAATGAGGTGGGGAAGATAAAATGGCGCGAATACTGAATCTGGTGATCGTTATTCTTGAGGTCGTAAGTTTGTCCAAGACTTTCAAAAGCCGAGGGTTTATGAAGAACTTTGTGTTCTACACTCAGCTTTCGAATATGATGACCTTTTTCGCGTCGCTGCTTTTCGTGATCTTTGGCCAAAAGGACTGGGTGGAAGTCCTGAGGTTTCTTAGCGTGAGCATGCTGCTGATGACTTTTTTCGTTACCGCATGTATTCTGGCGCCCTGGGCGCACATGGTAAAAGAGCTGTTGTTTTCGGGCAGCGGCTTGTATCACCATACGATAATCCCGATTCTATCTACTGTGACATATATGCTCTTTGAGAAAAGAGCGCCGTTCCACTGGATCTGGCTGCCCGGCGTGATGACTCTGATTTACGGACTTGTCATGCTTTATTTCAATTACATTGACGTGGTGGACGGACCGTATCCCTTTTTCAAGATCAAGCAGCTGGGGATCAAAGCCACGGTGCTGTGGATGGTGGCGCTGTTTGCAGCGGTCACTACTTTCTCTGCCCTGGTGGGATACCACAAGCCGTCTAAGACAGATATCAAGTACATTTACGTGCACGGACTTTCCGGGTGGGGAAGCTATGATGCGCAGTATGAGTTTTTTCCCTACTGGGGCATGTCAGGCGGCGACGTGGTCCGCTATATGAATGAGCAGGGCTATGAGAGCTACGCGGCTTCGGTGGATCCTTCGGGAAGTGCTTGGGACAGGGCATGTGAGCTGTATGCGCAGCTGACCGGAACCCGGGTGGACTATGGAAAGGTCCACAGCGAGAGCGCCGGCCATGAGAGATTTGGAAGAGATTATTCTTCTGAACCCCTGGTAAAAAATCTATCTGATTCCCGCTATGTTCTGATAGGGCATTCTTTCGGTGGGGCTACTATAAGGCTCTTTTCCGAGATAATAAGGAATGGTGCAGCTGAAGAAATTGAAAGCACCGATCCTGCTGACTTGTCACCGTTTTTCAAAGGTGGCGCGGGGGAGAATCTGCTTGCGGTGGTGACGCTGGCTGCGCCTACCAACGGCACTACGGCGTATGACCTGCATGAAGATAGCTCTTTTGACCTGTCTAAGATTGAGATTCCGGAAAAATATGAGAAGAGCAATGAGCGTATGAAACGCAGTACCGGCGCTAAGGCCAACGACGGAAGGGCGGACTGGGACTATGCTTCTTACGATATGCATATTGATAATGCGCTGGCGATGAACGAGAGGATCACTACGTTTGAGGACGTGTACTATTTCGCTTATCCCTGCGATTCTACGATGATTGATGAGAACGGTGAGCTGATGCCGGATCCGGCGATCACCGAGAATATGTTCATGAAGAGTTCTATTTATGCATGCAAGTATACGGGAACGACTGCGGGGGGATTTCGTGTGGACGAATCCTGGCAGCCCAATGACGGACTGGTGAATACGGTTTCTGCAAAAGCCCCCATTGGAGCACCTTCGGTGGAGTATACTAAAGAGCAGCTTGCCGGTGGCGCGGACTTTGCGCCGGGGGTCTGGAACGTGATGCCTACGAGACGGGGAGATCACATGTCGCTGCAGGGCGGAATGTTTAAAAGAGTAAAGGTGAAGGGCTTCTATCTTGAACTTGCCCGTATGCTGGCTGAATGCGGCGCAGCTGCAGCTTCGCCGGATGCTGCGGAAGTTGTCCCTTCGGATGAGGCATCCCCTGAGGCAGCAGAAGAGGCGTTGACCGAGGCCTCCACTGCTTACAAAGCTTCGCACAACGCGATTAGTGTCAGTGACTGCCCATAAGCCATTGGTCTTATCATGATGCCCTTGTAGTGCTCAGGATTCATGCCCATTCCGGTGCCGGCGGAGACGTTGAGAACTGTTCCGTCAGTGTCAACGTTGGCACAAATGCCTTCTATAGCGCGGTCAACGCATTCTTTGAACTCGTTTTCGGGTAAAAGCCCCAGTTTTACACCTCTTATAAGGCCTGCGGCCATAGCTGCAGAACCTGAGACTTCTTCATAGGAAGCCGGGTCATCAATAATTGTATGGAAAAGACCATTCTCTGCCTGATAGTTTTTAAGAGCAGTAGCGTGATCTACAAATGTATCGATAATGTACTGCTTTGTGCCACCATCCAGGTATGTTGCGTTTTCAAGGAATAATGTAACGCCGAGAGTAAACCAGGAATTACCACGGCACCAGAAGATTCCACCAAAATTGTCATTGCGCTCAAAGCTGAAGCCATGATAGAAAAGCGCGGTATTCTTGGAATACAAGTACTTGATATGAACGAGGAACTGGTGAGTAGCTTCATCTCTCCATGCCTTGTTGTCATATCTGATGCCCATCTGCTGAAGGAACAGTACCGCCATGAAAAGAGTATCAGCCCAAAGCTGCCCCTCATTGAGGATTACGCCGTTTCTGTCGCCGATAGCACTGGTAACGTGCTGGAAACCGCCATTTTTGGTCTTTGGCAGCTCATTCATAAGAAACTCAGCCTGATCAAGACAGAGCTTTTCATATTTTTCTTTTCCCGGCATCTTATCGAGGATGCTGACAAGAGTCAGATATGGGCATGAAGTATTGATATTTCTTGAAGGCAGTCCGATGGACAGATTTCTTTCATACCAATCAACAAAGAACTTCATATATTCATCATTTCCATGCGCCTTCTGCAAAAGATAAAGCCCGTAAAGCCCCACTCCCTGAGGCCAGTCCCACTCCTCAATACCGAAGTCTCTGGCTACATTTCCTGATTTAATAGCATCTGCTACTGAAACATTTTTATCCTGCTCGTAGTCTGCTCCACCAAGGTTCATAAGTTTATCAACTACAAGGTCAATCTTTTGTCCGATAATCTCTTTAGTCATAGAAAATACCTCCGTTACGACTATTTTACTCGTTAGTGCCAGGGTGTTGCTAGTAAAAAGAGTATAAAAATATTGGATATATTGAACACATATTACTTGACAGATTTGGTCTATAGGGTGTAAACTCAAAATACAAAGTCTATTTAATATAGACCAATCACGAGGTAGATTATATGGCTGTAGAATTTGGTGAAGTTCAGATGAGATTTGCTGAACTTATATGGGAAAAAGAGCCTGTGGGGTCCGGAGAACTGGTTTACTTAATCGCCGGTCTGATTACGATCATGAACAAAACGAAAGCAATCAGCACGGAAATGATATCTGATCCGAGCTGGGCTGAAATAACGCCATAATAGCCGAATATAGAGGCGAAAACGGTGATGACCACTGCGTATACCACACCTTGTCTGCAAAGGGATAGAATAAGCGCAGGAAGGCCTTTTCCCATGGACTGGAAGGTACAGATGGTGACAAGACCAAAGCCCATGAGGACCATACATGGCATCTGAAGGCGGAGCATCAATGCGCCCATGTCAATGAGAGCAGCATCCTGAAGGAAAAGGTGGAGCAGCGGCTTGGCTACAAGAGCTAAAACAAGTGCCATTACAAGTCCTACGCCGCCAACAATCTTATATGCGAAAGCAAGAACTTTCTTTAGCTTTTCTTTATTGCCTGAGCCGTAAACATAGCCTGTAAGAGGCTGACCACCGAAGGCAAGTCCAACGATCACTAGCATTACGATATTCACAATCTTTAATACAATTCCCATAACCGCAATCGCATCACTTCCACAAACAGAGAGGCTTCTGTTAGTAAGTGTCATGCCAATAGTTTGTGTAAAGTTGGTTACAGAAGCAGGAAGACCAACTGCAAAGATCATTCCAAGTTCGTTCATACTAATGCCTAATTCGCGTGGATCAACAGACAGACCGTCGCACTTCCTGGAAATATACCATACTGAGAATACAGAAGAGCAGATATAGCCGATAATCGTTGCTATAGCAGCGCCTGCAGCGCCAAGTCCAAGCGCAAAGATGAATATCGGGTCGAGGATGATATTAACAACTGCGCCAAGTATTGATGCAGCCATTGATGCGTTAGGATGACCTACAGCTCTCATAAGATTTGACGGGACCAGGGTAAAAATGATGAAGGTGCAGCCCAAAACGATATATTTGTAATACTGCATTGCGTATGGAAGCGTTACCTCATCAGCTCCAAGAAACATAAGGATAGGAGTTTTTCCAAGAAGGAGAATTATAGTCACGATTATTCCGAACACGATAGAAGCGTAAACGCAGAATACGCTGATTCTTTTTCCATCTTCGCCTCTTCCTGCGCCAAGAAGTCTTGATATAACAGAGCTACCACCAAGGGCGAACATATCACCAAAGGCAAGAAATAAGGTAAAAAGAGGTGTGCAGATTGAAACGCCTGCGATCAGGGCTGTGTTGCCTGTAAGAGCGATGAAATATGTGTCTACCATGTTGTAGACCAGCTGTACCACCATGCTCAGGACAACAGGTATCGCAAGCTTAAGATATGCGGTATGGATCGGGGCATTTTCAAATAAGTCATTTTTCATAAAGAATCTCCTGATAATCTTATAATATGATAAAAAAGGCTGATCGATAATTATCGGTAACAAAAAACATCCATAATCTCTATGGGATTATGGATGTCCTTACCGTGGCTTCGCTTGTTACAGCTAGGCCCTACTAACATTATTTAAATAAAAAATTATTTTCAAACCGATACGCATTATAGCATCTTGCTTTTCGAAAAGTCAAACAAAAAAATTTTTGAATAGTTGGCAAAAGAAAATAATAAGTTTGTTTTCTCACATGTAAAAGAGGGGAAAAGGTCTGCGGAACTTGAAGACGCCCTTCAGTGGCTTCAGGATGCTGGCCTTATCATAAAAGCAGAGCTTGTTGAAAAGCCAGAGATACCGCTGGATGGTTTCGCTGACAAGACATATTTTAAAGTATATATGTCAGATATATATATCATAAATCGTAACTTGCGGTTTTATAGACGATGACAAATATGAGGTTAGCTATTGCTAACAAGAAAATAACGTATTATAATCTTGTTAGCAATAGGTAACTAAATATGAGGAGGGTATCATGAAGAAAAGAAGTGTTATATCCTGGGTGCTTGAGTTTGCCGGAAGAAAGAGGGTGTATTTCGGCGGAAGCATACTTCTGGCCATGCTTGGAGTAGCTGCATCTTTTGCGCCTTATCTGATTATTGCCAGGATTGTTTCAGAGCTTTTAGCAGGAAACAAAGACTGGTATTTTTATCTGACGCAGACCATCATCATGGGCGTTTGCTGGATTCTTAGAGTGACACTACATTCTGTGTCAACATCCCTGTCACACATAGCTACATTCACTGTTCTGGGCACGATCAGAAAACAGGTCTGTGAAAAGCTGGCCACCATACCCCTTGGCTCAGTTCTTGATGATAACAGTGGAAGCTACAAAAACATCATAGTTGAGAGAATAGATGCCATGGAGACAACTCTGGCACACATTGTTCCTGAGTTCACGGCAAATATCCTATTGCCGGTGATTATGTTCATCTATCTGCTTACTCTTGATTGGAGACTTGGTCTTGGAAATCTTGTAGGAGCTGCAATTGGCCTTTTGTTCTGCACGATAATGATGATAAAGAGTCGTGGCGGATATGAGGTTTCTGTTCAAAAGACAAAGAAACTCAACGATACTGCAGTTGAATACATTAACGGAATCGAAGTGATTAAGGCCTTTGGTAAAACAGGAAGCTCCTATGAAAAGTTCGTAGTTGCTGCAAGAGAAGGAGCTGACTGCTTTATCGATTGGATGAGAAGGTGCATTTGGCCTCAGGCGGGAACTATGTCCTTTTTGCCTGCAACTTTCCTTGGAGTTCTTCCGATAGGTCTTTTTCTGGTAAAAGAAGGAACCATTACTCCGGAAAAATTCATAACTGGAATCATTTTGTCTGCGGGACTTATAACTCCGCTTGTTATAGCTTTTTCCTACATGGATGACATTCTGAAAATTGGAACAATATTTGGAGAAGTTACAGAAATCCTTGAGAGAAAAGACATGGAGAGACCGACTGCAGTTACCGTAAAACCTCAGGGCTCCGACATTTGCCTTAGGAATGTGAGATTCACATATAAAGACAAAGAAGTACTTCACGGAATCGACATGGATATAAATCAGGGCGAAGTTGTTGCCATGGTCGGTCCTTCAGGTTCCGGAAAAAGTACGATTGCCAGACTTATCGATTCATTGTGGGATCCGGATTCAGGAACCATCACTTATGGCGGAGTAGATATAAAGAAACTGCCTCTTGATTATTACATGGGACAGATATCCTACGTTGCGCAGGAGAACTACCTCTTTGATATGTCCGTAAAAGAAAATATAAGACTTGGAAGGGCTGGTGCCACGGACGAAGAAGTAATAAGTGCCGCAAAAGCTACGGGATGCCACGACTTCATTATGGGGCTTGAAAATGGCTATGACACAGTAGTTGGCGGAGCAGGCGGTCATCTTTCAGGCGGTGAAAGACAGAGAATCTGTATTGCAAGAGCAATGCTCAAGAATGCTCCTGTAGTTATTCTCGACGAAGCTACTGCTTATACGGATCCTGAGAACGAAGCTCTTGTTCAGTCAAGCGTAGCCAAGCTGGTTCAGGGCAGAACCCTTATAGTTATCGCACACCGTCTTTCAACCATCGTGGATGCGGATAAGATCTTCGTGATCAATAACGGCAACGTGGAAGCTGTCGGGACTCAGGCAGAACTCCTTAAGTCATGCGTGCTTTACAGAAAGATGTGGGATGCTCACATCATGTCCAAAGACGTGGACGACGAGAACGCATCAGGTCAGGAATTGACCAGAAAGGAGGCCTAAATGCTTAGTATGGTAAAAAAGTTCTTTGACTTTTGCAATGAAAAGAACAGGAATAAGTTTTATAAATCGGTCGTACTTGGAGTAATAGATGCAATGTTTGCTGCAATGAAGATACCTGCAGCTTTTGTAGCAATCAAGGCTATTCTTGAGAACAATCTTACAAACACTACAATACTCGCAGTTATTGGCCTGATGCTTGTCAGTACCCTTGGCAAAATGTTCATAAACCGCTTTGCATATATGCTTCAGACAGAAGGCGGTTATGATACCTGTGCCATGAAACGAATCGAGATAGGCGAACACCTTCGTTATCTTCCTATGGGATACTTCAACGATACCAGCCTTGGACATATCACTTCTGTAACAACAAATACCATGGAGCAGGTTGGCGATATTGCCACAAGAGCCATAATGCTGGTGCTTCAGGGCGGACTTACAACTATTGTCATAGCTCTTTTCATGTTCGCCTTTGACTGGAGGATTGGACTTATATCAGTGGCCGGCATAGGTATCTTTTTCCTTGTGAACAAGTGGACAAACATTAGCGTAGCAAGAGTTGCTGATGAGAAGCTTTCTGCTGACCGAGAGATGGTGGGAGTGATCCTTGAGTATATCCAGGGAATAGCCGAGATCAGGAATTACAACATCATTGGCCAGAATCAGTCCAAAGTTCAGAAGTCTATTGAGAGAAAAAAGAAAGCTGATATAGCAGCTGAGATCGCAGCAATCCCGGCAGTTGGAGTACAGAATCTTATCTGCAAACTTATCGGCGTTGTGATTGCCGGTGCATCTGTGTATTTCTATCTGACAGGCTCTATGGAACTTGTCTACACAATCGTAATGCTCCTTAGTTCATTCATGATCTTTGAATCGCTGGATACCTGCGGCATATACACTGCGCTTCTTAAAGTAATAGGCAAAGGAGTTGATCTTGCCAATGAAATCCTTAACATCGAGCAGATGGATATTGATGGCGCAGACATTAAGCCTGCAAACAGAGATATCCATTTGGAACATGTTGGCTTTGCCTACGAGAATCGTAAGATCATCGACGATGTAACTCTTGATATAAAAGAAAATACCACAACTGCAATCGTAGGCCCCTCCGGAGGTGGAAAGACTACCATCACTTCTCTGATTGCCCGCTTCTGGGATGTTCAGGAGGGCAAGGTCACCTTGGGAGGCAGAGACGTCAAGGACTACAGCTTTGATTCCCTCATGGAGAATTTCAGCTTTGTATTCCAGAGAGTATATCTTTTTGAAGATATCATCGCCAACAACATCCGCTTTGGAAAGCCTGATGCAACCTTGGATGAAGTCATTGAAGCTGCCAAGAAAGCTGCATGCCATGAGTTCATCATGGGGCTTCCCGATAAGTATGAAACTGTAGTAGGTGAGGGTGGAGCTACTCTTTCTGGAGGAGAAAAGCAGAGAATAGCCATCGCCCGTGCCATCATGAAAGATGCCCCGATCATTATTCTTGATGAAGCTACAGCCAACGTTGATCCTGAGAATGAAAAAGAGCTTACGCAGGCAATCGAGAATCTTACAAAGCAAAAGACAATCATCATGATCGCACACAGACTCAAAACTGTCAGAAATGCAGATCAGATAATCGTTGTTGATAAGGGCAAGATTGTCCAGAAGGGCAAGCATGATGAGCTTATGCGGCAGGATGGTATCTACAGGAATTTTATTACCGGCAGAAAGCAGGCAGTTAGCTGGAAGATTGCATGAACACTATGATTGCAAATGGCAGAGAATGAATAATAAGATATAATAATTCGCAGAACCGTATATTTATGGAAAAGTTAATGGTTGATAAGCTTTTATTAACAATTAACATAGTTCTGCAGATAGTGTAAAGTCGGCTATGAAAAACTGAGCCCAAGAAAAAAGGCTCAATCGAACCTTGAAAATGTAGATATTGATCACTATAGGCTCTCCGAGGGCTTA
>JAEEGF011421152.1_pt1 | contig 10255 bp, 7 predicted proteins | sample 9134171 | NCBI WGS metagenome assembly JAEEGF01 (sample SAMN16246542, study PRJNA631951) | gut metagenome | biome: gut microbiome; feature: rumen; material: AP-attached | host: Bos | place: Iran: Karaj | collected 2018-10 | reverse complement strand
AAGAAGGTGCATGCCGGCGAGGAGGTCGAGTCGATCGGCCAGACGGCCGCGTACCTCATGACGCACATGGGCCTGGGCATGGTCGAGAGGGATCCATTGGACGTGGACTACGACTTCAGGTTCCTGTGCCATATGCTCCCCGGGCTCAGCGACGACTGCAGCAGGGCGGATGACGACGAGCCCTTCAGGTTCACGGACCAGGACGAGTCCGACGAGGCGGAAGGGAAGGGCAGGATGGCGGGGGACGTCTCCGGCATGGACTGGCTGGAGTTCGCCGCGCGCCCCCTGAGCTACCCCACGCGCATGACCTACTTCGGCCTGGCCTCCCACAGGAGCATCCGTACCGTGGCAATCGAGAGGGAGTACCGCACGCGCGCGTGCAGGGAGTGCGGGATGCCGCTGAACGTCTACGGAGGCATGTGCGATCACGAGGGTGAGCCGGCCAGGTTCCTGTTCGACAACCGCATCATGGCCTTCAGGAAGGACTATGGCGCCGTGGAGAGCGGCCTGCGCCTGCTGTCGTCCAGCATGGGCGAGGGGGAGAAGCTGAGACTCTCGGAGATCTCCCCGGCCGTCAGCCTGATCGTGTCCAAGGACGAGGCCTCTCCGAAGACGGTCGGGCTGTACGGCTCCGAGCAAGGGGAGTGACGCTGCATAGGCGCGGAGCACGGCCCGGCATCGGGCGTTCGGGAGGGCGAACCTGTTTTATCCTGACGACGCGTGGCATTCCCGGATATCATGAAAGCAGACGGAGAATCTGTGGAGAGCATGGCGATGCCCCGCCTGGGAGGGCTCGCCGCGTGGGTCGCGCTGACGCTGGCCCTGGTCGCCGCCCTAGCGGCCATATCCGTCGCAGAGGACGCCGAAGCGTTCACTGTAGACGGCATCGACTACGAGGTGACGGACGAGGGCTCGCACCAGGTGAAAATAACCAGCTACAGTGGCAGCCCCAAGTATGTGTACGGCACGGTGAGCTTCGGCGGGGCCGACTGGACGGTCGTGTCCGTGGGGGGCTACGCCTTCGAAGGCTGCGGCTCCCTGGCGACCGCGGACCTGCCCTCGGCGGCCTCCGTGGGGGACTACGCCTTCCACGGCTGCGTATCCCTGACTGTCGCGGACCTGCCCTCGGCGGCCTACGTGGGAGAATCCGCCTTCCACGTCTGCGACGCTCTGAAGCACGTCAGGTTCTCCGACGAGCTGGAGTCGGTCGGGAGCTACGCCTTCACGGTGTCCTTCTACAGCGGCTCCGAGTGGCTGTCCGCCGACGCCGCCTCGCTCAAGGGCAGGACGTTCGTGGGGGGCGGCAACGGCGTTCTCCACGAGGGTTTCGCCGTCGCCAGCCCTGACGGGGGAGAGCTCCTGTGCAGAGCGACGGACGCCGCCTCCAATGAGGTCGAGGTCGTCGGCTTCTTGGGCCGCCCGGCCATGGTGTCCGGGTCCGTGAGCTATGGCGGGGCCGACTGGACGGTCGTGTCCGTGGGGGACTACGCCTTCCACGGCTGCAAATCCCTGACTGCCGCGGACCTGCCCTCGGCGGCCTCCGTGGGGTCGAACGCCTTCCACGGCTGCAAATCCCTGACTGCCGCGGACCTGCCCTCGGCGGCCTCCGTGGGGTCGAACGCCTTCCTCGACTGCGGCTCCCTGACGACCGTGGACCTGCCCTCGGCCATCTACGTGGGGGAGTGGGCCTTCTACGGCTGTGGCGCGCTGACGTTCGCCAGGTTCTCCGACGCGCTGGAGTGGGTCGGCAACATGGCCTTCACGGTGTCCTTCTACAGCGGCTCCGAGCGGCTGTCCGCCGACGCAGACTCGCTCAAGGGCAAGTCGTTCATAGGCGACGGCGACGGGAGACTGCACGAGGGGTTCTGGGCTCCCAGCCAGGACGGGGGAGGCGACATCCTGTACAAGATGACGAGTTTCTTCGTGCGCGAGGTCGAGGTCGTCGGATTCAGCGGCGCCCCCGTCCGGGTGTCCGGCATGGTGACCTATAAGGGGTCCGACTGGGCCGTGGTCTCCCTGCACGATCATGCCTTTTTTGCGTGCGATTCGTTGGAGATCGTCGACATTACTGAAGTGAGAGAGATCGGAGGGTCTGCGTTCTCGGGATGTCCGTCCCTGCGCGAAGTGATCATCCCCTCGTCCATGCAGAGCATAGGGGACGGGGCGTTCGAGGGCCTCGTTTTCAAGGGTCCGAACGGGGAGGAGCTGCCCCAGGACGCCGTGAGCCTTCGCGGGCACCTGTACCTGGGAGACGGTGACGGGACCCTCGGGCGCTCCGAAAGGGATGGGACCTGCGGCGACGGCCTCTACTGGTCGCTCGACGCCGACGGCGTCCTGACCATAGCGGGCGAGGGGTACATGGAGGACTATGGTGGTGACCGCGGCCCCTGGGGCTATGGCGTGACGAGGGTCGTGGCCGGAGACGGCGTAAGGTCCATAGGTGTTAGTGCGTTCAACGGATGCAGGTCCCTCGTGTCCGCGTCGATGCCGGCCGCGACGTCCATAGGGAACAGTGCGTTCAATTATTGCGATTCCCTCGTGTCCCTGGAGATGCCGGCCGCGGCGTCGATTGGGATCGGCGCATTCTCTAGATGCGAATCTCTGGAGTCCGCGTCGATGCCGGCCGCGGTGTCCATAGGGGATGGTGCGTTCGAGGTCTGCGACTCCCTTCGCGAGGTCCTCATACCTTTGTCTGTGGAGTCCATAGGGGAGGGCGCCTTCGGCGACTTAACGTTCCTGGGCCCGGACGGGGAAGAGCTGGACCGCGACGCCGAGGCCCTCCGCGGGCACCTCTATCTCGGCGAGGATGGGAGGCTCGAGATCGCGGACGGGGAGGGCACCTGCGGAGACGGCCTCCGCTGGGAGGTCGGCCTGGACGGCGTCCTCAGGATCTCGGGAGAAGGGTACATGGACGACTTCTTGGATACGCGGCACGGGCCATGGAGCGTATGGGTGAAGGGGGTCGTCGCCGGCGACGGCGTGAAGTCCGTGGGGGCTTTCGCCTTCCGCGAATGCAAGTTCCTCGTTTCCGCGAGCCTGCCGGGAGTACAGTCGGTAGGGGAGCGCGCGTTCTCCGGATGCGGCTATTATCTGGAATCGGTGTCGATGCCCAGCGCCGCCGCCATCGGTGACCGCGCGTTCTACGGTTGTATATCCCTGGAGTCTGTCTGCCTCCCGCGCACGCTGGCGTCGCTGGGGGACCGCGCGTTCTACGGCCTTACGTTCCTGGACGAGGGCGGGAGGACGCTGTCCCAGGACGCCGAGAGCCTCCGCGGGTACGTCTACGAGGGCAGCGGTGACGGGAAGCTGAAGCGCCTGCCGTTCGCCCAGGACGGGGTCGGCTACCAGGTATGCGGCGAGGGGCTGGCCGTCGCCGTGGGATGGTACGGCGAGCCCTCCGCCCTCAGGATCCCCGACGAGGTGCAGTATAACGGAAAGGGCTACGCCCTCGCGGCGATAGCGGACGGAGCCTTCGCCGGATGCGGCACGCTCGAAACCATAACCATCGGGAGCGCGGTCGCCTCCATCGGGGAGGGGGCCCTGGACGCGCCCATGCTCAGGTCCATCGAGGTCTCATCCGGAAACGCGGAGTACTCCTCGATCGCAGGGGTCCTGTACGACAAGGATGCTAGCGTCCTCCTCAAGTTCCCCGCCTCCAAGCAGAGGCTCGTCATACCTGACACCGTGGAGGAGATCGCGCCTTTTGCCTTCGAGAATGCCGGGGCGGCCCTGAAGGCCGAGCAGGGCGGAGGGGACGTGTCCTACCTCCGCTACGTCAGCGTGCCCGGGAGCGTCGTCTCCATCGGCGAGGGCGCCTTCCGGGGAAGCACCCTGGAGGTCCTGAAGCTGGCGGACGGCATCAAGGCGATAGGCGCGGAGGCCTTCTCCGGCTGCTCGTCGCTCTCCTACGTGGTCTTCTGCGACACCCTGGAGGAGGCCGGCGAGGACGCCTTCGACGGATGCGCGTTCTTCGGGGAGGACGGCGAGCCGATGGAGTTCGGCATCGGGGCAGTCTCCGGCCACAAGTTCACCCTGACGGACGCGCCCTCCCTGAGCATGTACGTCCCTGCGCCCGGCGGCACGATATCGTCCGGCGGGATCGCGTACAAGATAACCGGAAGCGGGGAGGACAAGGCCGTATACGCCTGCCGCCTCGCGGACGCCTCCCTGACGGAGATAGACGTCCCTGCCACCATCAGGTACCTCGGGTTCGACTGGACCGTGACGTCCGTGGGGGCCAAGGCCTTCTACGGAAACGGCTCCATCACCGGCGCGACCGTCGCGGTGGACGTCGGCAGCAAGTCCTTCGCGAACTGCAGGGGCCTGGAGTCCGTCACCCTCGCGGGTGCCGGGAAGGTCGGGCTCTACGCGTTCTTCGGATGCACGTCCCTGGCGTCCGCGGACATCGGCTCGGTCTCGGCCCTGGGCGAGAGCGCCTTCAGCGGCTGCAGGTCGCTGGCCGACGTTGACCTGAGCAAGGTCGCCACGGTCGGGAAGCACGCCTTCTACGGCTGCGCCCTGACGAGGGCGGACCTGTCCTCGGCCGAGACCATTGGGTACGGCGCCTTCACCGGGAACGACCTCCGCGAGGTGGTCTTCTCGTCCGGCCTGGAGAGCGTCGACCCCAAGGCCTTCTTCAGGTACTCCTTCTGCGGGGCCGACGGCGAGAAGCTCCACGTCGCCGCAGCCGACCTCGCCGGCCTGGCTTTCGTGGGCTCCTCCGGGAAGCTCCACCTCTGAAACCCCAAAGCCGCCGGGGGATCCTCCCGGCGGAAGCCCCTTCTGCCAGAGGTGCTCAGCCAAGACCCAACTTGTTCGAAAATTGAATGAGCTCAGGCCGGAGGCAGCAGACAAGAGGGACGCAGCATTGTCATCTGCAATCCAGAACAGATCACACCTGTAGGATATCGTGGCAGCTCCCAGAAAGCGACTGCATTGAAAAGGGGTTCTGAATAGTTGCCAAAAAGCTGCTGAGGATGATAAGACTGTAGCCGCTATAGCACGGTCCAGGCAGCGGCACGTCGCGATGTTGCCATGCTCGCGGCTTTCCCGAGCCACATCGCTCTTTCTCGCAAGGCCTGGGACGTCCTTTCCGCCTTGCAGGCGTTCTCTCGGGGCCAGAGAGGTTGATATTTTCCGTTGCTATCCGCATATGGCATGGGCATGAGTCTCTTCAAGAAGAAGTCTCCGCAGACTGCGGCAATCACGAGATTCGAGGTGGAGAGCGAGGCATATCAGGCATACATGATGCTGGGCAAGGAGGCGGTCGCAGGCAGGATTCCGATAGTCCATATGGCCCTGGTCTCCAAAGGTGTGGCCGTTCGGACCGTCGACGTCTTCGACAGGAAGAAGAGCCAGATGGAAGACGAGTGGGCATATGCCCCTCTCGGAGTGGATCGCAAGCGCATGGCCGACGACCGTGCGATAGGATATCAGATGACCGTCAAGGACTGCTATCGTTTTGTGAGCGAAAGCGGCATGCATGTCATAGCGATACTCGAGGAGACCGACCCGTCCCAGTACGACCGCTTCGTGGGAAGGTGGGGGTCGGAGACGCGCAGATACCCTGTGGTCGAGAAGCGACCTAAACTGTCAAGCCCGGGTTTTATTTTGTTCGCCGGGCCCGGTTTTCATCGATGAGCTTCGCGTACTCTCTTTCTTCGATGATGGTGTCCACATGGACGGCGGCGGCGAGGCGTGCGTAGTCCTGGATGTTCTTTAGCGGCCCCTCTGGGAATATGAAGCAGTTGCTGATGACCTTCATCTGGTATTTTGTTATGTAGATCGTCATCGGGGTGTAGGTGGTGGACTCGTACTTCCAGGTCTTCTCGGTCAGCTTCCAGATGCTCTCCCATGACTTCCTCAGGGCTTCGACACCCAGTGCTTCTCCTGTGTACTCCTTCTGGAGCTTCACAATGGTCTTCCTGTCGTTGAACAGCCTGTCGCGGGTGAACGTGCGTATGGCCTCGTCCAGGAACTCGGCTCTGCTGCTGAACATCCCGATTGCCCACCTGTCTATTTCCTCTACGAGCTTGTCCGGTAAGTTGATCAGTTTCTTCTCTGTCGGCTCTCTTCCTGGTGCTGGAATCATGTCTGTCCAATCATTTTCCGGATATAAGCAGTTGCCCGGAGTGGGTCAGCCGAAGGATTTGTTTGTTTAGGTCGAACAACAGAAGCATTCGTTTTCCGGATCGAGCATATGATAGCTCGAATTATTGGATTTGCACAATTGTTTAATTATTCTAAATGAGTTAAACAACATAATTATATACCGAGGTCGCAATGCTGTTCCCGATGGCGTTCCTCCAAGAGCCCCATCAAGAAACTGCTTCCTCGCAGCGGTCAAGGCCGTTTCGAGGAGGAGGTTAGAAATGGCAAAAGTATACGCAAACAAGCACGCAGCAAGGCGCTGCAGCGTCGCGTCCGGCGGTACCTGCGGCATGTCCGCATCCGGATTCGGCGCTCACGACGAACGTACCGAACAAACGACGCCCGAGATAAGAATTGAGAAGCCAGCAGCAGTGTCCAGAGGGTCCGCGGTAAGCGAAGAGATGCTCCGCGCGAATGCCAAGAGATATGTGGACGGGATTAGAGGCTATTACGGAGAGAACAAGGGCGAATTATCAGACAATACGTTCAGCATGAAGAAGACGGAGATGCAGTTCCTCATTCTGCTGGTCTGCTGCCTCAGTGGGAGCAGGAAGATTTCCAGGCAGATGCGTCTCCCATCGGGAGCCAGAGCATCCAGGGGGCTCGGCGCATGAGCAAGAACCAGTTCCGCACCGACTCCGAAAGGTACCTCGAGGAGATCAGAGGCAACTACAAGGAGAGCACGTTCCAGGAGAAGAGGAGGAAGCTGTACAACTTCTCCAGGATCCTGTACAGCCTCAGCGAGGAGAAGAAGATCTCCACCTGCAACCCCAGGAAGATGACCAAGGAGGACGTGAACGCTTACGTGTCCTTCAGGCGCAGCAAGGGCATCAGCGACTCCACCATACGCAAGGACCTGACCCTCATAGGCGACCTTCTGAGGTATGTCGGCAGCGACGCCATGGACCTCTACAGGGTCGTCTACGGCAACAGGAAGCCCCGCAGCTACTTCGGGAAGCTCGATCCGCTCCCGGACGAGACCATAGAGGAGGTGTACGCGCTCGCCCGCTCCACGGACGACTGGAAGATCCTCCAGGGATGCGTCGCGATCATCCTCGGATGCGCCGGAGGCCTCAGGCCCCAGGAGTCGAGGCAGCTATACGTCGAGGACGTCCACCACCTCGCGCCCGAGCCCTACATCCACATCAAGCACGTGAAGGGCGAGGGCAAGTGGGGGCGCGAGAGGAGCGCTCCGCTCAACGACGGCGTCTCGGACATAATCGAGAAGTACGTCAGGATGCGCGAGGAGAAGCTGAGGCTCGCCGGAAGGCAGTCCTCGGCGTTCTTCCCTCCCCTCAGGTCGAGGCACGAGTTCGTCTCCCAGCAGTCCATGAGCCGCTTCAAGGGCTACGTCGCCGAGGCCCTGGGGGAGACCTTCGTCCTCAAGGACGGCAGGCGCTCCTACGGCCAGAGGATGCTCGACAGGGGGGTCCCGATCGAGTACGTCTCCTACTGCATGGGCCACGACTCGGTGGAGACCACGCAGAAGTACTACGCAAGCTACCGCGACAGGGACGTGCTCTCCCAGGTGCACGGGATCCTCAGCGGGAGGTCGCCCGGCTTCGGGCAGTGAAACCGAGTGGGTCCGGATCCGCCGGATGTCGGGCCCGCTCCTTAATGGAAAAACAAGGAATTCGGAGAAAACAAGGGAATTCGAAGATAGCCAGCAATCTAGAAAGTGGGTCTGAAGCATGAGTCAAATGACAGAGAAAAATAAGTTAAAAGGTGGGCCCTGCCGGGTTCGAACCGGCGGCCACTCGGTTATGAGCCGAGCGCTCTACCTGGCTAAGCTAAGAGCCCAATGTGTCGCATTAACCCGAGGACGGATATATAACTTTTTGAAAGGTCTTTGCAGGAAACGGCTTGATGCAATGTTCCGAATATGGTTATATACAGAACAAGACATCCGCTCTTCAGTTTCTCAGCATGATTTTCTGTCTGAGGACGAACAAATAGGATGGGAAGCAGGATGAATTCGACTCTGGATGGTCAGAAGATATCGGCGATTCTGCTGATGGTCGGGGGCCTAGTGATGATAATGAGCCTCCTTATGGCATGGTTCAGCTACATCGGATGGACCCGTACGGGCTTCGACCTGCTCTCGGACATGATCAACGACCAGGGCTACGCCTATGCGCCCCACCTCGCTCTCATTGTCGGAATCGCAGCTATCGTCGCCGGCATGCTCAGCCTGAAGTTCGCAGGAAGAGCCATCCCTGCAATCATGATCGTCCTCGGGATAGCCAGCATAGTACTTTCGGCGATGTTCTCGGTATACTGCGTCGAAGCTCAGGAGTACTACAAGCTCCCCTTCGTGACCGTCAGCGCGGAAGCGGGCGTCTGGGTGTCGATCGTCGGAGGCATTGCAGTCGTGATGGCTTCTCTGGTCATGCTCGTGCTCTCGAGGCCTTCCGCCAAGGGGGAGCCGATGTTCGTATGCAGCGTTTGCGGAAGGGCGTTCTACGGCCGTCAGACGAGATGCCCCGAGTGCGGCGCCGAGACTCCTTTCGCGAAGTCCTCGTCGGAGTCCACGGAAAGGCCGTAAGGACAGCGGTTATCGCATATCGAACCTGTTTTTGGCAATATTTGAACCGTATCGATAGGCTAAAATCGATACCAAGATGCGATTTCGGAGCATCAGAAGGGCCCTCGTATGCCTTCGCATCCGGTCGGGCTATCCGAAAGGATGTCGGAGCCGCCGGCCAGCGTGAAAAAGGGGCTTCCGATAACCGCTTTCCTCCCTGGGACGGGCGAGGTCTACCAGGGAAACCTGAACAAAGGGGTCAGGACCTGGTCGCGACGTTTGTGTGCTGCGTCCTTTCGATACTCGTCAGCAGCATCTTCTTCCTGGACGGGCAGATGTTCGTCTACGGTTGTCGTTCGTATTGCAAAGGGTCGGAGGTCCAGGTATTTTTCGAAGATTCGGTACAACAATGATTATTCGTGAGCTGAAACTCTGTTTCAATAAACAACAGGTAACTGTAATATTTTTATATCAGCTACCTGTTATATCTTTTCGGAGGTAAAGAAATGTGCGACAACACTAGCTCTAAGGCGCTGTCTATGAAAACCATGCATCTCTCTCATCTGATGCGCATGCTCCATGAGGAGAGGATGAGGGAGATGGATCCTGCCGCTTCGCCCGGCCGCGTACTCGCGTTCCTCAGGCTCGCAGGAGAGGCGCCCGTGGGCGACATGGCGATGGTGCTCGGCGCCAGGCCCCGTTACATGGAGAAAACCCTCTCGAGGCTCGTCGAGGAAGGGTTCGTGTCCCGCGAACAGGGCGAGGACAAGCGTCTGGACAGGGTGAAGCTCACCGAGAAGGGAGCGGATCCGAAGAACATGCCCGAGGGAAGGGTGTCGAAGGTGTTCGGAGCCCTCACCGAAGAGGAGCGCGGGCAGCTCGCATCGATCCTCGACAAGCTCAACGCGGGCTTCGAGAAGGAGCTGGATCTCCCCGAGGATCCCAAAGAGCGCAGAGCGGCGATGTGCCAGAGGTCGTCTGTCGGATAGCACCACGGGTTCGGCAACCCGCACTACGGACACGGATTCGGTCCCTGCCACGGTCCCAGGACGATGTGAATGTCCAGCGATCGAGGCCAAGGCGGACCGTCCGCCGAAGCCTCGGAAACGAGCGGATAATGATCGGATTCCGCTCGTCTTCAAACACATTCTTTTGGAGAATCCGATGCTCGTAACAGATTTTATACGGCTTCCAGCCCATCCTGCGACGATAAGATGAGCGACGATTTCGATTCCATGGAGCTGCCGATGAAGGTGTTGAACGTGTCTCGTCTCATGCGCCTCCACCGCTCGGAGAAGGCTAAGGACGGCATGGACCCCATGGCAGGACAGGGACGCGTCCTGGCCTTTCTGAAGATGACCGGCGAAGCCTCCTCGGCCGACATGGCGATGATCCTGGGCATCAGGCAGCAGTCCCTGAACCAGTCTCTGATGAGGCTGGAGGAGGAGGGATACATCGTCCGCGAGCAGGCTGAAGAAGACAGGAGAAGGATCATAGTCAGGCTCACGGAGAAGGGTCGCGGCGTGGAGATCCAGAGGAATCAGGTACCTAAAGCGTTCGAGGAGCTCACCGGCGAGGAGC
>JAEEGF011504273.1_pt1 | contig 10256 bp, 7 predicted proteins | sample 9134171 | NCBI WGS metagenome assembly JAEEGF01 (sample SAMN16246542, study PRJNA631951) | gut metagenome | biome: gut microbiome; feature: rumen; material: AP-attached | host: Bos | place: Iran: Karaj | collected 2018-10 | reverse complement strand
CCAGGGCCACCTCCGCCAGGGCCTTCGGCGAAAGCCGCTGGACGGCCTCCCGGCGTACCTGGTTCAGCCGGTCATCCTGGGATGGGTTGCGGACGATGGCCAGCAGCTTTTCCTCCTTCATGCGATCCAGCGCCTTGGCGCGCCGCTGGTCGTTCTCACTTTTCCAAGCGGGGGTAAACAGCTCAAACTTCATATGGACCTCCTTTGCTCGGGATCAAGAGGATTGTCGCCGTCCCCGTGGACAGCTTGCGTCGTTTCGTGCCGTTCCTCCGTGGCCGTGCCGTCCTCGCGGAGGACCCAGACCCGGTCGCTGATGGCGCGCACCCGGGGCCGGTGGGTCACGATCAAAACGGTCTTGTCGGTCATACGCTTCAGATTGTCCAAAAGCCGCGCCTCGGTCCCTTCATCGAGGGCGCTGGTGGCCTCATCCAGCAGCAGGATGGGGTGTCCCGACAGGATGGCCCGGGCCACAGCCAACCGCTGCAGCTGTCCTTCGGACAGGCCCGCGCCCCGCTCGCCCAGCATGGCCTCCAGCCCCTCCGGGAGCTCCCGGACGAAGTCCGCCGCGGCGATGTCCAGCGCCTGCCAGATGGCCTCGTCCGGCACGCCCTCGTCCCCGAAGGTCAGGGCCTCCCGCACGGTGCCGCTGAAGATGCGGTTTCCCTGGGGCACATAGGCAAACAGGCCCCGGTGAGCCGAGGTCAGGGGCATCTCTCCCTCCGCCGTCACCAGCAGCCGCCGGCCCCCGCTCACGGGGTACAGGCACAGCAGCAGCTTCAACAGGGTGCTCTTCCCCTGGCCGGAGGGACCTGCCACGGCGATGATCTCGCCCTTCTGTCCCGCCACAGTCACATGTTGTAGGACCCGAGTGGGCTCGGCCCGGTCGGTGTAGGCGAAGGACACGTCCTCGAACCGCAGCCCCCGGAAGGAACGCCCGTAGAGCTCGTCGATCTTCGGCTGGGGGAGCTGCCCCTCGGGGCAGTCGTCCACAAAGCCCTCCGCCTCCATGAGCCGCTCCACGCTGGCGATCATGGCGTAATACTGGGGGATATAGGTGGACAAATTGGCGAAGGGGGTCTGGATCTGCCCCACCAGCTGCAGCACGGCCACGAAGGTGCCGTAGCTCACGGTGCCCTTCAAAATGCCGTAGCCGCAGTACACGGCCGCCCCGGCGTAGAGGCTCCGCATCAGCAGGCCGTAGGCGAAGCTGGCCAAATTGGCGAACCGGTTCCGCCGCATCCGGGCCGCCCGATACGCTTCCATGGCCGCCTCCCCCTGGCGGACGGCGGTCTGCTCCCGACGGAAGGAGCGCACGATCATCAGCTCCGAGAGCCGCTCCGACAGCGTCACCCGCACCCGGCCGTCCGCCGCCCGGATGTCCTTGTGGAGGGCCTTCAGCTTCTTGCGGAACAGATACCCCATAAGGGAGATGGCCACCCCGGCGGGCACGATGGCCCATACGGCGGCCCGCAGCATGACCAGCACCGCGCTCACGGCGCTGACCAGCATGACCAGCATGCCGCTGGCCTGAGGGACGATGGACACGATGGCGCCCGCCGTCACGGTGGTGTCGGACACCAGCCGGTTCATCCACTCCTCCGTATGGACCGCCGTCACCGCAGCATAATCCTTGTAGAGCAGGGTCTCGAAGAGCCGCTTCTTCAGCCGGTTCTCCAACGTGACGGAAGCGTGCTCATGGGTCCGGCGGATCAGGGCCCCCAGCAAAAGCTGCAGCAGAATGACCCCCAAAAACAGCCCGCCCTGCCGCAGGAACCCCGCCCCGTCCCGGGCCACGGCCCGGTCGATCATGTTGCGAAGGGTCCAGGCTAAGGCGACGCCGCTGCCGCCGCTCAGCACGTTCAATACGAGCAGACACAGCACCTCCCACCGGGTCCCGGCTAAGATCCGCCAGAGCCAGCGTAGGGGTTTGGTCATGTTGGTTTGCCGCTGTTCGTTCATGCTGCCCTGCCTTGGATGCCCAAAACTCGTTTGATGCCCGCCTTCACGAAGCCCTTGGCTCGCTTGGCGAAGATGCGCGCCCCTGCCCCGTGGACCATCCACCAGGTGTAGAGCCGATAGCCCCGTTCCGTAACGGCGTGCTGCCGCCCGTTCCGCACGAAGCCGGTCATGACGCCCAAAATATCCTCGTCGGTGATGCCATACTCCCGATTGATGCAGTTGTCGCCCAGGATCACGTAGTCATTCTCCCGGACCGCCACGATCCGATGGAGCACGTAATGGTCCGGTGGCCGCCGATACAGCACCACGTCCCCCACCCGCAGCCGGTCCGGGCCCCGCTTCTCCACGATGAACAGGTCCCGTCCCTGGCGCAGCAGGGGCAACATGCTGACCCCTACGTTGGTCCGCACCAGGCGGGGGTACCGCTCCAAATATTCCTCATAGGTGAGCCCCTGTTCCATCGGTGCCTCACCTCTTTGCCGGGGCCATGGCCTCGAAGGCCACCTGAGCCGCCTCTATGTCCATGTTGCAGCTGAGCTCATAGAGCCGCACCCGCTCTGTCAGCCCCCGCAGCAGCGCCACAGTCCGCTGCAGCGCCGCCCTGTCCTGGGGGCTGTAGGCCTGCTGCAGAAGCCGGGGGAAGGCTTCCCCGGCATCGATGGGACGGATGGCATTCTGCTCGCCCCGCCGCAGCAAACATACAGTTTCCAAAGGCACGGCTGTGTTGGTGCTGCGACGATGCTTGCCGTCGTAGGGGGTGCCGCAGACCAGGGCCCCCTGGCGGGTTATGCGGATGAGGGGCTTGTCGTCGTTCACGTAGATGAGCCTGTCCCCCAGCAGCTGCTGCCAGAGCCGGGCGTGGGTGCTCTTGCCCGTGCCGCTCTTGGCCGCGAACAGATACCCCCAGCCATCCACCGCCACCGCCGAGCCGTGGAACAGGAAGGTGTCGTAAACGGGCATGCGCTCCGCGATCTTACGATAGACTGCCAGCTCCTCCAAATATTCCTCGCTCACGGTCCGGGGCGTCCGGCCCTCCAGCTCATCCTCCCGGGCGGAGCAGGCCCGCTCCCGAACGATGTCCTCCGGGGTGATGCGCACAACGAAATCAGGCGCGTCCTGCGTCGCATAGGGCGCGCAGCGCAGATGGACCCTCTCGTAGAGGGATTCGATGCCGATATTCCGTTCCGCCATGCGATAGACCCGCATCCGCGCCTCCGATCCGCCGCCCCGAAGCCCCGTGACGGCCAAATTTCTCCAGTATGGTATCAGTGTACCACAGCCTGCTTCGCTTTTCAATAAAACACATAAAGAAGGCCGCCGCATGGCCCTGCGACGGCCCTCCGTTTTGTTACGTATCAGCCCTCCGCCTCTCCCGTTACATAGGAGATGGCGTCGGCGTAGCGGTAGTAGTAGGTATCGCCCAGGGCGAGGCCGGAGACGATCTCCACGTCCGTGCCGTCGGACACGCCGGTCTGGACCGTCACGGGGGACAAAAGCTCGTCCGTCTCCTCGTTGTAGGCTGTGTAGACCAGCATTCGGTCGCCCTCCTCCGTCACCGCCACCAGGGGCACCGTCAGCACCGCTTTCCCCTCCCGCCGGGGGAAGCAGACCGTGCCGTTCATGCCGGGGTAGAGCTGCTCGCTCCTCTCCAACGCCAGGGTGACGGCATACTTGGTGTTGCCGCCGTTGTTCTCCCCCTCCGGGTCGATCTTGGTGACGGTAGCCGTGAGGCCCGTGGTGGGCAGGGCGTCCAGATACAGGTCCGCTGTCTGCCCCAGGGTCAGGGCCAGCACGTCCAGCTCGTCGATGGACACGGTGATGAGCATCCGCTCCTGGGGCGTGACGGTACACAACTCCTTCTTGGCGATGACGTACAGGGGCTTGGGCGTGGTCTTGGCGCCGCCCCGCCCGAAGGAGATGCGGCCGCCGCCCCCGTGACCGCCGCCGCCGGGGCCGCCGGAGGGGCTGGGAGTCCCGTCTGGGCCCGGAGAGCCGGAGGGGCCCGGGGACCCGTCAGGCGCGGGCGTGGGCGTGGGTCGAGGCGTAGGGGAAGGCGTGGGGCTGGGGGTGGCGCTGGCGGACGTGTGCGCCACGATCACCCAGACCAAGCTCCCGTTCATGTCGAAGGTGAACAGGATCTTGTCCCCCATCAGAATGTTGGCGACGGAAATGGTGTGCCAGCCGCCGCTGAACAGGTAGATGGGCACCGAACCCGGGATGGTGTAGGTCCCCGCCATGGTGGACGACGGCAGCGACGGCAAAGAGGTGTAGCTGGACACGTTTACCGGGCTCGAACTCACCCGCAGAGACAGGAGCCCGTTCTCGTTTCCCAGGACCTCCCCGACATAGTGCACGTACTCCGACGGCTCCGCGTCGGCGGGGCCGGAGGCCACATGCCGTGCGGTGAGTCCCGTCACCATGTCGGTCAGGGCGGCATAGGGAAGCTCCTCATCCAGGCCCTCGATCGCCCCGTCGCAGGGGGCGTGGATATACCCGTCCTCATAGATCTCGAACAACGTCTTGAGCTCTTCCTCGTATTCGGCCCGCTGCTGCAGCAGCGATCGATATTCCGCCAGGTCCGCCGTATCGCTGAAGCCCAGCAATGCCGCGCCGGCGGTGACCGTGCTGCCCTCCTGGCGATAGATGCGGGTGACGGTGCCGAGATACCCGGTGATGTTCAAAGCTTTATGTACGTACAGGGGCCCGCTGCCCAGCAGGGCGCCCGCGCCGTCCTTCACGGAGACCTCCGTCCCGATGGCATAGCCCCGGTCCACCACGGTCACGGTGGCGATGCCCTCCTCCAGGAAGGCCACCTCAGCAGCCAGCTCCGTGCCGTCCGGGAGCGTCACACTGACCGCGCTGCCGATGATGAGATCGTCCGTGGCGGGCACCTGCACCGCCATGCGCCCGTCCAGGCTCAGCAGCATCAGCGACCCGTGGTCGCCCATCACGTCCAGCGCCGCTTCCCCCACCTGAGCGTAGACCACCTTCACGGTGCCCGCCACGGGAGCGGTGAGGGAGGTCTCGCCCTTCGCCTCATGGGCCTCCTGCAGCTGCCCGTCGATCTGGTCCAGGGCTTCGTGGACTGAGGCGACGGCCTTCATCACCGAGGTCTTGTCGGCCTTGGCCACGATCTGGCCCGCGGTGACGGTATCGCCGTTTTGGACGCAGACGGATTCGATGGAGACGGAGGCGGGGATCTCCACCGTGACCGTCTCCTGCTCCTCCATGGCGCCGGTGGACTGGATGAGGCTGGTCAGAGTCTTTTCCGACACCTGGCCCGACAGGACCCGGGCGTTGGTCACGGCCCCGTCCTCCGCCTGCTCCTCCTCGTTCACGGGGAACAGGAACACCACCAGGGCCAACGCGCCCAGCAGCAGCAAAAAGGCGGGCCACAGGGCCACCCGGCGCAAGGAGGTCGCGCTCTCCTGGGCCTCCTGGGCCTTGCGGATCTTTTTGCTGAGGAAGATGAGCCGCAGGATGCAGAGGACCACGCCCAGGGCGGCGCCGATCAGGATGTACAGCCGGTAGGGCTGTACCAGCTCTTTCACCGGCGTGAGCTCCGACAAGGGCAGATATTGCCTCAGTTCCGCCACCTTAGTCGAGAACCAATCCTTGAGGGGCGAAGCTTCCGCCACTTCCGCGGCCCCTTCGGCCTGGGTGTCGCTGCTTGACCCGGTCCGACTGGGCCGGCGGCGGCTGGAGCTTTCGCTCTCCGCCAACGCATCCGCGCTTTCCGCCGACGCTTCCGCGCCTTGGGTCTCGCCCTCCGCTGACGAGCGGCTGGGCCGGCGGCGGGTGGACGCTTCGCCGGTTTCACTCGATCCGGGGAAGGTCCCGCCCTCGGGGAAGCTGCCGCCCTCCGGGGGTGTCATCCCGTCCGGAAAAGTCATGCCCTCGGGGAAACTACCGCCCTCCGGGGGTGTCACGCCCTCGGGAAAGCTCATGCCCTCCGGGGGGGTGAAGGAAAAGCCGGTTTCACCCTCGGAAGCTGCCGCCGCGTCGGGCACCAGGAACCACAGGCCCAGGTCCGCCGCCAAAACGAGGCTGAACAGGATCAGCAGCAGGGAATAGAAAAATCGCTTTGCTCTCATACATCCTCCTCAGCCGCCGTAGTGCAGGGCGTCGATGGGCGCCATGCGGGCCGCCTTGTTGGCCGGGTACAGGCCGAACACGATCCCGATGAAGAAACAGAACAGCACGGCGATGAGCACCACGCGGCCGGACATCTGGAAGCTGATGTCCAGGCCCGACACCACCGTGGTGATGAGCCGAAGCACGCTCCAGGAGCCCAGGATGCCCAGGGCGCAGCCCAGCATGCAGATGACCACCGCCTCCACCAAAAACTGGGTCAGGATCATGCCCCGGCTTGCCCCGATGGCCTTGCGGATGCCGATCTCCCGCGTGCGCTCGGTGACGGTGACCAGCATGATGTTCATGATGCCGATGCCGCCCACGATCAGGGAGATGGCGGCGATGCCGCCCAGGAGCACCGCCAAAATGGACGTGACGCTGCTCAATGCGCTTTCAAGGGCGTTCTGGGAGGACAGGGAGAAGGCGTCCTCGTCCTGATCGAAGCGCTCCTTCAGCAGCTCCGTCATGCGCTCCTTGGCCCCGTCCACGGTGGTCCCCGTGCCGGCGCTCACGTAGAAGGAGGTGACCTCGCCGGTGACGGTGCCGCTGATGCGGATGAGGGCGGCGTAGGGCACGTAGGCCACCCGGGAGCCGCTGCGGAACACGCTGGTCAGGGACGTGTCGTCGTCCTTCAGCACGCCCACCACCCGGAAGCGATGGCCGTTCAGGCGGATCTCCTCGCCGAGACAGTCCGCATAGCCCACCAGGTCCGTGGCGGCGGTCTCGTTGATGACGCAGACGAAGGACACGTTTTCCTCGTCCGCCGTCTTCAAAAACCGGCCCACCAGCACGTTCAGCTTCTGGATGTCCCCGTAGGGGGCAGTGGTGCCGTAGACGGTCATGGAGCCGGTCTCGGTGCCGTACTTGGCTGTGACGCTCTCCGTGGCCACGGGGGCGATCCGGCCGAAGGCGTCCTCCGCCATCCATTCGGTCAGATCAGCGATGGCAATGGGGTTGCCCTTGTTGTCCGATACCCGTACGGTTATCTGATCGCTGCCCAGGCTCGCGATGGTGTCGGTCACGTTCCCCGTGGCGCCGCTGACCAGGCTCACCAAAATGACCAGGGCCATGACGCCGATGATGATGCCCAGCATGGTGAGGAAGGCCCTCATCTTGTTGCCGGAGATGGATTTGATGGCCATGCGGAAGGATTGGATCATGGGGCCACCTCTCGCACCCGGCCGTCCAGGATGTGGATGCTGCGCTGGGCCTGGCAGGCCACCGAGTCGTCATGGGTGATGAGAACGATGGTGTTGCCGCTGTTGTGGAGCTCGTGAAAGATGTCCATGATGTCCTTCCCCGTGTGGGAGTCCAGGTTGCCCGTGGGCTCGTCCGCCAGGATGAGGGACGGGCGGGCGGCGATGGCCCGGGCGATGGCCACCCGCTGCTGCTGGCCGCCGGAGAGCTCCGAGGGCAGATGGTGGATGCGGCTGGTGAGCTGCACCCGCTCCAGGGCGTCCGCCACCCGGCGGCGGCGCTCCGCCCGGCGCACCCGCTGATAGATCATGGGCAGCTCCACGTTTTCCGCCGCCGTAAGCTGGGGGATCAGGTTAAAGCTCTGGAACACAAAGCCGATCTTGCGGCTGCGGACCTGAGCGAGCTCGTTCTCCGTATAGTCCTCGATAGGGATGTCGTCCAGCAGGTATTCCCCGCTGTCGGCGGTGTCCAGGCACCCGATGATGTTCATAAGGGTGGATTTGCCGCTGCCGCTGGGACCGATGATGCTGACGAACTCCCCGTCCTGCACGGTCAGGCTGGCGTGGTCCAGGGCCCGGACGATCTCATCGCCCACCTGATAGGTCTTGCAAACCTCATGGAGTACGATCATGTCAGCCTCCGTTCCGCCCGGAACCCCCGGGTCGATTGCTGCCGGAGCCGGAGGGCCGGTTGCCGCCGGAGCCGCTGCGGCCGCTGTTGCCGCTGCGACCGCTGTTGCCGCTTCCGGGCATGCCGCCGAAGCCGCTGCCGTTGAAGCCGCCCATGAAGGAGCCGAAGTCGGTGGTCTTCTTCTTGTTGTAATAAACCGTGTCCCCCTCCTTCAAGCCCTCCGTGATTTCGATGTACCCGCCGCCGGTCAGGCCCGTCTTCACCTCCACCATGCCCTCCAGCTCGCCGGAGGTCTCGTTGAGGGCGGTATACACGTAGGCGGAGGACCGGGTCCGGGTCACGGCGTCCTCCGGAAGCAGCAGGGCGTCGTCCACGCCCTCGATGCGGATGGCCACCGTGGCGGACATCTTGGGGAGCATCTTCTCCGTCCGATCCAGGGTCACCTCCACGGCGTAGCCGGTGACGCCGTTGTTGCTGGTGCCCGTCTTCTCGATAGCTGTGACCTCCCCCGTGAAGGGGTCTTCGCTGATGGAGGAGATGGTGACGGAGGCCGTTTGGCCCACCTCTACGGACAGGATGTTGCTTTCGTCGATGGAGGCGGTCACGATCATCTGCTCCTGAGGCCGCAGCACGGCGAAGGCCCACTCGTCCGGGGTCTCCATGCCCTCCTCCGTCTCCTGCTCGTCCGCGATGGATTCCACCTTGCCGGCGATGGGCGCCCGGATGACGCCGGTCTTATAGAGAGCGATGAGCTCGTTCAGATCCTGGGTCAGCTGATCCCGCTCCTGCAGGAGGGCGTCGTAGTTGGCCGAAAAGACCGTGTCCGCCAGATACACCAGCGCCCGGTTCTTGACCACGGCGGTGTTCTCCGCCACCGCCAGGCGGGACACGGTGCCCGCGTAGCCGGTGATGTTCAGGGGCTGATGGATATACAGGGCGCCGCTGCCCAGAAGGTAGCCTTCGGCGTCGGTCACCTGGGCCTCGTCCCCCAGCAGGGGCCGGTTGTCGGTGATGAGCACCGTAGCCTTGCCGTCCTGGATTGTATCCACCGTACCGGGGTAGACGGTTCCATCGGACAGGATCACGGTAAGACCGTCTCCCGCCTTCAGGCCCTTAGCGGGAATATCCACCGCCATATAACCGTCCAGAGAGATGGTCATGAGGGCCCCATGCTCATACATGGTGGACAGGACCGAGTCACCGTTCTGACAGTAGAGGGCTTTCACCCTGCCCGTCACCGTGGACTTGATGAGGGCGGTCACGTTCTCCTTGGCGGCTTCGGCAATCTCTCCATCCAGCGCTTCCAGCTGCTCCTGGATGTCGTTCATGGCGGTCAGTACGGAAGTCAGATCCAGGTAGGCCAGGGGGGCCCCTGCCGCCACCGTGTCACCCTCCGCCGCGCACAGGGAGCGGATCGAGATGCTGGAAGGCACGGCGACCTCCGTGGTCTCCTGAGCAGACAGGGTGCCGCTGCCGGAGATGGTGGTGCTGATGCTGCCCCGGGTCACGATGGCCTTCTGGGCCTCGTCGCCGCTCTTCTTTCCGTAGGTTTCCGTGACCCGCTGCCGCAACAGTTTCACGCCCACGGCGGCCCCGGCGATGAGGAGCGCCAGGAGGATCAGCACCGTGGACAGGGTCTTGCGCCGTCTGTTCTTCTTTCTGGAATTGGCCATGACATATTCCTTCCCCATTTTCTGCGCCTATGGTAACGCGCCTACCTTAATAAAAGCTTAAAGTTGGAAACCGATCCGGCCATCCCGGCCCCTGCGGGCTTTTCTGCCGGCCATTCTCCGATTCTCTATTCCCACGGGCGGAAAACTATGCTATACTTATTGTACAAACTGGGATAAAGGCGGTCAATGATGTATTTAGCCGACGGTTGGCAGGATTTTGAAATACTGGACGCGGGCAACGGCGACAAGCTGGAGCGCTGGGGCAGCTACGTGCTCCTTCGGCCTGACCCCCAGGCCGTGTGGCCCATGGACCAGCATCGGGCGGATGCGGTCTATTTTCGGTCTCCCTCCGGCGGCGGCCACTGGGAGTTTCAAAAGGAGCTGCCCGAAAGCTGGCTCGTCCGCTACAAGGGCCTCACCTTCGTGGTCCGGCCCACGGGCTTCAAGCACACGGGCCTGTTCCCGGAGCAGGCGGTGAACTGGGACTTCATGACCGACCGGCTTCAGGCCTGGCGAAAAGGCCACAGCGACGCGCCCCGGGTGCTGAACCTGTTCGCCTACACCGGCGGCGCCACCTGCGCCTGCGCCAAGGCGGGCGCCCAGGTGGTCCATGTGGACGCGGCCAAGGGCATGGTGGCCTGGGCCAAGGACAACGCCGCGGCC
>JAEEGF011400311.1_pt1 | contig 10256 bp, 8 predicted proteins | sample 9134171 | NCBI WGS metagenome assembly JAEEGF01 (sample SAMN16246542, study PRJNA631951) | gut metagenome | biome: gut microbiome; feature: rumen; material: AP-attached | host: Bos | place: Iran: Karaj | collected 2018-10 | reverse complement strand
TAAATCAAGTCATAAAGAATGGTGTGATTATCCATCGCCTCGTAAGGCAGGTTCGGACATTCGTCGGTTTTGGGATACATACCCAGCGGCGTACAGTTCACAATCACATTATATTCCTTAATCACCTCAGGTGTGATACGTTCGTACTGGATGGTGTCCGGACGTTCGTAGCGACTCACGAAGACCGTTTCGAGTCCCAGCGACTTCAGTCCGAAGTTGATGGCTTTCGAGGCGCCACCTGTTCCCAGGATGAGCGCTTTCTTGTGCCACTTCTTGTCGAGCATCGGCTCAATACTCTGGGTGAAGCCGATGACGTCGCTGTTGTAACCCTTCAGCAGGGTCTTGTTCTTCTCGTGAGTCACGCGAATCACGTTTACAGCGCCGATGGCTCTGGCCTCGGGTGAGATACTGTCGAGGAAAGGAATCACCTTTTCCTTGTAAGGGATCGTCACGTTCAACCCACGCAGTTCGGGGGTCTTGTCGAGTATCTCCGTCAGTTCGTCGATACTGGCAATCTCGTAGTTCTCGTACTTGGCATTGATGCCTTCGTCGGCAAACTTCTGGTTGAAGTAGCTTACAGAGAACGAATGTCCCAAGGGGTAGCCAATCAGTCCGTACTTTTCCATAACTTTTTATTTTGTTGCGAAATACATCGTGCAGATGCCGAAAGTGAGTCGTTTGAACGACGCCTCGGCGAAGCCAGCCTTTTTGAGTATCTCCATCATCCGCTCTCCTTGTGGGAAGGCTTCGATGGTCTTGGTCAGATAGCCATAGGCGCTGGTATCCTTCGAGATGAGTCGCCCGTAAACGGGCAGAACCGTATGCGAGTAGATGCGGAAGAGCTGTTTCATCGGGAAGCTCACGGGAGTGGTCAGTTCCACGATGCTTAGGTGTCCGCCCGGCTTTAGCACACGTTGCATCTCCTTCAGTCCTTTATCCAGGTCGGCGAAGTTGCGAATGCCGAAGGCAGCTGTTACGGCGTCGAATGTGCCATCAGCATACGAGAGGTTCAGGCAGTCTTCCTTCTCGAAGCTCACGATGCTGTCGAGTCCTTCGGCTTTCACCTTCTGTCGGCCTATCTCCATCATACCTTCGCTGATGTCGGCCCCGATGAGTTTCTCGGGTTTCAGCATCTTGGCAGCGAGGATGGCAAAGTCTCCCGTTCCTGTAGCAATGTCGAGCAGCGTCTTAGGAGCGAAAGGCTGCAGTTGACGGATAGCCTTCCGTCGCCAGCCCTTATCGATGTCCCACGACAGTCGGTGGTTCAGCTTATCGTAGGTAGGGGCGATGTTGTCGAACATCTGCTCCACCTGATTCGCTTTTTCAGCCTCTTGGTTATAAGGCTTTATCACCTCTTGCTCGTACATTGATTAAATATTAATCATTAAACATTAAATTCGCTTCGCTCAGAAAGATTTCTCTAGCTCCTCGCCTCTCACCTCTCACCTCTGGTTAGCGGCTCTTGAAAGCCGATAACCAAGAACTGACGTTCTTCTCGATGCGCTGGGCGATATCCTCATTGCTGGTCTCGCGCTCGAACTTCTCGCCTACGATGTTCTCGTAGAGCTCGATGTAGCGATCGGAAACACTCTCGGCATATTCGTCGGTAATCTCGGGCATCACCTGTCCGGGCTCGTTCATAAAGTTGTGCTCAATGAGCCACTGACGTACGAACTCCTTCGAGAGCTGGCGCTGGGGCTCACCCTTAGCCAACTTCTCCTCGTAGCCGTCGGCATAGAAGTAGCGGCTTGAGTCGGGTGTGTGAATCTCGTCGATGAGATACACCTTACCATCGCGCTTACCAAACTCGTACTTGGTATCCACAAGAATCAGTCCACGCTTGGCGGCAATCTCCTGTCCACGCTGGAAAATCTTGCGAGTGTAGTCCTCCATCACGGCATAGTCTTCTGCCGATACGATACCCTGGGCGATGATCTCCTCTTTCGAGATGTTCATGTCATGTCCCTCGTCAGCCTTCGTTGTCGGGGTGATGATGGGCTCGGGGAAACGCTCGTTCTCCTTCATGCCCTCTGGCAGCTTCACACCACAGAGCTCACGGCAACCGTTCTTGTACTCTCTCCAGGCAGAACCGGTGAGGATAGAGCGGATGATCATCTCCACACGGAAACCCTCACACTTCAGACCGATAGTAACCATCGGATCGGGAGTAGCCAGTTTCCAGTTCGGACAGATGTCGGTGGTGGCATCCAGGAACTTGGCGGCAATCTGGTTCAGTACCTGACCCTTGAAGGGGATGCCCTTCGGCAGTACCACGTCGAAAGCCGAGATACGGTCGGTGGCTACCATCACCATCAGGTCGTCGTTAATGTTGTACACATCGCGTACCTTTCCATGATACACGCTCTTCTGTCCTTCGAACTTAAAGTCCGTCTTAGTTAATGCTTTCATCTTTATAATTGACTATTTTACTATTTCACGATTTGATAATTATTAATCTTTCATCGCTTTGTCGAATTCCTCGTAAGCATTGACGATTCTCGTCACGAGTTTATGGCGGACGATGTCCGAGCGATCGAGATTCACCACGCCGATGCCCTCCACATTATTTAATATATGTAGCGCCTCAATGAGTCCGCTCTTCTGCGAGTGGGGCAGGTCAATCTGCGTCATATCGCCTGTGATGATCATCTTCGTGTTCCATCCCATACGAGTGAGGAACATACGAATCTGGGCTGGGGTAGTGTTCTGTGCCTCATCGAGGATGACGACGGCATCGTTCAGTGTTCTACCACGCATAAAGGCCAGCGGTGCTATCTGTATCACGTTCTTCTCCATCATGTCCTGCAGCTTCACCTGGGGCAGCATGTCCTCCAGTGCATCGTATAGCGGCTGCAAATAAGGGTCAATCTTATCGCGCATGTCGCCAGGCAGGAATCCCAGTTTCTCGCCAGCTTCCACAGCGGGGCGCGAGAGGATAATCTTCTTGGCTTGTTTCTCCTTCAGTGCTTTCACGGCCAGCGCTATCGACAGATACGTTTTACCAGTACCAGCAGGACCAACGGCGAACACCATATCGTTCTTGGCGTAAGCCTCTATCAGCTTCCGCTGATTCTGCGTGCGCGCCTTGATGGGGCGACCCGACATCGAGTAAACCACCACGTCGTCGGGCAACTTATCCGTCATCCTGCGACCCTTCACAATATCAAGGATATCCTCCTCCTTCAGCGAGTTAAACTGCATCACGTGGGTGCGTAGCTTCTCTGTGGCTTCTTCGAAGGCAGCCATCTGCTCCTCGTCGCCCAGCACCCTCACCACATTGTCGCGAGCCATGATGCGCAACTTAGGAAACAGCGAGCGTACCATCTGTAAATGCCCGTTGCCAACCCCATAGAAAACGACGGGGTCAATATCCTCTAAAACTATATGTTTCTCTATCAAATGAAATAAAAATTTAAATTTGGGCACAAAGTTACAAAAAATATTTGTATCTTTGCAACGCAATAGAGATTTTTTAGATGAAACTGACAAAAAAACGATATTTGATAGGTTTTACGGCGGTAGTTCTGCTGCTTGCAGCAGTGCGAGCTATGTTTCCGCAGATTGCGGAAGCTAAAGAGGGGTTAGGGGTTAGTGATGAGAGGTTAGAGAATACTCAAGCCGCAGAAAAAGCCACTCCAGAAACGGCCCGTGAGTCTGCTGAAGGCCCTGCTTCAGAAGGGAACGAGGTAATCTCTAACCCCTTATCCCTAACCACTAACCACTTCCATAAGATTCGCTCCGTAGCGAATTACAATGAAGCCTTCCCCGATACGAATGCTGTGCAGTTGGTTGCTGCCCGTCATTGGGGTGTGAGTCCGGTGAAGAACCGCAAGGATGCCGAGATGCGTAAGCGCGAGTTGGTCTACATCGATGCCTCACCTTACTATCATGTCGACCCGCTTTATTCCAGCATTCCTTATCTGGTGCCCCATGCAGCCATCTTGCTGCAGGACATCGGACAAGCCTTCTACGATAGTCTTTACGTGAAGGGTGTGCCCTTCCATCAGTTGATAGTTACCAGTGTGCTCCGTTCGCAGGAAGATGTGGTAAAACTGCGTCGTCGCAACGGCAATGCCACTGAGAACTCTTGCCATCTCTATGGCACCACGTTCGACATCTGCTACAATCGCTACAAGACGGTGGAGGATCCTGATGGTCCGCCTCGCCGTCAGGTTCGCAATGATACCCTGAAATGGGTGCTCTCCGAGGTGCTCCGCGATATGCGCGAGCAAGGCCGCTGCTACATCAAATACGAGGTGAAGCAGGGCTGCTTTCATATGACGGTAAGATAACATTGAATTACAGAAAACATTAAAGAAACATTAAATAACAACTTAAAACTTAAAGCATTATGAGATTAGACGGAAGAAGAGAAAGCTCAAACGTTGAAGATCGTCGCGGAATGAGCGGAGGTAAAGTTGCCGGTATCGGTGGTATCGGTGCAGTGATTGTAGCAGCTCTGTTTGCATGGATGAGTGGTGGCGATCCCCTCTCAGCCGGTCTGCAGGCAGCTCAGCAGCAGATGCAGGGCCAGACCGAGACCGTTGGCGAGGAGAACTTTACTGAGGAAGAGCAGGCGCTGGCCAGCGATTGCAAGAAGATTCTCGCCTCTACCGAGGATGTATGGGGCCAGGTGTTCCAGGAGATGGGTGGCACTTACACACCTCCCACACTCGTACTTTTCTCTAATCAGGTACAGTCGGCCTGTGGTAATGCTACTGCAGCCGTAGGTCCTTTCTATTGCTCTGGCGACCAGAAACTTTACATCGACCTCTCGTTCTTCACGCAGATGAAGCGCCAGCTGGGTGTCGAGGGTAACACCTTCGCCTATGCCTATGTGATTGCCCACGAGATTGGCCACCATGTGGAGAACCTCACGGGAACCCTCGGCAAAGCTCATCAGGCTATGAATCAGACCGATAAGGTTCAGGCTAATCAGATCAGTGTGCGCCTCGAGCTGCTGGCCGATTACTATGCCGGCGTGTGGGCACATTACGAGGATGCCATGAACCACTCTATGGAGTATGGCGATCTGGAGAAGGGTCTCGAACTTGCTAAGGCCATTGGCGACGACTGGCTGCAGAAGAAGGCGCAGGGTAGGGCAACACCCGAGTCGTTTACCCACGGCACGAGCGATCAGCGTAAGCGTTGGCTGAAGCGTGGCTTTGAGTCAGGCGATATGCGCACCTCAACCTTCAGCGTTCAGAACTACAACGATCTTTAAAATATTCACCTTTTTAATATTGCATCCCTGATGATTTATCAAGGACACATTGTTGATGTATCTGATGGACACTTTGAACATGAAACCCATCCCGGTTCATGAATAAGATGGTGGTCAAAAATCGACTCACAATTTTCAAAAATCACGGAAATAGTTTCAGAATTCACAAAAATAGTTTCAGAATTCACAAAAATAGTTTCAAAAATCACAAAAATATCGCTTTGGACTAGGTTAGTTTGATTTTTTTTCTTATATTTGCAGCATAAAAGTATTTGAGAGGGCCAATGGTTGTTTTAGACTAACCCTATGAACTAAACTATTTTGAATATGAGAAAAAGAATCATCCTAACCGTTCCATTGCTTTTCTTGGCAACTGCGATCTGTCATGCGCATTCCTTAACGCTTAAGGAGGCCGATTCCATCATTATATTATTGTTGTTTGTCGTGATTGCACTGATCGTTGTAGTTGTCGTCGGCAGAAGACAACATAAGATTTCCCTTCGTCGTGAAGAGCAGCTTCTGCGCATCCTCGATATGCTCGATGAATATCGCGCTATGATGGCCGATGGCGTATTGACGCTCGATGAACAAGAAGAGCTGTTGAAACGCTATCAGCCCGAAGTGAAGAAAGCCAAGGTCATCAGCATCGACGAGCGCAAGGCCTTCTATGTAAAGATGGACGCTCGCGTGAACAAGGAGAAGCCCTTTACCGATCCCGATTTCAACCAGCAGGCTCTGGCCGATTTTATGGAGGTTGATCTAGAGACGTTCCGCCGCCTGGTACCTCGCTATGAGAATGCCGATAGAACCCTTGATTACATCAATTCCCTTCGTGCAGAATATGCCGCCAAGCTGCTCATGGAGCAATCAGGCCTTACCTTGGAAGATATGGCCGGCAAGTGTGGTTTCAGGAATACAGCCGCATTCCTCAACGCCTTCAAGTTCGCCTTCGGCATCACGCCTACCGACTATCTGAACAGCATGAACCAGATGTTCAAGAAAAAAGCCCAATAACCTATCATTGAAACAGTTATGTGATTTCATAGCCCGTTGGATGGGAGTCATGGTGCTGCTGGTGGCAGCATTGGCGCTCCTTGTGCCGGCATCGTTTTCTTGGATTGATACCTGGGCCATCAATCCCATGTTGGGAGTCATCATGTTCGGCATGGGACTCACCCTCTCTCCTCAGGATTTTAAGATCGTATTGCGTCGCCCCAAGGACATCCTCATCGGCTGTCTCGCACAGTTCACTGTTATGCCCCTGTTGGCGCTGGGACTTACGGTGGCCTTCTCGCTGCCCAAGGAGTTGGCCATCGGTGTCATCCTCGTAGGCTGTTGCCCAGGTGGTACAGCCTCTAATGTCATTACCTATCTGGCCAAGGGCGACTTGGCCCTTTCCGTGGGAATGACAGCCGCCTCCACACTCCTGGCTCCGTTGCTCACGCCGCTGCTCGTATGGGCTTTGGCTGGAACTATGGTCAATGTCGATACCCTCGGCATGCTCCTGAGTATCGTCTATGTAGTCATCGCTCCCATCATTTGCGGATTGCTCTGCCAGCGATTCCTCCCACAACTTACTAAGCGTGTTACGCCTTATCTGCCCGCCTTCTCGTCGATAGTCATTGCGCTGGTGGTAGGCATCATCGTGAGCCATAATGCCGATCGTCTGTTGACAGCAGGTCTGCTCGTTGTGGCTGTTGTTATGATCCACAACCTCCTCGGCCTTGCCCTCGGCTTTACCGTAGGACACTTGCTCCATCTTCAGAAGCCCAAGTGCGTGGCCCTTAGCATCGAGGTGGGCATGCAGAACTCCGGACTGGCCTCGTCGCTCGCCGTACTTCATTTCGCAGCCTATCCTTTGGCCACCATCCCTGGTGCTGTCTTCAGCGTTTGGCATAACATCAGTGGCGCCCTCCTTGCCAAATTCTATTCGTCCAAGCTGTTAGCGTCGTGATTCTGCGCCTAGCCGTTTTTTGGTGGAAAAATTTGGCGGTTTCCTTATAAAGTCTTACCTTTGCAGCGCTTTAAATAAAACTAAAGAGACATGTCACATCCTAAACGGACGGTCAGGTATTTATGCTTGATCTTTATGATGTCGGTCACATTGCATGTAGGAGCTCAGGAGCACATGTCCTCTGCTTCCGACTATGCACGCCTGTATGTTGGTGCACTCGAACCACAGTACCAACTCAAGTTGTGGCACGATATCCCATATTATAATGAAAAGCCCGATTTTTATTCAGGCCGTGTTAGTTATCATGGCGTGGTGTATGATAATGTACAGCTGCGCTTTGATCAATTCATGCAGAGGATCGCTGTTCTTACCCCCGGCAGCAATTTCATCTGTCTGCCAGAACAACCATTTATCGACTGGTTTGAGATGGATGGCCACAAATATGTGCACGATCCGGAGAATAACGCTCGTTATGCAGCCCTCCTTTGCGATGGTAGCACTAATGGCATCCGCCTTTATCATAGTATGTGGAAGATTGATCATGGTGATATGTATTTTGGTACAGGTAAACTGCAGAAGACACTCAGCACCCTGGAGTATTACACCCTCATCACCCCCGATGGCGAAATGCATCATGTGAAGCGTTTGTCCGATGTGGCAAAACTCTTTCCAGAGCAGAAAAAGCAAATCAGGCAGATGGCTCGGAAAAACCATCTTTCCTTCTCCAAGACCAAGCGCGAGAGCAGCCTCGTGAATGTGGTTTCTCGCCTCGAAGGCGAGAATAATCAGAAGCTAGAAGCTAGAGGTGAGAAGCTAGAGAATACTCTTACCTCTGATAAAACCGCTTCAGAGGGGAAAGAAGTAATCTCTCACCTCTCACCTCTCACCTCTCGCCCCTCAGATACCTCTCACCCCTTACCCCTAACCACTGATCTTATTCCCGGTATTCCCGTTCTCGATAGCGATACTGTTTCGATAGCCGCAGGTTCATCGAATTCAAAGGTCTATGTAGTGCCTGGTGTAAAGAAGGCAAGAGCCAGTATCGCCGATGATCAGGAACTCGCCGAGATTGTGGTTGTTGGTGGTCGTCCGTCGTCGGTCGATAATGTGATGATGGGTTCTGAGAAGTTCAAGCCCCAGCTGCTGAAGAATATTCCCTCAGCCTTTGGCGAGTCGGATATCATGAAGATTGTGCTCTCGCTGCCAGGTGTCACAACCGTTGGCGAGGCTTCAAGCGGATACAATGTACGAGGTGGTGCCACCGACCAGAACCTGATACTTTTCAATGGAGGTACCGTCTTTAATCCGTCTCACCTGTTCGGACTGTTCACCTCATTCAATTCTGAAGCGGTTGAGGATGTGGAACTCTTCAAGTCAAGCGTTCCTGTAGAATATGGAGGTAGAATCAGCAGTGTGCTGAAGGTGGTATCGAAGGAGGCCAATATGAAAAAGCTTACAGGTTCTGCAAGCATTGGTGTGCTCACCAGCAAGGCCACTATCGAAATACCTATCGTTAAGGAAAAGATGTCGCTGCTGTTTAATGGTCGCACTACCTACAGCGACTGGATACTGAAGAAGTTGCCTGAAAAGAGCGGCTACAAGGATGGTACGGCTAATTTCTATGACCTGGGTGGCGTGCTGACATGGAAACCCAACAGCCTGAATCGTGTGAAGATCAATGGCTACTGGAGTCACGACAAGTTCTCGTTCAGTTCCTCAGACAGTTACGGCTATCAGAACAGTAACTTTTCAGCAGAGTGGCGATCGATGCTGAGTGAGAAGATCACAGCCACACTTTCTGCCGGACTCGACCACTACGAGTATTTCAACGAGGACTGGGGAACGCCCTCGATGGCTGCACGACTGAGTTTCGGTATCGACCAGCTTTGGGGCAAACTTCACTTCCGTCATCGCCTCACAGAAAAACAGGTCCTTACCTACGGTCTCTCCATGCAGCATTATAATGTACAGGCAGGAAAATATGAGCCGGTTGGCGATGCATCCTACATCAAGACCGACCAGCTGCAGCGTGAAAAGGCATTAGAGAGCGCAGCCTATATCAGTTATGAACTCCCGCTCACTGAAAAGCTGTCGGTTTCTGCCGGTTTGCGCTATTCCATGTTCAATGCCCTTGGTCCTCGCGACGTGAATTATTATGAAGCCGACCAACTTCCATCAGAGGAGACACTGTTGGAGACTCGCCATGAAACGGGCGTCATCAAGACTTATCAGGCACCTGAGTTCCGCCTCTCGGCCCTCTATGCCATCCAGGAAAACCTTTCTCTGAAGGTAGGCTTCAACACCATGCACCAGTATATCCATAAGGTGTCGAACACATCCATCGTGTCGCCTACTGACACCTGGAAGCTTTCCGATCCTAATATCAAGCCGCAGAAAGGATGGCAGATTGCAGCAGGTATCTATCACGAAACGAGGGATAAGAAATACGAATTCTCTGCCGAAGTGTACTACAAGCACATCGACGACTATCTCAATTATCGCAATTCGGCCGTTCTGCTGATGAACCCCCACCTTGAGACCGATGTGATCTCAACCAAGGGCAAGGCCTATGGCGTAGAGCTGCAGATTAAGAAACCTACGGGCAAGGTGAATGGATGGGTGAGCTATACTTTCGCCCGCTCTTTGCTCCGCCAGGACGACATGAGGGTGAAGAATCCTCTGAACGATGGCGACTGGTATCCTTCTGAGTACGACCGTCCTCATGAGGTGAAGGCTGTGCTCAACTTCAAGTTTACCGAGCGCTACAGCTTCTCAAGCAACTTCAACTATGCCACCGGCCGTCCTACGACACTGCCCACAGGCAAGTATTACAATTCGTACTACCAGAAGTTTATGCCCTATTATTCCGATCGCAACACCTACCGTATTCCCGACTATATGCGTCTGGACCTTGCGTTCAATATCGAGCCCACTCATAAGCTCACCAGTTTCCTCCATACGTCGTTCTCCATTGGTGTTTACAACGCCCTCGCACGTAGGAATGCCTATAATATCTATTACACCAACGAAGGCGATATGATCAAGGGATACAGGCTGTCTGTTTTTGGAACTGCCATC
>JAEEGF010622790.1_pt1 | contig 10256 bp, 6 predicted proteins | sample 9134171 | NCBI WGS metagenome assembly JAEEGF01 (sample SAMN16246542, study PRJNA631951) | gut metagenome | biome: gut microbiome; feature: rumen; material: AP-attached | host: Bos | place: Iran: Karaj | collected 2018-10 | reverse complement strand
TGGCACAGGGCGGTACCTCGGTACTGACCGAAGTGCCTGAGATGTTTGGCGCAGAAACGATCCTGATGAACCGCTGCCGCACGGAAGAACTGTTCCAGCAGACAGTCTCGATGGTCAACAATTTCAAGAACTACTTCCTCAGCCATGGCGAGCCCGTAGGCGAGAATCCTTCACCAGGCAACAAGGCCGGCGGCATATCTACCCTCGAAGACAAGGCTTTAGGATGCACCCAGAAGTGCGGCAAGGCTCCCGTCAGCGGCGTCATGGAATATGGCGACCGTCTCAGCGCCACCGGTCTCAACCTGCTCTCGGCTCCCGGCAACGACCTTGTAGCCTCTACGGCGTTGGCTTCGTGCGGCTGCCATCTGGTACTCTTCACCACAGGTCGTGGTACGCCCTTCGGCACCTTCGTTCCCACGATGAAGATTGCTACCAATCCTACCCTTGCCAAGAACAAGCCCAGCTGGGTGGACTTCTCGGCCGGTCAGCTGATCGAGGGCCGCACCATGCAGGAGCTGGTGCCTGAGTTCATCGACAAGGTGCTCAGCGTTGCCAGCGGCGAACTGGCCCGCAACGAGGAGAACGGCTACCGCGAAATATCCATCTTCAAGAACGGAGTGACGTTGTAAGCGCATAGAAAACCTCACGTTCCTGATGACTGAACCGATTCCTGACGATGGCCTCACCGTCAGGAATTTGTTTTAGGAACAGGCGACAAAGGCGTGCCAGGAAGCTGCTCGAGAAAAACAGCGGCAGCCCGTCGTGGCCATCGTCAGTGAGCGACTGGCTCTGATACTGCATCAGCCCTTGATAGACGGGGTGGCTGTGCATGCTCAGGTGACGGTAGAAGAGGTTCATCTCCTCGTTCTTGAACAGGTATTTCCACGCCTGACTATACGACACGCGGCGGACGTCATACTTTCCTTTCTTCTGCGAGAAACGAATGCTGCCGCCCGAAGCCGCGTTGCCCACCTTGGTCCATTCGTCCAACTTGCGGTGACACTGGGTACCAATGGCCGACGACAGTATCTCCGTCCGCAGTTTCTCAATCTCCCAGAGTGCCTCCTTCTGTTCTTCGACGATGTGGATGTCGCCGCCGGCGTCATAGTCCAGCAGGTTCTTTTTGCTGTTGATTTGCCAATATTTCCAGATGATGTCACGTTCCTCGGCATTGCGCGGCTGCTCGTACAGATAGTAGAACATGGCCAGATGCTCATAGACCGAGCGGGTGAGCGTCATGGTCTTGTACTCCTCGTGCAAGGCGAACGACTGTCCCTGATACTCCATGACGATGCCTTCGGCCGTCAGCTTGTGGTTACATAGATGGGTACTGGTTGCCCTCTGCAGGAAAGCATGGGCCACCGAGAGACGCTCATCCTTCAGCTGCTCCTGATAGTCCACAATAATATGGCAGATGACGTGGGTCACAATCTGCATCACCAGTTCCGACAGCCGGATGGCAGCATCCGTCCGTTGGCGGGGCGGCAACTCCTCGTTGAGGGGTGCCATGATGAGATGGTTATCGAAAGATTTCATACTTGTTATCCTTAAAAACGGCTGCAAAGATAAGGATTTATCCGCAAACCACCAAACGCCAACCGCGAAAAGTGGCAGAAACATTTGGTTTTTTGCCCAGTTTCTACTACCTTTGCAGACAGAATATGAAAAAAGGACTATTGGCACTGTCGCCGCTTGCGGTGTTCATCACGCTCTATCTGGTCACCAGCATTGCTGCGGGCGACTTCTACAAGGTACCCATCACCGTGGCGTTCATGACGGCCAGCATCTACGCCGTCGTCATCAGTGGCGGCATGCCGCTCACCAAGCGTATCGACACCTTCTCACGGGGAGCCTCGACGGGGCAGATGATGCTCATGATATGGATCTTCATTCTTGCCGGTGCCTTTGCCAACTCGGCCAAGGTGATGGGAAGTATCGATGCTACCGTAAACCTGACACTCGCCCTGATGCCGCCGCAGATGCTGCTGGCGGGACTCTTCCTGGCGGCCTGCTTCATCTCGCTGAGCATCGGCACCTCGGTAGGTACCATCGTGGCTCTGACGCCCATCGCCGCAGGAGTGGCGGAGCAGACAGGCACGTCGGTGGCCATGATGACTGCCATCGTGGTGGGCGGCTCGTTCTTCGGCGACAACTTGTCGTTCATCAGCGACACCACCATTGCCGCCACCCAAACGCAGGGCTGCAAGCTAAGCGACAAGTTCCGCGTCAACTCGTTCATCGTGGTGCCTACGGCAGTAGTCATCTTCATCGTTTATATCCTGATGGGCGCTGAGGTCCAGCCGCCAACCGACATTCCCCCCTTAGAGCCGCTGAAGGTGATTCCCTACTTGGTGGTGCTCGTAACAGCCATCTTCGGCATGAACGTCATGGCGGTGCTCACGTTGGGCATCGTGCTGACGGGTACCATCGGACTGCTGAACGGCAGCTACGACCTGTACGGATGGTTCGGCTCGATGGGCAACGGCATCGTGAGCATGGGCGAGCTTATCATCATCACCATGATGGCAGGCGGACTGCTGGCCCTCATCAAGCTGCAGGGCGGCATCGACTACATCATCCAACTGCTCACCCGCCACGTATCGAGCAAACGAGGTGCCGAACTTTCAATCGCTGCTTTGGTGTCGCTGGTCAATGTCTGCACGGCCAACAACACCGTAGCCATCATCACGGTAGGGGGCATCGCCAAGCACATCGGCGACCGCTTCGGACTCGACAGTCGCAAGTGTGCCTCCATCCTCGACACGTTCTCGTGCTTCACCCAAGGATTGATACCCTACGGTGCCCAGATGCTCATGGCGGCAGGACTGGCCGAGCTCAATCCGATAGCCATCCTGCCCTACCTCTATTATCCCTTTGCCATCGGCATCGCAGCTATCCTGGCCATCGTACTGCGCTACCCGAGGCGGTACTCATAACAACAGTTCTGACGGCTGACTGACGAAGGTTTCAGCACCGTGAGCCAAAAGGAACTCACGGTTGCGGAAGCCCCACAGCACGCTGATACACGGCAGCCCGGAATTGCGGGCCGTCTGTATATCCACATCGCTATCGCCCACGTAGACAGCCCCCTCCTGCCCTACTCCCAACTGACTCAACGCCTGCAGCACGGTATCGGGGGCAGGCTTCTTGCGGATGCCCTCGGCTTCATGTTCGCCTACGGCAACGTCGATAGTGTCGGGAAAGAAATGGCGGCACAGCTCTTTGGTGGCAGCATCAAACTTGTTGCTGACCACCGCCGTATGCCTGCCCCTGCGCTTCAGCTCCTGCAGCAGTTCGGGAATACCCTCGTAAGGGCGCGTTGTGTCGAGCGAATGTTCCATATAGTGACGGCGGAAGGTGGCAAAGGCCGCTTCAAACGCAGGATGGGCGGCCCCCCCCGGGACGGCACGCTCCATCAGTCGGCGCACGCCGTTGCCAACGAACAGCCGCACCTCATCCACTGAATGTTCAGGCATGCCGTGCGTACGCATCGAATAGTTCACGCTGGCTGCCAAATCGCCAAGGGTGTCGAGCAGCGTCCCGTCAAGGTCAAAAATATAGGTCTGGTAGCTCATCGCTTGCTACGGGTAATCATCGTGCGTACCTTATTATTATAACGCTCGGCCTGCAGCAGTTCCTCAATGGTGAGGTGCATGCGGTACTGCCAACGGTTATAGCAGTCGCTGGGCACGTTGATGCGCTCTTCACGCGGATTCTTGCGGCGCAGCCCAGCGTCCATAGCCAGCCAGTCGCTGAGCGACAGCACACAAAGCATGGAGGGACAGTACAGGTGGCGGGCAATGATTTCTTCGGCGATGTGGGCAGGCAGGTGCTCGGGCGCACGTCCCTCCTTCTGAAGCATCGTCACGTAGTAGCGCTGCGTACGCTCAGGACTCTCCTCCCACCACAGGCGCAGCGGCGACATGTCGTGCGTCGAGATGGTACATACCGAGCGGTAGGGGTTACCGTCGAGATGGCTGAACTCGAAGCCGTTCTGCTTGGGCATGGACTGTACCTCGAGGGTCAGGATGCGCAGGGCGTCAAGGACGGGCGTCACACAATCGGGCAGCATGCCGAGATCCTCGGCGCACACCAGCATGCAAGTGTCGCTGAGGGTATCGCCCAGCCTGTGCATGGCTACCCCACCCCAGAACATGGAGTGACGCTGATAGAAGTAGTTGTTATACAACCGCATGTAAGCATCCTTTTCCTCGCTGTTCAGAGCCTCGTACACCGGTTCCTGATAGGCAGCAATACGGGGATGATACATTTCCGGCTGGCGCGGGTCTTCCACAAAGAGTACGTTGGCAATGAGCCGGTACAGGCCGTCGCGAATCCAGAGACTGTTCTCGTCGCCGCGCCCCTCGAAGTGTTCGCGGACCTTCTGCTGCGTATCCACCTCGGCTTTCAGCTCGTACAGCCCGTATGCCTTGGCTACCAGGAAGGTGTCGCGCACATACTGGGCATGCATGCCGAAGATACGGTCCAGTATGCGGTCGTTGATGAAGGGCCGTGTAAAAACGCGCCTGAAGGGCAGTCCGAAGTACTCAATCTCGCCGACGGTCAGCGGCAGAGCCGGCGAAAAGTGCCCCAACAGCCCATAGACGGCGTCGCCGGGTATCTCCCAGATGCGGAAGAAGCCCAGTACGTGGTCAATGCGGATGGCATCGAAGTACTGCTCCATCCACTTGTAGCGCTGGCGCAGCCAATCCTCCAACCTTTTACCTCTTACCTTTAACCTCTTACCTTTTACCTCCCAATTATAAGTGGGAAATCCCCAGTTCTGGCCCAACGGCGAGAACGCATCGGGGGGAGCACCCGTCTGACAATCGAGATGGAACAGTTCCGGATGCTGGGCAGTCTCCACGCTGTCGCGGTTCACGCCGATAGGCACGTCGCCCTTCAGCACTACCCCATGCGAACGGGCATAGTCGGCTGCCGCCTTCAGTTGCAAGTGCAGATGGTACTGGACGTACAGTTTACGTTGAACGTTGAACGTTGAACATTGAACGTTATCCTTTGTACGTTGTTCATTGTACATAGCATAGGGTTCCAGCCACCACTTATTGTCTTCAAACCACTCCTTGAACTCCTTGGAAGCCAAGGTCTGCTCACCACGCTCGGCAAAGATGCTGCTCACGTACTCCGACTTTACCCGCTCGACGGCTTCATAGTCGCTGTAGGGCAACGCATTGAGTTCGCGCTGCTGACGGCGGTAGGCGGTCATGGCCTTCTTGTTCGACAGCTCGCCTAATTGTTCCAAGTCCAGATAGTGGGGATGCAGGGCGAAGCACGAGGTGATATTATAAGGATAAGAGTCGTGCCAGCGGCCGTCGGTCGTCGTATCGTTCACGGGCAGCAGCTGTATCAGCTTCATACCGGTAGCAACAGCCCAGTCCACCATGCGCCTCAAGTCGCCGAAGTCGCCCACGCCACAGGAGTGTTCGCTGCGCAGGGCAAAGACGGGTATCACCACACCGGCCGCCCGCCACGTCTTCTCCTTCAAGTGCAGGATGCCGCCATAGCACACACGCACCTCGCCGTCGTTCAGTTCCTCCTGCACCACGCGGTTGTCGCCTTCCTCCCACACCGTCAGTTCGTGCGTCTGGTCATCCACCACCACATATTTATATTCTATGGGCACCGGCACCACATCAACGTTTACCGACAGTATCCAGTCTTGCTGGCCGATATACTCCATCCGCAGATAGCGGGCTGTGCTCCAGCTGCCCATTGCCGGATGGCTGCCCAGCAAAGCCAGCGAGTGGCCCTTGGTCAGCTGGGGTGCCGACACTCGGAATATAATAGTTTTCCGATAGAGCGGCAGCCGCCTGGCCTCCACATGCTCTCCCACAGCCTTGCCGACGGTGGTAAGATAAGCATTGCTGTACAGATGGGCACAGAGGGGCATGTCGCACCACTGGTCGTTGAAGACGTAGTTCTTGGACGAGTCCGACCAGTAGGTACGCGGCACCTGCGACCACTCCTTCCTCAGCACCGTGCCCTCGGCGTCCTCCACCTGATAATAGTAGGTGATGGTGCTGACGGGATGCTGGCGGCTCTCCAGGACGGCCGTCTCCAGCGTCCACCACAAGCCGTCCTGCGTAGTCATCAGCAGGTTCGACGTTCTCAGCGTACCATCCTGACTACCACAGCAGAGCACCACGTGCATGCTCTCGCCCCATTGCGTTCCATATTGAATGGTGAATTTCAGTTTCATAGTTTCTTCTTCGTTCTTAGTTGCAGCAGCAGCCTGCGCGCCTCGTCCTTGCGTCCGAGCCTGGTCAGCAGGTCGGCCTTTGTCGCCACATACTCCAAGTTGCGGGGCTGCAGGCGTATGGCCTCGTCCCAGTCGTAGAGGGCCGCGTCATACTGTTCCAGCGTGGTCTCGTAGGAAGCACGGGCGGCGTAACAGACGGCAGAGTCGGGAAACATCTGCACCAGTTGGTTATACTGGTCCAGGGCATCCGTCTTGCGGCCCATCTTCTCGTCGACCAGCGCCAGCCCAAGACGGGCTTCCATGTTCATCGGAACCAGTTTCAGGAACTGCTCGTAGTCGCTCTTGGCCATCGCGTACTGCCGCAGGTGGCTGTTGCAATAGGCCCTGTAGTAAAGCGCCGCCAGGTTCTCGGGGTCAATCCTAAGCACGTTGCCATACTCCTCGGCGGCATACTCCCACTGGTCCAGTTGTATATTCACCGCAGCTTTTTTCAGCCGCAGGTCAGTCGATTTCGGATAGCGTTCTATCCCCTTGTTCAGTACTGCCAACGAGTCGCGCCACTGCTGCGGCGTCTGCGCCATAGCAGATACCGCCGTCAGCCAGCAGGCAAAGGCCAGCCCGATACTCCTCATAGTCATACCCACCACCCTATTCGTTCGTTTTGGTACGGTAGATAAAAATGCCAATCATCACAAGGATGACGACGGCAGCGATTTCAAGCCATTGCATATTTCACTCTTGTTTTGTTTCGAGACCAAAGGTACAAAATTATTCTGATACCACCACTACCTATTCAGTAACTTTAACAAAAAGACCTATTGCCAACTCAGGATGAATCCGTAGTGGTAGGGTTTGTTGCCGTCGATGGTGTACTGGGGAAGGGTGCGCTGTCCCCAGGTGTCGATGCCGCCAACGCCATGAACGTTCAGGTCGATGTTCAGGTTGACGAACCGTCCGCGCTGTATTTCGCAGGGATGCTTCGCGGGTTCCAGGTCTTCCTCGCCGTAGTCCCAGGCACGGATGCAGAGGGGCTGCAGACCGTCGATACGGAGCGTCGTTTCCTCGCTACCTATCTTGAACCAGCGTACGTCCGTACGGCAGCCGTTGTCCTGCGGATGGATGTAATCGGTCTCATACTCGCTCAGCGGCATTGTGTAGCGGCCGACGAGGGCGCTGCGCTTGCGGTCGGGATAGTTCTCCCAGGGGCCTCGGCCGTAGTATTCGATGGCGGTCATGGCTGCCGGCAGCCGCATGCGCATGCCAAGTTTGGGGATGAGCGGAATGTTGTTGCCCGTGGTTGGACGGTAGTCCATGTCAACCTTGATGCGACCGTCCTTGACGATGGTGTAGGTGAGCTCGAGTTCGGCTCCCACGGGGAGGGTACTGACGCTGATTATCCTGAGGCCGTCGGCACCGTTCTCGGTGCGGAACGATTTGCTGGTGCGCTTGTCCATAGCGTCGCGCCAGACGGCGAGTCGCTCAGCGAAGTGGGCGGCGTGCTGGTTGTCGTTCTCGGGCTTCCAGAAGTAGGGCTCAAGTTTGGCAGCGGCGGCTCCGCTACTCAGATAACCAAAGGTGAGGGTGCCGTCGTTGCTGACGGTAACGGTGCCGCGATCGGTATAGACAACGAGGCCGGCGGCAGTCTTCTGCACTTTGGCGGGCACGCCGTCAAGCGTCTGCCTGAAGGTGTAGGGCTGCAGCACGAACTGGTCGCGGGCGACGGCAAATCCTTTCGGCGCCCAGGGCTGGTCGGCCTTGAGGCGGGCAGCTACGTTCAGCAGGCATTCGCCGTCGACGGTGACGGTGTCTCGCGTGATGTCGTACTCGTCGGGGGCGGTGAACTGGTCGCGGTTGATGATGCGTATTTGACCGTCAGCATCGCGGACGAACGTCAGCGGCTGGTAGACGTGCTGCACCTCGTAGTAGTGGGGATGGGGCACACGGTCGGGGCCTACGAGGCCGTTGATGCAGAACGGGCCGTCGTTGGGCTGGTCGCCGAAGTCGCCTCCGTATAGGAACGAGCCATTACCTTTCTCTTTTAACTTATCGCTTAACCCCTGGTCCACCCAGTCCCAGATGGCGACACCGCAAATGCTGCTGTCGGCGTAGATGATGTCCCAGTACTCCTGCAGGTTGCCCACCGAGTTACCCATAGCGTGGGCATACTCGCGCATCATGAAGGGACGGTCGCTGACCTTGCGGGCCTCTTCGCGCAGACGGTTGGGCGGGAGGTAGCCATCGTCGTAGATGGCCGACTGGCTGCGGTCGGTGTCGCAGAACGGGATGCGTGTGCTGTCGAGGGCTACGACGGCGTCGTGCATCGCCTTCATGTTGGGGCCGACGCCACCCTCGTTGCCCAAACTCCACATGATGACGCTGGGGTGGTTCTTGTCGCGCTCGACCAGACTGACGGCGCGGTCGACGTGGGCATCGCGCCATGCCGGGTCCTCGCCCATCTCGTGGTTGGCGTAGCCGTAGCCGTGACTCTCCTGGTTGGCCTCGTCCATGACGTAGATGCCCCAACGGTCGCACAATTCATAGAGGTATTCGCGATCGGGATAGTGCGATGTGCGCAGAAAGTTGATATTGGCCTGCTTCATCAGCGCGATGTCCTGTTCGTAGGTGGCATCGTCGACGAAGCGACCCGTGCGGGGATGGTGGTCGTGACGGTTCACACCGCGCAGCTTCACGTTCTTGCCGTTGATTTTGAAGACCTCGCCGACGCACTCTACGCGCTTCACGCCGAAGTGACATTCAAAATGCTCATCGCCCTTGCTGTCATTCGTGCCCAGCAGTTCCACGGTGTAGGGATAGAGCCAGGGCTTCTCGGCAGACCACAGGCGCGGAGCGCTCTCGTAGTGGAAAGTGAGCTCGACGGTCGTGGTGTCGCCTGCACGAAGCTTGGGAATAAGATGGTTGATGACATTATGATGGTCAGGGTTGACGTTGACGCCATGAAGTTCAGGACAAGCTATCTGCAGCTGAGCCAACAGATTCTTGGCAGTCTTCTTGCCGGTGTTGCAGACAGAAATCTTTGCCTTGATGGTGAACTGCGAGAAGTCCTGATTTGGCACGGCCTCCACCTTGTAGTCGGCGATATGCACCAGCGGGCGCACCCACAGCTGGACACTGCGGAAGATGCCCGAGAGTCGCCACATGTCCTGACACTCCAAATAGGAGCCATCGCTCCAGCGGTACACCTCGACAGCCAATTTGTTCTTGCCCTCGCGAACGTATTTAGTAATGTCAAACTCTGCCGGCGACATCGAGTTCTGGCTATAGCCCACCCGTTGGCCGTTGAGCCATACATACATGGCCGAATGGACACCGCCGAAGTGGAGGATGAGATTCTTCGAGAGCATCTCCTTGGTGACATCGACGAACGTCACATAGCTGCCCACGGGGTTGCGATGGTCGTATGCATACCAGTCCTTCGCAGGCTCACCTGTCACATGGGGACGGTCGCGATGGAAGGGGTACTGCATGTTCACATAGATGGGGCGCCCGAAGCCCTGCAACTGCCAGTTGCCGGGTACCGTGATGTCGTCCCAACGGCTCACATCGTAGTCCTCGGCCTCGAAACCGACGGGGCGCGACACCGGGTCCTTCGACCAGCGGAACTTCCATTGGCCGTCCAGACTCACTATCTCGTGGCAGTCCTTCCATCGGGAAGGCAGTTGCAGCGTGGCGTGATAAGGCAGTTTGTTGATGCCCAGCACGGCGGGGTTCTCCCAGTCCTTCACCATATCGGTAGCGGCAGGCTGTGCTGGTGCGGCGAACGGCAATAGTGCCGACAAAAGCGATAGTAACAGTTTCATAGGTTGATGGTTTTTAATGATGCAAAGATACAACATTTTTTTCAATTACCTGTCATATTTCCTCAATATTCTTTTGACTATCAAAAAGGCCAGGGTATCTTTGTCAGATATTTTCATAAAACGTAAAAACCAAGAAAAGTGCCCTAAAACGCCCCAATACGGGGGCTTTGAGTTTACCCTAGGTAAACCCGGAGTTTACCCTACTGAAACCCCAGGTT
>JAEEGF010799736.1_pt1 | contig 10257 bp, 7 predicted proteins | sample 9134171 | NCBI WGS metagenome assembly JAEEGF01 (sample SAMN16246542, study PRJNA631951) | gut metagenome | biome: gut microbiome; feature: rumen; material: AP-attached | host: Bos | place: Iran: Karaj | collected 2018-10 | reverse complement strand
GGCTCGTCGATTTCAAGAATCATAACATCGGTAGCTGTTACCACCTTGTAGCCTCTGTTTAAAAGGAAAGCCGAAAGTTCTTTATCCGCTTCGGTCGCCTTAAATTCGCATGGCAGACCCTTGGCTGCGTACATATTCTCGCAGTAAACTACCTTATCCTCCATTCTTTTAGAGGAGTCTTCATATACGCTGACTGAGTTTGCACGTCCGGTATATCCGTTTCCGAAGCGCATCTCCCAGCCGTCATATTCTATTGTTTCGTTGGCCACCCATCCTTTGGCAGCCTTCTTTTCCAAAGTCCTTATTTCATCTGTTTTCATTTTATTACCTCGTCCACTTGTAAAGCTGTGCGTAAATTCCGTTCTTTGCCATCAGCTCATCATGCGTACCTGTTTCTTCGATACCTTTTTCCGTAAGAACCAGAATTCTCTCGGCGTTCTTTATCGTCGATAATCTGTGCGCGATAACGAACGTGGTTCTGTTGGCCGCAAGCTTTTCAAGCGATTCTTTTACGATATTTTCGCTCTCGTTATCAAGAGCACTTGTCGCCTCATCGAAGATAAGAATAGGCGGGTTCTTTAAGAATACTCTCGCGATGGACAGTCTCTGTTTCTGTCCTCCCGAAAGTTTCACGCCTCTCTGGCCTATGTCGGTTTCGTAACCGTTTGGCAGTTCTTCGATGAATTCGTGCGCGTTTGCAAGCTTCGCCGCCGCAATGACTTCTTCTCTCGTCGCGTCGGGCTTACCGTATAAAATATTGTCATAAACGTTACCTGCAAAAAGATATACATCCTGCTGCACGATACCGATATTGTCTCTAAGGCTCTTAAGCGTTACATCGCGGATGTCCTTTCCGTCGATTGAAATGCTTCCGTTCGATACCTCATAAAATCTTGGAATCAGACTGCAGAGAGTTGTTTTTCCGCCGCCCGAAGATCCGACCAGAGCCACATATGAGCCTGCTTTGACATCAAGATTGATATGTCTTAATACTCTGTGTGCGCTGTCTTTATACTTAAACGAAACGTCATCAAATCTGATGTCGCCCTTTACGTCTTTAAGTTCAACCGCACCCGGCTTATCCTCGATGTCAGGCTCAATCGCCATGATTTCTGCAAATCTTTCAAAGCCCGTGTAGCCATTCTGGAACTGCTCCGTGAACTCGACCAGCGTCTGAATCGGTTCGGTGAATACATTAATGTACAAAAGAAATGCCACAAAATCCGGAACGTTTACTATGTCTTTTACGAGCAGAACTCCGCCCGCCATAATGACGATTACGTTTATTAAGATCGTAAAAGAAGTCATTCCCGAATGGAAAAAGCCCATGTAAAGGTAGCTGTTTCTCTTCGCCTTAAGGAATGCATCGTTTCCCTGCTTGAATTTCTTATTCTCGATATTTTCGTTAGCAAATGACTTAACCACTCTGATGCCGGATAAGTTGTCTTCAATTTGCGAGTTGATGTCAGCGATTTTTACTCTGTTTTCCCTGAAGGCTCTTCTCATTCTTCTGTTCATGAAAATTGCATAAAAGAGCATGAGTGGAACTAAAGCAAATGCCGCAATCGTTAAATGCCAGCTGATGCTTGATAATATAATGAATGCGCCTGTGATTTTTATGATCGAAATCGCCAGATTCTCAGGTCCGTGGTGCAAAAGTTCCGTGATATCAAAAAGGTCGCTTGTGACTCTACTCATAAGCGACCCTACTTTTTGCTCATCGTAAAACGAGAACGACAGTTTTTGGTAATGCGCAAATATTTCCGATCGCATGTTGTATTCGATTTTCGCACCCATTACATGGCCGACATAGGAGATGTAGTACTTTGATACAAAGAAAACTGCTACCAAAACAATAAGGACGCCGCCTAAAATAAGGATACGTCTGACATCACCATTGGCCTTTATCTCTTCCAGATTGGAAGTTATATATCTGACTACCAAAGGAATAATCAAAGTAATAGCGGAGGCAAGAAATGCAAAGAACAGATCAAGCAGAAATGTTCCTAAGTAAGGCTTATAGTAGCTTGCCATTTTCGCCAAATTCTTTTTCATATCTTTCCTCCTTTTCGTGTTCTTTATGGTTTGAAAGTATATTACACTGTTTAAATCATTAACACCCCAAATATTACATAGTTTTATAACAATTTTACACAACTGTAATATTGTGGTAAAATTGTGGTAAATATTCATATAAATTGTTGATTTGCGAAACGATTTTTGTGAAATAGTGTAAATTTGTTTGTATTTTCTGAGGTACCTATGATTCAGGAATGGAGAGGCTTTATACAGAAAAGGACCAACGGTTCGGAAATGGTCAATTATGACAATCCGAATTTCCCTTCATATGTTTACAGAGGATATGCGTATCCTTCATCGACCTGGACCTACGATGCGCATTTTCACGACGACGTGGAGCTTTTAACCGTCACAAACGGCTGGCTTAATTACAGCATTAACGGCAAAGAAATTCGCCTCGACGAGGGCGATACGATTTTTGTAAACTCAAGACAGATTCATTTTAACGCTCCTAAAAGACCCGAGAGGACGGACTACGTTATCTGCATTTTCCACCCGAGAGTGCTCTGCGCATCGAATGTGGTTGAAAACAAATTCATAAAATCGGTTACAGACAATCCGAACATTCCTTTTATAAAATTCAAAAAATCCGAGGATACCGGAAAACGAATTTATAAAACTATGACGGAAGTTCCGGATTATATAGGAAACGAATTTATGCTGACAAAGCATTTTTTCGATATCTGGGAGCAGGTTATAAAAGCGTGCGGCGAACTCGAGCACAACAACAAATATTCGGACTCGCAGGTTGATTCGCTCAAGGCCATGCTTACCTTTATTCAGGAAAACTACGATTCGAACATAGGCCTCGACGATATCGCGCAGGCGGGTTCGGTCAGCAGAACTTTCTGCAACAACCTTTTCCATAAATATACGGACCAGACACCAATCGAAAACCTGACTCGTTTCAGAGTCAGCAAAGTGGCGGAACTTTTAAACACCACCAATCTTTCGATGTCGGAGATTGCGTATATCACGGGATTTTCAAGCGCGAGCTACATGGGCGAGGCGTTTAAAAAATACTACGGGGAATCGCCGAGAAGTTTTAGATCAAACAGCGTTCACACAACGCCGGCGGAGTATTTTAACAGATAAATGAGGAGAAAATTATGACCAGAGGACTGATACTTGAAGGCGGAGCAATGCGAGGAATGTTTACCTGCGGCGTAATCGATGTTTTTATGGAAGAAAACATTCGATTTGACGGCGGTGCGGGAATTTCGGCAGGCGCTCTTTTCGGAATTAATTACAAATCTAAGCAGATTGGGCGAGGAATAAGATATACCAAAAAATACTGCAAAGACTGGAGATTCTGCAGTTTCAAATCCTTACGAAAAACGGGTGATTTATACGGCGTGGATTTCTGTTACCACGAAATTCCCGATGTTCTCGATCCTTTTGACCGCGAGACTTTTGCAAAAGATCCTTTCGAGTTTTATGTAGGAGCAACCAATCTCGAAAACGGTGAGGTAATCTTTCATAAATGCACTGACGGCGGCGAAAACGATGTTACCTGGATGCAGGCTTCGGCCTCAATGCCCGGCGTATCAAATTTTGTACATGTGGACGGCTACACTCTTTTAGACGGAGGAATCGTCTGTCCCATCCCTTACGAATTTGTCGAAAGCCTTGGGTATGATAAGAATGTGGCTGTTCTTACCCAGCCCGCAGATTACGTAAAGAAAAAAACAAAAGGCATGATTATTTACAGACATGCCCTTAAAGAATATCCAAATATTGCAAAGATAATGGACAATCGTCACAATCTTTACAATGATATGACTGCTGCCATAAAAGAAAGAGAAAAAGAAGGAAAACTCTTCGTCATAAGGCCGCCCAAAGCGCTTGGAATAAGCAGAACGGAAAACGACCCTGACGAACTCGAGAGAGTTTATCAGATGGGTAGAAGCGAAGCTCATAAAAGACTCGCTGCCTTAAAAGAATATCTCGAAGAATAAAGAAAGTGCCGGCTCCTTTCGGAGTCAGCACTTATTTTTTTATCTGTATCTGAATTCAGGATGCCTCGAGTAGTACTCCTGCTTGTCCTGATACATATCTTCATCCGCTTTTCTGAGCGCTTTTCTTATATCCATATCGGTATCGTCGAAGAAGCTTCCGACCGCAATGTTTACTCTCTGGTTGTCAGACTCCGAAACCTCGCGAATTTTACGAAGCTTTTCATCAAATTCCTCTCTGGAATCATTGATGGTTAAAATCATAAATTCATCTCCGCCCGCACGGTAAATCTCGTCATCGACAAATACCTGTCTTAATACGGCGGCCACTGTCTTTAAGAAGCGGTCTCCCTCAAGATGTCCGCTGTGATCGTTAACCATTTTAAGTCCGTTAAGGTCCGCGAATACTACACCGATTGTTTTAATCGAATCATCCTTGGAATCAAACTGCGAAACGCGGTTGTTCATTGCATTTCTGTTTAAAGTTCCTGTCATCAGATCAATGGTTCCTAAAATCTCCAGACGTCTTAACATCTGATAATTGGCTATTTCTGATGCGATAAAGTATGTGGTAAGCTCCAATACTTCCTTGATTTTGACGGTATTTATTACCTCAAAATTGGTTGCCCAGATATATCCTAAAAGATTGTCGTTGTATCTTAAAGGGAATAAAACCATGCTGTCTACATTAAATGCGGAAAGCGATTCAAACCATTCGGGGTTTCGCTCTTTTATGATGTTCATATCCTGCGTATTTTTAACGATGATGCAGGTACTGCCGGCTAAGGTTTTTTCCCAGGTTAACATCAGCTTGTAAAATTCCAGCCTTTCTTCCTCTGTGGTAAGAAAAGGAAGACGGTCAGGCGCGGCAGAATCGCCTAAAACATTGCAGGTTTCGTTTTCGGCATCTATTGTTAAAATACAGCATCTTTTAGCTCTGCAAATACCGCGAATATCCGCTGTTACCTCTTTTATCTTGTCCTTAAAATCTTCGGACCCGCGCAGTTTAATGCAGGTTGCAAGAACCGCCGATGAGGTTTGAGGCGAAATATCCGACATGTTTTCTTCGCTTACCTTGGGAGTAACGATATATGAATACAGGCAGTAGCCCGTATTCTCCTTGTCGGATTGAAGCGGCAGCAGATACATCTCAAGCCAGAGTCCGATCTGGTAGAGATTTACATACGTATGCAGATTCTGTTTAAGAATTGCACTTCTGTAAATGAAATCCTCAAAATTCAGATCCTTCGGGAAACTGAAATAATAGGGAGTGTTTTCCACAAAAGGCTTTCCCGTGAAATTTGCAATATCGTCTTTATAATGTTTATTTCCGTCCACAACAAGAATATTGCCGTAGGTTCCGTCAGGATACGTATCCACCGACACTATACATGCGTTGCAGTCATATTCTTCAAGGAGTTTTGTGTAATCCATGCTTTTTCCTCTTTATAATCAGATAATCATTTATTCACTTTCAGAGTTTTCTCCTTTTATATCGGTGTGAATCATTACAAACTTTACAAATGTCTGCTTTAATGCTCAAGCACGAGGTCCAGTAATGATTTCATCCGATTGTTTCCCTGCGATTTGCTGAAATTCTCGGCCGTTGTTTTTGCTATATCAAGATAATAATCATACATCTCTTTAACATTGTATGTGTTTTCCGGATTATAGAATTTAAAGCGCGAATCAATCTTCATTTTATAAGTCTCTTTATCGCCGAGCGATTTTATAAACAGTAACATACCGACCGAAAAGTAAAAGACTCCGTAAGGATTTCTGATTACTTCCGTATAATCGGGGAAACGTCTGATAAAAGGCAATACTTTATTCGGCTCAAAAAGAACATAGTATATAAGCAGTTTGCCGGCCTGTTCTACCAAAAGTTTCCTGTTGACTACTGCTTTTCTCGCATCGGCAGCATACTCCGCCATACTTGCTTCAAAACCTGCGGGAATCATTTTGCCCTGCAGGGCTTTCTCGCTTGCGTAGAGCAGACAGTGAAGGTATGTCGAATACGGAGCATCTGTACAGCGAAGGAATTTGGCAAAAAGCGGTGCGGCTTTTTCCATAGCTTTATCCTCCTGGCCGGTGAAAAGAAAATATATTACCTCATTGGTCTTTTCGCATGCAAGACAGTCGCTGATTCCGTCCCTGTTTGTTTCCAGAAACATATTGTAATAATCTGCGGATTTTTTAGGATCGGAAGCTGCATAAAAAATTGCCGCCTGAAGGTAAATGGGACGAGGGCTGAAACCGGCATTCAAAAATCTCTTGACTGCATCATCTACAAGCTTTTCAAAATGTGCCGCTGAAACCTGATAAAAATAATTGCTTTCTTCAATAAGCCATTTGTAATCCCAGAGAATACTGTATAAAAACGGAATCTTTCCTTCCTCTTTAAACGCTTCGTCGCATAGTTTTAAAACAACGGGAAACAGCGAATACATCTGAAAAGAATCCCCGTAAAACGTTGTATCCTCCATTGCCTGAAGACGGTATTTTATCTGCCTGTTTCTGTCTTTGTTTCTGTCGGCAAGATCGATTACCATTCTTAATTTTCTCATTCGGGTTTCTTCGGAATCATCTTCTCTGATATCATTTAAAATCTCGTTGTATTCCGGAATCGAATCATAAAAATAAACTCCCATTTTACTCCTCCCAGCTTATAAACATCTGTCAAAAAGACTTAACAACTTTATATTCATTACTCCGAGTTCATTATTGTGGAGATGAAAACCACCGATTAACAGCGTCTGAACATATAAAACAGTAACAATATCAGATACAAGTTTTTCATCTTCACAGTTAAGAAGACTCATAATAACCGGGTTATTTACATTGAAATAAATAACGGGCTTTGTCTTTTTAATTGATGAAGCGAAACTGCTTAATATATCAAAATACAGTTCGTCGCCCTGCTCCATGGCGTCCTGTACCTGCTGATACATCATCGCGTCCTTGTCAATATAGTAGAAGGCCGGAAGATCTGCAGGAATAAACTGCTTTATATCAACATCAACATTAAAGGAGGCGAGCGCTTTTTCCGCAACAGAGAGAAAATTCACACTGTACTCTGCATCCCCCGGTGAAAGATCCACCAGCATTTCTTCAAGGATATCGGAATCAACCTTCTCAAGTGTAAGCTCATACTTTTCGGCAAATTTTTCCAGAAGCTCCATGGAATAAATATAACCTATATTGATAAGCAGCCTGTTCTGTGACATGAATATCTGCGAAAGATGCTTAAATTCGGTTGTGTCTGCATATACAAGATTTTCGCCGGAATTTCTGATCTGTTCTCCCGTCAGATAACCTTTCGTGGTGTGAAAATACAGTTTATCGATAAAGGTATCAAAAATCTCATCATCAGAACATGCAATGCCTCTTAAAGCAATATCATGTATTTCCAGGAAATTGTTAAAAAGAACACTGTTTTCCCAGGAAAGTTTTATAAGATGATTGATAATGCATTTACCGAGTTCTTCTCTTGTTTTTTCGAGAATTTCGTCATTGTAAAAACTTTCTCTGGAAGCAGTGGGTCTTAAATTCTGCGCATTTATAATACATCTGGTAAAAAACGCCCACTGCGGAAGAATGTCTTCACCCTTTTCGGTAAGAAGCATGTTTTTAAGATATATAAGATGAGTCTGTTGGGAAGAAGCCTGTACGGAATACGGCAGAATATATGCAACTCCTGTTGCTGCTCCCGTCTCGGATTTTAAAACGACCGCATCAAGAAATGCAGTTCCGAACATGATGAGACCATATTGCATCAGTTCGTTTTTATCTACGTTTTCTTTGTCCCAGGGAAGAACGGGCGGAGTCAGTTTTGCCTTGTTGTTTCCGTCAGAAAGATAAATGGGATATGGAAGAATCAGACCGTAATGCATCAGAAGATCACGGACCGTTTCATACTTAAAATAATACTGACTGTCTTCTTTAGGAGAGAGTATTATCTCTGTTCCGGCATCATGACCTTCTTCATATGTTTCAAGCGTATATGTACCGTCGGGTTTGCCAACCCAGATAAACGCATCATCGCTTAATACCGATTTGGTAATAACGGTTATTTCGTTACTAACCATAAAACATGATAAAAGACCGATACCGAATTTTCCTATGTAGTCAGAACGCAGATCGCTTTCTTTTAACTGCTTTTTGGAGGATTCTCCGATAATGGATAAAAACTTATGAATTTCCTCTTCTTTGAGTCCGACACCGTTATCGATGAATCTTAAGGTTCCGTTTTCAAGAAATACATGGATATTTCCCTCATAATCACTGTCCTCTGAAGGCTCCATGACTTTTTTTCTTGCAACAATGGCATCCACAGCATTCTGAAGAAGTTCTCTTATATAAACTTCCGGACTGCTGTAAAGATGATCTGAAAGAATCTCAATCATTCCGCTGAGATTGACTTTAAATCTGTGATCTGACATTTTTAACTCCCCAATACTTTATTAGTTTTCTTTTAACCCCTGTAATTCTTAATTCTTTTTATACGTAAACTCTTTAAATGTTACATATTCACCGTCGGTTCCGTTGCCTGAAGCATAAAGGCCGATGCAGCAGCCTACGAATCCGCCTGCAACTTCCGTTGAAAGATTTGATACTTCTGCTTCGCCAAGATATTCGTCTCCTGCATAACCTTTGGTGTTAAGGCCCTCAACTTTTATGATCAGTTTAACGATTCCGTCTTTTATGATGTTTGAAAGAGGTGCGCTTCCAACCACCTTGTCTTCGCCGTTTTTGCAGATAATCATATTGCATTTTGCACCATCAACTTCAACGCGAAGATTGTAAAGATTATTCTGAAGAAGCACGAGTCCTGCGCTCTCATTTACTTTAAGTGCCGATACATCAAGCTCTGCTGTGCTTTCAAAATAATGATGCTGCTGTCTGATTGCAACGAATGAAGGTGATGCAACTGCCTTGATATCGTCAGCCTGAATCTTTAACTTAAGGCCTTCGCCGTCAAGCTGATACATATCCGCAGGGTAATTACGAAGGAATAAGAATTCGTCTCCGAGTTCCTTCATGTTTGCAAATACATAGTCCTTGTCTGTTCCGGGAAGAGTTGTCTTGCCGTTGGTTCTGCTTGTATAAGATGTAGCGTCCTTTTCGGGGAACCATTCGGGAAGATTGATTTCAACGGTGTCTGTGAGCATACCGACGCCGGGATTTACTACGGGCCAGTCGTCTTCCCAGATGAATTTGCAAAGGAAGGTTTCTCTGCCCATCGTCGTAAATCTTTCAAGAGGTCTTACCGCAAGCACTGTCATAAACCACTCGTCGTTAGGTGTTTTTATGATATCGCCGTGTCCGACGTATTTAATCGGATAGTCTTTGCCGAGATGTCTGTGTGTAAGAATAGGGTTCTTGGGATTGCCCACGTAAGGACCCCAGATATCCTTGCTTCGACAAATCATTACCGAATGCTCGGGACCTGTGCCGCCTTCGGCGTGCATGATGTAGTAGTAACCGTTTTCTTTATAGATATGCGGACCTTCGGGCCAGATACAGCCTTTGAGTGCGCCGTTCCATACATTCTTTTTCTCGCCGATTTTCCAGTTCTCAAGATCAACTTCAGCGATATAAATAAACCAGTCTCCGTTGTACTTAACTCCGTCGGGATTGGGATGTGTACCGATATAATAGCACTTTCCATTCTCGTCGAAGAAGAGTGAAGGATCGATTCCGTCAGCATCCTCAAGATAATGAGGTTCTGACCAGGGACCTTCGGGATTCTCTGCGGTTACAATAAAGTTTCCGCCATGCGTAACATTGGTGCATATAACATAAAAGATACCATTATTATATCTAATCGTAGGTGCGAAAAGACCCTGTGAATGGTCAGCGCCTTCCAAAGGAATCTGTGAATGTCTTGTAAGTACATTTCCTATCTGCTCCCAGTGTGCCAGGTCTTTGCTGTGCATCAGGGAAAGTCCCGGAACATATGAAAATGTCGAATTGCAAAGATAGTAATCTTCTCCCACCGCGCAGATGGAAGGGTCCGGATAAAATCCCGGCATAATCGGGTTTATAGCTTTTGTCATTATATTTCCTCCAATTTAAACTAACAATCGTAATTATTTTAACATAATTACAATGTTTAAGACACCGATTAAATCCATCAAAAGCACAGAAAAAATAAAGAGGAAGGTGCAAGCACCTTCCCTTCAGAAAAAACAAACTGTTTGGTTATTAACTTTTTAAAAAA
>JAEEGF012456911.1_pt1 | contig 10258 bp, 6 predicted proteins | sample 9134171 | NCBI WGS metagenome assembly JAEEGF01 (sample SAMN16246542, study PRJNA631951) | gut metagenome | biome: gut microbiome; feature: rumen; material: AP-attached | host: Bos | place: Iran: Karaj | collected 2018-10 | reverse complement strand
GCAGTTTCTGCTCATCCAGATACTGAAGAAGCTCTGGACTTTCGGCGCCGGGCTGGATGACTATGCACTTGAAGCTCTTCCTGCATTCCCTCATCAGGGCAAGCCCTTTGACCGGATGGATGCACAGGTCGATTATATCAATCTCCTCCGGCACATCATTGATTGAGGCCAGCTCCTTTCCCACCGCATAGACTGTGTAGCCGTGCTCCAGCATCGCCTTCTTTATCCTGAAGGCATACTTCTCCTCATCCAAAGTGTTGCCCACCACGGCAAACACCTTCTGATCCATGATCTCCTTCAGTTCCATAATCACTCCTCTGTAATAAGAAGCTGATCCTGCACAGTGTCAGGATCAGGCAGCTTGTCCAGCCGCTTGAGTTTCTTCTCTATGTTCCGGCTCTTGGACTCTGCCTTCTCTATCTCGCTGGTAGCAGCCTCCAGTTTCTTCTTGGTGGCGGCCAGAATGTCGCCGAACTTGCCGAACTCGGACCGAACAGTATCAAGAAGCTCCCAGATCCTGGAGGTCTCCTTCTGGATAGCCAGGGTGCGGAATCCCATCTGGAGGCTGTTGAGGAAGGCGGTCAGGCTGGTAGGCCCTGCCACAGTGACCTTGAACTCATCCTGAATCTCCTGGAACAGGCCAGGAATACGGAGAATCTCGGCAAAGAGCCCCTCGAATGGGACAAACAGCAGGGCAAAGTCGGTGGTGTAAGGTGCCTCGATATACTTTTCCTTTATATCCTTAGCCATGTTGCGGATATCGGTGCGGAGGGCTTTCCGCTGGGCCTCAATCTCCTCCTTGTCTGCATCCTCGTAGGCCTTGGTCAGTTTATCCCACACTGCGGCAGGATACTTGGAGTCTACAGGCAGATAGATGACATCATCAGCATTGCCCTTGGAAGGAATCTTTACTGCAAACTCAACCACAAGCCGTGTATTGGCTGGGTTCGGATGGGCATTCTTCTCAAACTGCTCAGGAGAAAGGAACTGGGCCAGGAGTGCCTCAAGCTGCACCTCCCCCATGCCGCCGGCAGTCTTCACATTGGTGAGGGCCCTCTTGAGGCCGCCCACATCATTGGCCAGGTTCTGCATCTCTCCAAGCCCCTTCTGAACTGCCTCAAGCTGCTTGGTGACAAGCTCAAAGGAGCTGGTGAGCCGCTTCTCCAGAGTGGACTGGAGCTTCTCATCAACAGTGATACGCATCTCCTCCAGCTTCTTCTCGTTGCTCTCCTGTATGTGCTTAAGACTGTTCTGCACCGACTGCTGCTGAAGTGCAAGGGTCTCCTGCACCGTGTTCATAACCTTGGCAAGGCCAGTTGTAACCGACTCCTGCTGCTTAAGGAAAGAATCCTGGGAAGCCTTGGTCAGAGCATCAAGTTTGGATCCCACTGCTGCCTGGAAAGCAACCAGAGACTCTGTGGTCTCTTTCCGGGTCTGCCCCATAGATGCTGCGGTCTCCCGGCGGTTCTGAGCGAACTCCTCCTTGAGATTGCGCTCATAAGTGACCAGCTTGTCGGTCAAAACATTGTCCGGCCCTTTGTCCTCGCGCTTATATAGACCCAAAAGAAGAAACAGGGTGATTACTGCCAAAACAATGGAAATAACACTAAGTAAAATTATCATATAACGCTCCTTTTCAAGGATTCTACCTCAACCAGTGTATCAAATAATGATACACTAAAATAATTTTTCCAAAAATACTCCGATGTCGGTATCCACACAGATGGACCGGGCCTCTATCTGCTTCGGGCAGTAGGCTTCCTTATAGTTTATGCAGGCATACACAGCCTTGGGGTTGGCAGCAGTGATCTTCCAGAATGGATACTTTATGATACCAGGAGTATTGCCACCTACTCCCAGCTCCAGAAGCAGCACATGGTTATTGAGGCAGGGCTGCATAAAGTCAGAATACCGCTCGGAAGCCCTGTTCCACCCCTCATCCTCCACAAAAGTGCCGTCAGACCGCAGGTGAGGCACCATAGGACCGTCATCATCGGGACACACAGGAACCAGCCGGGCCGGAACACGCATGGTTATACGCCTGTTCTCCGGCACCTGGAAGACTCCATTCTCATCCTTGACAAAGCCTTGAGCCCTCATCATCTGCAGGATGATATCCTCGTTCTCGTACACCTTCTTAATCTTTGGGCTGGGACTCTGGAACTGACCGTAATCACCCTGGGTGTAGAAAAGACGCTGTTTATCAAAGCCAGCCCTCTGGAACTGATGGTCCACATTGGTGGTGATGACGAAATAGTTCTTATCCTTCACCAGTTCAAAAAGCCTTCTGTAGACAGGCTTAGGGGCATCGATATAGCGGTTGTAGTAGATGTGACGGCTCCACCAGGCCCAGTAGATCTCCGGTGTGGGAAAATCATAGAAGCCTCCGGAATACATATCGGGAATGCCGTAGGCTTTGATGAAGTCGAAGAAGTACTGCTCAAAGCGCTTCCCGCTGTAAGTGAGGCCCGCTGAGGTGGAGAGCCCCGCTCCGGCACCGATGACTATGGCGTCGGCGGAGACAAGCGCTTCCCTGATGCGCTGAGGGGCGTCAGCCGGGGTAACCGCACCTTTGGACAGGTTTACATCAAAGGAGCTGCTCATACAACCTCCGGTCAGTGTCCTTGAACACGTTAAATACAACCCGGTCCATGGTACCAGGGTGGGCAGAAAGCCAGGAGCGCACAGTGGCGGTGGCTATCTCGGCCGCCCGCTGGTTAGGGAAATGGAACACGCCGGTGGAGATGCAACAGAAAGCAACGCTCCGGAGGCTGCTGGCAAGACACATGTCCAGGACATTGGTGTAGCAGGCGGCCAGCGCCTTCTCGTGCTCCTGGGTAAGGGCGCCCGACACGATGGGCCCCACCACATGGATCACCTTCCTGGCCGGGAGGTTGTATGCATCGGTGAGGAGCGGGACAGATGTGGGCTGCTCGTAGGAGGCACCGTACTTGGAGCGGAGCGCCTCCATCTGGTTATGGCACTCCAGGCGGAGCTGGATGCCGGCAAAGGTATGGATGCAGTTGTCTATGCAGGTGTGCATGGGCACAAAGCAGCCCAGCATCTGTGAGTTTGCAGCATTCACTATGGCATCCACCTCAAGGAGGGTTATATCCCCCTGCCAGACCGAGATTTTATCGGCACTGGCCGGGATATCGCCAAGAGTCACTATCCCCTTCTCTGCAAGACGGCGGGAGAGATATTCATCCTGGACCTTAAGGATCTCATCATCCATAGGAGCGGGCATGCGGATATTCATCAGTGAGCGGAGCGCAGTCCTCTTATCCTCGATATCAGAGCCTACCTGCAGGTTTTTATACCGTCCGGAATCCTCTTTGAAAGCCTCTAAAAGATAATCAAGCCGCTCAATCTGTGTCATAGTTCCCCTCTATATGAAATTATAGCATACATCTTCTAATATTAATATAAAAATTTCATTGATTTTTTTTCAAAAGATAATTGCAAAAAACCACCCAAAATTGATAGTTTTTTTCGGGGAGGGAACGATGACTAATTACATCTTTGTTACCGGCGGAGTTGTGTCCGGGCTTGGAAAGGGAATAACTGCGGCATCCTTGGGACGTCTGTTAAAGGCAAGAGGGCTCGTGGTAGCGGCCCAGAAGCTTGATCCATACATAAATGTGGACCCGGGAACGATGAGTCCCTACCAGCACGGCGAGGTCTATGTGACCGAGGACGGAGCCGAGACCGACCTGGACTTGGGCCATTATGAGCGGTTCATCGACGAGGACCTGAACAAATATTCCAACCTGACTACCGGTAAGGTTTTTGCCAACGTTCTTGCCAAAGAACGGCATGGCGAGTACCTGGGACGCACTGTCCAGATCATCCCCCATGTCACAGACGAGATAAAGAGATTCATCTATAATGTAGGAAAGAAGACAGATGCCGACATCGTCATAACCGAGATCGGCGGTACCATCGGAGACATCGAGAGCCAGCCCTTCCTTGAGGCCATCAGACAGGTGGGCCTTGAGCAGGGTCGCGGAAACACTCTCTACATCCATGTTACGCTGGTACCCTATTTAAAGGCATCGGGCGAGCATAAATCAAAGCCTACACAGCACTCTGTAAAGGAGCTGCAGGCAGCAGGAATCTCCCCCGACATCATAGTGCTGCGGTGCGACGAGCCTATCACTGACGAGAGCATATTCAAGAAGATAGCCAACTTCTGCAATGTGAAGCCCGACTGCGTAATCGAGAACCTGACCATGCCTATCCTCTACGAGGCTCCTCTCTACCTGGAGAGCAAGCATCTTTCAGAAGTTGTGTGCCGTGAGCTGAACATCAAGACCCCGAGACCAGATCTTGCAAAGTGGCGCGAGATGGTTGAGCGGGTGCGAAATGCGGACAAAACTGTCAAAATCGCCCTTGTGGGCAAATATGTGCAGCTGCACGATGCCTACCTTTCTGTGGCCGAGGCGCTGCGTCATGCGGGCTTCTTCCTCAATTCAAAGGTAGAAATAAACTGGATAGACTCAGAGACCATAACAGAAGAGAATGTGGCCGATATCCTGGGTGGAATGGACGGAATCATAGTGCCGGGAGGCTTCGGAGACCGGGGTATCCCTGGAATGATCACATCAGCCCGGTATGCCAGGGAGAACAAAGTGCCCTACTTCGGAATATGCCTTGGAATGCAGATAGCAGTGATTGAGTATGCCCGGAACGTGGCTGGATTTGCTGATGCCAACTCAGGCGAGTTTGCCCCTAATTGTGAGCATAAGGTGATCGATTTCATGCCTGGACAGAGCGACGAGATTAACAAGGGAGGCACACTGCGCCTTGGAAGCTACCCCTGCTGTATACAGAAAGGGACAGCCATGGAGAAGTTCTACGGTACAGACCTGATACACGAGCGGCACCGCCATAGATACGAGTTCAACAACGACTATCGGGACGCGCTTACAAAAGCAGGACTGGTGCTGAGCGGTCTTTCCCCCGACAACCGCCTTGTGGAGACAGTTGAGCTCACTGACCGGGACTTCTTTGTGGGAGTTCAGTATCACCCGGAGTTCAAGAGCCGGCCCAACCATCCGCATCCATTATTCATAGGATTCATCAAGGCAGCATTGGAGAGATGATGGAAACAGCATACTTAGTCCTTGGAAACGGAAAAGTTTTCAAGGGAAAACATATAGGAGCCCCGGGAAAATGCCTTGGTGAGCTGGTCTTCACCACCAACATGGAAGGCTACCTGGAGACACTTACAGACCCAAGCTACGCAGGACAGATAGTTATTCAGACCTTCCCTCTCATCGGTAACTATGGTGTCATCGAGGAGGACTTCGAGGGGAAGAGCGCCCTCAAAGGCTATGTGGTGAGGGAACTCTGCGACAAACCGTCCAACTTCCGGAGCCAGTATCAGCTTGATAAATATCTCAAGGAACATGGGATTCCGGGAATCTGCGGCGTGGACACCAGGGAACTAACCCGTTTAATAAGGGAAGAGGGAGTGATGAATGCCATGATCTGCTCCCGGCTCCCCAAGGATTTATCTGCCATAAAAGAGTTTGCAGTGACCAAGGTTGTGGATACTGTGACCTGCAATAAAGAGAAAATATACCCGCCCAAGGGGATAAAAAAATACACTGTGGTGCTGGTGGACTACGGTGCCAAGAGGAATATCATACGGTCCCTGACTCTGAGGGGCTGCACAGTGATAGCAGTACCAAGCTCCACCACAGCCGAGAAGATACTGAGCTACAAGCCGGACGGCATAATGCTTTCCAACGGCCCAGGCGACCCGGCAGAGAACACATTTGCAATAGCCCAGATAAAGAAGCTGGTGGGCAAAGTGCCTGTTTTCGGCATCTGCCTGGGGCATCAGCTGACAGCCCTGGCCATGGGAGGCCGGACTGAGAAGCTTAAGTATGGTCACCGGGGCGGCAACCAGCCGGTTAAAGAAGCAGGCGGCAGAACCTATATAACCTGCCAGAACCACGGCTACGCAGTGATTGCCGACAGCCTCAAGGGAATCGGAGAAGAGACCTTCGTGAACGCCAACGACGGCAGCTGCGAGGGCATGACCTACCCCGGCAGGCGGTGTTTCACTGTCCAGTTCCACCCCGAGGCCTCTGCAGGCCCCCTGGACACCGGCTTCCTCTTCGACCGCTTCATAGCCATGATGGAGGGCCGGGAAAATGCCTAAAGACAAATCAATACGCAAAGTCATGGTAATCGGCTCTGGACCTATCGTCATAGGCCAGGCGGCCGAATTCGACTACGCCGGTGCCCAGGCCTGCCGGGTGCTCAAAGCCGAGGGCGTCAACGTGGTGCTGGTGAACTCCAACCCTGCCACCATCATGACAGACAAGGCTATGGCCGACGAGATCTACCTTGAGCCACTTAACGTGGAAACTGTAACCAGAATTATAGAGAAAGAGCGGCCAGACTCTCTGCTGGCAGGGCTTGGAGGGCAGACCGGGCTCACCCTTGCCATGCAGCTCTCGAACCGGGGCGTTTTGGAGCGCTACGGCGTCCGTCTTCTGGGCTCCGACATGGAGGCCATAGACAAGGCTGAGGACAGAGAGCTTTTCCGGGACACCATGAAGGCTATAGGCCAGCCTGTTGTGCCATCTGAGATTGCAAACACAATGGAGGAGGCCCAGAAGGCGGCCCACGACATCGGCTACCCTGTAATCATACGCCCCGCCTTCACGCTAGGTGGCTCGGGTGGCGGCATCGCCAACAACGATGCAGAGCTCAAGACCATAGCAGGAACAGGACTGCACATGTCCCCTATCCATCAGATCCTGGTGGAAAGAAGCATCGCAGGCTGGAAAGAGATAGAGTTTGAGACCATGCGGGACAGCATCGGCAACGTCATCGCAGTCTGCTCCATGGAGAACCTGGACCCGGTGGGCATCCATACAGGTGACAGCATTGTAGTGGCCCCCGCCCTCACCCTGGCAGACAAGGAATACCAGATGCTCCGCTCTGCCTCCCTCAACATGATCACAGCCCTGGGCATTGTAGGCGGCTGCAACTGCCAATTCGCCCTGAACCCGGGCAGTTTCGAGTATGCAGTAATAGAGGTTAATCCCCGTGTATCACGGTCATCAGCCCTGGCATCAAAGGCCACCGGCTACCCCATCGCCAAGATAACCACCAAAATTGCACTGGGCTACACTTTGGACGAGATAAAGAACGACATCACAGGCAAGACCTGCGCCTGCTTTGAGCCTGCCCTGGACTATGTTGTGGTCAAGTTCCCGAAATGGCCTTTCGACAAGTTCGCAGGCTCAAGCCGTGCCCTGGGCACACAGATGAAAGCCACCGGCGAGGTTATGGCCATCGGAAGCAGCTTCGAGGCAGCGCTGATGAAGGCTGTGCGGGGAACCGAAAACGGCTTTGACACCCTGAATGCCCCCTCCTTGTATGACAGACCTGTGGAGGAGCGCCTCCGGGAGCAGGATGACAGGCGTATCTTCACTGTATTCGAGGCCCTCAAGGCCGGCATCTCTGTAGATGAGATCCACGATATAACAAAGATAGACCGCTGGTTCCTGGACAAAATCAGGAATCTGGCTGACTTTGAGCTTGCTCTGGCAGGAAAGAAAAAGCTCTCCAAGGACGAGTACATAAGGGCAAAGCACCTGGGCTACACCGACAAGGCACTGCAGCATATATGCAGGGCAAAGAAACTGCCGGGCTACAGGTTCAGCTACAAGATGGTGGATACCTGTGCCGCCGAATTCAATGCCGAGACCCCCTACTTCTATTCCACCTGCGACGAAGTCTGCGAATCCAGATCCTTCAAGCGCTCCGGCAAGCCTGTGATACTGGTACTGGGCAGCGGCCCCATCCGTATAGGACAGGGAATCGAGTTCGACTATTCATCGGTGCACTGTGTCTGGACACTGCGTGAAATGGGTTATGACGTGGTGATTGTGAACAACAACCCGGAGACTGTATCCACCGACTACGACACTGCGGACCGGCTCTACTTCGAGCCCCTTACTCCAGAGGATGTGATGAACATCATTGATGTGGAGAAACCGATAGGTGTTGTAGTGGCATTCGGAGGGCAGACCGCAATAAAGCTGACACAGTTCCTGGATAAGCATGGAATCCCTATTTTAGGTACTTCAGCCGAGGGAATTGACCTGGCAGAGGACCGGGCCCGCTTTGACAAGCTTCTGGAGAAGTTTGCCATCTCCCGCCCCAAGGGAATGGGCGTTAAGACACTTCAGGAGGCTGTTCAGGCAGCGGAGACACTGGGCTATCCAGTGCTGCTGAGGCCAAGCTATGTAATAGGTGGCCAGAACATGACAATATCCTGGTCCGATGACCAGACCCGGAAATATATGAAGAACATCCTTGCTTCTGGCATTGAGAACCCAGTGCTGGTGGACAAGTACATGCCTGGCACCGAACTTGAGGTGGATGTAATCTCTGACGGCACCGATGTCCTTATACCAGGAATAATGGAGCATATCGAGCGGGCCGGCGTCCATTCCGGCGACTCAATAGCAGTCTACCCACCCTACAACCTGTCCGGTACCATGCTGCGCAAGCTGTGCGACCGCTCCACCAAGCTGGCCCTGGCCCTGGGGACCAAGGGGCTGGTGAACATCCAGTATCTGATATTCGAGAACGAGCTTTATGTGATAGAGGTGAATCCCCGGGCATCCCGTACTGTACCATACATCAGCAAGGTGACAGGAGTCCCTATGGTGGATATAGCCAGCCGAGTCATGCTGGGTGGCAAGCTGAAGGATATGGGCTATGGCACAGGGCTTTACCGCACTCCGCCATGCCATGCAGTCAAGGTGCCGGTATTCTCCTTTGAGAAGCTGAATGATGCCAACGCAATACTTGGCCCTGAGATGAAGTCCACCGGCGAAGTGCTGGGAATTGGCAAAACCACAGCCGAGGCCCTGTTCAAGGGACTTACAGCTGCAGGACTAATTATTCCTTCCAAGTTTGATGCAGATACAGGTGTACTCCTTTCTGTGGCAGAGATTGACTATCAGGAGATACTCTCCATAGCTGAGCAGTTCTATGATCTGGGAATCAAGCTCTATGCCACCACAGGAACAGCCGACACCATCAAGAGGCAGGGAATACCGGTGCAAAGCGTGTCCAATGTCACAGAATCAGAAGAAATCTACTCCCTCATGGAGAAGAAGAAAATACACTACCTGATCTATACCGGTGCTGTAAAAGACTCAACAATGGGTGACTTTATAGCAATCCATCGGCGTGCAATGCAGCTGGGTATCCCATGCCTGACAAGTCTGGATACAGCAGGCGCTCTGATCAAAATCATCGCCAGCCGCTATACATTGGCCAATACTGAGTTAGTGGATATCAATAAGTTGTCAAACTGATCTTGTTTCAGTGTGACTCTTGGGAGAAAGGCTTAAGGTTTTTTACCGCATCCTTTGGAAGGATATGGGCATCATCATTATCCAGGTCGACTAGGATATACTGGTCACTGCCCATACCCAGCTCTTTCATATATGAGAGCTGGCGGAGGCCGTGGCGGGTCTCAATCCGCTCCACCAGGTCGTGGTGCTCATCCTCCCTCATGGCATAGACAATATCGATGCAGGCCTTGTCCACAGCCAGAATATCCAGGGAGCCCAGGATTCCCACGTTAGGTGTGACAACAGGCATGGCAGAGGTCCCCTCGCAGTCGCAGGAGACAGACATGTTACGCATCACATTGATGTAGGCAGTGTGCTTTCCAAAATAGTCGATAGTAGCCTTGGTGGACTCGGAGATACGCTCCATAAGCTCCTCCTCGGCAATAGACCACATATCGTCAGAGCCTTCCTTGGTGTGGATCCACTTCTTGCCTATGCGGCCGTCGGCGCACCCTATCCCTATATTCTTGTTGGAGCCTCCGAAACCTCCCATGGTGTGCCCCTTGAAATGGGTCAGAGCCAACAGGGAATCGTAGTTGAGCATATGGGAGCCGTGGGACATCTCCTTCATCCACTTGCCCCCTTTTATAGGGAGAGTGACAACTCCATCCTCGTCCATTATATCCACTGGGCAGAAATCCCAGCCGTTCACCTTCAGGGTCTCCCGGTGCTGCTCTGTGGTGTAGCGGTCTCCCTCGTAGTATGTGTTGGTCTCTACGATAGTTCCGCCGGATTTGAGTTCCTTCTCCCCTGCCATGAACTTCTTTACCCAGCTGCTTGGAATGATGTTTGGACCGTTCTTCTCGCCCGTATGGAGCTTGATGGCAATCTTCCCTGTCATGTTCTCCTTGATCCTGCTGTTT
>JAEEGF011839860.1_pt1 | contig 10258 bp, 8 predicted proteins | sample 9134171 | NCBI WGS metagenome assembly JAEEGF01 (sample SAMN16246542, study PRJNA631951) | gut metagenome | biome: gut microbiome; feature: rumen; material: AP-attached | host: Bos | place: Iran: Karaj | collected 2018-10 | reverse complement strand
GCGGCATTATTTCAGTGATAATATTCTGTCTGTGCAGATAGATAGGCTTCGCAGGTCTCTTGTCGGGAAGGCAGAGTCAGAATGTGAAGTTCTGCAAAAAACTCTGCACAACATTGACAAAGCCGGTGACGGCAGTGAACAGTATCTGACTTACGGTGAACTTATTAAGAATAATGCCTACGCTATAGCGGACTATGCTGACAATGCCGATGTCTTTGACTATGGGACTAATCAGAATGTCACAATACCGCTTAATCCCAAACTCACAGTTAAGCAGAATATGCAGTTCTACTTTGACAAATATAAAAAATCCGCCGAAGCCGCCAGACTTGCCGAAGAGCGATCTGTTATGCTTAAGATTAAATATGACGAGATTCACAACATTCTAAGTGCTGCTCAAACTACAGATCGGCTGAAAGTTCTCAATGACTTGCAGAATCGGCTTTCACTAATTATCGGCAAATCACAGTCGAAATCAGGCGAAGTCACATTCGGGCGAAAGTTTATCCTATCAGGCAATACTATCGCATTCGTCTCTAAGAATGCAAAAGATGCTGACCAACTGCTAAAGCGTGTCGCCAAAGGCAATGATTATTGGTTTCACATTCGTGACTATGCCGGCAGTCATGTGATAGTCAAGAATAACAAATCTGGCACAATAGATCCGACTGCCAAGATTCAGGCAGCACATCTTGCACTTTATTTTAGTCAGCTTCGTACTGATAGCAATCTTGATGCGATTACAGACGGTGATGTTTACTTCACTCAGATTAAATACCTTCGCAAACCCAACACTAACACGCCCGGACTTGTTTTCCCTACGCAAGAGAAGAATATAAAAGTGATATTTAAGAAGAATATTATAATGGAAGTGCTGGCAACTAGGCAATAAAAAAATCGCCGTAAGGCGATTTTTTTATGTTGTATATTGTATTATGATTTGGAATACCAGTTAATCTTTAATTCAAATGCTATATCTATATAAACATGATTGTATCGATAATCATAAGAATGAATTTCTCCAACAGCTATTGGATTACCGAATCTATCATATTTTGTCTCAACAGATACACCGCCTGCTCTCCAATCAGGTCCAAATGCTGCTGCAATTCTTAATCCCGGAGTCAGCATGATATGATCTGATATATAAGCGTCTGCACCAACAAACACACTTGGTCCGAGCATAAACTTCCATGCGGCAGCAGACCAACCATCAGTATATCTGTAAACAGTATCTGGTGTTTCAACTCGCCATCCTATGTAATCATACATTGCTGCGAAACTAAATCTCAGGCCTCCTTCTGCAACAAGACGAGTGGATTTAGCTGGCTTGCCTTTGATTGCAACACAAAGATCTGCTATAAAAGCATGCATAAATCTACCTCTTTCACTGATATACCAATCAGAATCATTGTATATCTGATCCGCAAGCCATGTTCTAATATTACCGCCTCGTTTCTCTGTATATCCGGCGAAAGGACCACCTTCTGCTTTCCAGCCAAGCTGAATAGCAGGTCCGAGTGACCACTTCTTTTTCTTACCCATATCAAAGGTCATTCCGAAATTGCCGACAATATATCCACCGAAATTAATATAAGTCCATTGATTATAGTCATTTCCCCATTCTTCTGTATAAACATCAAAGCCCGGTATAATTAGACCTAATCCCCCGCCGGCATTGATCATAAATGATCGGTCACCTTTGCTGCCTCTGTCACCTCTGTCGCTTCGTCTTTCTTTTCGATGATGCTCTTTATGATGCTTATCTTTCTTCTTTGCTTCTGCTGACGGCAGAACAAGGCATAGCATCGTCATAAGTATAATCATGAATTTTACTGTCTTTTGTAATCTCATTATAGACTCCCACTATAAAAAAATATGATTAGATTTTAGAATAAAAATATATATTTGTCAAGAAAAATTTACTTCCCATTATTCATATTGTCAAACCGCTTGCGGCTTTCTTCCATTTCAGCGGCGGATTTTTCCATCTTGTAGAAGTCTTCTTTGAGTTTCTTCTCATCCCGTTCGAGTTTATCTTTGTAGTTGGAGATGGCCTTGTCCTGCCGCTCAATCTTTTCATCCATACCGCGGGCTTTGCTATCGAAGTAGCCTCTGTCACGCATGGTGAATGCTTTAAGAAGAGATTCTGTCTCGAATGCGATGCCAGAGTCGATAATCATATCACCGTCTTTATCACTTCCGAACATCTCCTTAATGCCCAGCGGATAACGCTCCATCATATCGATGAATTTATCTTCGTTAATCTCCAATATACCTTTGAGCTTGCTGCTGTCGAATCCTGCTCCGCTCATATTCGTGCCGATACCGATCTGATTAAGGTTACACAGCTCAGAGCCATACTGCGTTGTATAAGGATTCATCATTATAAGTCTAAGTTTCGATACAAGAGTCTTGACATTGTAGTCTTTGGACAGCCGGCCTGTATCTTTCTTCTCTTCACCTGTTTCTTCATCGATAGAAACATTAATCTCATCATTAAACATACTAAGCAGCTGATTGTATTCTCCGAGGAACTCACCAACAGTCTGAACAATATTCTCATAGTCACGATCTACTTTAAGCGACTCTTCCTTGCGAGTTTTATCGTAGATATTAAGTGTCACACCAGGGATAAGGTCATCCACAGTATTCTTATCTCGCTTGATCGTCAGTCCATCGAATACTATAACAGCATCAGCCGGTGCTGCCAGTTCATTCTTATATTTTACACCATTCGGAGCTTCTCTGTCATAGAATCGAATATCCCCTGCATAGAGAGTTTTTAGAGTATTTTTATTATTGAGGATTACAGAGCGAACTTGTTCGCCTTCTTTAAGCAGATCACTTAGCTCGAATGTCAGCTTCTTGTCATCGCTGTCTACATCAAGTTCGTGAAGAGTTACTGTTCGGCGGTTAGTCTCCAACACTATATAGTGGTCGTCTTTAATGATCTCCGGCACAGGATCTTCCTCATCAATATACGGCGGCAAGTCCATAATGACCGGCTCACCTTCGATCTTAAGCTCAAATACTAATGCATCACCCTGCACATCAAGGCTCGGTCCTGTCGGCACAGGCTTCTTCTCACGCTCCTCTAATCCAAATGATTCTGTTCGCAGATTGATCTCGAATATAATGCCTTCTTTAGATGCAACCGTCTCAGGCAGCGGAATTCTATATTCCTGATCTGTTTTGATCTGTATTCTTGCAGACTTGTCTTCTCCAAGGATAACAGAGTCTTTATCGAATGTCTTAGTATTTTCGATTGATTCTTTATCAAGCCCTACATGAACATCTGTGACGGGGAATTCTTCAAAGAATCCCATTTCTTTGAAAAGAGTCTTCGTTACATCATTGCCGAATCCGATAAACTTCCCTTCACCGGAAATATTCGACTCGATAATCATTACCTGCGTTCGCGAAGTATCATTGGCAACTGTTACGCGGAGTTTGTCTCGGCTATCAGAGCGAAGTTTCGATGCAAACGAAGCAAGCGTGCCTCCGCTGAATTGAATGTCTATCTTATCATCGTCACCGTCACCTATAGCAAACTGATACCGCCCGGCAGGGATCTTATAATCCTTGTTGAGCTGTTTGCTGGCAATGCGATGTGCCGATGCTTTATTCTTGATTTGTATGCGATATTCTCCGATCTCGGCTTGTTTAGTCACTTTCGCAGAGAAAGCATTCTCATCGGAAGACTGTGAAATCTTATCATCAAACGGTGCTTCGTGTCCGTATAACTTCTTGGCTTTGTCCTGAAATGCCATCGTCTTAGTTCGGACTTCACGCCAAAGAGATTTTTCTTCGTTCATCTCCTTTTTAGTATCTTCCAATTTGTCGAGCTTCTTATTCTTGCTCTCCATAATGCGTTTAATCGCATCACCGGAATTATACTTGCTAGACAGTCCGGGTATAAATACTCCGTCTGACATAAAAGAAAATTACCCTCCGATAAAAATCCTTGGGTAACCCAAGGATTTTATAAAAACTGCTTCTAACATTCTAAGCCTCGTCATCATAGAGAAGACCGATGGCTTCTTTCAGATGAGCGGCAAGGTGCTGAATCTCCTCGCAGGGAAACTCACTAACCACTTCGTTAGATTCTTTATCAACTACCGTTATAATCACTCTGTTTATATTCTTATTGACACTCAAATGTACTGTTCTGTCAACAAGATCAATCGGTTTACTGATTTCCATGTCATCGGCAAGTTTTTCCGCACTCAGTTCAGGAATTTCTTTCTTCACCAACTGCTTAATCTGCTCAGCGGTGAGCAGTGACTTGCCAGATCCCGGTGTATGACTTGCGTTAGGAAAAGAATAGACAGAAGCATTAGTTGTAATTCCATTTATCATCTTATGTCCCTCCTATTATTAGGTATTACACTCAGTACAAGGCACATCAAGATTATGTCTATCGACTACAGACATCCTGTCATGCCGTTTCGGCTCACTTCCTGCGAACCTTTACTCCCATTCTGTAATGAGTCCTTTTCCTCCCAATAACCGCTTTAACCTTTGCTTATTGTTGTAACTACCGCATGTTCGAGAATATCGAACCATGGCTAAAGCCTCTGACATCTTCATCTGTTAAGAATAAAAAATCCTCTTCTTTCAACTTCTTTCGTTGCCGAAAGAAGAGGTAAATTTCGTGGTTTTTACTAACCGATCTTACCCTGATCGGAAAAAACGGTTTTTTGTTAATAATTACTAAAAAGTGCAAAATCTCAATTAACCCAACAACTGTAATACAGTCTGCGGTCTTGTATTTGCCTGTGCCAGCATTGCTGTGCTTGACTGAACAAGGATAGAATCCTTGACGAAGTTTACAGACTCTGCTGCCATATCAGCATCTCGAATGAGAGACTCTGCTGACTGCAAATTCTCTGAAGCATTTGCAATACCTTTCTGAGCCATCTCAAATCTATTCTGATAAGCACCAAGATCCGCTCTCTGTGAGTTGAGTACTCTGAGAGCCTCATCCATTCGCCCGATTGTCATGTTTGCAGCAGTAGGATCTTTGATAGATACTTCGCCGTCTTCCTCGGTCTTGAACAATGCCTTTGCAGTCATATCGCCGATGAACAGCTGCTCTCTCTGATCCATATTTGCACCTACATGCAACCACATTGATGCTGTTGCGTTTGCATTCTCATTCTGAGGATTAGCAAATGCACCTGTAAGCATGTTGATACCATTAAACTGTGCATGACTAGCAATTCGGTTTACTTCATCAACTAACTGATCTACTTCAACCTGGATATAAGATCTATCCTCTTCTGCATAGATACCGTTAGATGCCTGAACAGCCAACTCTCGAATTCTATGTACAATGTCTTGTGTTTCCTGCAGATAACCTTCCGATGCCTGAATGAAGGAAATACCATTCTGAACATTTCGCTCAGCCTGATTCAATCCTTTAATCTGACCTCGCATTTTCTCCGAAACCGCCAACCCTGAAGCATCATCGCCAGCCTTGTTAATCTTAATGCCTGACGACAGCTTAGCCATAGACTTGTCAACATCAACTGTCTTGAACTTTAACCCATTGCTTGCGTTAATAGATGACATATTATGGTTAATAATCATTAAATTACCCTCCTTGATTTCTTCCCGACAATATCCCAAATTTTTGCCAAAAAGGCTTTTTGATATAGGTGTGCTCCTACGCAATAGTATATGACCTTCTTAAAAAACCACAAAACCGTTTTTTTACAGTATTTTGATAAAAAGACCATAAACAGATATAGCCCCCAAGGACTTGGAGGCAATACCTGTTCTAACTACTGCTTCCATTTAACCATATAAACGGAGAGTATTCTTCAAATTATTCTTAACATATTTCAAAGAACTTAAGCCGTATTTCCTTAGCCGTTTAACAACTGCAGAACTGACTGTGCCTTAGCATTAGCCTGAGCAAGCATTGCAGTGCCAGACTGAACAAGAATGTTATTCTTTGTAAAGTCAACCATCTGTGATGCCATATCAGTATCTCTGATAATAGACTCAGCAGCCTGTAAGTTCTCAGCACCGATTAACAAGCCTTTTGTTGCATGTTCGAGTCGGTTCTGGTAAGCACCAAGATCTGCTCTCTGCTTGTTTACATTCTTCAGAGCCAAATCCATAAGACCGATTGACATATTAGCACCGTCTGGAGTTGAGAGTGTGAATGTAACATCTGCAGCATGCGGCAAGCCTGTCGGCTCTTTCAAGCCTAAGCCCTGTGATGTCATTGTGCCGATGAATACCTGCTCTCTCTGATCCATGTTTGCACCAACATGCAGCCACATTGAAGCTGTCGGAACACCGCCGTGCTCAATGTTTGCAAATCGACCTGTCAGCATATTCATACCGTTGAACTGAGCGTGTGATGCAATTCGGTCAATTTCGTCTACTAACTGACTAACTTCAACCTGAATGTACAGTCGATCCTCAGCGGTATAAATACCGTTGCTTGCCTGAACAGCGAGTTCTCGGATTCTCTGCAAAACATCTTGTGTTTCTTGCAGATAACCTTCAGCTGTCTGAATGAAAGAGATACCATTCTCTGCATTCTTCTCAGCCTGAACCAAACCTCGGATCTGGCTTCTCATTTTCTCAGATACTGCCAAACCTGATGCATCGTCTGCTGCTCGGTTAATCTTAATGCCTGACGAGAGTTTTTCCATGTCTTTGCTAACATTAATGTTGTTAAACTTTAAGACACGGTTTGAGTTGATTGATGAAATGTTGTGGTTGATAATCATTTGTTTCCTCCATGAAACTAATTTTACAGGTATTCCTTACCTGCTGTTTAAAATTTAAGCTTCTCATACGAGATGCTTTTTTTACAACAATCATTAAGGACCGATTCCTTTCGACCCCCCAGTCTACACGATAGTTTCATAACATCCTGTTAATCCGCCATCGCACCTTGCCATTCCCCATAATAGCTCGGTTCGTTTCGCTGCCCCCGCAGCATATCGTTCCTTACTATTATTATCGGCAACTCAATATCAAACTTTAATTAATTTTACAATTTTTTTTGATTAATTACAAGTTTTTTTTGTATAAATTTGTAATTTTTATTATTTCATACTTTTTTGTGGCTATTTCATAACCAACGATACTATTTTTTCGGACACAGAATGTCATAAACTTTACGGGGGCTATCAAGAAAAACACGATTTTGCCAAACAAAATCGTGTTTCTTCCTTATAAATTAGTTTTATTAAAAAAAAATCAGTTTATTATTTTATTAATCCTCTGCCATAATTGCATTGAATTGAGCTTCATTTTTCTTCAGCAATTCCTGAGCAGCCTTCATTCTTTCCATACCGTAATCAAAATTTATCTTAGCCTGCTTGTCAGCGAATTTACCGAATTCCTGAACTTCTTTTTCTGTGCCGTAAAGCTCTATGAAATACTGTGCAATACCACCGACATCTCTTGCTAATGTCATCTGTGTCAATCTTGCAACATCTTTTGCAATTGTTGCACCCAATTCAATTCCTTGTGCAATAGCAGCACCGATTGCTTTGCCAACAGCTTTTGTCATCTGTTTATTAAGTTTGATTTTATCTTGAATCTTTGAATCAAGTTTGGCAATATTTTCCTTTATTGTAGCCAATTCTTCATCGGTATATTCTATATCAGTATCAAGTTCTGAAAGACCAGTCTTCGCACCTGTCAGGACAGCGATGTCTTTGAGCAAAATGCCGTTTATCTTTGCCTGTGCATACGCTACTTCACCTATTACAACGCCATAAGCACTGAGTTTGAAATATTCATTGCGAATTTGATTAGGCATATTGCAGCAGTACCAAATATCAGCTCTGTCGATAATGTCGATACCAACTTGGAATGCGTCTTCCGGCAGCGGATCTGCCCATGTAACTTCAGGCACACCGTTATTCATAACTGCCATAAGAGGAACCGGATTTTTCATGCTGTCCGGATTATACACATAAACAGGCTCTGTAAATGCTGCTCCTGATCCAATCAGTTCTCCCAAACAACTTATGCTGCTAACCTGCACAAGCCACTTGTAATCTTCTCCGTTTGCTTCCTTTTTACCTGTATAAAATACTTTACCGGCAACATCTGCATTTGCAGGATATTCAACATATCTGCTGGCGAAAGGAATAATGGCAGGGAAACTATATATATCGTCACCAACCAACGGAATCGCCTTTATTCCGTTCGACATATCTCTTGCTTCCAATTTTGCTGCGTGATGCAAGACAAGCGGATTGTCAGCACCAAACTTGTCGGCAAAAGTATTGCCTTTTACATACGGAACTTTTTCTTTCTTGCTTTTCTTTGCTTTTGGCTGTGCTCCTGAACCACAGCTAATTAATAATGCCAGTACGGCAAGAATTGCCGCACAAAATCTTACATTTCGTTTCATATCTAATGAAACCTCCTATTAAATTTTTATGATAGATATGATATAGCATATTTGTATAAAAATTTGTCGCCTGTCAGGCGACATTTGACAAAATTTTTGTTTTTAGATATAATCTACACCGCAGTCTGATTATATCTAAAGGAAGATTTATGTCATATAAATATGAAACACATCTACACACTGCCGAGTCAAGTGCCTGTGCCGTTTCAAAAGGTGCAGAATATATTAAACCATATATTGATGCCGGTTACAGCGGATTGTTCGTAACAGATCACTTCTTCGGCGGCAATACAGCGATAGACCGCAGTCTTCCGTGGCGTGATAAGATTGAGCAGTATTGCCGCGGCTATGAGAATGCATTAAATGAAGCAGCCAAATATCAGCATTTCAAAGTATTCTTCGGTATTGAGCAGACATTCGATGGAGATGACTATCTGATATATGGTCCAGATAAAAAATGGCTCTTATCTCATCCTGAGATTGAGACTATGACTCACGAAGATTTGTTTGACTATGCCAATGATCTCGGCTGGCTGATTGTGCAGGCTCATCCTTTTCGGCAGCGGCATTATATTCAGGCGATTCATATTCATTTTCGTCATATTCACGCGATAGAGACGTACAATGCGTCTAATCACCAGATTGAAAATGACTTGGCAGCCGCCTTTGCTAAAGCATACAATTTCCCAACGACTTGCGGATCTGATATTCATGATGCGGCTAATGTGACTGACGGCTCGCTTATCCTGCATCCGATGACATTTGATACACCGCTTCGTTCTGTGCAGGATTATGTGCGAAGGGTAAAAAGAAACTCATAATGAGTAATTAAACTCAAATATTTTGCAAGCAAAATATTTGAGTTCTCTAAAACTCTACATTAATCACTCTTGCTTCCAGCTTAGTTATATCCATAATAGTGCCGCCGTTGAAGTCGATATAGAATGGATACTGCTCGCCGTGACCGATAAATGGCTTGCCGCCGAGGTCTGATGTTTGGTGACTTGTGTATTGAACACCGTTTTTTTCATACATAATATCGATGGCAAGTTTTTTAATGCCGTAAGTGCCGTCATTAGTAATAACGATGCGGGCTCCTTTATCTGTGAAGATCTTAGACATTTTCAGACTGTGTTCGATATAGTCCTGTTTGTCGGCGATACGCAGATATGCTTTGCTCATAGTTTCGTTAATGCCACCCATCTCATATAGTCTGTCGATCGTTTTAAGTGCCTCGTCAAACATTCCGCGGTTTTCGTATTCTAACGCTGCCTGCTGAATTTGCTTGATTCTCTTAATTCTTCCGAGATCGGCACTGACTCGCCATGAGCCGTTTTCATTGACAAGTGTGTATGATTCTGTTGATGTAATTCTGCAGGCATCGATCTCGTGTTTTTCACTTCGGATAATGTTGCGAATTTGTTTCTTAGTTAGATTGGGCTTTGTAAGAGCCGGTATTCGTTTGTAGACATTGAGCAGATCTACGCGGTTGGATTCGACTTGTGCTGTGATTGTGCTGCCTGTAGGTGAGACATTCTGATCTGCAATGCGGAATGAAGTGTACTCGCCAAGCACTTCAGTAATAAGACTGCCTGACTCACTGTATTCTGATAATGTTACCTCTGATGTGTCTTTCTGTGATAAGCAAGAGTATGCAGCTGCATAGTTGCATTTGTTGACGGCAGTAAGATATTTAGTCAAAATGTCAGCAGGCTTATTGCCGCAGCTACATAATGTAATAATGATAATAAATAATATGCTATTTCTTCTTAAATAATCCATCTTTAATCCTGTCAAATAATCCTTGAGTTTTTGTAATCAGATCTGATGATGCATCATCAGTTGGATCTTCGTTTTCATTAG
>JAEEGF010102251.1_pt1 | contig 10258 bp, 10 predicted proteins | sample 9134171 | NCBI WGS metagenome assembly JAEEGF01 (sample SAMN16246542, study PRJNA631951) | gut metagenome | biome: gut microbiome; feature: rumen; material: AP-attached | host: Bos | place: Iran: Karaj | collected 2018-10 | reverse complement strand
GTCCCTAGACACCGAGTCCAGGCCTTCCGGCCCTGGTCCTGGCCTCTTTGGTCGCCCTGAGCTCCTGCATGGTGGCACGGACCTCCCAGGGGGTCTTACACTTGGCGGGCTTCCCCTCGACGGTGGTCATGACTCCGTTGACGAGGTCGTCCACGATTCCCTCCTGGGCGTAGGACTGCATGATCTTCACGAAGTAGTCCTCGGACAGAGGGGATCCGGTAGGTCCTCCCTGGATGATGGGCTTGACGGGGGAGTTTCCGCGCCTGGGGTAGAACCTGGCGATGTCCCTTCCCTCTCCGAGGATGAGCTTCTTGGGGGTCCTCTTGACTCCCTCCCAGACCTCCTCCTCGGTGACCTTCAGGACGCGGCCGAGGTCCTGGCAGTAGAACCCGGTCTCGACGAGCATCTCCAGTCCGGCCTGGAACAGGGCGTCCTTCTGGGCCTTGTCCTCAGGGATGAAGGTGTCGATCTTGATGTTGTACTTCTCTTTCAGAGCAGTGGCGTTTCCGGGGATGATCTTGTAATCCCAGTCCGCCTCGGGGACTTTCTTTCCCTTGATGAATCTCTCGTAGACGTCAGGTATAGTAAGGAACCTAGTGGCTGCCATTATTTGCACCTCTTAAATTCAGTTTCCGGTGAGCTTGTCGACAAGCCCGATGATCTCGTTTGCGGTCTCGGAGTATCCGTCGGCTCCGATCTCGTCGCACCACGCCTGGCTGCAAGGTGCTCCGCCGAAGATGGCCTTGTAAGGGGCCTCCATCTCCTTGATGGTCTCGACGAGCTCTCTCTGAGCCTCGAGGGTCGTGGTCATGAGCGCGGATCCTCCGCAGACCTGGGCGTTGTTCTCCTCTGCAGCGTCCATGAAGTCCATCGCAGACACATCGGGTCCGAGGTCGATGACGTTGTATCCGGCGCCCCTGAGCATGGCGCAGCACACGTTCTTTCCGATCTCGTGGATGTCTCCCTCGACGGTTCCCATGACGACGGTTCCCTTGAGGGATCCGGATCCGGACTCCATGAGGGGCTTGAGGACGCCGAGAGCGGCCTCCATGGCCTTGGATGCGGCCACGACCTGGGGAAGGTAGATCTCGGCCTTGTCGAACCTGACTCCGATGGTCTCCATTCCCTTTCCGAGCCCGTCGCCGATGATCTCGCTGACAGGCATTCCAGCATCGATCGCCTGCTGGGTGGCGGACTGGGCCAGCTTAAAGTCCCAGGTCTCTATAGACTTCCTCAAATCTGCAAGTATTGCCTCGTTTGCCATTTTCAATTCCTCCCTTCGTGCCCGAAGGCGCTAAGCACACATGGTGTGCCTGATGGTTTCCCATCTTAGCGAATAATACATCGCACAGTCAGTATATAAAACTATCTCAATTAGTGGTTTTGTCAAACATACGGTATTTAAATATATTGTTTTGCGATTTTTGACCATTTTTACTTATATTTAAACATTTACCATATGACTGCCCTATATGTTATTATTTTAAATATTATGAATTAAATTACATAATCTGACATTAATTATCATATAAATTGATTAAAATCGATTAATTATGTCATTAAATAAAGAATTTAATACAATATTTAATTGACACCTCAATATTTCTGCCGAAATTCAGTGATTTTCACGCCTGACGGCAACAAATGGAGACGATGCCCGCGGCCCACAATCATGGATCGCCATAAACATAGAAAGGTGTCAATAATCATCGGGAAACCATAAGATCCGGGGGAGAGGGCGCCCGTCGAGACGGCCGAAGCCGTTCGGGCCCCTCCCTCCCGAGCGCGTCCACGAGGGCCGCTCCAAAGTGATATTAAAAATATTTCTACGGAAGGGATCCGTCAGGAGAACGTCTGCCCGACATCGTCGTCGAGCTTCCTCTCTGCTATCAGCGAGCGGAAATCCGTATCCGGGAAGGCGTGCAGGACGTCGAGGAGCCCGATGAAGTCCCTCGAGAGCATCCTGGGGCTCACGGGGCGCGGGCCTGAGGCGACGCTGCGCAGGTAGTCCTCCACCATGTCCTGCGTGATCGGGGACTCGTACTCCTCGGCTATCTGATGTATCTCTAATATCTTTAGAAGAAGGGCCTCCTGCTCCTCGGCGGTCAGCCTCTTCAGCCTGATGACCGGGCCGGAATAGGTGTCGCGGCTCTTCTCGAAACGGACGTCCTCTATCCTGGTCTTCAACGCGCCGTAGCAGTATAGTCCCTTGGCCTCGTCCTCCAGGAACTCGACGGTCCCGCACACGTATACGGCGATAGGCCTCCCGTGGCTCTGGACGACGTCGTTGTACATGGCCAGGAGGGTCTCGTAGTTGGAGTTCCTCGCGGCCGGCGCGGTCTTCAGGAGGACGTCAGCCTGGTCTATGAGGACGACCAGCCCCTGGTATCCGGCGCTGACGGCGAACTGCGCCCACAGCTTGAGGAAGTCGTACCAGTTGTCGTCCTTCACGCACGAGGCCACGCCGACGGTCTCCTTGGAGTCCGTTATGGAGTTGCACTCGCCGTTCAGCCAGCGCATGGCCTCTGAGACGTCGTGGCCGCCGTTCATGCGGACGTAGTACTTCACCACGACCTTCAGGAAGTCAGAATAGAAAGGAAGGTGGGACATGGCCGACGTACCGTCGCGGATCTGCGTCTCCATCTCCCTGACGGTCACGTCGGAGGGCTTGCATCCCAGCTCCTCGGCGACGTCGGACTTGAGCTTCACCAGCCAGGACTGCACCAGGGCCTCGGCGGCGCCGCCGTCCATCATCCCCTTGAACGATGTGCTCGCTATCAGCTGGCGGTAGGTCCTGATACCCTCGCCGTTGCTTCCCCTGAGCCTGTTGGACGGGGTGAGATCGGCGTTCATGACCACGAATCCGAGATCCGCGGCGCGGGCGCGGACCAGCCTGGTCATGAAGGTCTTCCCGGATCCGTACTCCCCGATTATGAACCTGAAGGCGCCGTCGCCGTCGGAGACCCCTTGGAAATCGCTCTCGAAGGCGCTGACCTCGTCCCTCCTCCCTACGGCTATCTGCTCGGCCCCCCTGCTGGGCACCACTCCGGACGCCAGGGCCTTCACTATCATCGCGGCTGTCTTCTTCCCAATCTTAGCTGCCATCCTTCAGCATCTCCCTTAAATCGGCCTCGTAATCCTTGTCGATCTCTCCGTCGAGCACTATCGGGTCCCCGATCATGTCCTCGGCGGCGGCGTTTATCGCGCTTTCGACCGCAAGCCTCAGCATGCCCTGTTTCCTCAGGAAATCCTCCGATTCTATGCGCCCCTCGAGGCAGGACTCGAGATATCCCTTCTCGACGGCGCTCAAAGAACTGGCGAATCCATCCCATCCAGTAGCGCTTCCGGTATCCGATACATCGTTTATAGTATATTCCGGAACCTGGGGCTCCCGGTCCGTCGAACACCATACTTCGGCGACGAAGTCGAGGTCCTCCAGCGCCTTCTCGACCATGTCCCTGTCGAAAACGAGGACTCCGGGCACGTCCGGACCCTTGGACGGATTGCCCTTGACGTACAGCGGCTTCAGGATGACCTCCATGCCGTCGTCCGGCCCCACGGCCCATCCTCCGGTGAACCCCTTCCTGGCGGGTACCGGGGGCGCCCTCTCCTTCCAATCCGGCCCGTAGTCTATGCAGACGGACTTCCCGATCCCGGTCACGAAACGCATCCTGAGCGGGACGTACTCGGCGTGCACCTTGATGCGCCTGGCGCAGGGGACCACGGCCGGCCAGCCGCCTCTGTATCCCCTCTTCTCGGGAACCGGAGGGAGCGCCGGGCGTTCTCCCTTGCGGCATTCCTCCATTGCCACCTGCTTCCCGTCTGCCATGAAGCGGACGACGAAGGCGGGGCCCCTGTACTCGGCCTTGACCTCCAGGTCATGCGTGCCTACGTCGAACGGCCGCCAGGACGCCTCGCAGCCCTCGAACGGGAACGGCTCCGGAGCAGGGGCGTCCCAATCCAGGGAGACGGAGCTCCCGTCATACTGGACATATGTTACGCGCACCGGCCTGTAGACGGCCTCCACAGTCACATCGGAGTCGCCGAGTTCAGTCTCGGCCCAGCATCCGACGAACCCCTTCATCTTGGGCACGTCCGGAACGGGAGACTTCAGAACCCCGTCCTTGAAATAAGCCATCCAGACGGTGCGTCCTTTCACGACGAACCTGGCCAGATGCTCCGTGCCGCGCATGATGTCAGGTATGCGTGCCTGTTATATCATATGTCGTAAGAAAGCCTCCGATTCCAGCTTCCGATAGACGACGGGCGTCCTCCGAATCCATCGGAAATAACCGAGTTGACGAATCAATTAAATATTGATTGATATATCAACTCATCATGAGCGAAGAGATAGAGACACGTCTGATCCTGCATGCGGTCAGGTCCTACGTAGGCAGGCAGGTCCGCCCGGTGCTGGACGAGGAAGGCCTGAAGCCTTCCTACGGACCCATGCTTAGAGTAGTCAAGCTGCATCCGGGATGCTCCCTGAAGGACATCTCCGACAAGACCTACCTGGACAAGGCCATGGTCACCCGCACGGCCTCCGCCCTCATAGAGGAGGGGTTCGTGGAGAACAGGAGCGAGGAGTCCAGGTTCTACAGCCTGTACATCACCGAGAAGGGGACGGACGCCCTGGACGCCGTCAAGGACGCCACCGACAGGGCTTGGTCGACCCTCACCGACACGCTGACCGATGAGGAGATGGAATGCTGGAACCGCGTCATGAGGAAATTCTGGACGGTCATCAGATCAGAAGGAGGGACGAGACGATGATATTGCGCTACCTCGGCCGCAAGGACTGGGCCGCGCTGGCGGTCTGCGTCCTCCTCATCGCGATCCAGGTCTACCTGGACCTGGAGATACCCGGATACATGGCCAGCATCACCACCGCATTGAACACGGGCGGGACGTCCGCGGACGTTCTCGCGGAGGGGCTGCCCATGCTCGGATGCGCCTTCGGAAGCCTCGCGTGCTCCATGAGCGTCGGCTTCATGACCGCGTACCTGGCGTCCTCCTTCTCGAAGACGCTCCGCAAGAAGCAGTTCGAGGCCGTCCAAGGGTACTCCCTGGCCGAGATGGGGCGCTTCTCCATAGCCAGCCTCATCACCCGCTCCACCAACGACGTCTCCCAGGTCCAGTCGGTCGTCGCCATCGGACTCCAGGTCGTCGTGAAGGCCCCCATCATGGCCAGCGGTGCGGTCGTCAAGATAATAGGGTCCGACCTGAAGTGGACCTCCGCCGTCGCGGTGTCCGTGGTCCTGATCATGTGCGTGATAGTGCTGGTCATGCGCTTCGTGGTCCCGCGCTTCAAGCGCATCCAGATCCTGAACGACGGCGTCAACAGGGTCACCAAGGAAGGGATCGAGGGGATCCGCGTAGTCCACGCGTACAACGCCGAGGACTACCAGCAGAGGAGGTTCAAGAACGTCAACGGAGAGCTGGTGGACACGCATCTGACCGTGTCCAGGGCCATGGCCTTCATGCATCCGACCATGAGCACGATAATGAACCTGATGTCCCTGTCGATCTACTGGATAGGGGCCAGCATCGTCAACGCCGCCACCGGGATGATGAGGGTGGACGAGTTCTCGTCGATGGTCGTGTTCTCGGCATACGCCATGCAGGTGGTCTCCGCCTTCATGATGACCACGGCCGTCTTCACCGTGATACCCAGGGCGCAGGTCTCCGCCAGACGCATAGAGGAGGTCATCGAGACCGACCCCTCGATAAAGGACGGGAACTTGGAAAAGTCCCCGGACGGATTCGAAGGGGAGATAGAGTTCAGGGACGTCGGGTTCAGGTACCCGGACACGAACGAGTACGTGTTCAGGAACGTGAGCTTCAAGATCTCCAAGGGCGAGACGGTCGCCTTCATAGGCCCCACCGGATGCGGGAAGACCACCCTGGTGAACCTGATACCGAGGTTCTACGACGCCACCGAGGGTCAGATACTGGTGGACGGCGTGGACGTCAGGGAATACACCCTGGAGGCCCTCCGCCGCAAGATAGGGTACGTCCCCCAGAAGTCCATCCTCATGGCGGGCACCGTGGAATCCAACGTCAACTACGGCGACACGTCCTCCGACCGCACCATGGACGACGTGAGGAAGGCCCTGGACATCGCCCAGGCGACGGATTTCGTAGAAGCCATGGACGGAGGGGTCCAAGGACATGTGGCCGAGAAGGGAGGAAACCTCTCGGGAGGGCAGAAGCAGCGCGTCTCCATAGCCAGGGCGGTCTGCAGAAGGCCTGAGATCTACATCTTCGACGACTCCTTCTCCGCGCTCGACTACAGGACCGACCGCACCCTCCGCACCGCGCTGAAGAAGGAGACCGCGGGGGTCACGTCGATCATCGTGGCCCAGAGGATAGGCACCATAATGGACGCCGACAAGATAATCGTCATAGACGAGGGAAGGGCGGTAGGCATCGGAAGGCACGAGGATCTACTGAGAGGCTGCAGCGCCTACAAGGACATAGCGGCCTCGCAGCTCGCCCCCGAGGAGGTGGGATCGTGAGCAGGAACCCGTGGGCCCCTACCGAGAAGCCGAAGGACTTCGGCAACGTCTGGAAGAGGATATTCGACTACATGGGCAGGTACAGGTACGCCCTGTGCGCCTGCGTGGGCCTGTCCATTGGCGGATCCATGCTCTCGCTCATCGGCCCCAGGAAGATAAGCGAGATGACCGACCTGATCGAATCGGCGGTGAAGTCCGGCGGGCCGGTCGACCTGGAGGGCGTCGCGGCCATTGGATTCTTCCTGGTCGCCCTGTACGCGATCAGCGCGGTCATGTCCTACGCCCAGGGGCAGATAATGGCCACCATCGCCCAGAGGACCTCCGGGAGGATACGCGAGGACGTCTCGGCCAAGATCACCAGGGTCCCCCTGGGATTCTTCGACAAGGCCAGCACCGGGGACCTGATGAGCCGCGTCACCAACGACGCCGACCGCATGGGCCAGGGGATGAACCAGAGCCTGAGCCAGCTGATAACGGCATGCGTGATGTTCTCCGGGACGCTCACCATGATGCTGATCACCAACGTCGTGCTGGCGGCCACGGCCGTCGGATGCACCGCGTTGGGCTTCCTGATCATGTGGGTCATAGTGAAGAAGTCCCAGGTCTACTTCTCCAGGCAGCAGGCCAACCTCGGCCGCATGAACGGCCACATCAGCGAGACGTACTCCTCGCAGAACATCTTAATGGCCTACGGCGGGGGGAAGGAGGCCATGGAGAGATTCGACGAGATCAACGAGTCCCTGGCCAGCACCGCGGTGAAGTCGCAGTTCCTCTCGGGGACAATGATGCCCCTCATGGGGTTCATCGGCAACCTCGGATACGTCGCGGTGTGCCTGGTGGGAGCGATACTCGTCATCGACGGCGGCGCGACCATAGGGACCGTCGTGGCCTTCCTGATATACATCCGCCTGTTCACGCAGCCCATGTCCCAGATCTCCCAGGCGTTCAACGGGATGCAGTCCGTCGCAGCAGGAGCGGAAAGGGTGTTCTCGTTCCTGGACGAGCCCGAGCTCGCCGACGAGTCCTCCAAGACCGCCCGCATCGGAAGGGCGAGGGGGCACGTGGAGTTCAGGGACGTCCACTTCGGATACGAGCCCGGCAGGGAGATCATCAAGGGGTTCTCCGCCGAGGTGTGCCCCGGCCAGAAGGTGGCCATCGTGGGCCCCACCGGGGCCGGGAAGACCACCATAGTGAACCTGCTGATGCGGTTCTACGAGATCGGGAAGGGTGACATCCTGATAGACGGGGTTTCCGTGAAGGACATGACAAGGGCGAACGTCCACGAGCAGTTCTGCATGGTCCTGCAGGACGCCTGGCTGTTCGAGGGCACCATCCGCGAGAACATCGTATACGGAAGGGAGAACGTATCCGACGAGAGGATAGAGGAGGCATGCAAAGCCGTAGGGATCGACAGGCACATAGCCGCGCTCCCGAACGGATACGACACCGTGCTCGGCGAGGCCGCGGAGATGTCCGCCGGACAGAGGCAGCAGCTCGTGATCGCCCGCGCCATGGTGAGCGACGCCCCCATGCTGATACTGGACGAGGCGACCAGCTCCGTGGACACGAGGACCGAGGCCTCCATCCAGAAGAGCATGGACGACCTGTCCCGCGGCAGGACCTCGTTCGTCATCGCCCATCGCCTGTCCACGATCAGGAACGCGGACCTGATACTGGTGATGAAGGACGGGAACGTGATCGAGAAGGGGACGCACGACCAGCTGATGGGGAGGAACGGGTTCTACCGCGACCTCTACGACAGCCAGTTCGAGAAGGCCCGAGGGTCATCCCCAGAGCCTGTGCCAGACCCACGAGGCCATGCGGGGGAAATGGGTGGCCAGCGCGATGGTGGCGCGGGTGCGGAGGCCGCATACCGACCTCTTCCTCCCCCTCCCCAGGTCGGCCATGGCCTTCGAGACCACGTCCTCGGGCGCGACGGCGTAGCCGAACACCGCGTCAGGGGCGTAGTGGCTGCTCTTGACTCCGTCTATGAACGGGGTCTTCACCCATCCCGGGGATACCTCCAGCACGGAGATCCCCCTGCTTGCGACCTCGTACCTCAGGGAATCCAGATAGCTCCTCACGATCGCCTTGGACGCGGAATAGACGCCCAGGCGGTACGCGGGGACGTAGGCGGCCTCGGAGCAGAGGGTGATGACCGCCGATCCGGGACGCATGAGGGGGATGCAGGCGGACGTGGCCTCCACCACCGACGAGACGTTGACCTCGATCATGGAGCGGGTCAGGCCGACGTCCATGGAGAAGCTGTCCCCGAAGCGTCCTAGCCCGGCGCAGTTGACCAGGTATTCGATCTCGGGGGATTCCTCGGACAAGGCGGACGCCAGGGAGTCCCTGCCTTCGGCCGTGGACAGGTCTAAAGGAAAAAATCTGCAGGGGGTGGACAGGCTCAAGGACACGGCCCTCATGGCGTCTTCGCGCCTGGAGACCATCCAGATCCCGTCCAGGCCCCTGGAGTCCAGCATGCGGCAGAATTCGGCGCCGATGCCTGACGAGGCGCCTGTGACCACGGCTATGCCGGACATCAGATCATGGCGGCGGCTGCAGCGGTAACGGCCACGACGATCATGATGCCGACCATGAGGACGGCGAACAGCTTCTTTTTTGCTTCGGATTTCATTATGATCCATGCGTGAATGCTGGTTTTACTATTATATCTTAACTAAGAAGGTTGACGGATATGAGGCAGCAACATTCGCATAGCCCGATGCCGACAGGGTCCGCCGCGAGCCGGGACGGGTGAGAAGTCGAGCGCCAAAGGAGCATGGAGAATCGGACAGGTCATGACGTTCGACCTCGACATGGGAAGACCTGGGAAGGCGCCAAGGAAGTGCTGGATGACGGGAATTCCGGCATGGAGGGCAGGATGGACCTGTCGAAGCGGTTCCTGCTCGACGAGGACGGAATCATGAAGACGGTCGCTCCGATTCCCGTGGGAGCGTCCAAGGAAGAGGTCTAAGAGGCGGTCGTGGCGGGGAAGATAGCGCTCTACGACGACGGCCGCGGAATTATTTCGAAAGCCCCTTGGAAGGAGGAGGACGGGAAGGCCATGATCGAGACGGCGACGGAACGCTCGATTTCCTGCTGTGGCGGGTCGTCAAGGAGGGATGGGAACCATCAAAGGTAGCATTCCGGGATCCTGTCGACGTTGCGCTTTCTGGGATCCCTGGTCCTGGACGCCATCCTCTCCTGAAGCGAGTTGAACTCCTCCGGGGACAGCACGGTCTCCGCGTCATGCCGGATGAGCAGGTCCTCCCACCTCATGAACCCGGCATACACGGGGTTGTGGAGGATGTTGCGGATGTTGAACTTGTTCCAAGGGTTCCCTTTCCTCGTCAGCCTCCCCTCCCCGTTGAGCGAGAAGGCGATCCAATCCATCGGGCTCCCGTCCAGGTACTCTGCGAAGATGCGGTTCACGACGCGCATCTCGTCGGGTTCAGCCGCTAGCCTGCCGTCTTCGAGCCTGTATCCGAACGGCGCGGTGAAACCCATCGTCCTCTTGCGGGAATCCGAATTCCCAAGGGACTCGGCCTTCTCCCTCATCCCCATGTGGGTCCTCTCGCCGATCTGCTCGCTCTCCAACTGGGACAGGCGCTGGATCATGTCCACCACAAACCTCCCCAGCGCGTTGGTGGTGTCCAAAGACTCAGTCGAAGACACGAACATCTTCCCGTTGCGGTTGAGGCGGTCCATCATGGCCATGAAGTTGCGGCTGTTCCTGT
>JAEEGF011702841.1_pt1 | contig 10259 bp, 6 predicted proteins | sample 9134171 | NCBI WGS metagenome assembly JAEEGF01 (sample SAMN16246542, study PRJNA631951) | gut metagenome | biome: gut microbiome; feature: rumen; material: AP-attached | host: Bos | place: Iran: Karaj | collected 2018-10 | reverse complement strand
CTTCACTCTCGGGACCGCACCACACGTCATGGTAGGCGACATGCGCTCCAGCCACCACGTCCATCACATTGACCGACAAGTCGGCACCGCCAGCGACACCGCTGTTGATGACGTAATTAGGCGTGAAATTGTTGACCAGCATGAGCGCACCCATGGCTGCATTGACCTTGCCGATGCCGCATTGCATGACCATGACGTCATGCCTGCCCATCTTGCCACAATGGAACACAAATCCACCCATGCGGCTCTCTTCACTATCTTGGAGTAACGGCAATAGCAGTTCCAGTTCTTTGGCCATTGCCACAATAATTCCGATTCTCATATCGTAACCATTATTAATTGATTGGGTACAAAATTACTATTTTTTCTCAAATTACACTACCTTTGCCAGCATGAAAGAATTAATTGATGTTTTACATAACGAGAACTTGACTCTTGTGGTGAAAAGCAATGATGGCTCAATCCACCGTTTTACCCAGCGCGGAGTGAAAGACCTGCTGGCGCTGGTGACCGAGCAACCGCAACAGTTGCAAGGTGCCCTCGTTGCCGACAAAGCCGTCGGCAAGGCGGCAGCAGCCTGTATGGCCGTGGGCGGTGTGAGCCAGGTTTATACCGACGTCATGAGCGAACCCGCATTGGCTCTGTTGCAAAGGCATGGTATAGTAGCCCGGTACGGCCAACTCGTTGACCACATCATCAACCGTGCAGGTGACGGCTGGTGCCCGATGGAGCGTTTGAGCCGTGATGAGGATGATCCCGTGGTTATCATTCAGAAAGTCCAGGATTTTTTCAACAGTCATAAATGAGCACTGGAACCATTTTCTGGCTCCAGTGTCACTTCATTAAACATCACTAATTGTATAAAATGGCTGTGTTCTCATGCTTCATTTAGATTCTCGTCTGCTATATAGACACATGAGAACGCCGTTTTGCTACAACAAAACGGCGTTTTAACATTACTTTAACAATACAGCACCCGCAGGCGTCCAAAGAAGTCCAATCCTACAGTTCGGCTTCCTTGAGTTTCTCGGCATTCTCGGCCACTATCAGATGGTCGATGCAGTCCTGGATATCGCCGTCCATAAAGGCAGGCAGGTTGTAGATGGTGTAGCCGATACGGTGATCGGTTATACGTCCCTGCGGATAGTTGTAGGTGCGGATTTTTGCCGAGCGGTCACCTGTTGAGACGAGGGTCTTGCGGCGCGACGCGATGTCGTCCACATACTTCTGATGCTCGTGGTCATAGATAAAGGTGCGCAGACGTGCCAATGCACGCTCCTTGTTCTTGGGCTGGTCGCGGGTCTCGGTACACTCGATGAGGATTTCCTGCTGCTCGCCCGTGTTGGGATTGGTCCACATGTAGCGTAGACGCACACCGCTGTTCACCTTGTTCACATTCTGGCCACCGGCACCACCGCTGCGGAAGGTGTCCCACTTGATTTCGCCCTCGTTGATGTGCACGTCGAAGGGCTCGGCCTCTGGCAGCACAGCCACCGATGCGGCGCTGGTGTGCACACGGCCCTGCGTCTCGGTGACAGGCACACGCTGCACGCGGTGCACGCCCGACTCATACTTCATGGTTCCATAGACGTTGTCGCCCGTGACACTGAAGACGATTTCCTTGTAGCCGCCGGCAGCGCCCTCGCTCATGCTCGAGACCTGCACATTCCAGCCCTTGCTCTCGCAGTAACGGGTGTACATGCGGGCCAGGTCGCCGGCAAAGAGGGCAGCCTCGTCGCCGCCTGTGCCGCCGCGAATCTCGAGCACCACATTCTTGGAGTCCTCGGGGTCTTCGGGGATGAGGAGCAGCTTGATTTCCTCTTCCATTTTGGGGATGAGAGGCTCGAGCTGGTCGATTTCCTCCTTGGCCATTTCCTTGATGTCGGGGTCGCTCTCGGTTTCGAGCAACGACTTGGCATCGGCAAGGTCAGAGATGGTTTTCTTGTAGTTGTTGGCAGCCTTGAGCAGTGTTTCGAGGCTCTTGTATTCTTTGGTGAGCTTGACGTATCGTTGCTGGTCGGCAATGACTGATGGGTCGGTGATAAGTGTGCCGATTTCTTCAAACCGGGCGTCGAGTCCGTCGAGGCGTTCGAGTAGAGTAGAGTTAGCCATTCTATATAGAGGTGTTTAGAAAAGTTTCGAAATGTTTTCGGTGAACAGTTTCACTGAGATGGCAAGCAAGATGATGCCGAAGAACTTGCGGATGAAATAGATGCCGCCAGCACCCAGGATGCGCTGAATCTTGTCGGTGGAACGAATCACGAAATATACCCATATCATGTTGATGATGAGTCCGATGAGGATGTTAATGTCGGCATACATGGCACGCAGGGAGATGAGGGTGGTGAACACGCCAGCACCTGCCAGCAAGGGAAAAACGATGGGTACGAGAGTGGCCTCCTTGACGGGGCCTGTGTTCTTGAAAATCTCAACGTCGAGAATCATCTCGAGCGCCATGAAGAAGATGAGGATGGCACCTGCGGCTGCAAAGGAGTCGATGTCGCAGTTGAAAATGTTGAGAATCCAGTTACCGCCATAAAAGAAGCCCACCATAAGGGCAAAGGAGTAGACCGTGGCCTTGATGGCGCTCACGGAACGCCCTTTTTCCTTGATTTGCAAGATGATGGGGATGGCGCCCACAATGTCGATGATGCCCAGCAACACGAGGAAAGCGCTCAATATCTCAGTGAAATTAATGTTACCCATAATAACCAGAATGTAATTTTTTGCAAAATTACTAAAAATGCAATTAACTGGCAAGAGATTATACACGTGAGGTGGCTGCAGATTTAATTGCAGGAATTGTGCTTATGCCGAAGGCTGGTTAAGCCCAAATCGGTGATTTGGCCGAAAATGCTGTAATGACGTAAATCCTAATGACCGAATTGGGTTGAAAAGTAGAGTGGCAGTGAATTCTATCGAAAAAAGTATTATCTTTGTAATTGGATATGAAACATCTCAGATGGGTGACATATATGGTGGCATTGTTGTGGTTCGTTGCCGTAATGGGCAGGGAAACGGCGCTGTGTGGTCAGAACAAACTGACCGCCGCTACCAAGCGTGTGCTAGCCGAACGGACACGTGCTGCACGTGGCAACCAAGCCGTGAGGACGTTGGTATGGCTCAGCGATGACGCCCCGCTCAATGACGACGATAGGCGTGTTGTGGCCCATTGTGGCCACTTGTGCGCATTGGAGCTGCCAGCCGATTCGGTGGCGGCTTTGAACCGCAGGGATGATGTGGAGATGATAGCTGTGCCTCGCCCGCTGCGTTTGCACAACGACTCGGTCAGGAGCAAGACGGGTGTCAATTGTATTCAGCAAGGGATAGAACTGCCCGCGAGCTACGATGGCAGCGGTGTTGTGGTGGGCATAGTGGATGTGGGTATCGACTTTGGTCACCTGGCTTTTCGCGATGCCTCGGGCAATACCCGCGTGAGTCGAGTGTATATGCCGTGTCGTGATACCGGTGGCAATGTGATGGCGGGTGAAATGGAATTGCCCGGAACAGAATATGCCGGCGATGAGATATTGGACCTTGTGACCGACGAAAAGACGCAGTCGCATGGCACTCACACCAGTGGCATAGCTGCCGGAAGCATGGTGAACAGTTATGGAGGTATGGCTCCGGGGAGCGAGCTGGTGCTGTGCGACATCCCTCTCGAAAGCCTCACTGACGAGAATGTGATTTACTCGGTGTGGTATGTGGCGCAATATGCCAAAGAAGCGGGAAAACCGTGTGTCATCAATCTGAGTATGGGTAACCACGATGGACCTCACGACGGCACAGGCCTGATGGCTCGGGCGCTCGATGAGGTGGCTGAGAAGACGGGCGCCATCATAGTGGTGTCGGCTGGTAATGAGGGATCCGACAATCTCTATATACATAAGGATTTTACAGCGACCGATACGGTGTTCTACAGTTTTCTGACAGCCTTGAACGGAACCCTCGACACGCAGGTGGATGCCTGGAGTGGCGACGACACTCCGGTGGCGGTGCGCTACTCGCTCTACAGTCGCGACCGAGGCTATTTGACAAGAACCGACTGGCTCACTGCCGACACGTTGCTCAACTACTCGGCAGCGCCATTGCATGTGAATGGTGTGACCGGAAGCATCGACGCAAAACTGGCTGTGAATGCACTGACGGGAAAACGTGAGGTGCTGACAACCGCGAAACTGCAGATGACAGATGTGTATCTGCAGATAGGATTTAAGGGCGAGAATGGGAAAGAAGTGGATGTGTGGAGTTGCAACGGCGATGACCTGAAAAGCCTGGGCATTGACAGCTGCATGAATGGCAATCCGTCATGTTCGATAAGCGATATGGCCACAGGGCAGAACACGGTGTCGGTGGGCTCGTATGTGTCGCGCAACCGATATCCACTGGTCGATGGCGGAGAACATTCTACGACTGGCATCGTTGGTTATCGTTCTTATTTTTCCAGTTATGGAGTTGATAAACGAGGTGAGACGCATCCGTTGGTGATTGCCCCTGGGCAGATGGTGGTGTCGGCTTTGAACCGATATCAAGAAGACTTGTCGCGCTATGTGGTGACGGCCGAAGAAATTGACTCTGATGGGAGTGCGCACTGGTGGGGTGCTAAGTCGGGCACTTCGATGGCCGCTCCTGTGGTGAGCGGTATAGTGGCTCTGTGGCTCGAAGCTAATCCTAACCTGACGATTGCCGATGTGAAGCGGGTGATGCGTGCCACTGCCTTGCGCGACTACTATGTGGAAGCCGAACCTGAGTGCTGTGGTGCCGGCAAGATCGATGCCCTCACAGGATTGAAGACCGTGCTGACAAGCAGCATTGATGATGTGAAGGGTAGTGCCATGGGCCTTCAGGTGACTTATCGTGAGGCTAACCGCTGTGTGTTGGTGAGCGGAAGTGCCGCTTCGGGGTTGTGCGTAGAGGTGTATTCGATGCAGGGTAGATGCGTGAGCCGAAGAGCGCTGCATGCGTTTGATGGCCGTGCCGAAGTGACGTTGCCTGAACTCACAACAGGCGCCTATATTTTGCGCGTATTGACTCCAAAACAGATAATAAACCGAAAAATCATGGTGAGATGAAAAAATGGTTGCTCATATTGCTGTGTGTGTTGTGCATTGATGGTATGCAGGCCCAAAATGTGCTTTCGGCACGGTCGCGATTGCAATTGAATAGCAAGAATGGCATCAAGAAGATGCAGGGTGCAATGCCGCTCACGGTAGATGCCTTTGTGGAAGCTGATGCTGGCTTGACTACAGCCCAGTTGCAGGAAATGGGCGTGGAAGTTAATTCCCGTGTCGGTTCCATCCTCACAGTGCGCATGCCCATGGATGCATTACCTGGACTTGCCCGGAAAAGAGGTGTTCGACGCATTTCGTTGGCCCAACCCATGACACTTTGCAACGACTCGGCACGGTATCTGTGTCGCGTCGATGCGACGCATGAAGGCCTGTCATTACCCAGGTCTTATACGGGAAAAGGGGTGATTGTGGGAATGATTGACGTGGGCATTGACTTCAACCATATCAATTTCATTGACAGCACCGGTCAAAGCCGAGTGCTGGGGGCTTATCTGCCTGCCGACACTACGGGCGTTTCGCCTGTAATTAACGGACTTATGTTGCCTGGCAGTGCCTATGAAACACCTGAGGCTATAGCACAACTCACCTCCGACTGCACCACGCAATCGCATGGCACACACACCACAGGCACAGCAGCCGGTGGTTATCGTGGCAATGCGTTTTATGGGGTGGCTCCCGAGGCATCGCTGGTGCTGTGTGCCATGCCACCCAGTGAACTCACCGATGTGAATATAGCCAATTCACTGAACTATATTTTTCACTTTGCCGACAGCGTGGGGATGCCTTGTGTGGTGAATCTGAGCATCAGCTCGCATGAAGGTGCTCACGACGGTACGTCGGTGCTGTGCCGATTGATGGACGAATGGAGTGCACCGGGCCGGATATGTGTGCTCGCAGCAGGTAACGACGGCAGTAATCCCCTTTGCGCCAAGTCGCAACAACTGGCTGCAGGTGATACCGTCACAGCGCTGCTGACAAACTCTAAGCAAACGCCCTGGGTAACCGGTTATGTGAGCCTATGGTCGAGCAATACTGAAATGCACCGTATGCGCTTTGTGCTGATTGACAAGGCTACTTGTGAAGTGATGAAGTCGACACCTTATTATTTATATGATGAAGCAATGCCCGACAGTGTGTATCATATAGATATGAGCGCAGATTTCGATGGTGACTATGGTGATGGCTATGTGAATTTTGCCTTTGAACGGCTGCATAAGTTTCACACGATAATGGAACTCGAGACCACAGGCTTGCCCGACAACTTGTTTCTCGCTTTGCAACTGGTACCCGATGGTGACTGTGAACTGATTGCTTGGTGTAGCGGAATGCGCATGTCCCGCCTGAAAGCAGGCGACCCTATGTGGCTACAGGGAACCAGCAATATGTCGATCAGCGACCTTGCCACTGGTGCGCATACGCTCTCGGTTGGAGCCTATAACAGTAGGGCGAAGGCAGCCGTGCAGAGCGGGAACAATGCCACGTTGACGTCGGGTGTCGTGCTGTATGATATAGTGCAGTTTTCCTCATATGGGCCTGATGCCAATGGTGTAATGCGACCCGATGTGATGGCACCAGGCAAAACGCTGGTGTCGTCATATAATCGCTATAATCCTAACGATTTGGATAATCCACGTTGGGTGAACAGTTATGTGACTATAGATGGCGAACGCTACGCCTATGGCAGCAACTTAGGCACGTCGATGTCGGCACCTGTCGTGACTGGAGCTGTGGCATTGTGGCTTGAGGCGAATCCGCAACTGACGGGTGATGATGTGCGCGAGGTTTTGCGTCAGACGAGCTATCGCGATAGTTATGTGATGGCAGGTGACCCGCAGCGATGGGGCTTCGGTAAACTGAATGTGACGGCAGGGTTGCACTATGTGATAACTGGCGCCCTGCATGGCGATGTGAATCGTGACGAAAAAGTGAATGTGAGCGATGTGACCGCGCTTATCAATATGATTCTGGAAATACTGCCAACCGATGAACCTGTGGCTGATGTGAATGCTGATGGCAAGGTGAATGTGAGTGATGTGACTGCTCTCATCAACATCATTTTAGGTGTTTTGCAATAATCGATTCAGGCCGATAGTTGAGGCTTACAATTGATGTGTATCGAAGTGAGGTGGCCTGGAATTTGGTGGAATAGCAAAAAATGTGTACTTTTGATTCTGTTTTTTAAGTAAATAAAAGATTATGCTTGACTACATAAAAGGCACGATAGCCGAGTTGACGCCTGCTTATGCGGTGCTTGATAACCATGGCATGGGTTATATGCTGAATATTTCATTGACCACCTATAACACTATGCAGCCCAAAGGTGTTGGGGCCGAGGGGCAACTCTTTGTCTATGAGAGTATCAGGGAAGATGCCCATGTGCTCTATGGCTTTGCCGGAAAACGCGAACGAGAACTGTTCCTGCTGTTGATAAGCGTGAGTGGGGTCGGCCCAAATACAGCCCGCATGATACTGTCATCGCTGCCTCCTCAGGAACTTGAGCAGGCCATAGCATCGGGTAATGTTGCAAGCATGAAATCAGTAAAAGGTGTGGGTGCGAAGACGGCTCAACGCATCATTGTTGATTTGAAGGATAAAATAAAAATGCCATCTGTTACGTTAGTAGATAATACGGGGGCTTCAAACGAGACCTTTGAAGAGGCTTTAGCGGCGCTTGTGATGCTTGGATTTAGCCAGGCCGCATCGCAAAAGGCTCTAAAAAAGCTATTTACGGAGAATCCGTCGGTTTCGGTTGAAGACGCCATTAAACGTGCACTTAAGATGATGTGAAAAATCTCGTGCGCGCCTGTAACGTGTATTTAAAGAGTAATTAGGATGGCTTTTGGGCTTAAAAAAACTAAAATATTGTTAAAAAGGTCGCTGCTCGCAATGTGTGCAGCAGTGATGTGTTTCCAGATAGGCTTTTCACAAACCAAGACTACTGAACCGCGCACGTCGCCTCCGCCTCCAGCACGCCCCGATGGGGTGACCAACCGCTGGACCAAGGACTCGATGAACTTGCGCTTTGATGTGACAGATAAGTTGTCGCAAAGCTACAGTGACCTGCAGTTTGTGCAAAGCCCTACAGACCTAAAGAATCCGAGTAACCTGACCACAACAGCCGAATTCGACTATGAAACAGGCCATTATGTGATTCATACCAAAGTGGGTGATAACGACATTATGACCCCATTCTTGCTTACTCCTGAAGAATACGAGAACATCGCATTGCGCCAGTCGATGCAGGAATACTACAGGCAGAAGAATTCAGAGAGTGCTGAGCAAAAGAAGAATCAGCCTTTCAACTTCCTTGACATGCAGTTTGGCTTGGGACCCTTGGAATCGGTGTTTGGCCCAGGTGGAGTGCAACTGAAGACGCAAGGCTCTGTAACCATTAATATGGGTATCAAGAGCAACAAGACCGACAACCCTGCTCTGATGGTGTCGGCCCGTCGAAAAACTTACTTTGACTTTGACCAGAAGATACAGGCTACCATCACAGCATCGGTGGGTGACAAGATGCGGTTCAACATGACCTATAACACCGATGCAACCTTTGAATTCGATAACAAGAACCTGAAACTTGCCTATGAGGGCAAAGAAGATGAAATCATCAAGAATCTCGAGGCCGGTAACGTGAGCATGACCACGGGGTCGTCGCTCATCAGGGGTAGTGCAGCACTGTTTGGTATCAAGGCAAAACTGCAATTTGGTAAACTGACGGCTACCGCACTGGTGTCGCAGCAGAACTCGGAGTCGCAGACGGTGAATTCTAAAGGCGGCTCTCAAACAACGCCATTCTATATCACTGCCGATGCCTATGACCAGAACAAGCACTTCTTCCTGGGACACTTCTTCAGGGACAACTACGACAATTGGTGCTCAAAACTGCCTCTGGTAGCATCGGGTATTGAAATTAACCGCATAGAAGTGTGGGTCACCAACAAGCGTGGCAGCTATAACGAGTCGCGCAACCTTGTTGCTTTCATGGATGTTGGCGAGAACCAGCATATCCTGAACAACCACTGGGTGGGCGATCCCGCGCAGCCTAATCCGAGCAATACATCGAACAACGAATTGACCGAAATCAAGGAGCAATATCCCGAAGCACGATATATCAGTCAGATGTCGACTGCCCTTGAACCTTTGCGAGCCTATGGTATTGAGGGCGGCCGTGACTATGAGAAGTTGGAGAGTGCCCGATTGCTACAGGCGAGTGAATATACCTTGAACAAGTCGCTGGGCTACATCTCGCTGAACACGGCACTCAATGCCGACGAGGTGCTGGCAGTAGCCTATCAGTACACTTATCGTGGCAAGACCTATCAGGTGGGCGAGTTCTCGGGCGATATCACATCGACCGACCATTCGCTTTATGTGAAGATGTTGAAGAGCACGACCGTTTCGCCCAACACGCCTATGTGGCACTTGATGATGAAGAATGTGTACTCGTTGGGAACTTATCAGGTGCAGGAAAAGAACTTCAAGTTGAATGTGAAGTATCTGAGCGATACCACAGGCACGCAACTGAACTACATTCCTGCTGGCAACATCAATGGCATGCCGCTCATTCAGGTGCTGAACCTCGACCGCCTCGATGCTAACAAGGAGTTTAACCGCGATGGTCGTTTCGACTACATCGAGGGTTATACCGTTGTTTCGTCGAAGGGTAGGGTGATATTCCCCGTAGTTGAGCCTTTCGGCCGTTTCCTCGGCAATGCCATAGGTAGTGAGAGCATAGCCAAGAATTATGTGTATACAGAGCTTTATGACTCGACTCTGACCGTAGCTCGTCAGTATCAAGACAAGAACAAGTTTGTGCTTCAAGGTGAGTATCAGGCATCATCGGGCAATACCATCAAGCTGAATGCGATGAATGTGCCCCGCGGATCGGTGATTGTGACCGCCGGTGGTGTGCCGCTGACTGAGAACAGCGATTATACCGTCGACTACAATATGGGAACGGTAACCATCACCAATCAGAGTCTGATTGATGCCGGTACCAACATCAGCGTTTCGCTCGAGAACCAGTCGACCTTCAGCATGCAGCGCAAGACGTTGTTGGGACTTGACCTTGACTATGCCTTCAACAAGGACTTCCACATAGGTGGAACCATTATGCACTATGGCGAGAAGGCGCTGACCGAGAAGGTGTCGATTGGCGATGAGCTGGTGAAGAACACCATTTGG
>JAEEGF011661806.1_pt1 | contig 10259 bp, 10 predicted proteins | sample 9134171 | NCBI WGS metagenome assembly JAEEGF01 (sample SAMN16246542, study PRJNA631951) | gut metagenome | biome: gut microbiome; feature: rumen; material: AP-attached | host: Bos | place: Iran: Karaj | collected 2018-10 | reverse complement strand
AGTGAGTCGATCGAGTTTGGACGATTCCTCGCCTACTATGCCGATGCGCCGGCGATAGAAGTAGTAAAGAGTTAGTAGGTAAGGAGCAGGGAGAAACCGCAGAGCGACCGCCAGAAACGGATGAACAAGGCCCAAGCAGGCTATCACCGGCTGTTCATCAACCTGGGCAAGCGCGACGGATTCTATCCCGGCGAGCTGATGCAGACGCTCAACCGCTATGTGGGCGGGCGGCAGGAGGTGGGGCACATCGACCTGCTCGACACCATCAGCTACTTCGAGGTGCCCGAGAAAGACGCCCGCAAGGTGATGACCCAGCTGACGGGCATCAGATACCACGGGCGCATCGTGCGCTGCAACAGCGAAGACGAAAAGGGCGACGCTCCTATAAGAGCCCCCAAGAACGCTGATGCCAGCGAGAAGAACTACGCCAGAAAGCGAAACGACCGCAAGCAGCAAGGCGAGGAATTTGTGCCAGCAAGGCAGAAGAGGATGTATGGGAAAGACGACTGGAAAGAGCTGATGAAAGGCTCGCGATTCAAGGAACTGCGAGGAGAGGAACCCGACTTCAACGAGGAGGGATGGGCACGAAGAATGCCAAAGAAAAGCAAGAAAAAGAACTGAACATCACACTAAACCATTTATAGCGTATGAAGAAAAGAATCTTTGCCATCTGCATCATGGCTGCTCTTGTTGGTGCACAAATGGCCATGGCGCAAACATCGTCCAGGGTGTCGAAGTTTGGATATTTCGACCATCTGGCCGTGGGACTCAACGTGGGGACACCGGGAATAGGACTGGAGGTGGCTGCACCCATCACCGACTTCGTGGCCATCCGTGCGGGCTACTCGTGGATGCCGGAGATGAAATATAAAACCGACGTGGACTACACCATCAAAGGCAAAAAAGAGAAAACGGAAGTGGAAGGAAAGCTGCACATGGGCGACGCCAAGCTGCTGCTCGACTACTATCCGCTGAAAGCATCGTCGTTCCACCTCACGGGGGGCTTCTTCATGGGCAAGGAGGAGGTGGTGACAGCCGAGAACACCACGCCCGTGACAAACGTTGACGGTGGACTGGAAATAGGCGACTACATCATCGGGTTCGACAAGAATGGCTATGCCAAGGCCAGCATCGATGTGGCAAAGTTCAAGCCCTACGTGGGATTGGGATTTGGCCGTGCCGTGCCGCGCCGACGCCTCAGCTTCGACTTCGAAGTGGGCACGCAGTTCTGGGGCTCGCCCAAAGTGTATGAACACCAGACGGGCACCAAGCAGCGGCTCACCAAGAACAACACCGGCGACAACGACGGAGGAGAGGCTATCAGGGTCATCTCGAAAATCACCGTCTATCCCGTGCTGAACCTGCGCATTAGCGGAAGAATTTTTTGACGGTGAACGTTGAACAATGAACAATGAACAATAACTAATTTAAACATGAAAAAGTATCTTCTTTCACTTGCGGCCATGATGATGCTGGCCGCCCCGCTGGCACTCATCTCGTGCGGCGACGACGACGATGACAACAGCAAGCCCACCATCCTGCCCGTGAATCTGCAGGACCCCAACTTCAAAGCCCTTGCAAAGAAAATCATCTTGCAACAACTCACATCGGTGAACGGCAATATCATCGAGAGCATCGAGCTTACCGAGAGCGGCAACTACTTCATCGTGGCAACCCCAACCGATAATGCCCGCACACGAGCACTCAGCGACTACGTCTATCTGTTTGGCACATATTCAAGCAGCGGCGCCACCTTCCAGCTCAACGGCTTTGGCAGCATCACGGTGGATGGCGACAACGTGAAGGCCAACATCACCATCACCGTGCCAGGGAACGACCCCATCACCGTGCCTGTGACGCTGACGAAGAACGAGATGGAGGGACTCATGGCCACCTATCTCTGCCGCACGTGGACCATCAGCAACACACGCCTGCGCTATCCTAACGGCGGCGCGGTGCTGGCCAAGGACTTCCCCGGCGAGTGCAACCTGAAGAGCATCGTCGACTTTGTCAAGGAGTATGTCTCCATCAACGACAGTTTCAACCCGCAGAAGATTGTGAAGGGCGTCACCTTCACATCGGCAAAGACATTCCTCATCAACTACGCCGACAACACCTACGACTACTGTTCGTGGAACTGGCTGGGCACGCCGTCGGTGGAGCTGCAGACGGGCGCCATCACGTATCGCTGGAACGAGGCCGACATGGGCGCTTCGTTCCTCAATGGCAGTGCCAGCATCGCCTTCAGTGGCAGCGAGTGCAAGCTCACGCTGAAAGCCACCTACGATGGGAAAGCGGTCGAGGTGGTGTGGACGCTGAGATAAGCGTGAAGTACTGAGCGTGAAGAGTTGAGAGACTTTAGTTGCTGCGCTAATGGCAGGACTAAAGTCTCTCAATTTCTTATGGCAAAAACACTCAACATGAGAATCAGGGCACTGGGTCGTAGCCACTGCCTCCCCACGGATGGCAGCGCAGCAGACGGCGCACGGCCAAATAGAAGCCACGGAAAGGGCCATACTTCTGTATGGCTTCGCGTGCATATTGCGAGCAGGTGGGGGTGAAGCGGCACGATGGCGGCGTGTAGGGGCTGATGAACTGCTGATAGAACATAATGGGCAGCAGCAACAGCCACTTCAGTGGCCAACAGATGAGATGCCAGAGACGCTGCATGGGCGAAGAGGTCAGGCGGGATTAAGCGCCGAAGCAATACGGGTGAGCAGTGAGCAGACGCGGTGCTCCACATCGGCAGAGGCGAAATGACGGTCGGAAAGCCACACAAAGGCCAGCGCCACCTGATGCCCCTCGGGCACTGCCGCTGTCAGCAGGTGCTTGTGGGTGCGATAGGCCTCGCGCAACTGGCGCTTCACGCGGTTGCGGTCGACGGCGTGCTTGAACTTGCGCTTGGGCACGCTCAGCAGCAGCGTCACCGGAGGCTCGCACTGGGTGCCAGCCTCGGCCCGACGGTCGCGCACCATATAGACGGCACGCAAAGGAAAAGCGGTCAGTGAATGGCCCCGACCGCTTGTAAAGAGCCCCTCTATCAGCTTACGGCTGACGATACGCTCGCTTTTCGACAATCCCTTTGTCGTCGCCAGTGCTGTCATCACTCCTCCTGCATCAGCAGATAATGCTGCAAAGCCCCCGTCATCGAAGGATATTTCTCGCTGGGGGCCTCCAGGTCGAGGCGCAGACCAGCGTCATGGGCAGCCTTGGCAGTGGCAGGCCCAAAGGTGGCGATGGCAATTTTGCCTTGGTCGAAATTGGGGAAGTTCTTCATCAGCGACTCAATGCCCGAAGGGCTGAAAAACACCAGCATGTCGTAGTCGAAGGTGTCAACCTCCTCCTGCGTGAAATCATTGCTCACCGTGCGATACATCACGCACTCCCTGTGCTGCAGCTTCTTCGAGTCGAGCAGCTGCGTCAGCGAGTCGTTGTGCACGTCGCTCATGGGCACCAGATAGCGCTCAGCCTTGTGCTTCACCATGGCGGGCAGTAGGTCGTCGACACGGCCGGTGCTGCCAAAGAACACCTTGCGCTTGCGATACTGCACATATTTCTGGATATAGAGGGCGATGGTCTCGGTGACGCAGAAATACTTCATGTCCTCGGGGATGTTGACGCGCATTTCATGGGCCAGTGAGAAGAAATGGTCGATGGCATGGCGCGACGTGAACACGATGGCGGTGTAATCAAGAATGCTGACTTTCTGTGTGCGGAATTCGCGAGCCGTGAGGCCTTCAACCTTTATAAACGGACGGAACACCAACTCCACCCCAAAGCGTTCAGCAATGTCAAAGTAGGGCGACTTCTCGCTCGTGGGCTTTGGCTGCGAAACCAAGATTTTCTTTACCATTTCTGCTTAAAAATTTACTCGTAATTGATTCGTTATCATCAGCCAAATACCCCCCAAAGCGAGCAGAGGCGTGATTTCGAGGGTGCAAAAGTACAAAAAAATTTGCAAAGAAAGCGTCTTTTCGCGGAAAAAGATACAAAAAGCCTTATAAAATGTCAATAATTTGCCCAAAATGATAACACCAAGGAACCAAAACATGGCATTTTCGGCATTGATGTCGAAATAAACGAGCAGCAAAATGAGGGGGTAGAGCAGGATGGCTTCGAAGGCTGTCAGCAGCAGGAAAGCATGCGTCCACCGATGGCGGGCGCGGCGGCCAAACATGACGCTGTTGACAAAGCCATACATCACCCACTTCAGCAGGAAGTAGGCTATGAAGAGGCCAAAATAGATGGCCACCACCAACGGCTGAGGCTCCAAGCGGAAGTCGTAGTGGAGCACCTGCGTGGCAAAGACGTAGGAGCCGATGGCCAGCAGATGGCAACAGACAAGCACCATGAACAAATGAAACCCCAGATGGGGCCGCAAGGTGTCGTCGGCATCGTCGTGGCGAGTGCGGAAGAAATCCTTGGCCTGGCGGGCCAGCAGCCATCCCTGGCGCGACAGGGCCACTACGAAAACCACGAAGCACAGGATGAGCGACACCGTGAGCACATTGTCGGTTCGCACGGCATAAGGGCGCGGCGTGCCCAAAGCCCCCCCTTGTCCCCCCAAGAGGGGGGTGAAGTGATGGGGAGCCCCCCATGAGGTGGATGGTTGCGACGTTTCTTCCTCCAATGAGGTGGATTGGTGCAATGTTTCTCCCCCCCATGAGGTCCATGAGGTGGATTGCTGAGATGTTTCTCCCCCCCCTTGGGGGGTCAGGGAGGGACTACTATAATAATCCAAATTCACGCTTGATGTCGTCAATGCGGTCAAGTTTTTCCCAAGTGAAGAGTTCAACGTCGACGACGCGCGTCTCATGATAATGGCTGGTGAACGTCTTGCGCACCACTTTTGGCTCACGGCCCATGTGGCCGTAGGCGGCCGTCTCCAAGAACATGGGTTGGCGCAGCTTCAGCTCCTGCTCGATGGCCTTCGGGCGCAGGTCGAAGAGCTTCTCAATCTTCTTTGCTATCTCGCCGTCGCTCATCGCCACATGCTTCCTGCCATAGGTGTTCACGTAGATGTTCATGGGCCGTGCCACGCCGATGGCGTAGGCCACCTGCACCAGCATCTCGTCGGCCACGCCGGCGGCCACCATGTTCTTGGCGATGTGGCGGGCGGCATAGGCGGCCGAGCGGTCCACCTTGCTGGAGTCCTTGCCACTGAAGGCGCCGCCGCCATGGGCTCCCTTGCCGCCGTAGGTGTCGACGATGATCTTGCGCCCCGTGAGACCCGTGTCGCCGTGAGGGCCTCCGATGACGAACTTCCCAGTGGGGTTGACGTAGTATTTGATGTCGGGGCCGAAGAGCTGCAGCACCTTTGGCGAGTGTATCTGCTGCTTCACGCGGGGGATGAGGATGTCTATCACGTCCTGGCGGATGCGCTGCTGCATGGCCTCGTCGGTGTCGAACTCATCGTGTTGCGTCGATACCACGATGGTGTCGATGCGCTGTGGCACGCCATCATCGTTGTACTCCACCGTCACCTGGCTCTTGGCGTCGGGGCGCAGATAAGTCATCTGCTTGCCCTCGCGCCGAATGTCGGCCAGCGTGCGCATCAGCAGGTGGGCCAAGTCGAGCGACACGGGCATCAGGCTCTCCGTCTCGGTGGTGGCATAGCCAAACATCATGCCTTGGTCGCCAGCACCCTGGTCCATTGCGTTGTCAACACCACGGCTGATGTCGGCGCTCTGCTCGTGGATGGCGGTGAGGATGCCGCACGAGTCGCCGTCGAACTGATACTCGGCTTTGGTGTAGCCAATACGCTTGATGGTGTTGCGGGCTACGGTCTGCAAGTCGATATACACATCGCTGCGCACCTCGCCCATGATCACCACCTGGCCTGTGGTGACGAAGCTCTCAATGGCGCAGCGGGCACTGGGGTCGTAAGCCAGAAACTGGTCGAGCAATGCATCACTTATCTGGTCGGCCACTTTATCGGGATGGCCTTCCGATACGGATTCTGAGGAAAAAAGATATGCCATAACGATTCTATCTTGTTTTGGGCTGCAAAGTTACGAAAAAAGCTTGTAAAGAGCAACGGATTTTGGAAGATTAACGCAATTCGGCCTGAAATAAAGGCAAGACGGGGAAGAACGAGGAAGTTCAAATTGGGGTTGAAAGCAAATTGGGGAGGATTGGTGAAGGAGTTAGGTTGCCAAATCGTAACCCAAAATTAGGGTTCTGATGCAGGTTAATCGACTAAGCAAATCGGGGCAGAATGGCGTACCTTTCACCATCCGTTCACTTCCAGTTTCTTATTCCGCAAACTGCTATATTTTGCATAGCGATGGACGCCAAAAGAAATAGTAGTTTTGCAGCCAAAATTAAAAAAGGAGTAAGAAACATGAGAAGTACTTTTAACATTCTGTTTTATGTGAACAAGAGTAAGGAGAAGAATGGTATGGTGCCTGTGATGGGCAGGGTGACGATTAACGGCACGCAGAGCCAGTTCAGTTGTAAGAAGACGATTCCACTTGATATGTGGGACGTGAAAGGTAACTGTGCCAAAGGCCGCAGCAAAGAGGCTTTGCAGATTAACCGCGAACTGGATAACATCAAGGCGCAGATTATCAAGCACTACCAGCATCTGGCAGACCGTGAGGCATTCGTGACGGCAGAGATGGTTCGCAACTCCTATCAGGGATTCGGCAGCGAATATGATACATTGCTCAACGCATTCGACAAAGACATCGCTAGTTTCAAGAAGCGTGTCGGCAAAGACAGGGTAATAAGCACCCTGTGGGCAATGCAACTCTCCAGAAAGGACACGTCTTCGTTCATCGAATCCCATTATCGCCGTAAGGACATATCTATGCTGGAACTGACACCTGACTTTATCAAGGACTTCGCTGCCTATCTCAGCACGGAGCGAGGACTGGCAAGCGGCACCATCTGGCAACGCTGCATGTGGCTGAAGGGAGTCGTTATGAGGGCGCACTATAATGGTAAGATTCCCCGCAACCCGTTCGCGCAGTTCCATATCAGCCCGAATTGCAAGGAAAGGGAGTTCCTGACTGAGGAAGAACTGAAGGCCGTTGTGATCCACGAGTTCGAAGACGATAATCTCGCCTTCGTTCGTGATATCTTCGTTTTTGTGTGCTTCACCGCCCTCTCGTTCATCGACGTGAAGAACCTGACGACAGATAACATCGTGGATATCAACGGTGATAAGTGGATTATCAGCAAGCGACACAAGACGAACATCCCTTTCCAGGTGAAGCTGATGGACGTACCATTGCAGATTATCGACCGCTACAAGCACCTACAAGAAGACAAGCTGGTTTTCGGCAAGATGAACTACTGGTCGATGTGCAAGAAGTTGAAAACGGTGATGACAGCCTGCGGCATTGAGAAAGCCATCTCCTATCATTGTGGCCGGCACTCGTTCGCCACGTTGGCGCTTTCAAAGGGAATGCCCATTGAAAGTGTGAGCCGTGTATTGGGACACACCAATATCGTGACCACACAGATTTATGCCAAAATCACGAGTCAGAAACTTGACAACGACCTGACGATGCTTGGCAACAAACTCAATGCATCATTCAAGAACCTAAAGATGGCATAGATCACGGCGACCCCTAAATTTCAAAGCAGAAAGACGAATGATTAGCGATAGTCTGTCATCCGTCTTTCTGCGTTATATTCCCTCAGCACACGAACCACTAACGGCTTTTTCTTTTTCCCTATCGTTTATATGCAGGATGATAGCAACTTTCCAGAACTCTTTCCAAATCACTCTCACGATAAAGCACCTTGCCGCCTAATAGTATATAAGGTAGCACACCGTCATTTCGGTATTCCTGTAATGTTCGTCGGCTGACTTTCAGAATCTGCGCCACCTCTCTGTCTGTCAGGTAGCGTTCACCATCAAGCAATGGCCGATAATTATCTATTACCTTTTTGTATAGGGCAAGCACCTCCTTCATGTTCTCAAGCGCATTCTTCACTCCAACGTTATGCGGCATTATTAATTCATTCATAGGCTGTTCGTTTTGAGGTTATACATCTTGCATTCCTTTTCTCTACCAGCTATGACATGAAGAATACACTCCACATCCTCAGGCTTATAGTACACCTTACGGTTGATTTGAGAATAGGCCAACGTTCCGTTGTCACGAAACGTTTGTAATGTTCTTGGGCTGATGTTCAGCATTTGGCACACGTCTTGGTTATCAAGCCAGTTGTCCAACCTTTTGTCATTGCCTCTACTGGCCATCTCTTTCATCTTTGTGACGAAGCTATTGAAACTCGTCAGCAGTTCCTCGTAGGTACTGCGCTCAATTGATACAACCTCCATGTCTGTTTAGTTTTTGTAATTTGCGGGCAAAGGTACATCATGATTCCCAGATAAGCTCATTCTGAAAAATTCTTGTTGTGAAATAACACTTCAGGGAAACAAAAGCCTAATATCTGTCGAGCTTGCTCACCAGAAAGCAGACAAGCATCTTTGTGTGGTACTCCACAGAAAAGTGCGTATTAGGCTACACCCTTCTATGGAACTTATTTGTGGTATTGCAAGCAATAATGGGTAGTATATAGCCATTTGTATAGCGCATGTTCATAAAAAACTCTAAAAATAGACTCTATTATAGTGCAGAATGAAACATTTTCACTATCTTTACACCCTAACAACAAATCTGAAAGATATGCAAGACGTAAATCGCCTAAAAATTGTGCCGTAGAACAGAAGAAAACCAGCAAATGGTTATCTGAAGCATTGGGGGTGAATCCTTCAACCGTTTCTAAATGGTGTACTAACTCTTCACAACCAGATATTGAAACGCTAGCAAAAATATCCAAACTGTTAGGTGTTGGGGTAGAAGATTTATTCGATAAAAAGTTTATGGAGTCTGTATGAAACATTTAGTTTACACCAAGAACAAAAAGTGAAAAGTACTATATTAATTTAAAGCGTAATGCAAACAATATGGAGCAGAACAAAGAATATTTTGTATTTATCAGTTATTCTAGCTTGGATAATGAATGGGCGATATGGCTCAGGCATGAATTGGAGCATTACCATTTGCCGGCATCGTTCAACGGACGGACTGATGTAAGAGACAATCTGCGGAAAGTGTTCCGTGACAGAGACGAGTTGAGTGCCGGGCCAGAATGGGATGAACAGGTGCAGAAGGCTCTGGAAGACACGAATAACCTCATTGTTATTTGTTCTCCTCATTCTGCAAAATCGGATGCAGTTAATAAAGAGATTGAAACCTTCATTGCCTTAGGTAAAGAAGACCATATCTTCCCATTCATTGTTGAAGGAAACAAGCCTGAGGATTGTTTCCCTCCAGCTCTTAGACATTCCAAACTTGGTGGAGATGTCAATAAAGACGGTGGGCGAGACTCTGCTTTTATAAAAGTCGTGGCAGGCATGCTAAAAGTCAGTTTCCCCAGCCTGTGGAACCGCTATGAAATAGAAAAAGCGGAGGAGGAGAGAAAAATTCGTGAACAACGCGATAAGCTTTTAATCATGCAAAGCCGTTTCTTAGCGGAGAAAGCCAATTCACTTGTTGATGAGGGAGATTCTTATACAGCCAGACTGTTGGCACTAGAAGCTTTGCCAAAAGATTTGAAGAATCCCGATAGGCCTTATGTACCAGAGGCTGAAGCCGCGTTAAGAAACTCATATTCTGAAGCCACAACGATAGACTTGCCTAAAAGGATAGATAATTGTTATGATGAATATGGAGGTGGAACTTGGGTGGAAATAAACTCTTCTAGTTGTTCTCCATGTGTATTAGAATTTTCTCCTGATCGAGAAAATTTGTTCTTAATGGGTACTGAAGATGGAGCCATTTATATGTTAGATGCTAAAGACGGGAGAATTATTAAAGCCTTCTTTGGGCATACTGACACCATATTATCTATCAGATTTAATGCTTGTGGTTCCAAATTTGCAAGTAGTTCTGAAGATGGTACAGTACGCATATGGAACATAGAAGATGGCTACGACATTGCAGATGATTGGATTGGAGAAGAAAGTGAGAATGTGGTTTTTAAATGCATTTTTAATACCGATGTTGCTTTTAGCCCTTGTGGACAATATTTGGCAATTGCCATTTCTAATAAAATCGTCATTAAAGATGTTGAAACTAGAGAAACATTTGTTACATTGGAAGGGCATTCAGACAAAGTAAATAGTATTATCTATTGTCCTGATGGGAAACGTATTATTTCTGCTTCTGATGATTGTTCAATTCGTATTTGGGATATTTTAGAGAAAAGGGAAATCTTGACGCTGAAGGAGCATTCCA
>JAEEGF011141259.1_pt1 | contig 10259 bp, 5 predicted proteins | sample 9134171 | NCBI WGS metagenome assembly JAEEGF01 (sample SAMN16246542, study PRJNA631951) | gut metagenome | biome: gut microbiome; feature: rumen; material: AP-attached | host: Bos | place: Iran: Karaj | collected 2018-10 | reverse complement strand
AAATTCCCGTGCGAATCGTCCGTTTGCGGTGATGCGTGGAAACCCGATGGGAAAACCGATGTGGGTGGCGTTTGAAGTCCCGGCGTTCCGCCTCACCGATGAACAGCTCCGCGCTGCTGCTGTTGCAGATTCTCTTGCTGCGGCAGGTGAAGTTGTGCCTGTGAACCGTACGCTTGATACAAGCTCCTATGCCCGCTTGGAAACGCTTGCATCGCTTGAAAACAGCTGCCCGGCAACGCCTGCGACAAAGAAGTTCCGCGAAGCGTTAAAGAAAAAACTTTCGAAACTCCCGAAGGAGCAGAATGCGTGGGCCGACAACGGAATGCTCTGGTTCCGCCGTAACGCCAACTACCTCATTGCAGATAAAATTAGCGGTCAGGATAGCCTTCACAACCCGCTTCCGAGAATGGTTGAACTCAAGCGGTATCTGGATTCGATGAATGTTCAGCTCTTGGTCGTGCCGGTTCCAGTGAAAGAAGAAATCTATGCGGATAAACTTGTGAAGGGAACGCCTGCGGATTTGTGCGTAAATGTAAATGGTCGTGAATTTATCCGTGAATTGCTTGCAGCAGGCATAGATGTGCTAGACCTTTACCCGTCTTTGATGGCTGCCCGCAGTGGCGATGAACCGCCTCATTACAGCTACCAGCGTTACGATACGCATTGGGCACTCCCAGGCATGCTTGCCGCGATGGAACAACTTGCGTCTCGCGTGACACAGTACAGCTGGTATGCGGATGCAAATCCGCAGCCGGGTAGCCTTTTGATGAAGGATACTGTCGTGCTCCGCGAAGGCGATTTGGTTGCTCATTTGCCGGATAAAGAAAAGTCGAAGTATGCTGCTGATACGCTTGCGGGCATGAAAATTTACAAGGGCGACAAAGCGTACAAGGGCGGTAGAAACGCACCGATTCTCTTGATGGGCGATTCGTTCACGGGCGTGTTCGAATCTGTGGATCAGAAAAGCGGTGGCCCGGGCTCTCTGCTTGCTTATGCGACGGGGCTTGACGTACAAGTGCTTACGAGCTGGGGCGGTGGCCCAGGCGTTCGCAGCCGCTTGAAGAAAATGAAAAAGGACATGCAGAGCAAACGCCTCGTGATTTACATGATGACCGCTCGCGACTTCTGGCAAAGCCCGATGGAATGGGACGGTATCTAGACGAAAGAACGCTCGCGATGCTCGCTACAGACGAAAGACTAGAGATGGTGTGAAAATGGAAAAAAGCAAAAATCTCTCGTCTCTTCCTTCGACATGCTCAGGACAGGCTACTCGTCTTTCGTCTAAACTATTCTGGCCAGCGTTAATTATCGCCTTTGTTGTTGCTCTTTCGCTGATTCTTTGGAGCGGGGGTGGCAAAGGCGTTTCTTATCGCGAAATGGCATGCGCGTTTGAAGAACGTGCTCCGGGCTGTCTCGATTCTCTCCGCAGCTGGAACGAAGGTCTTGCGTACTTTGATAGTAGCGTTGCGGCGACCCGTGATACTTTAAACGCCCTCAAGAGTTTGTTGTGGAAATTTTGGAACATCGAATTTGCCGGGGCGGGCGAGGCTTCGGTTGCGAAAGATGCCGTGCTGCCGTTGCGTGTCCTTGAAAATCGCAAATCGGGCTGCATGGGGCTTTCGTGGCTTGCGCTTATGGTGGCGGAGTCTCGCCATTTGCAGCTCGATGCCATCCTCTTGCCGGGGCATGTCTTTTTGCGTTACAATTCTGCGAAAGAATCTGTTAATTTGGAACCGAACCGAAGTGGCTATTCATACTCGGATGCGGAATATCGTGAAAAGTACAAAGATGGCAATTGGACGGGGCTGGAATTCCGCCCGCTTGAACCCAAAGAATTTGTGGGGCTTGCCGCGTTTGACATTGGCAATTTGTACCTTGAAAACGATGTTCCGCGAGCACTTACCTGGTACCGGATGGCCGAAGAATTTTTCCCGAAATATCCTGGAATTGCAGTAAATCAGGCGATAGCAAAAAGCCGTTTGCCGGACTCCCTGTAATTTTACTTACATTTACTTTAATACGTCAAATATGCTTATTGTATTGCTTTTGCGCTTGTTTTGGCAATCGTAAAAATCTATTTTTTAGAAGATGCTGAGCTTGTTCGTCGGGCGTCCTCGTAGAATTATTGATAACGATGAGGAAATATGAAATACTGTTACTTTTATTTGATGCTGTTCCTGATTTTAGGGCTAGTTGTTTCTTGTTCTGATTCTAACGATGATTCGCCTTGCTTGCCGAAAATTGAAACTCCGGACGATTCCCTTTCTGGAATGTTACGGGTAAATGCATCGAATGCGTCTGTGGTTCTCGGGACCAAAGAATCATCAGCAAAAGTGGGGGAACGCCCCGAAATGAAAGTTTCGCTGAATTATGTTTTTTTATTTGCCAAAAGCGAAGTGACGTGTGGTGAATTTAACGCACTGATGAAAAAATCGACAGGTCTTGTTGTGGGTTGCTCTCATGATAGCTTGCCTGTAACGAATGTGACTTATTATGATGCAGTCCTTTTTGCAAATGAACGCAGCAAAGCCGAAAAACAGGATACTGTTTATACTTACAGCAAAGCTTTTTTTGATGACGAAAAACATTGTACGAATTTAGAAGGGCTTGTATTCCTTACGGAAACAGATGGCTATCGTTTGCCGACAGAAACCGAATGGATGCTTGTGGCAAAGTCGGTATGGAAAACGTCTGAGGGCTGGACTGCCGAGAATTCGGATTACAAATTGCATAAGGTCTGCAGCAAAGCGGATTCAAGTGACGATTTTTGTGATATGATCGGGAATGCGATGGAGTGGGTGAATGACTGGTATGGCAATTTCCGCGATACGTCTTTGACAAATTATGTCGGTGCTCCTGATGGAGGATCTTTGGGTCAACGTATTGTGAAGGGGGGCAGCTACCGCAATACTGCGGAATCCATCAAAATCTATAATCGCGGTGATGTTTATACGGTGACTTCTTCGACTCGTGCGGAATATGTGGGATTCCGTCTTGCGTTTGGTGCTATACCTGAAGCAACCTGGATGGGAAATGATGGCAGGGCTAGCGCAAGCAGGATTGTTCCTGTTGTGAGCTTATCTGAACTACACTCGATTACTGGATCTCGTAGAATTAAGCTTGCGTTCCGCAATGCAACGAAAAATATCGCCTTTATAGACTATTCCAACAGTATTCTTTCGGTGACAGAGATTGTGGATTCGTTGGATGCATACCATCCTGAAATATCGCCAGATGGAAAGCATGTGGCTTTCTGTACGGGATTGGAGGGCATTTCTGGAAAGTCTGCTCTATATGTTCGCGATTTGAATGCCGCCGGAACGAATCTTGTGAAATTGGATGTCGAAAGCGCTGCGATTCCTCGTTGGCGTGTACTTAAAAACGGCGATACTGTTATCGTTTATGTGACCGATGCGGGAAACAACAAGGATGAATCCGCTTTTAAGGGGACTTCTACATGGCAAGTGAAGTTCTCAAAAGGAAAGTTTGAAAAACCTCAAAAACTTTTTGATGGCGCTTATCACGGAGGCGTGAGTGACGACAATGCGCTTGCTGTAACGGGAGCACGTGTTTTGCGCGCAAGGGTTTCTGGGCGTGATACTGTTTGGTATAAGGACGGTGAAAAAGCTGAGCAGGCTTGCAATGCGTCTTTGGCGAAAGATGGAAGTAAACGCACTCTGTTTCTTGATTTTGGCGGCAAGACCGGTCGTGATTTTGTCGGTGAAAAATATGGTACGCATGAGCGCCTGTTGATTGCGAATGCTTCGGGCAAATTAATTCAGTCTGTCGGTGCCCCGAATGGTTATTCTTTTGACCATAGTGAATGGGTGAGTGGTGTAAGTGATTTGGCTGTGGCGACACTCACGAATGCGAATGGTGCACACACGAAGGTTGTCCTTGTAAATTTGGCAGATAGTTCTGTCATGGATCTTGCCGAAGGTGACGAACTTTGGCATCCGAGTTTGTGGGTGAATCAAAGCTCGTTTGCCGGTGAGGATGTTCTTCTTGATTTGGATAGTGCCGGAGTGTATTTTGTACAAGGGCAGGATTGGCCGCACGAGGCTTTAGGTTATAAGATGAATCTGTTGTGGAAATATGCAAATCAGGTAGAAGTCCTTTGTGTCGGAAGCTCTAGAACTGAGGACGGAATCATTGCAACCAAAATTCAGTCTGGTTTTGCATTGAATATGGGACATCCGGGAAATGACTTGAATGCCTCTCTTTATGTAGCGGAAAATTATGGTGTAAATCACTTGAAAAAGTTGAAGACGATTGTTGTGTCGCTCGATATTGATTTGTGGCAAAGCGAAACCTCTTTTTCGGATCTTTTGTTCCTGAATACTCCTGGTTATATTTATGATAAGAATCATTCCTTCTGGAAAAATGATGGACTGACTGATTTTTCACAGATTGTCGAGGCTGTTTCTCCTTTTTCGTCAGCTGCTATTGACGTTTATGGTGAATCGAGAGGCTGGCTAAAAAATGAATCGGTTGAATGGGGTATCCCTTTGGTGGAATCGGATTCCAACTGGTCCATCTCGCAATCTCAGACTTTAGATTGGAATCTGAAACGCTTGGAATCTTTTGTGGAGGAAATGAATCGTCTGCAAATAAACGTTGTTGGCGTTGTGTTCCCTCAAAATCCCCGTTATCAAGAAACCGGTTCCTGGGGGCGTTACGGTCCTCAGCGTTCCGCGGCCGTGATGTATATTGATTCTGTTCAGGCTTTGGCAAGGCGTGTTCCGCGTTTTACGCTTCTTGATGAAAATCGAAACGGAAATCATGATTATACCGATCAGATGGCTCTCAATACAGATCATTTAGGTATCGCTGGAGCGGAAAGATTGACTGCTCGCTTGGATTCTCTCTTGAAAAAAATGGATTAATAAATGCTTTATCAATTATTAGTAGTATTTGTAGCTTTTTTGCTGGCGTCCTGCTCTAATTCGGAGTGGCCTCATTCTGAAAAATGTGAAAAAATAATCCTGGAAAAGGATTCTTTAGAGGGATTGGTTCATGTGAGCATGATGGATGCAGTGACGTTTCTTGGTACCAATGATGAATTGGCCAAAATGAATGAGCGCCCTCAAATGCAGGTGGTTTTGGATTATGATTTTTCCTTGGGTGCGCATGAGGTCACGTGTGGAGAATTTAATGCCTTAATGAAACGAGAAACTGGACTTGCTCTAAAGTGTGAATCGGATAGTTTGCCTGCTACAGATGTTTCCTATTACGATGCCGTCCTTTATGCAAATGCACGCAGTAAGGCGGAAGGATTTGATACGGCTTATACGTATGTAAAAGCACAATTCGATGAAGATCATCATGGTGCAAATCTAGAAGGCTTTGCCTTCCACCCCGAAGTAGATGCCTATCGCTTGCCGACGGAGGCAGAATGGGTTTTTGTTGCTGATTCGTTCTGGAATCCAAAGAATGCTTGGACTTCAGATAATTCTGAATATAAGTTGCATAAGGTATGCAGTAAGGCTGATTCGCTTACTAAAATTTGCGATATGATGGGAAATGCAATGGAGTGGGTGAATGACTGGCTTGGATATTTTCGTGATACGACTGTCTTAAATTACGTGGGGGCTCCAGACGGTGGTGCTTTGGGACAGCGAATTGTGAAGGGAGGTAGCTTCCAAAATGCGGCGTCTTCTATAACGTTATATGGACGAGGCGATATCTATACGGTGACATCTGCGACACGTGCTAATTATGTAGGCTTTCGTCTTGCATTTGGCAAGATCCCTAATGCTGTGTGGATGGGAACAGATGGGAAAACTTCTGCAAGTCGTATTGTTCCAATGGCTTCTTCTGCGACGATTCGTTCCCTTGCAGGAACCTATAAAGTGAAAATGGCATTCCGCAATGATTTGACAAGAAATTTGGCGTATATCGATTATTCAAGCGGTATTCTTTCGGTTACGGAAATTGACGATTCGCTCGATGTCTATCATCCTGAGATTTCTCCGGATGGTAAGAAAGTTGCTTTTTGCACGGGCCTCGAAGGTGTTTCTGGAAAGTCCGAACTATATGTGCGGAATTTGGATGCTAAAGGAACAAATCGTGTTAAATTGAATGTGGAAAGTGCAGCCATTCCTCGCTGGAGAGTGCTAGATAATGGTGATACGGTTATTGTGTATGTGACTGATGCAGGAAATAATAAGGACGAGTCTTCTTTTAAGGCTGCTTCAACATGGCAGGTTAAGTTTGCGAATAATAAATTTGGTACTCCGGAGAAATTGTTTGATGGGGCGTATCATGATGGTGTAACCGATGATAATACGTTTGCGATTTCGGGGGCGAGATTTTTACGTGTACGAACGTCTGAACAGGAATTAATCTGGTATAATGGGGAACAGGCTTGTAATGCTTCGTTAGCCAGGGATGGTAGTAGACGAAGCCTATTCCTTGATTTTGGCGGAAAAACAGGGCGAAAATTTGTCGGGAAATCATACGGTACTCATGAACGTTTGTTGATTGCTGATTTAACGGGAAGACTGATTCAATCTGTGGCGGCTCCAAGTGGGTTTGCTTTTGATCATACGGAATGGACTTCGGGTGGTGACAATCTCGTTGTGGCAACAACTACGAATGCGAATGGGGCGCATACGAGAATTGTTCTTGTTAATTTGGCTGATAGTTCTGTTGTTCCTTTAGCTGAGGGTGAGGAATTATGGCATCCGAGTTTGTGGATTCATGAAAATGTAACTGCTGAAGACGATGTCCAGTTGAATTTAGATAGTGCTGGCGTTTATTATGTGGAAAATGTTTGGTATAATGCTTTGGAGCTTCGTGTGAAAATGGAAAATTTCTGGTATCGGCGTAATGAAGTAACTGTAGTCGGGTTAGGTAGCTCCAGAATGATGTTTGGAATGTATGAAAAAAATGTGACCTCTGAAAATTTCTTGAATATGGCGTATTCGGCTGGTGATATGCGCGGGATGCATTATCTTTTCAAAAATTACATTTTGCCTCATGTCCCGAATTTGAAAACATTGGTGATCGAAATGTCACCGGATTTATTATGGTATGATATTTCTACATCTTGGGGACCCATCATAGAGGGGGTTCCTGGGTTTAAGTATGACGAAGATCATTCGTTTTGGGTGGATGGTGTTTCTGATGCTTTCTTGAAGGCTGTTTCTAATTGTCCGAAACCGCAGTCAGCTCTAGTTCACCCTTATAATTTGGTTGATTTCCTGTTGCCGACAATGGGGTGGTATAGTACCGATGTCTTTAGAGATACGACGATGTTGTCTGTGATGAATCCCAATTATCAGTATGATTATCAACTGTTCGAGGAAATCGTTCAAATGGCTCATGAACATCATTTGAATGTAATTTGCTTTATAGCCCCTCAGAATCCAGACTATAAAAATACAGGGTCGTATGGGGTGTATGGACCGAAGCGTTCCATAGCGGAAGATATATTGAATCGTGTGAAGCAGATGGACGTTATATGGATGGATGAAAATAAAATGGGAAATCACGATTATACCGCGGATATGGCCTATAATATGGATCATTTAAGTGCGAATGGGGCTGCGCTCCTTACGCAACGTCTTGATTCTCTTTTGATGACATTGAAAAAAGCGCATCGATGATTAACCGATTCATCTTAGTCTCGATTTTAGGAGCCCTTTTCTCGGTTTTCCCGCTGACCGATACGGATATCTGGTGGCATTTGGCTTGTGCTCGTGAATGGGTGACTACTTGGACGCCTGCTCGCGAACCTGTCGTGAATGTGCACTGTTTTTTTCAGCAGGCTGTTGCGTTTGTTTATAATATTGGTGGAGCAAAATTGCTTGTCGCGTTTAAGGCTGTTTTGTGGGGGGGCGTCTTTGCTTTGTTTTTGTGGCCTTGTGCTTGCAGTTGTAAAATTGCGCTGAAATTTGTTGTTGCTTGTCTTTTGCTTTTTACTTTCCGTTATCAATTTGAATTGCGTCCGGTGGTGTTTTCGCTACTGTTTTTGGGTATATATTGGAATGTTTTGCCGAGGCTTTTTAACGGAATTTCTTTTAACATTCCTGTCGCACTTGCAATGCTTGCGTTGCAGTGGATTTGGTGCAAGTGTCAAGGACTTTATGTGCTCGGGCCAATTTTTGCCATAACCGTAATGGGAGTGAAATTATTAGAAACTCGAAAACAGCAAAATGAAATTTGTCTGAAAATAGTTGTGCTTCAATTGCTGTTTGTGTTGCTTTTGTTTGCAATGCCCTTTATGCATCGCGAGGGCTTAAATCTTTTCTTGTATCCCTTGGGCTTGCTGGACCGCTTGCTTGGACTTTCTCCATCAGCGTCAATCTTTGCAAAAGAAATTGCTGAAAATCGTTCGCCGTTAACGCTTTTGATTGCAAAGGAGAATGTTGTCCAATCTGCGTTGATGGTGCTGCTGTGTGTCATTGGATTTTTTTCCGGTATTGTACAAACAATACGTTGCATCAAAGCGAATAAATGCTTGGGGTCGCAATCGCAATATGCGGTGGAATTATCAAATGTTTGGCTTTTAATAACCGCAATTCTTGCTTTTGTTGCCGAAAGAAACTTTGTGCTATTTTTGCCGTTCTTTTTTGCGGTACTTTTTTCAAGCTCTTTTTTTGAACAAATTTTTAGAAGACAAACTATGGGACTCTATTCGTCAATCACTAACCGCTATTTGCCGGTTGTGTTCATTGCGTTTCTTCTCGGACTTTGGGGAAAGTCTCTTTTGTCTTACGATTCCGCGATTGCTTTCCAACGCGTCCCTGTGGCTGCTGCGGAATGGATGAAAAATAATCCGCATTCAGGAAGGCTCTTCAACGATGATCGTGCTGGCGGCTATTTGGCTTTTATGAATCCACAGGATTCCACGTTTATTGATGGCCGCTTCATCTTGAAAACGGCGGATTTTTTTGAACGTTATCTGGCGTATTCGAAATATCCAAAGCAATTTCTCCAAGAAGCGGATTTATTGAATATCGATCGCGTTGTGCTTCCGTTGCGCTATTATGCGAGGTGGGATAAGCTGATTGCTGTTCTGGACGCCGCGAAAGAATGGAATGTCGTTTACCGCGACTTATATTTTGTAGTCATTGATCGTGCAGAACCACCCGATGGCTTGCATTAGTTTTTTTATACGTCAAATGTCTAAACGTGGCTTGTTATCGATTGTTACTTCAAAAATGCAAAGAACACGGCGGCGATAATTAGCAAGAATGCGACGATGTGATTCCACTGGAGCGTTTCCGTGTGGAACACCGTTACGGCGATTGTCGTGAATACGGTGAGCGAAATCGCTTCTTGGATGATTTTCAGCTGCATCAAGCTGAATGGTCCGCCGTTGATGCGGCTGCCGATGCTGTTTGCGGGAATCATAAAGCAGTATTCAAGGAATGCTAGCCCCCACGACGCGAGAATCACGAGAATCAGCGGCCAGTCGGTGCTGATGTGCATTTCTTTGAGCTTGAGGTTGCCGTACCAAGCAAACGTCATGAAGATGTTGGAACAGCAAAGAAGGAGAATTGTAAAGATACCAGCTTTCATAGTTTAGTTGACGGTAGGAAGTTAGAAGTAGGAAGTTTTTTGCAGTGTCATCCTGGAGCGTAGCGACGGGATCCAGTTATTTCTTATTGCGCCTTTCTCTCGCCTTTCATGGTTGTCGTCTCTGGCCTTTCGCTTCGCTCAAGTCCCAACCATTCGGCTCGGTCATGCCCAACTCCGTTGGTCGCGACTCTCGCCCTTCATGGTTGTCGTCTTTCGCCTGTCCTCTCAATCTATACGGCCTTCCGGTGCTATGTTGATACGCGAGGCGTTTGCGGACTTCTTCGAGGTACTGGATGTATTTTTCGCTTTGGTAGTCGCGGTATGTCCAGTCAAATGCGTGGAAATGCCCGTTTTGGAAGTAAAGTGTCGGTTCTACGAAAATGCCTCGTTGCATATAAACGCGTTGGCGTTGGTCCTTGGTCGTTGCCAAAAAAAACTGTCCAAGCGTCATGTAGCCCGGATCGAGATTCACGGGGCGCAGTCCCGGTGTGCCGTTTTCTTTGGCAATTTCGAGTTCAATGTTGTTTGTCCAAAGCTTGATATCGACAATCGTTTCTCGTTCGACGAGTTGCTCGTAGCTGAAAAAAGCACGCACGGGAGCGTCGCCAATTTCTTCTTTGTAGTAATTCGTGAACGTGAACGGGAATGGTTCCAAGTTCAGGTCTTCTTCGCCGAATTTCGCCTTCAGGATTCTGCGGACGGATTCCACGGCTTCGGCATCTTTCGCGAGA
>JAEEGF012225988.1_pt1 | contig 10261 bp, 11 predicted proteins | sample 9134171 | NCBI WGS metagenome assembly JAEEGF01 (sample SAMN16246542, study PRJNA631951) | gut metagenome | biome: gut microbiome; feature: rumen; material: AP-attached | host: Bos | place: Iran: Karaj | collected 2018-10 | reverse complement strand
TTCGCAAACGGCTATGGCTTGACGAGCGTGAACATCCCTAACTCGGTTTCCGCCATTGGTCAACAGGCGTTTCGTAATTGCAGCAATCTAAAGAGCCTGACCATCCCCAGTTCGGTAACCATCATCGGCAGTTTGGCGTTCGCATATTGCAGCAGCTTGTCTAGTATGACCATTCCCGATTTGGTAACAACCATCAGCGAGGGGACGTTCGCTGGCTGCAGCGGTCTAACGAGCGTAACTATCCCTAACTCGGTCACAACCATCGGCGAAAATGCGTTTTCTTACTGCTATAACCTGACGGACGTTACCATAATAATGTAGTAGAATGTAGTACCTTTTCAAAATTTTTACTACCTTTGTGCCCGGAAAACAATATAATCAACTTAAAACCGGACTACAATGAAACAGGAAAGTAAAAAAGCAGTAATTTGGCTAAGAGTTTCTACAGAACAACAGGAAGTAGAAAGCCAAAGGAAAGATCTAGTAGAAAAAGCTATAGAAGAAGGCTTTTCTAGAGAGAACCTTATCTTTATAGAAGGAGTAGGCGCAAGTGCAATCAAACAAGATGAGAAGTACAAGAAGGAAGTAGAAAACCTTTATAAAGTACTAGAAGAAACTCCCGGAATAAAAGCCGTTTTTGCATGGGAAGTTTCAAGACTAGCTAGAATAAAATCCAAACTAGAGAAATTGGGAGAGTACTTATCAGAGCGGAAAATAAATCTTATAATCCTAGAACCTTCTATAAGACTACTAGACAAAAACGGAAATATAGATCCGGGAGAAGAGGTAAAGCTTTCTCTCCTTTCTACTCTTTCAGCCCAAGAGATGAGAATCAAGAAGGGAAGAATGAAAAGAGGAAGAGAGAAGAACAGAAAGGAAGGGAAGTTCAATGGAGGAGCCTTTGGAGCTTTGTACGGCTATAGAGTAGAAGAAGACGGTAAAATAGTTCCGGATCCTTCAGAAGCCAACATAATACAGGAAATATACTCTTTATACTCTTCCGGGAAATACAGTCTTAAAACTCTCTCCAAAGAACTACAGGAAAGAGGGTACAAGTTCCGGGGAAGGAAAGTTTCAGACTCCAACGTGAACAACATACTAAAGAACACCGCCTATATAGGGTACTCTTCTACTACAGACCGGAAGTACTACCCTATAATAGAACAGGAACTTTGGGAAGCGGTTCAAAGAGTAAAGAAGGACAAAGACTTAGGAATCCAAAAGACCAAAGAATCTAGAAACACTTATCTTTCTACTAAAATACTGAAATGTAAAAGTTGCGGTTCAAACTACGTTGCTACTAAAGGGAAATATTTTTGCTATAGGAGATCAATGAAACACCGCTTTTCTCCGGAAGATCAATGTAAGGAGACGGTAGGAATATCTATAGAAGTAATGGACGGAATCCTTTGGGAAGTAGGGAAAGAGCTGGAAACTTTGTCTTTTACCTCTCTTAATGAACAGGAACTCCCAAAACTAGAGTACAACATAGAAGTACTACAGGAGAAGTTCAAGACAGCCTCCCGGAAAGTAGACAAAATGAACTTAAAGAGGGAGAGAGTACTAGAGAACTATGAAAATCTAGAAATCTCCAAAGAACAGAAAGACAAGAAACTTTCCAAGATAAAAGAGGAAACTTTCAATCTTCTTTCATCAATGGGAAGATATAAGAGCCAAGAACAAGCCCTCCGGAATGATATTTTAAGAATCAAACTTTATCTTTCCGGGGAACTGAATATACTACCGGACTTCAACAATAAAACTCCTAAAGAAAAGAAGGAGATAATAATGAAACACGTTCTTCAAGCTACAGTAGAAAGAGTACTAGTAGACTCCCGGAAAGCAATAAAGATCACTATAGAACTAGTAAAGGGAGGAACTATAGACTACTTATACTTTTACACTTTGAAGGACAAGAACAGGCAAGTAAAAAGGCTGGAATAAAACTATGGACGGAACTTTTTTAATTAAAAACAAAAAAAATTTGGTTCCTTTTTGTCATCCGGTATAGTATGATGATGAGATAAACTTAATATACATACTTCTAAATACATAATAAAAGAAGAATAAGTACCTACTACTACTTTAGGCTTTTTTGAGAGAGGAATAAGGGGACGGAAGGGAATAATAAAGAAGCCGGGAATGAAATCAAGTTTTTTCCGGTAAAAGACAGAAGAACCCTAATAAATGTAGGTACTTTTCTATAGGAGAGAGTGAAAGAGAAATCAAGTACCTCTCTCCTTCCTATAAATGAAAAAACACTTTTACGGAAGAGTAGAAGCCTTAAATAAGAAGAAGGCTACGGGTTCTACAAGTATCTACAAGTACTTATTGAATCATCTATCATATGTTTTCTTTCAGTAGGAGACCAAAGTTCTATAAAAGGGACTCTCCTACTGAAACCCTCTTTATAAAAATAGACTTATCTTCCATAGAAATATAAGAAAAATATAAAAATCCCGGGGAGAAGACTATAAATCTCTTTCCGGGTAAGGTAGGACATAATTTTTGTACTTCATAATATAATAAGACTTCTAGACAAAAACTAAAACTTCTTTCTTTGGAATCATCTTTTTACCGGGGAGATCAAGTTGAGAAACCCAATCTCCCCAAACTCTTTTTATACAGGAATGAAAATAAGAATAAGACCGCAAAGAAGAGACTTTGAGAAGCCTTTATATCTTCTACAGAAACTAAAAGAAGAGAACAGTACTATAGATCCTTCAACCCTAGAGGAACGGTTCAAGGAGGTAAAAGGAGCTATAGAAGAACTAGAAAATAAATACTACTACTTTCTTTCAGAGTGCAATAAAAAACGTGAAAATGAAGGGTAAAATTTGAAATAGGGGGAAAAAGCCAAAACTACAGTGAAATATCTAGTAAAATGTTAAAAATCACCCCAAGATCCACCAAAAAAATTTGCCAAAAAAACGTGAAACCCTTATATCTGATAGTAAAGTAAAAAAACTCCGGTAAGAAGCCAAAGAAGACTTATAAAGGAGATCAATAAAACTCCGGTAAGAAGCCAAAGAAGACTTATAAAGGAGAACACAAAATAGAGTTTCATAAAATCATCTTTATATCTATAGGTTTTTTCATGGGAGAGGAACTACTAGAATCCACTACTAGAACCTCTCCTACGGGAACCGCTTTTTATAAAGATGATGGACGGAACTTTTTTAATTAAAAACAAAAAAAATTTGGAGAATGATGAAATAAGATAAATAAAGATATAAATGATGAATGATATGAAACAAGATGAAAACTACTACTTTAGAGTTTCCCTTTCTACAGACTACTATATAAATAAGGAGATCTGCAACGCTATGATAGGGACTACTAAAGATGAAGAAAACCGGAAAATAAGAGAAAAGTACGGCTTCAACCCCAACAGAGGAATAGGGTTCAAAGAAGTAGAGGTAAACTCCAAAGAACTTCTACAGGAGCTACTACAGGGAAGAACTTTTTGCCATCTCTTCAACCCAAAACACTATAGACAAGATGGGAGCTTTGGTTCTTCAGAAAAGACTAATGAAAATTTTAGAGGAAGCTACATAATAGGAATAGACATAGACAAGACGGAGTACGCTACAGTAAGGGACTTTGTAGAGAAACTTTCAAAAAAACCTACTTTCTACTACACTTCCTACAGTAATAAACAGCCGGGAAAAGGAGCCCGTTTCAGACTAATATACGTTTTCAATGAACTTATAGAAAACCCCTACTTCTTCCGGTACGCTGCAACAAAGCTAAATGAACAAGTAGAGAAGGAAACAGAGGAAAAAATAGAAGACAACTGCAATAAAAGGTGTTCACAATATTTCAACGGTACTTATAAATCTGAATGGGACTCTTCAATAGTACTAGACTACTACCTCTTCAATGAAATCTACTCTCTTTCAGACTTTAATATAGACCGGGAAGAATATCTAGAGTTCTTAAAGGAAGGAGCAGGCTATAGAACAAAAACTACTACTAGAAAGAAAGAACTACAGGAACTACTACAGGAACTAGAAGAACCGGAAGCCAAAGAAGAAGTAGAAGAACTAGAACCTATATTTGACAGGAGACTAGTAGAAGAAATGAAGAATTTGGACTACAACTCCTTCATGAAAAGAAACCGCTGGAAATACAACTATATCTACAGAAATGAAGGAGGAGAATGGGAAAACGGAATCTACAGGGAACTACAGGAAGATGAATTTTCTTTATACTGGAACGTTTCTAAAGTGAAAGATGGAGAAAAGAGAAGGAAGAAACTTTTTGAAAGAATTTGCCTCCGGAGAGTAATGAACCCGGAAATAGACGCTAATACTCTTCTCTTTAACGCTTTTGAAGACCGGGAAAGGTTCTTTGAGATAGACAAAGATCTTTCTATAGAGTGCCTGGAAAGAAATGTAGAAACAGCCCTTCAACTAGAGATAAAAGATATAGAAGCAATGTACTCCAAGAATCTAGACTACCTCCGGAAAAAGAATAAAAGTAGAATAATATTAAAATCCGGAGAAGCTAGAAATGAAGTAATGAAGGAGATAAAGTACAGTAAAATAGATCAATACTACAACAAAGAGAAGACTATAAAAGAGAACCTAGAACTACTACCGGAAAGATGGAAAGTAAGTGAAAGAACTTTATATAGGTACGCCAAAGAAAGAGGAATCAAACTTAAACTTTCAGAGGAGGAGATAAAGGACTACCTAAATCCAAAGCTTTCAAGAAGGAAGAATCTAGAGAACTTAAAGGAGAATGGAATAAAGATCAAAACTTCAACTTTAGGAAGACTACTAAAAGAACTCCGGGAAGAAGTTGAAAAATAAGAATGGTTCCCTTTTGTCATCCGGTATAGTATGATGATGAATAAAGATGAATATAATAATACTACTATAGAGATATAAGAAGAGATATATATACTACTATAGATCTACGCAATTTTAAATAAAAAGAAAAATGGAAAAGACTAGAGAAACAGAAAACAACTCTCTCCCTGAAAAGATGAAAGAAGTTTTTACTCCGGGAACAGTACAAACAAGATCTAGAACTAAAGAACTAGTAGGAGAGATCTATAAAATGTACGGAGTAAAAGGAGTGCCAAAAGCTACGGACCTTTCACACTACGGAATAAACTACAGAGAGAGTTTCAAGAAAGATGAAAAGACAGGTAAGACAGTTTCCCTCTTTAGAATAGAAAAATGAAAAGACAGGAGATAGAGGAAGAACTAGAAAACCTAAAACAGAATATAGAGGAGATACTTTCAAACCTCTCTTCTATAGAACATGATGAAGAAGTTCCACCCTGCATAAAGAAAACAACTTTGGAACTTTTAGGAGAGATAATAAACAAAGTAAGCCCTCTCTCCAACAACTTATACAAAGACTTATATAAAGACCGCTGAAATGAAGGCTGAAAACTAGATCAAGACATGGAAGAGATCTAAAAACAGCCTAAAGAGAACAGCGGGGAAATAATGTAAAAAAAAGAAAGGAGAAAATAGAGATGATAGAAGTACTTATAGGAGCCGTAGCAATTTTCTATATTTTAATGGGAATATATATCTGGAGAATAGAACCAACTCTTTATAGGAAGAAATGGTACTATAAACTTCCAAGAATAATAAGGAAATATCTATGAATATTTTAGAGGTACTACTTTTATACGGAGCTATAATAGTAGGCTTTTGGAAAATAGTAGAATCAATAGGAGGAAACAGAGATGATAGGAGCAATAATACTAATACTACTAATAGGAGCAGTAGCAGCCCTAATAAAAGACTGGCTAGAAGACTAAAAAAGAAAAATACAGTACTAGTAGAAGGTGAAAGCCCTACTAGAAAATAACTTTATAAAAATTTTTACAATATGAATAAGAATGATAATAAGACTTCAGTAGAAAACGTAGAAGTAAAAAAGGAAAAAAGATGGGAACCGCTAGAAGGAAGAGGAGGGTTCTTTGAAATTTGCTATGAAACAGGAGAAGTAAGGTTCAAAGATTCTAAAAAGATAGTAAAGAACCTACGCTGGAATAATGAAGAGAGAACAGTAAAAGAATATAGAACCCGGAAATACAATCCTATGGAAGAAGAGGTAAGAGAAGCCGGGAGAGTCTATGTAGGTTCAAAAGGAGACTACCTAGAATGGGACTATGATAATGAAAGTTGCGTCTTTAGAACAGCTGAAAGGGAGAAAGAACCGGAAGTAGAACCGGAAAAGAAAGAGTACACTTATTCAGAATTAATGGAGATAGTTGAAATGTACGTAGAAGAAGCCCTAGAACAGAAGGGAATGATAGTAGTTCACAAAAACGGAGATAAGAGGGACAACAAAGTAAGCAATCTAAAGTACGTAGACTTTCATGAATTAAAGTACTACTATACAAAGCCCGTTGAAATGAGAGATCCGGAGACAGGGGAACTACTAAAGATCTACCCCAACGTAGCAACAGCAGCGGAAGAGAATGATATAGACCCGGAAGGAATTTACCTAGCATCTTTAGGAAGGGCTGATGAATATAATGAAGAAAGAGAGGAGGAAGAAGACTATGATGAGTAAGAAGATAAAACTAAAGAAAGGAGAAGTTTTTAAAAAGATAGAAGGGTACGGAGACAGGTACTATATATCTAATATGGGAAGACTTTGGAGTAATGTTTCCGGGAATTTTTTAGGAGCAAAAGATAAAGATGGCTATATAAAAGTAGGAATACGTAATGAAGATGGAGAACTAGAAAGTACTTTAATGCACAGACTAGTAGGAAAAGCTTTTGTTCCTAATGATGATCCGGAGAACAAGACAGAGATCAATCATAAGAACTATAAGAGAGATGATAATAGGGCGGAAAATCTAGAATGGGTAACAAGACAGGAGAACGTAGACTACTCCTATGAAAGAATATCCAACAGCGCTAGAGAGACCTTTAATAAGCTTTGGGAAGATGAAGACTTTAAAAAGAAAAAAGCAGAAGACCTAAAGAAGCAATGGGAAGATGAAGACTTCAGAAAGAAACATGTAGAAAGATTGAAGAAGCAATGGGAAGATGAAGACTTCAGAGAGAAAAAAGTAGAAGAAGTAAGAAAGCTTTGGAAAGATGAAGACTTCAGAAAGAAAATGAAGGAAGCAACTAATAAGCTTTGGGAAGATGAAGACTTCAGAAAGAAACAATCTAACCTAATGAAAGAAAAGAATCAAAATACAAACTTCCAAGCTAAAAGACTAGAAGGACTAAGGAAAGCTACATGTAAACCCATCCTTCAATATACAGAGGAAGGAGAACTAGTTTCAAAGTTTTCAAGTCAAGCGGAAGCAGCGGAGAAAACAGAAATATGTAGGTCTTCAATAAGTGCAGCTTTGAGAGGAAAAACTAAAACAGCAGGAGGCTTTAAATGGGAATATGATCAATAAAGGGGCTACAACTACCCCGGGGAGGTCTTTTTTAGAAAGAGACCCCATTAAACCCCAGCCCTGCCCTTCTTTCCACGGACGGAATTTTTCAAACCTGCCAAAATGTCAGGTAATACTTTAGTAAATGTCAGTTTTCCCGCTGAAAATCAATCTTTTAAGTCAAAATAGAGTAAAAATAGGACAGAAACAATAGAAAAAGCCCTAAAAACATCAGAAAAACAGAAAAATACATAAATCTAGTACTAAGAAAAACTGCTAAAAATGATCAGAAAATAGGTAAAAAGAGGTAAAAATAGGCTAAAATCCGTTGAATTTTTCAATACTTTCCTGCAACTAGAGGGCTGAAACTACCTACTTTAACCTACTTTCTGAAAAATAAGACTAGTTTTTAAAGATACAGAAACAAAAGGAGAGAGGAAGGAGAGCTACAAAAACGGAGCCTTTACTAAATCTACAAACACTTTCACTCCTTCCTCCTTTCCTTCCTATAGAAAAGAAACAGGGAACTAAAAGCCCTACCAAACCTAAAAAAACACAAAACAAAAATGGAAAATCAAAATAATAATCTTTTAGAAGCAATAAATACAGTAGTAAAAAGGAAGACCTACCACAATGTAAAAGAAGCTATAGACGCCTTTAAGAGAGCCCAAATAGTTCCTACCGGACAAGTACAACTAAGAAGTACAATCCTTACAGGGAACTACCCGGGAAAACAGGTAAACCAACCTCTCCTTCAACAGAGGCCGGAAAGACTAGTAGAAAAATTAGGAGTAAAATATATATCAGAGCTTTCCGCAAACTTCTCTTACCCGGCAATCAATGAAAATAACTCACAATGGGTAGGAGAAACAGAGGACGGAGATCTTTCTTCAATCAATCTTTTAAGCTTTGTACTGAAACCCCAAAGAGCTCTTTCCTATATAGAAATGAGCAATGAAGCCGTACTGAATCCAAACGTAAACGTAGAAGGAGCAGTTCAACAAGATCTAGTAGCATCAATATGGGAACTAGTAGAAAGTACAATGTTCAATGATATCTATGTAGAAGAAGGAGCTAGTACTTTATCTTCCTTCCAAGATCTAGTAGACCTAGAACTAGAAGCCGGAAATATGAAAATCAATAATCCTATATATCTAGTTTCTCCAACGGCAGCTAGTAAACTACGTCTTTTACATAATCAGAACTACCCTATATACAGAGACACTACAATCAATGGAAAGCCGGTAGTAGAGACTCCTTATCTTTCCGGAGAGAGGGTAATCTACGGAGACTTTAGTAGACTTCTCTTATGTAATTGGGGAGGCATAGACATCACGGTAGACAGCATCACAAAAGCCAAAGACGGAATCATAAGACTTATATCAAACTCCTACTGGAACTGGAGTAAACTAGACGGAGACTCTTTCCTCTTTGGTACTACGGAAACTACTGAATCAACAGGAGACTAAATAAGTTTTTTTCATGATATATTTTAACCCCGGAAGAATGAAATATTTTCTCCCGGCGGTTCCAAAAATAGGTACTACATCTTATTATATCATCATCCCTGGCTCTGTCACATCCATCGGCGACCTTGCATTCTATCACTGCGATAGTCTGACGAACATAACCATCCCCAACTCGGTAACTACCATCGGCAGTTGGGCGTTCGCTGAATGTAGCGGTCTGACGAGCGTAAATATACCAGACTCGGTCACATCCATCGACAGTTGGGCGTTTGCTTATTGCCATAGCTTGTCGAGCGTGTCCATCGGTAAGTCCGTTCAATCAGTTGAGGGGAATATATTTGCCCACTGTGAGAGTTTGACAAGTCTTGTCGTATCTAACAGAAACACAACCTACGATTCCCGCAACGATTGCAACGCCTTCATTGAAACGGCAAGCAATACGTTGATTGCAGGTTGTAAAAATACAGTTATCCCAGGAACTATCACCACTATTGGCGAAGATGCATTCATTGGCTGCAACAGATTGACGAGCCTGACTATCCCCAATTCTGTCACATCCATCGGCAATGAGGCGTTCAGGAGCTGTACTGGTTTGACGAGCGTGACGATCCCCAACTCGGTCATATCCATCGGCAAGATGGCATTCTGTGACTGCCGCAGCCTAACGAGCGTGACAATCCCCAACTCTGTTAACTCCATTGGCAACATGGCATTCTATGATTGCCGTAGCCTGACAAGTGTGATAATCCCCAATTCGGTCACATCCATCGGCTACGCTGCTTTCACCAACTGTTGGATAGCGAATATATATTGTTACATCATCAACCCCTCAAGCGTGCCGGTTGGAGATTTCTTATTTATGGAATTTGACTATTTTGACTATTCGTATCGCACGCTGCATGTGCTGCAGGGAACTGCCGACGCTTATCGTGCCAATAAGTACTGGTATCCCTATTTCGGGCAGATTGTGGAGGACTTGCAGCCTGACCAACTGCGTGGTGACGTGAATGGAGACTTTGAGGTCAATATAGCTGATGTCAATGCTGTCATCGATCAAATCCTGTCAGGAAACTATACAGCTATGGGCGATGTGAATGGTGACGGCGAGGTCAACATTGCCGATGTCAATACCATCATCGACATCATTCTCAGCGATTAACAGCATAGCATAAAGCATCAATGGAAAAAGCGACTTTCGGGTCGCTTTTCTTCCGCTTGCTCTCCACCAACCATACATTATCGAGTGAAGAAATGTTCGATTCCCCATGAATAATTGGTTGTCAAAAATGACAACCGAGATTGACACCTAATGACACCCGTTGACACCCGATGACATAGTGCCAGCATTAGAAATTCATGGGAATCAGGCGATTAAAGTGTCAATTACTGTCATGCTATGGTATGAAGCAGAGCCCACCGG
>JAEEGF012091913.1_pt1 | contig 10261 bp, 7 predicted proteins | sample 9134171 | NCBI WGS metagenome assembly JAEEGF01 (sample SAMN16246542, study PRJNA631951) | gut metagenome | biome: gut microbiome; feature: rumen; material: AP-attached | host: Bos | place: Iran: Karaj | collected 2018-10 | reverse complement strand
ATTCTGTTTTATTTTGTATTGAGCTCACTTAGTCGTAACTTTGCAGTCTGTTATGATGATGATAAATTGTTTTTTACTTGTTGTCGGTATTGCCCTTGTTCTTTGGGGAGCCGACAGATTTACCGACGGAGCGTGCGCGATTGCACGAAGGTGGAATGTCAGCGAAATGGTTATCGGACTTACTATTGTGGCCCTCGGAACCAGTTTGCCTGAATTTATGGTTAGTTTCTTCAGCGTGTTGAAAGGCAGTGCCGATATGAGTGTTGGCAATATTGTGGGCAGTAATATCTTTAACACCCTGATTATTGTGGGTGCATCTGCCATGATGATGAAGATGCCTGTTGACCGTTCGCTTCTAATCTACGACATTCCCCTGAGTCTGTTTGCTGGCTTCTGCCTTTATTTTATCGCGTATTTCGATGGAAATATCCGTCGTGTAGAAGGACTGGCGCTCCTAATGTTCTTTTGTGCTTTCATTTATTACACATTCTGGAGGGCACGCAAGAATAAACCTGATGCAGATTCGCAAACGTCAAAGACAGAGCAGATGTCTGTCCTGAAGATTCTTGTGCTTTTGGTCGTTGGATGTATCTGCCTCGTATATGGCGGTCAGCTGATGGTGGATAATGCAGCAGAACTTGCTCGCCAATGGGGTGTTAGTGAGCGTATCATAGGTCTTACCATTCTTGCTGCCGGAACCAGTCTCCCGGAATTGGCTACCAGTATGATGGCAGCCCGTAAGGGTAGTGACGGCCTTGCTTTGGGTAATGCTATTGGCAGTAATGTCTTTAATATTGCTTTTGTGATAGGAATCTGTAGTATTGTTAAACCTATGGCAGTTTCGGATATTTCCTTTGCCGACTGGTTTGCACTTATCTTTTCTAATGTGCTATTGTGGATATTGGCATTCTCCGGACGCAGTCTTACCAGTTGGAAAGGTGTTGTCCTTGTGGCTGCCTATATTGCTTATCTGTTATATATATTAATAATGTAAACAGGCATGAAACACTTTCTCTTTTTTATTGCTTTATTGTGTAATGTCTTCGTTATGCAGGCACAGGGCCCCTGGAAATTCAAACTTCTTTGTCCGGAAGAGGATATCCGCTTGCACATCGACCTATACGAAGAGACTATAAATGTGCCGGGCATGGAAATGTTTGGCCCCCAGAACGGTTATTTGGGTGGTAATATCTATGGTGTATGGACTGTTACAAGTTTTAAGATTCAGGATGATAAGAATGCATCACTTAAGCTGAGTAACGATTTAGGCAGCGAGACGCAGAAGGTAACTCTTGTACAGCAGTCTGACAGCATTTATACGCTTCGTTTTGAAGGGACTAACGTTGTTAAGCGTGCCATAGGCCGTAAACTGGTAAAAATACCTTCTGAATTTAAAATGAAGATTACCCAATAAAGATGTGTTTTAACAATAGATACGCTATCGTAACCGGTGCTGCCTCAGGGATGGGGCGTAGTTATGCCTTTCTGTTGGCGCAGACTGGGTATGGCGTACTTATTGTGGATATTAACGGTGAGGCCGCACAGGAACTTTCCCGTCAGATATCGCAACAATACAATGTTCCGGCACCTGTTGTATGCATCGACCTGACACAACCCGATGCTGCAGAACAGATTTATGCTAAGTGTAAAGAGTCGGACTGGCAGGTTGAGATATTGATTAACAATGCAGGGATTCTTATTACTTCTCTTATAGAGGAAACCGAACCACAGAAACTTCAGCGCATTATAGCCCTGCATTGCACGACGCCTTTACTGCTCTGTCGGCATTTCATACCATCGATGAAAAAGTCGGGCGTGGGCTATATCCTTAATGTATCTTCTATTTCGGCTTGGATGGATTGGCCCGTAATCGGTATGTATGGCTCAACCAAACGTTTTGTGAAAGGTTACTCCCGACAGTTAAACATCGAATGTAAGGGTTCTCCCGTTAGTGTTACTACAGCCATCTTTGGAGCTGTGGATACACCTCTTATACGTTTCCCGCTTCTGATGCGCCATCGTAAGATGCTCCTACGTTTTGGCTTTATAATATCTCCAGAGAAGGCAACGCATCTTGCTTTAAAGGCAATGTTTCGCCGTAAGACAAAACTTATTCCTTGCCTGTCCGACAGGCTTGCTATCATCTTTTGTCCGATGGTGCCTAATTGGTTGCTCTCTTTCCTGATTCGGAAAATTGATATAAAATCTTTATTCTAATATATAACTTTAACTAAGAAGCCATGAAATATTTTAAAATCGACAGGTTTAAATTCTTCTGTTTCATCATTACATCTTTGTGGATGAGTGTCTCAGCTCAGAATTATGACCTTTACAACGACTTAGCTGACCAGTCTTCTGATCCAAGTTCTTACTATGCTATTGTCAATTCGTACAAAGCAGCAGGCAACATGACGCCTAATCAGGTAGAGGCAGCTCTACGTACAGCCATTTTTGAGCACATGAACTCTGTTCCTGCAAAAGCCGGTCAGTATGACATCACCCGCTTTATTACTAACCCAACATTTGATAGCAATAGTGGTTGGACTTATACCCAGAGTACAAGCTCCTCCGGTAGTGGCTGGGGGTGGGGATGGCCACAACCTACCACAACCAATGATTTTGAGGTGAAAAATGGTATTGCCGAGTGCTATGGCAAGAAGAAGGAAGTTAGTATCTCTCAAACCATCAGTAATCTGCCAGCCGGTGATTATACGCTGAAAGTTCAGGGGTTCTATCGCAACGGAGAATGGAAACAGGCATTGGCCAACTATGAACGTGGCAAAGATGTCGTCAAGGCATCGTTCTATATTGGAAACCAGAGTTCGCTCATAAAAAGCATTTTCGACGACGGCTGCTATATGATTAAAGGAAAGCATCATAAGTCGGCAGATGTATTGGCTGTTGTGAGTGGACGTGGATTCCCTCATAGCCATTATATTGACGAAAATAACCGTAGCAATTCTATCAAAACCCCAGACTTGGCAAAACAGACCTTCGATCATGGCCATTACTGGAACGAAGTGACAGTCCACCATACGGGAGGAAATTTGGCGATTGGTATCACGTTGCCAGCAGATGTGCCGTCAGACAATTGGGTGGCATGTGACAACTTCCGTCTGTATTATGGTAAGGCTGGAGCTGTCACTATTTCAGATGATCCATCACTCGCCTCAACGGTGCAGGCCGATATGATGGCAAACGTTGTCCTGAAGAAGCACTTCAATGCCAACGAATTAACTCCATTAGCTGTTCCATGCAATATCCCTGCATCTTATTTCAAGGCTGTTTATGGCATTGGCTCCCTCGACGAGAAAACTGGCACAGCCATCCTCTACCCAACAGACGAGGTTCATGCCAACGTACCATGTTTTGTTGTGACAAACCAGAATGTGGATGAGATTAAGGTAGAGAACACCTACGTGACCGCTGCACAAGGCGACCAATTCCCTGTGCTGTGGGACGGTGGAGTTATGTACAGAGTTGACGGCACAACCACTTGGAAGACGACCACCGTCTCAGAGGTTGAGAAGGATGCATCGTACTTTACGAGTTTCGAGTATACCGACCCATCGAACATGAACTTTACGGCCAACATTGAAAATTTCCAAGCCCGTCAGTTCCTGGAGAATACAGATTATTCCGACCCGAATGCTCAGTCAGTCATCGGTAACTACTTCAAGCCCGCTCCACCACGCCTCGACATCCCACACAACATTGGTATTCCTTTGCCAGTAGATAAGGTGGTAAATGCTACTGTGAAGTATGGCCTGAAGAGCAACCTGAGCGATGCTAAAACCCTGATGATTTTTGACCATTCACCTCATGCTTACATCCCTAATCTTATTCCTGGCAATACGTACTACTTCCGGGTTGAGGCCGGTAGCGAGGTGCTGACACAAGGCCAGTTCCAGGTAGAAGGTCCCGTCAGAATGATTTACGCACCCAGCATCAATAACATCCGCGACTTGGGCGGCTGGACTGTTCAGGGTGACAAGCAGGTTCGTTATGGATTAATCTTCCGTGGTGGTGAAGCAAACGGCCTACACCCATCTGTAGCCGAAGACCGTCAAACGCTTATCGACCTTGGCATAGCTGCAGATGTGGACCTTCGAAGTGACAATAAATACGATAGTGGAAATGAACAGGTAGGTAAGTGTGCCTTTGGGTTCTCGTCGTCTGACTATTTCTTTAGTTCTGGTTGCCGAGACAATCAGGTGAGTCACCTCACTAACACAACCTCAAAGGCTCGATTTAAAAATTGGTTCAATTTCATCCTCAATCACATCCGTGAGGGAAAAGCTGTTTATTTCCACTGCGTGTGGGGTGCCGACCGTACCGGACTAACAGCCGTGTTACTGGAAGGTCTGCTGGGACTCTCGCAGGAACAGATGAACAAAGAGTTTGAGTTGACATCGCTTTCATTTGCGGGACTCCGTCCAAAGGGTGGAACTCCCGGATATGGTGACCATCAGGCACTTATCGAGAAGATTAAGACCTATGCAGGTGCGACTCTCCGTGATAAGTTCGACACTTATTGGACTCAGGAGGTAGGCATCACACAGGAACAGATAGAAGAATTCCGCAGCATTATGTTGGTGGGCCCAACAGAATCTGTCAACATTGGTAGTTTAGGCGTCAGCACGTATTATAGTGCTAATGCCTTGGACTTTTCATGGGTAAAGGGCATTAAGGCATACATAGTTTCCTCTTATAATTCTACAACAGGACAGGTGAGACTGACTCGCGTGAAGAAAATACCAGCCAATACTGGCGTTATTATGAAAGCCAGTGCAGGAACGTATGAAATTCCTATTGGTGAAAGCACAACGCCAATTAACAACAATATGCTGAAAGGTGTGACCAAACCTACAATCATGCATAAGGTTGATGGCAGCTACACCAACTTTGTTCTTGCCCAGAAGAGTGGCAATGTAGGATTCTATCATGTAAAGGACGGTTCCACATTGGCTGCCAACAAGGCATACTTGCCATTACTCACGGCTTCGCTTAACTTTGGAGCCGGAGCAAGACTCTCCATTGTATTTGAGGATGAGGAAAACGATGATGCAACAGCAATCAGGGAAATAATGACAGAAACTCAGCCCAATATCTACAACCTTAACGGACAGCGTTTAGAGTCTTTGCAAAGAGGTATAAATATTGTAGGTGGAAAGAAAGTGTTGGTAAAATGATAACCCCCAAAACAAATGACCGATGAGAAAGAAAGAATATATTAAGCCTCAAGCAGAGGTGATGATTATCAGAATAAGTAATTCGATATTGACAATTTCTGACAATCCGGATAATTATGATGTTCATGACGAAGAGGTGGATGCCGGTAATTCATTGTAAAAAAGAGGTAATCTATGAGAAGAAATCTATTTCCGGTTGTTTTTGGCATTTTTCATGCGTTGTGTGTAACCGCTCAGGTAGAGAGTCCAACTATGGGCTGGAGTTCCTGGAATACTTTTTCCGTTAATATTTCAGAGAATATTATAAAGGGACAGGCCGATGCTATGGTCTCTCAGGGACTGAAGGATGCGGGCTATCAATACATAAATATAGATGACGGCTTTCAGTATGGGCGTTTATCTAACGGTAAGGTGAGGATTCACCCTCAGCGTTTCCCGAATGGCCTGAAGGTTGTAAGTGATTACATTCATTCGAAAGGTCTTAAGGCTGGTATTTACAGTGATGCCGGCGACTGTACATGTGGTAGCATCAGTAATGGTGATACGCAAAATACGAACGTAGGAATGTACGGATATGAGCAGTTGGATGCCGACTATTATTTCAAGGAACTGGAGTTCGATTTCATCAAAGTAGATTATTGTGGAGGTAATCATGCCAGACTGAATGAACAGGAGCAATATACAGCGATTCACAATGCCATTGTGAATACGGGGCGTAATGTTCGCTACAATCTATGTAGATGGGCCTACCCAGGAACATGGTGTCATGACATATCCACCTCATGGCGCACTACAGGGGATATTTATGACGGATGGGCATCGGTAAAAGGAATCTTGGCAGAGAATCTGTACCTTTCGGCATATTGTTATGATGGTTGTTATAATGATATGGATATGCTGGAAGTGGGGCGTTCCATGACGGAGGAGGAGGATAATACACATTTTGGTATGTGGTGTATTATGTCAAGTCCATTGCTTATCGGCTGTAACATGGCAACTATTAAAGAACGTCCATTGGCATTGTTGAAGAACCCAGAGCTGATTGCACTTAATCAGGATCCGTTGGGACTCCAGGCATACGTGGTGCAGCATGTAGGTGAAACATACATATTGGTGAAGGACATTCTTGCTTTACATGGAAACACTCGTGCTGTGGCTCTCTACAACCCTTCAGACAGGGAAGTGGAAATGTGCCTCAGCTTTAGTGAAGTAGATTTGGGCGGTAAGGTAAAGGTGCGTGACTTGTTCAAACATCAGGACTTGGGCGAGAAAGTAGGCTCGCTGTCTGTTGTGGTTCCACCACATGGAACACGCATCTACAAGCTGGAGGCTGAGAACAGATTGGACCGTTATATTTACGAGGCGGAGACTGGTTTTATGCATGATTATCAGGAAATCTACAACAATCAGTCGGTAGGTTCTGCTATTTATGAGACCAACTCTGCTGCAAGCGGAGGCGCCTTTGCCAGTTGGCTTGGTGGAAAGAGAAGCAACTCGCTGGTGTGGCGTGATGTCTATGTTGCAGAAGAGGCTGACTATATAGTTCATTTCTGTGGCAGTTCGGCCGAGGCACGTTCGTTTACTGTTGTGCTGAATGGTGAGGAAATGGGCACCATAAATATGAGTACATCTAACTGGGTGACCTTCAAGGAGTATAATATGACTCTTCACCTGAAGGCAGGCTCCAACCGTATAGAACTCTATAACGAGAAAGGATGGATGCCCAACATAGACTATATGAGTTTGGAGAGGGCAGGGGAAGAAACAATCCTTTCCAGAAGGTTGGAAGAGGTTGTATGTCAGCTTGAAGTCATGACTCATAACACTCTGATACCAAATAAACTAAAAGTGAATATTGAAAGTCTTTTGACAAGAGCTAATTCGGAAGGCCTGACAAATGCCAAAATAAGAAATATTCTTACTGAAACACAGAACATACAGAATACCATGACAAAAATCATGCCCCTTTGTGAGGAGTATATTTTCTGGAAATCTTATGCAGACAAGAATGTGGAAGCCAGTATGGAATCCTCTGCACTGACCTCTTTTGTTAAGAAAATCGGTAATTCAGAGACAGCTCTCTCACAAGCAACTACCGAAGCGCAGGTAAGTACAGCACTGAACAACTTAAAGACTGCTGTGTCAACATACTTGAAAGCTTCCTCAGCCGTTCCCAAGGAAGGCGAATACCTGGATATGACGCTCTTCGTAGACAACTACGATTTCTCGACAAAAGAAGGTTGGGAAGGTGAACCTACATATCGTGACGGATGCGGTGAGGAATTTAACAAAGCCTTCGACATGTTCCAGTCTCTTTCCGGTATGCGTCCTGGAGTCTATACCATTCGTTGCAATGCTTTCTATCGTACCGGCGGTAATGATGGCGGTGCAGCCTACAGATCAGGGAAGGAGAATATTCAGGCTTATTTGTATGTGAACGAAAAGGTTAAAAAGTTAAAGTCACTCTATTCCGAGAAATGGCCGGATTCTGATCAGTATGGCTCTGTTGATAATCAGAATGGTTATCCGCATAGTATGCGGGCTGCGGGAATCCGTTTTGCCGAAGGATGCTACATGAATGAGATTGCTTATACGCTACAAGAAAAGGGTACGCTGAAGTTTGGCTTGAAATGTACGAGAAATAACGGTTCCAGCTGGTGCTGCTTCGATAATTTCTCTTTGCTTTATCAACCTTTGCCGGATTGTTATGATGGAATCGCCGAAGTGAAAAGTGAAAGGGTGAAAAGTGAGAAATATAATAATGGCGTTTACGACCTGACTGGACGTAAAGTCAACTCCCAACAGCAAAAGGGCATTGTAATAAAGGAAGGAAAGAAAGTTGTTTTTTAAAGTGTAGTGTTGAGAGTTACATTCTCAACAGCCAGTCGTCAATCAGAAGACGGGCTATTGATGCCTTGTCTGGAATCTCAGGCATATTGTTGCGGGTGAACCATCCGCCTTCACAAAGTTCTTCTTTTTGTAGGTTCAACTCGCCACCGTCGTAGTCTGCCGTAAAGCCAACCATTAGGCCAAAGGGGTAGGGCCAAGGCTGGCTGCCAAAGTACTTTATGTTTGTTATCTTTATACCAACCTCCTCTTGCACCTCACGTTTTACACATTGTTCCAGCGACTCACCAGTCTCTAAGAATCCTGCAACAAGGCCGTTGTGATTGCCTCTGAAGTTTCGTGCTCTGACCAATAGAATACTGTCGTTACGCTGAATGCGAACAATAATTGCTGTTGCTGCAGATGGCCACCACTCTTTGCCGCATTCCGTACACTTCTTACTGATGTCTGTCATCCATTTGTTTGTGCCGCCACAAACACCGCAAAAGCGTGTGTTCTGGTCCCAGTACAACAGTTCGGCACCTTTGCCTGCTAACTGGTAGTCTTCGGGACTTAAGATGGCATGAGTCTTACGTAAACCTACCATTTGAAGCCCATCGTTCCCACTTACAGGATTATCCAGGCGGATTATCGCAACAACGTATTCTCCTATATGTAAGTTGGTAATGTAATTCCATTCCTTTAGGGGAATCGGGGGCTCAATACCGAAGGGGATAGTCCCCTCTGTTGTGAGAAGAATATCCCCTTGGCAATATGCTAAGTATTTGATCATATATTCAGTTTACCGTTTACCGTTTACGGTTTACCGTTGTCTAAGGTCTAAAGCCTAAAGTCTAATGTTCAATGTTCAATGATCAATGTTCAATGGAAATCAGATTCCCAGTGACTTTTTAACTTCCTCAACCTTAGCTTTAGCACGCTCTACGCAGCCTTGGTAGCAATTGGCACATCCCATGGTATCTTTCAGTTCCAGATAGAACTTGATCTTGGGCTCTGTTCCGCTGGGGCGAACACTCACTTTAGTGCCATCCTCGCAGAAGTATTGAAGTACATTACTGGTCGCAGGCATATCAAGAACTGATTCGTTGCCTGTGGCATCATATTTTTTCAGCGTCTTGAAATCACGTGTCAGTATCACCTTGCTACCGGCAATCTCTTTGGGACGATTAGCGCGGAAGTTCTCCATCATGGCTTTAATCTCGTCTGCACCGGTTTTTCCCGGTTTTACTACGTTAATGGTATGCTCGTAGCTGAAGCCGTACTCAAGATAGATATCCATCAGCAGGTCGTAAAGTGTCTTACCCTGGTCCTTGGCCCATGCTGCAATTTCGCAGATCAGACAGATGGATGCTGGTGCATCCTTGTCACGAACCTTATCGTAGGGAAGGAATCCGAAACTTTCTTCACCGCCACCAATATATTTCTGTTTTCCTTCGCTGAGTGCAATTTCACGCGCAATCCATTTGAAGCCTGTGTAGCAGTCACGCAGTTCCACATTATTCTTTTCTGCCATCTTGGCAATGACTTCAGTCGTTACGATGGTCTTAACCAGGAAATCGCTGTTTTTTAGTGTGCCAAGAGCTTGTTTGTTCTTGATGATATAGTAGCAGAACATCATTGCAGTCTGGTTACCGTTGATGATAATCCATTCGCCCTTAGGGTCACGACAGACTATTGCCAGACGGTCAGCGTCGGGGTCGGAAGCGATTACTAAATCAGCATTCAACTTCGTTCCCAATTTCATACCCAGAGTCATCGCCTCTGCATTTTCCGGGTTAGGACTTACAACCGTTGGGAAATTTCCGTCGATAACCATCTGCTCAGGTACAACGTTTATGTTCTGGAATCCCCAACTACGCAGGCATAAAGGAACAATAACACGCCCGGTTCCGTGCATGGGACTGTAAACAATGTTCAGATTCTTTTGGCGGAGAATTACGTCCTGATCTACCATAGCTTCCTTAACAGCCATCATGTAGTCAAAATCCATCTCACCTCCGATAATGGTGATAAGGTCTTTGTTGCCTTCGAACTTTACATCTTCGATTTTTACCTTATTCACTTCATCTATAATACCTGTGTCATGTGGTGCCAGTACCTGAGCGCCATCACTCCAATATGCCTTGTAACCGTTGTACTCGCGGGGATTGTGGCTGGCGGTTACGTTTACGCCGGCAACTGCACCAAGCTGGCGGATGGCAAAGCTGATTTCGGGAGTGGGG
>JAEEGF010330414.1_pt1 | contig 10262 bp, 8 predicted proteins | sample 9134171 | NCBI WGS metagenome assembly JAEEGF01 (sample SAMN16246542, study PRJNA631951) | gut metagenome | biome: gut microbiome; feature: rumen; material: AP-attached | host: Bos | place: Iran: Karaj | collected 2018-10 | reverse complement strand
GAAGTTGCCCAGGGTAACGAGGGTCGAGGGGCTGGCGACCACGATGCCGGCGCCCCTCAGGCCGATAAAGGTGATGAAGAGGCCTATGCCGACGACGATGGCGCGCTTGAGCGGCATGGGAACGGCGTCCACGAGCATCTGCCGAAGCCTCGTCACCGTGAGCAGGAAGAAGCACACGCCGGAGACGAAGACGGCGCCGAGACCGGCCTGCCAGGAGAGCCCCTGGACGGGAACCACGAAGTAGGCGAAGAAGGCCGAGAGGCCGAGTCCCGGCGCCACGACGGCGGGGAAGTTGGCAAAGAGCCCCATGAGCATGGTGGCGCAGGCGGCCGAGACGGCGACCGCGACCACGGCAGCGTCGCGGGGCATGCCGGCATCGGCGAGCATGGCAGGCACGACCGCAATGATGTAGGCCACGGACACGAAGCTGGTGAGGCCGGCGATGAGCTCCTGCTTCACGCTCGTACCCTTGGCCGAAAGGTGGAAGTAGCGGTCCAGCGCACCGCCTGCGCCTTGACGGACACGGGTCGCGGCCTTGGTATCCTCTGGCATGTCGACCTCCCGAGTTCAAGATGGCCCACGATACGGACGAAGGCGCCGCCCCGTCAACGCCCGAGGCTTCCGGCGGGGGCGCTCCTGGCTGGGCTGGCGCCTCTCAGGCACTGCTCGCCAGAAGCAGGCATTCCCAGCGCCTCGCCACAGGCCGCCCTGGACATCTCCCGCCGGGAATGCATTGCGTCACATGAGCTGGCAGGCGTGCCGGCGACCTGTGCCGGGCACCCTCAGGCTCAGCCCCGGCCTCCGGCATTAGCCTGCAGCAGGAATGGGGACGCTCAGCTCCTCGTCCTTGACCTTGCTCTCGTCCGCCCAGTCCTTGGGAGCCTTCACGGAGCTCTCGAAGACGTCCAGAGTGCCATTCCCGTCGTTGACGCCGTTGACGACGTAGTTCCTGGTCGCCGTTGCTTCCTTGATGACGATGCGCTCCTTCTCCACCGAGTCGTAGAGCACAACGGAACTCCACCACAGGTCGAACTTGCCTGCGGCCCTGGCGCCCTTGGCGGTGTCGACGGAAGTGATGGCGAAGCGGTGGGGATCAACCCAGATGGCAGGACCTTGCGCCTCGAAGGTGGCCTTGCTGACAAAGCCCTTGCCGCCCTCGAGCTCGTAATAGCTGAGATGCTGAATGTACTCCATGCCCCAGCTCAGCACGAGCTTCTCGCCGGAGGGCGAGAAGAACAGTCTGCAGGACGAGGCCTCTTCCTTGACGGGCAGGAAGCCCGCGGGCCTGGTCTCCTTGCCCCGGAACAGGTAGACCCCGCCTTCGGCGCCCTTCATGTCTTCGGACTGTGCCGGATCGACCAGAACCCAGGACCATGTCCCGGCTTCCGTCTCTGCCTGCTTGAGTTCGCAGTCCTTGAGGAGCGTTTCCCTGCCGCTGTCCATCCGGAAGGCTTTTCCCTCCTTCAGCACAACGTCTCCCTCGGCGGCGCACGCCGCCCCTGCGCACAGCACGCAGGCCATCACCGAGCCCAAAATGCAACGACCAAGCTTCATTGCCGACCTCCTGTAGGGTGCCAGCCAGTCTGTCCCGCGAAGCGGCGCGCCGCAAAGCAGCGCCGCAATGAAGCGCTGCAGAGCTTCGCTTCCGGCCAGCAGCTGACGACTGTCTGAGTGGTGGAAAAGCCTTGCAGCCCGAAGCAAAGAGGGAACGGGCAAGCAGGCAGCAACAGCGACTCTACGCAGCGACGGCTGCGCTTTCAACTACCCTGCCTGCGTCTGCCAGCTGCACCCCGGAGTCTTGGGACAGGAAAGGAAAAACCCCGCGTCCTCGAGGCTCTGAGGACGCGGGGCCGGGTATCCTGCTCAGGACTGGCGAGCGGGATTAGAAGCGGTAGGCGAAGATGAGCTGGGCCTTCCAGGCATCCTGCTTCTGGAAGGATTCGCCGTTCATCCAAGAGCGCTTCCAGGTGTCCTTGTCGATGAAGTTCACGAGATAGCCGAGCTCAAGGTTGGCCTCGAAGTTCTCGTAGATCTGCCAGGAGTTGACAAGGTTGAACTCGAGTATGCCGTCGTTGGTGGTGAGGTAGGGGCCGTCGTAGAGCGTGCCCGCATTCCAGGAGTCGGGATGAGCCATGAACTTGACCATGGAAGGCGAGTTGGTGCCGCCCCAGTAGGCCACGCGGAAGGTGTGCTTGAGGTTCTCGACGAAGCTCATGTCGCGCAGCTGGAGGCCTATGCCCCAGGTGCCGGCGTAGGAGAGGTTGCGGTCGGCCAGCAGGCCGTTGGGCGCCCAGTCCCAGTACTCCATGTCTCCCATGAAGGTGGTGAAGCAGCCGGCCGGCGAGACGGAAGGCATGCGTTCGGAGCCGTTCTTGATGCTGCCGTCGTCGCCCGAGGCATACCAGCCGAAGATGCCGGGAACGCCCCAGTCGAGCTTGTACTCGACGAGCAGCTTGGCCAGCCAGCCCTGGCGCTTGCTGGAGCCCCTGCGCACGTCGGCGTTATTATTGCGCACGGTCGCGTAGAAGTTGCCCATGGGCTCGGCGTAGCCGTAGTTGAAGTCGAACTCGACGTTCAAGGGATCCCACAGGGTGAGCTTGACCGGCAGGCCGGCAAAGAAGAGGGAGCCGTAGGCCTTGGAGGTCGGGCCGATGGCGGTCGCATTGAAGCCGGCGAAGCGGCCGGTCAGGGTCTGGTCGAGACCGCCGCTGGTGCCGGTCCAGCCCTTGGCGTCAACAGGGTTGGGATGGCGATGGTAGACGTTGTTGGAATCCACGGCATGGTAGCCGTCCAGGGCATTCTTGCCGATCATGCCGTACATGGCCCAGGGCGTTACTTCGACGCCGTCGAAGGTCAGCGGCACGGTGAGCAGGAAGAGGTCCAGGTTGTCCAGGTAGTTCGCGCCATAGGCGCCGGTGCCCTTGCCACCCTTCTCCCAGCCCTGGAAGTTGTCGTTGGCGGGACGGAACCAGGTGAAGCCGACACCGGCGTTTTCGTTGATCTGCCAGCTGGAGGCCACGGCCGCGGAGTCGGCCTTCATGATGGCAGTGCCGCCGGCTGCGTTGGGCAGCCAGATGGTCTGCAGGCCCATGCGGAACTTGAGGTCCGCATCCGGCACGGCCCAGTCGATGTAGGCGTTCTTGACGGCAACGGTCTTGCCGTCCGCGCCGAGGGCGCCGCCTTCGGCAGCCACGCCCCAGCGGCTGTTGATCTCGAAGAAGAGCGTGCCGGAGAGGTTTTCCGAGGCAACGGCGTCCAGCTGGAAGCGGACGCGCTGGTTGGCGCCGAAGATGTCGTTGTTTTTCTGTGCGTGCTTGTGCCAGCCGGTGTTGTCTTTGACGCGTTTGACAAGCGCGCCGTCGCCGGCGGTGAAGCCGACCAGCCATTCGCCCTTGGCCTTGAAGTCGATGGACATGGCCTCTGTGGAGGCAGCCAGGATCAGTCCTGCGGAGAGCAGGAGGGTCGTAAGCCGTTTCATGCAATGTTCCCCTTGCGTTTGTACGCTGGAAAGCGCTGGCCTTGCGCCGGTCCTGCCGATTTTCCCCTTGGACAGGACGGCCGGCCCCCTTGACGCCTTCCCCTTGTGCGCCTTCCTCCTGCACGGTGAAAAGCGCGTCCCTTGCCAGCCCGGCACGCCAGCGTCCTGCCCTGCGACGTGCAGGACCCTGGCCGGCCCGGAGCGGGAAGCGCCCGCCCGGGTGCAGGATGGCTCCTGCAAAGCGGCCTTGCCGAGTTTATGCATGTATAGAAGATCTGGCGGCTTGGGGCAAGGAAAAGTGCAGTTATCGTGACACCTCTGCCGCTGGCCTGCCTGCGGAGGCGGCAGTCTTTTCAAGGAATGCTTGAAGGAAGCTTCGTCTTTGGCGTGAACGGCAGGGGGCAGGCACAGCGGACGCTAAGCTCGCGTGGCCGAAGGCAGCGCCTCGCGTCAGAGCTGTTTTTCGGCTGGGCAAATGCCGCTGAGCATGCGCAGCTAGCTGCTAGCGCCTCCTCTCTCTGCGCTCTGGCACGGCAACGCTCTTCCTGCCCTGCACCTTCTCCAGAAAGAGCGCCAGCTCCTCGTTCTGCATGAGAGCCTCGCGCAGAGCCTCAGGAAAATGGCCGGCAAAGGCTTCCAGACTGCAGCCGCGGTAGAAATTCCGCGGCAGATCCGTGGTGCAGACGCCTCCGCCCCAGCTCCCGGCCGAGCTGCCGGGACTGTACTCGTCGTAGTGAAGGTCTGCCGAACCGTTTCGGAAGAAGCGCAGGGTGATGAAGGTGTTCGATTGACGCCGCTCGTCCCTGTCGCAGGCAAGGTAGATGTCGGCATGGAGGAAGTCGAGCCCATGCCTGCGGGCAAAGTCCTCGGCAAAGCTGTCAAAGGCGCCCCGGATCAGCACATGACGCTTCCTGAGGAAGCCTATGGCTGCTTCCGACGCGTCGACGGCCTCTACCGTGCGGGGCAGCTCGAGCACCTGCATGCCGGGAAAGGCCTCGAGGAAGCCAGGCCCGATGGCCGTGACGCCAGGGCAGACCTTCAGGAAGCTGAATTCGTCGGCCCAGCCCTTGTCGCCAAAGGGCCTGACATCGGTGTCTTCTGCGCAGAGGGGGCCCTTGCCCTCGACTTCAAGCAGGCCGCTGGCGTGGTTGACGAAGGCCACGTCGTCATTGTGGCTGGAAAAATACATGCCGGCTCCTCTCGAAACGGGGCTTATGGCTGCTACTTCCCTGATCCCTGGTTGCGGGAAAGCGCCCGGGCTATCTGCCCAGCGTCCATGGCGTGCTGCTCGTCGTACTTCGAGCTGTCCCGCCAGGCGCAGAGCTCGCGCCAGTTCTCGTCGTAGACTATGCTGTAGGGCTCGCCGTGGCAGTTGCTGACATATCTATAGAGGATGCGCCCCTGGTCCCGGATGAGGCGCTCGGACTCGAGGCTCTGCTGGAAGGTCTTGGAGCGAAGCTGGCTGAACACGGACTCGGGTATCTCGTAGAGCGCGTCCTCGGAGCCCTCCCGGTCGCAGGTAAAGCTCGACGCCGTGCAGCGTCCTGTCCTTTCGTCGCGGCAGGCCTTCCAGCCGCCGCCTTCCTTGAACTGCATGGGTTCCTCCTTGCGATGCTTTTGCCGGCAGGTTTTGCCCTACGGAGCGCAGAGCGCCGCGCCCCCTGCCGGAAAGCGCCTCCCCTTAGCACAGCCCTGCTTCGAAGGCCCCGCGTATGGCGGAGCAGAGCAGGGCAACGTCCTCTTCCGAAGAGACGAAGGGCGGCATGAGGTAGACGTTGCGGTTGAAGGGCCGGATCCAGACGCCTCGCGAGACGAAGAAGTCCTGGAGCCTGGCCATGTCCACGGGCCTTCTGGCCTCGACGACGCCGATGGCGCCGAGCACGCGCACGTCGCAGGCGCCTGGAAGGGCAAGGCAGGGCGCAAGGCCCGCCTTGAGCCAGGCTTCGATGCTGCGGACGCGCTCCTGCCAGGGCGAAGCCATAAGCAGATCAAGGCTCTGGCAGGCCGTCGCGCAGAAGAGAGGGTTGGCCATGAAGGTCGGCCCGTGCATGAGCACGCCTCCGCCCTCGGCCGGACCCGCCTGCTCTATGCCTTCGGCAACGGCGCCCGAGGCAAGGACGGCGCCGCCTGTCATCATGCCGCCCGTGAGCGCCTTGCCAACGCACATGATGTCCGGGACAACGCCCGCCCATTCCGACGCAAAGAGCTTCCCCGTGCGGCCGAAGCCCGTGGCAATCTCGTCCAGGACGAGCAGGATGCCGTACGCCCGGCACAGCTCGGCCAAGCCTTCGAGGTAGCGGGGGTGGTAGAACCACATGCCGCCAGCGCCCTGGACGATGGGTTCGAGCACCACGCAGGCTATCTCGTCCTGCCTGGCTTCCAGAATGCGCCTGGCGTCGTCAAGGCTTCGGGGATCAAAGGGCTGGTCGAAGCGCGAACTTGGCCGCTCCATGAAGTAATGCTTCGGCAGCAGGCCGGAAAAGAGGGTGTGCATGCCGTTCACGGGATCGCAGACGCTCATGGCGCCCTGGGTGTCGCCGTGGTAGCCGCCAAGCGGCGTGAGGAAGCGCCGGCGGGATCCATGGCCTGCGGCAATCTGGTACTGGACTGCCATCTTGAGGGCCACTTCCACGGCAACGGAGCCCGAGTCGGCGAAGAAGACGTGCCGCATGCCGGCAGGCGCCAGATCGAGCAGGCGCCGTGCCAGGGCGACGGCCGGCCTGTGGCTGAGCCCGCCGAACATGACATGGCTCATCTCGTGGACCTGCCGGGCCATGGCCGCTTTGAGCGCGGGATTGCCGTAGCCGTGCACGGCGCACCACCAGGAGGACATGCCGTCCACAAGCTCCGTGCCGTCGGCAAGGCAGATGCGCGTGCCCCTGGCGGCAACGGCCTCGCGCACGGGAAGGGGCTTGAGGGCCGAAGTGTAGGGGTGCCAGAGGTGGGCCCTGTCGAAGGCCAGCACCTGCGCCATGCTCTCCCTGGATTCGCCGCCTGCCGGCACGCTCCAGGAAGGCCAGGAGGGCCAGGAAGATCGGGGCTGGGGGCGCGCAAGCCTTTCTGACAGCCTTGCCGCGGCCGCTTCCAGTTCCGGCACTGGCGCAGCCGCATCCGCCTGCCAGGGCACAGCGGCCAGCAGGGGCACGCCGGCCTTGGCGGCAAATCGCTGCAGGCTTGCCTCGTTGTCCTCAAGAATGCGCAGTTCGTCGGCCGGGCCGGCCTGCGATCCCAAGCCTGCATCGCCCTCGGCCGGCGGGCGGGTCCGGTTCAGAATGATGCCGGCGACCTCAAGCCCCCGTGCCTGCAGGACCTCGACGCTCAGCATGGCGTGGTTGAGGCAGCCGAGGCGGTTGGCAGCCACGAGGACAACAGGCAGTCCCAGGCAGAGCATGAGGTCGAGCATGGTCTCCTGAGAGTTGAGGGGCACCCAGCAGCCGCCTGCGCCCTCGACGAGGGCGATGTGGCCTTCCGGCACGGCGTCGGCGCAGCGTCTTGCCAGATCCCGGCAGGCAAGCTCCTCGCCGGCAAGGGAGGCCGCCAGATGCGGTGAGCAGGGGGGCTCGAAGCAGGCGAGCGCCTTGGCCTGCGGCCATAGCGCAGCCACAGCGTCGACGTCCGGCGCGGACCAGCCGCCGGCCCCCGTGCCATCAAGCCTTGGCGTGCAGCCCGTCTGCACGGGCTTGAGGTAGCTGAGCCGGCCTGCGGCAACCCGCCCCAGGAGGCGCGCCAGCCTGGCGCAGACGAAGGTCTTGCCGGCATCGGTGTCCGTGCCGGCCACGAAGAAGCCTCTGAGGCGTCCGGATGGGTCCATGGCGTGATCTCCCTAGCGCAGGCCGAGGCTTTCGAGCAGGCCCTGGTCGCTCTCGAAGCCCGAACCTCGTGTCGTCAGGTAGTCGCCTGTCATGAGGCCGTTGGCGCCGGCTGCCAGCACCCAGGAGTCGACGGGCCCGAGCGTTGCCAGGCGCCCGCCGCAGACGACGACGTCGCGGGAAGGACTGGTGAGGCGCGCCAGGGCCACGCAGCGCAGGGCTTCCCAGGGGGCGAGCCGGGGACGGCCTTCCAGGCGCGTGCCGGGAACGGGCATGAGGAAGTTCACGGCAAGCGAGTCGACTTGGGCTTCGGCCAGGGTCTCGAAGAGCTCGGCGCGCTGGGACCAGCTCTCGCCGAGGCCGAAAATGCCGCAGCTGCACACCCTGAGGCCCTCGGCCCTGGCGGCAGCCAGGCTGGCCAGATCCTCGTCGTAGGCGTGGGTGGTGCAGATGCTGGCAAAGTGGCTGCGGGCCGTCTCAAGATTGTGGTGGTAGGAGGTGAAGCCCGCCTGCCTGAGGCGCCGTGCGCGCTCGCGGTCCAGCATGCCGAGGGATCCGCACAGGGCTATGCCGACTCTGGCCCGCAGCTTTTCGGCCGAGGCGCAGAGGCTGTCCAGCTCCCGCTCCGAGAGGGCCGTGCCGCTGGTGACGATGCCAAAGCGCGCCACGCCGTGGGCTGCCATGGCCTCGGCCTTGCGGATCAGGGTGTCGGCGTCCACCAGCGGGTAGACGGGCGCACCGGTGCTGTGGTGCGCGGACTGGGCGCAGAAGGCGCAGTCTTCCGGACAGCGGCCGGACTTGGCGTTGGCAATGGCGCAGGTGAAGGCAGGGCCGGCAAAGCGCGCTCTGGCCAGGCCAGCCAGGGCGAAGAGATCGGGATTGAGGGCGCGGGGAAGCTGCCCGAGGACCTCGGCCTCCTCCCGGCTCGCCAGCGGGGCTTTGCCCTGGGCTATGCGGGAGGCTATGGTCTCGATGAGCGGATGGATCGGCATGACATCTCTCGTGCGTGTCGTCAAAAGGAGGGGGACAGTCCCCGCAGAGCAGGCCTGCGGAAGACGCCTGGGGAAAGAGTGCATGGTGAAGGGAGCCTGGGGGAAGGGACCCGAAGAAGGAAGCCTGAGGCATGGAAGCCCTGAAGCAAGGAAAGCACCTCCCTTCGAAGCCCTTCGAAGCCAGCCAAGCCTCCAGCCGCCTAGCGGGACGGCTTGCCGGAACGCCAAGGGCTTGCCGGCCTGGAGGAAGCTGCAGGCTACAGCCAAAGCCCTGGCTCGGCAAGACGCCGGCAGGGGAGGGCAAGAAAAGGGCAGAGGGGAGCGCAAAGGCAGGGGAGCTTGCGCAGGCGCAGTCCAGGCAGTAGACACGGGGGCCATGGACACCATTGCTCTTGCCACCGTGCTTGCCTGGCTTGCCGGCGGCTTCGTATCCGGCATGTGCGCCATCGGCGCGGCCATGATCGCCGTGCCGGCCATGGCCTTCTTCCTGCCCATGCACGACTGCGTGCTGGTGAGCTGCATCACGCTGCCCTTCATGAACCTCGCCACCTCGGTTCTGCATCTGCGCTGGTGCCGCTGGCGGGCGCTGCTCCCCATGATTGCAGGCTGCGTCCCGGGCTCCCTGGCCGGCTTCTGGATCCTCAGGGCCGTGCCGGAGCCGGCCCTGCGCATGGCCGTGGGCCTGGCGCTCCTGGCCTTTCCCCTCTGGAACAGGACACGGCCTCGCCAGGTGCTGGGGGAAAACGCGGCGGTCGCGCTGGCGGCAGGCTTCGGTTCGGGCCTTCTGCGCACGTCCTGCTCCTTCGGCGGACCGCCGGCCGCGGCCTACGGCGTCTACGCCGGCTGGCCTCCGCGCGAGTACCTCGGCACCATCGGCGCCTTTCTCCTGGCTGCGGGCCTCGTGGCCTGGGCCTTCCAGGGCGGGGGCGGGCTGTACACCGAAGGGGTGCTCAGGCTTGCCTGCCATGCCGTTCCAGCTGCCGTTGCCGGCGTCGTCCTGGCCTGTCCCCTGGCAGCCCGCATCTCAGCCCAGGACATGCGCCGCTGGACCTCGGCCGCCATAGCCTGCGGAGGCCTCGCCTGCGTCTGGAAGGCGCTTGCCTAAGCCTGCGGCCGGATTTCCCTGCCAGAAAGCGGGCAGCCGGAGAGCCGCCCATGACGCAAAGGCCCTCCCGGCCTGTTGGCCATGCCGGGAGGGCCCGCCACGGGGGGTGGCGCTTCGCAGAACCGGGAGCCCGGAGGCAAGGAACGAACCGCTCCGGGACCGGTCCTGCGCCGCAGGAAGGCCGGTGGGCCTGCCTGCGGGGGAAGCATGGAGACGGAAGGCGACAGGAAGAACCCCTGCCTGCAGCCACATGTCGCAAAAGCCGGCTGATCTGGCATGAAAAAGTCCTGCAAGTTCCATGCCTTGGAGTGAAATTCTGAAATTGCGCCTTCAATATGCCGACTTTTAACCGCTTTTTTGGGAGGGAACAGCGAGGCTCCAGGAGTTCGGACGGCTCCACGCCACGGCAAGCCGTTGCGCTTTTGCCCCATTTTGACATTTGTGATGCAGTCTTGCGATTAAGTTTGCAGAAATGGCAAAAAAACGAGGCAGAAATGCAAAAGACCTGTTCACTCCCTTAGCACAGGTCGAAACGTAGCGCATATCATTCCAGATTTCAAGCAAAACTTTGTTTAAAGCGACCTGTCTTTTCCATGTTCAACATGGTTCCAGAGCGCAAAAAAACCGGCAGAAGGCGTGCGCGGACGCGGACCTTCTGCCGGACTTGTCTTAGGGGAGCGACGGCTAGTACTTGGGCACGGCGTGGCCGTACTTGTCGACCTTCTTGGTGCTGACAGGCTGCCTGCCCGCGTTGACGGGACGGCCGTACTTGTCCACGTTGGCGGGACGGGGCGCGGCCTGGCTGGGCGCAGGACGGTTCACCTGGTTCGGCGCAGGACGGTTCACCTGGTTCGGCGCAGGAGGGTTCACCTGGTGCG
>JAEEGF012400115.1_pt1 | contig 10263 bp, 3 predicted proteins | sample 9134171 | NCBI WGS metagenome assembly JAEEGF01 (sample SAMN16246542, study PRJNA631951) | gut metagenome | biome: gut microbiome; feature: rumen; material: AP-attached | host: Bos | place: Iran: Karaj | collected 2018-10 | reverse complement strand
AAGGCTCTTTATCTTAGTTGCGACGATCACTCCAAAAAGCGTAAACATTACAGAAGCCAAAAATGTCCCAGCCAACACCGATATAATTGATCCGTAACCTGACGCCTTTGAAAGAATCCCCGCAACAATAATGGCTATAAAGCTTAAAGTCAGCACCTTAGACGTCACATATTCAAATACCTTAAGAGGCGAAACAGCCAAAAAGGAAGTTACTCTCTGGCTCTTTTCCAAAAGTACAATGGCTCCCATGAAAAACAGTCCCATGGCAGCCGGATCTGAAAAGATCAGCACTGCTGCCGTTATCCGCCTCCAGGAATCTGGAAGTGCGGCCAAAACTATAACGTAGAACAAAGTCAGGAAGGTATACAAAAGGTAAAATCCGTATCTTAACTGAAATCTCATATCCCAGAAAAGTAGATTAAATAACCTTCTGCTGCCTTTATTAAACATCCCTGAATTAGAATCTTTAGTGGAAGTTTTCGTATAATTCATACAAGGGTCCTCCCTGTTATCTCCATGAAAATGTCATTAAGTGTAGGCTCGCTGCTATGAATAGAAATTATGCGATTTGAAGCGATAAGTTTCTGGAGCCTTTCATCCGATGCCATCTCATCAAGGACACATTCACCTGTCTGTTCACCATTTTCAATCCATGAATAGGACACCTTCGCCGCACCCTTAGACATTATCAGATTATGTGGTGTATCAAGCGCGTAGATCTTTCCTCCCACAATGAACGCCACCCTGTCGCACAGCTCCGTTGCATCCTGCATATTGTGAGTCGTAAGAAGAATTGTCTTCCCCCTTCTCTTCTCCTCCAGGATTATATCCTTCATAAGACGGTTATTCGTAGGATCAAGGCCGCTGGTAGGCTCATCCAGGAAAAGAATCTTGGGATCATGAACAAGAGCTTTGATGAAATTCAAACGGCTTTTCATACCTTTTGAAAAGTCTGATACTCTCTTATCCGCATCATTCTCAAGTCCTACCATAGTCAGAAGCTCATCTATGGAACGCTCTGAAGCTGAACCATTCTTCTTTCCAGACGTTTTTCCATAAAGTGATGAAAAGAACTCAAGATTCTCTCTGGCTGACAGCTTTTCATACATGGTGGAATATTCAAAATCCACACCGATCTGCTGGTAAAAATCAGAGCTACTGGCTCTGCACTCTGTTCCGCATACAACTGCCGAACCGCCATAGCCTGGCAACATTCCAAGAAGTATCTTTTGAAGGGTACTCTTCCCCGCTCCCGAAGGTCCAAGAAATCCGAATATTTCACCTTCAGATACTGAAAAATTCATATCCTCAATAAAGCGCTTTTTGGTGTAACTGAAACTAAGATTTTTAACCTGAATCATATCTGTCTCTCCTTATATCTATTTGACCAATTTGCTTTTTATGGTCAAAATATTTGTAATTGAAAGTCCGGCTCCAGGCCGGACGCTGCCATTCACTATAACATCAGCTCTTCAAAGAATCTGCTGTACCACGCCTTTAATCATAAGCCTCAATGCTTCATCGTAATGCTTCTCCCCAATATCTGCCTTATGAAGCGTTGCATAATATATCGCATGGAAAGCAGCACTTATAACCTTAGGATCTGCCTTCTTTTTCATCGGGAACATCTCAAACATCTTCTCAATGGTATCGGTGTCATCCTGAAGGTGCGCTTCCACCACTTCTCTTGGAAGCTTTCTCACAAGCAGCTCAACCTCATCCGTATCAAGAAGCTGAAGTATCGGCATCTCCTCTGTCTTTTTAAAAAATCCAAAGATAAGATCTGTCAGAGCATCTGCAGTGAGTTCTTTCCCTGCAAGATGGGAAAGCGCCTTCGCAAGGTCATCGTTGATACTCTCATGCTGCTGTTGAATAACCTCAAACAAGAGCAGTTCTTTGGACTTATAAAAAAGATAAAACGTCCCCTTCGGAATACCCACGCGCTTTACAAGCTCATCCACTGTAGTGCGTCGGACACCGTACTGGGCAAGGCATTTCGCAGCCTCCTCCCTAAGGCGGTTCTGGATATATTCTCTTTCCTGATCAGAATAACTCTTAGGCATAAGCTTTATAATCCTTTTGACCAAATTTATCTTTATAGTCAAAATACACCTCTTTTATTATCTTGTCAAGCGGATACAGGATGTATAGAGTTACGTTCCGTAACTTGAGTTATGTTCCATAACTCAGTACATGTCTAGAAATGCATGGATGCATTTCCATGTACGTAAAAAAGGAGTGGCCGCTATGGTCACTCCTTCGCTTCTATCTTATTTAGTTAAGTCCGTGAAGCTTGCCAACCTTTTCAAACAGGTCGTTACCGTCAAGATTTAATACTCTGTGGAATGCGCCGAACTCATCGAGTGTAAGCTCATAATCTCCACGATAGAAGTTCTCAACGTTCTCAGGTGTCATGTTTACATCATATTTGGAAAGAACTTCAACTACCTTTTCTGGTGTATCAAGTCCAATGCTGTCGCAATATCCTTTGATAACGATACCAAGATCTCCCATACCGTTAACTTTGGTCTGTGCTACTCTCTGCTCTTTTCTTTCAATTGTTGTCGACATCCTTATTCCCCCTTCTCATCCTTGGAAAAAACAACTCGATAATCCAAAAGATTTTTGAATTATCACCTCAATTTCATGCCCATTATAACTATTAACCGTGAAGATTTCCATTCTTAAATAATTGTATTTTTGTAATATACAATGATTATTATGATGTTTTTTATCAAACAGGGACCACTAGTGGGATTGATAAAACGAAATTTTTATCAGTTTCTTTCTTTTCACAAAAAAGCCCCAAAACGCAGTTTTCGCCTGCATTCTGGGGCCTGATCACTTTTTCCTTAATCCAGATCGTAGAGCTCTTGTCTTAGAAGTGCCATGGAGTCTGTACTGTAAACCGTTGATGTTACGCCGTTAACCGTACCTGTAAGAGCAGAATGAACGTAAATATCAAGGGTATCGGAATCACCCATTGCCACGTTAGATCCGTTATTATTCAGGTCGTAAATCGGAACATCAACTTCAAGGTAGTAGGTTACAAAGGCATTGGACTGACTGCCTGAAGTACTATCACTATAAATGAGATAGTAGTTTCCGGTTGAATCCACCACTGCCGGAGTCCTGCTAACAATCTTGCCACTACTGTCAACCGTACATAGATATGCCGGGTACAGCTTAGCCGGAGTCTTTGCTGAGCTATAAGATGCGCCATACAATCCGGTAGTCGTAGACGTGCCTGTTTCAGGATCATAGTTATACTGCTCACTTCGTTTTCCATAACTAAAGTTGATCTTGATGGCACTGGTCTTTATTCCGACATTAAGATCCGTCAAAGTGAAATAAACCGGATAATATTTATACTCATTAACAACGTCAGTATTACTGGAATATGCAGGGGCATCCGGATCGCTTGCAGTATTTGCAGTAGTCACTCCACTTTCACTACCTGCAGCAATGGCTTCTGAATCATTTGCCATATCCTGTGCATATGCATCATAAGGAATCTTATCTGTAGTAAGTTCCTTGGCAAAAGTATCATCAGTAATAGATATACTTGCAGCCTTAACACCTGAATTGTAAGCCATGATCATGGTATTGATGAATAGCTGAACCTCAGGTGTCGTACACTGGGAAACCGCACTATGACCTACTCCTGAATATGAGATATTGCCTCTATTGTAGATATAGTAGTTATTTCGAACATCATGAGGAGATGCTTCATATACATCATTGGTACCATTCTTGGTATAGGTAGATGTAAAGTTCTGCGTATGTTCTCCAGGATCAACAAGACCATTACCATTAGTATCCACATCTCGGCTGTCAAGTGTGTACCATACTGTGATATCACTTTCGCCATCAGCGTTATTATCCATATCAAGATTGAGCTGGAAATACTGTCCATGAGTACTTGCAACAAACATCTCATCTTCAAGATCATATGGATAATTAGAGATGGTTCCTTCATTTACAAGAGATACATAATATGCATTCTTATTAGAATTTCTGTTAGTATACCCTCCTACTGCAAGATTCTGATATTGTCTGCTCGGTCCAAATATTGAATGATTAGTCGTAGCAAGTCTATACAATCCTGAAAGCGCTGCACCGGAATTAGGCAGCAGCGGTGTCGGATCATATTGCGTACTATAGGCACTTCCATAGACATTATTGGCACCAACATAGCCAAACCTGTCCATACCACACAGATCACGTATTGCATTACTAAGGTATGAGCTTGCAAACCAGTCTGCCCACTGGGACTGAACTACGAACTGCTTATACGTCTTACCCGCAGTGCTTGTACCAAGTCCAGCCCGAGGATAAAGAGACGTGTCATATATCCAGGAAGTTGTATCATGGGTAAAGAGCATAGCTCGTCCGCTCTTGCCGTACGTAACCAATGATTTGATCGAGTTCTCGTTAGGAATATTCGGGAACATATCGGTAAATCCTACAATGACCATGTCATAGGCTGACAGCATAGTAGGTCCAACAGGTCTTTCGTTAGCATCATCAGTATCTCCATCGCCGTTTCTATCTATCGCTTCATTGAAATTACCGGCAATAGTCGTAGGCGATACAAGATGTCCGCCTTCAAGCTGAACTTCAAGGATATCACTTTCCTCTTTTATCTTGGACGGGTCATAATTCTTTTCATAAGAGGTTGCAAACTCATAGGAACTGATAGAATAAATATTAACGTCATATCCCGGGATATTCTCAAGCATGCCATACCAATCGCTTGTCGGGACATAGTACTGCTGATATGAAAGGTCCCTGTCTACCGCACCCTTGATATCATATGTCTGAGATATCGCTGAGTTTCCACCATCTGCACTACTGTTAGGAATGTACGGATATACCTGCAGTATATTGATCTCAATCCTCTCTTCTACACCGGACGGAATAACAGCACATATACCTGTTATAGAGTCATGCGAACAAAGCGATGAATCTTCACTGTTAGGCTTATTGTTCGTGATCTTAAGCTTCCATGCCACACTTCCGTAGTATCCGTTAGGAAGCTGCCTTGTCAGATGATAAGAAGTATATGGCAAAAGAGATGTAGTAGAGCCAGACGATATAGTCAGATTCATGATCTCTTCTGTAAAAGTTGAACCTTTCTGTGCATCCGTCTTAGTCTCATCAGTAGATCCCGCAAATCTTCCGTCGCCATTACTATCAAGGAATAGCTGAACTGTATATGTAGCATCAAGCAGATCAGGATTAGCTACATCCGTGATAGTAAAATCGAAGTTCAGATAATACTGTCCATCAGATCCAGGTGATAAAAATACACACTGATTAGGATCAAGTATATTGCCATTTGTAACAGCAACGTATTCTGTAGGTACCGAAGTCACATCCAAAGTAAGCTTGGATTCATTAAGTCCCTCAGTGATAAGATCCGTGAACTTAGATCCAATTGATTCTGTAACAAAATTAGTATACTTTCTTTCATTCCAGGTATTGCCAAATCCAGTCTTAATAAAGGCATACATTTGAGAATTAGTGTCAAGTTTACCTGCAAATGTGCCGTTGGAAGTATTAAGTTTGCCAGAGCCCGCACTGATTCCTGATGGTGCATTGCTTGAATTATAAGAAAATGAACCACCATTCATTGTAGTATCATATGTAAACAGGTCATCTGCAACGATTACCGGATAGCCGAGCTCCAGGAAATTCTCAAGTTCTTTTTCCTGAATACTTGTAATATCATTACCCGAAAGCCTGAGACTAACTGAAGCAGAATGAGTAACTGCTGCCGATCCAAAATCAGCACCATCAACATACATAGCTGTATCACTCATGGAATCACCAACATGAGCGTATACTATACCATTCATATCAGAACTATTATATACAGTATAGTTAGCTGACTTATACCAATTATTACCATTCCATGTATAAACGGTGCCATCATTTGCTGTATATGTGATCCAGTTAGGTTTACCAACATTAGAATTGTAATTTCCTTTATTATTGCGTCTGCGCCAACGTCCAAAGCTGTCACTAACCCTATTTTCTACGTACCATTCCCATACAGAACCATTATTATCCGTTAAGCCGGTCACTGTTTCTGTCATTCCGGTACAAAGCACTGTAGTTGGCTGGGTATTCATTATCTTAGTTGTAGTATCTTTGATTCCATAATAATTGCTTGTGGTACTACTGCTCTTAACTTCATATGTATAAACAGCAGTATCAACCGTCTGAGATCCAATATAGATAACATCATAGTCTTCGCAAGGATCGCCAATAATTCCTGCAAATTCAGATGTTGTCATACCGGTTATCTTGACTCTGTTAAGGATAGTCTCCTGAGCAGCACTTCCTTTTTCAAAAGTACCTGACATATAATCTTCATCTTCAAGAAGTGAAAGGTTTGGCGCAAATCTCTCTGCAAATACCTCTGCTCTCTGGGCCTGACGATATGCTACATCATCGCTTCCATCATCATACTGATAGTATTTGAAGGCATAGCAAGGCTCTAGCTCAAGTACCTTTATCGTTGACTTATACAAAGTCAGGTCACTACCTGCAAAAATAAGTATGTACTGAGTCACTACGTTAGGAGCTACTGTATAGCTCATGTTTCCAATATTCTTACGCCCTCTGTATACATTCTCCTCAATGATAAACTTAAGGACTTCTTCAAAACCTATAGAAATCATTGAATTAGTATATGAATATGCAAAGAAGCGGTTAAATACTGCCGGAACATTTTTATATTCTCTGTCAGGACCTTTTGTAAAATCTCCGCTGTTATACTTGGCTACATATATATTTTTAAAATTGTATGCACCCGGAACCTTTGAAACATCACACTTTGCTTCATAGTTAGAACTTCCTGAAGAAAAATATGTATAGTTACCTATTCCGGTAAGAGCGCCCTTGAAAGTATCATCGTTATCACTGGAAAGCCCGGGTGTATTAAGGATTATGCTATCCTTGATATCTGTCATTAGCAGCCTTGCCAGATAATAATAGTTCTTCGCCTTGGAATCAGCGCTAATACCCGATGTTTCGATGTCATCAAATATACTTCTGTTAACTATGACAGCTTGAGGATATGAACCTGTAGCGCCTGATCCTGAATATGAAGCCGAAACAATCCCTTTTGTGCATGCGGTCGTTATATCATGAATTTTCTTTGTGTCATCTTCAGAAGCACCAATAGCCGTCTTCTCATCTTTAGTCATGCCATTAGCAGACAGATATACAAGATCAGCATCGGCAATATTAGTTTCAACTTCCTTTATCCTATCGCCATAGCCCTCACTTTCAGAGTCGAAGGTCTCGCACAATGTGTACAGATATAATGTGAGATTTACATTGTTATCATCAGTCTTGGTTTCATCATCACCAAATACATAGTATTTAAGCCAGTCGTAGTTGATGGTTATGTAGTAGGCATATCCATATCCTTCAAAATAGTCACCGCTACTTGGCTTAGTCAGTGAGAAGTTATATCTGTCTGCAGCATCAACGCCTTCTAACATCGATGCATCTTCAGCACAGCTAAGGACGTAGTAGCCGCCTTCCATGATTTTAGCATTAGTATACTTTTGCTCTCCTCTTGACTCAGTGTCCTGATCTGTGTCTGTCTCAGAACCTGATCCATTACCATTTTGATCAGAACCGCCACCATTTGGATCTGAGCCTCCGCCATTGTTTGGATCTGAGCCGCTGTTGGGATCTCCTTGAGCGCTTGCCACCATTATATTACGGTGCCTTACACCTACAAAACCTGAAGAATTCTGATCATCAGAGCCACCGCCGTTGTCAGAAGGTGCTGGTGCACCGCCACCTGCATCATCTGAACCGCCACTGTCATTAGAACCACCGGAGTCGCCGCCAGAACCAGATTCATTACCAGCAGCAGGATTTGCTCCTGACTCTTCTCCAGCAGAATCAGAACCTCCACCTGTGTCAGTTGGAGATGGGTCTGATGAGTCATTAGTTGTAGATGGGCCTCCCGATGTTGATGAGCCACCAGCTGTTGATGAGCCTCCCGATGTTGACGAACCGCCTGAATTTGATGATCCACCTGATGTTCCACCTGAAGAAGCTGAACCGCCCGCACTTGAAGATCCATCTGTACTTGATGAATTCTGTGCACCGGATGATCCTTCTGCACTTGCATCATCTTCATCAGTTGAACTTTCTGTAGATGCAGAATTAGCAGAATCTGCTTCATCACTTGCAGCAGTGCTTGCTGATGCAGAAGATGATGCCTTTGAAGATGATTTTGAACCGGATCCGTCCTTTTCACTATCATCAACAACTATAACTTTGATAGTTATAAATTCATCTTCATCATCGCTTCCAACAGGTTTTAAGATAATTGTATATATACCAGGTTCATCAGGAATGATAGGAAGAGTATATATGTATGTCTCTTCATCGGAATCTTTCTCTTTCAGCCCTGTATCGCCGGAAATATCTTTACCTGAGCTGCCACTTCCGTTTTCAGATTCTTCTTCATCATCAGGATCATCTGACTCTTTTGCATCTTCCTTCTTGTCAGTATCATCGTCATTATCAGCTGAATTGCCAACTTTTGATTCATCATCACCTGATCCTGAGCTTCCATTATCGCCGAAATCATTTCCATTATCAGATGAATTGTTATTATCGTTATTGTTATTATTATCGTTATTGCTATCGTTATTATTATCGCTGTTATTGTTATCAGAAGATCCTGAATTATCAGAATCTCCACCGCTCTTGTCATCTCCCTGGCTGCTGTCACCGGCATCTGCCGCAGCTTCTGTCAGATAAAGTCTTTCGCCATTTTCGCTATAATTATTAAGCCTTGCCTGACCATCTGAGCCATCTCCGGAATCACCGGAACCATTCTGATCATTTGAATCTCCACTTGGAGTACCAGAATCAGAGTTCTGATTACCAGAATCACCACTTTGATTATCAGAACCAGCGTTATTATTATCAGAGTCTCCACTTTGGTCATCAGAACCAGAGTTATTATTATCAGAGCCTCCACTTTGGTTATCAGAACTGCCAGACTGATTGCCGGAATCAGTATCCTGATCGTCGTCATCATGAGCATCAGAAGAACTGCCACCAGAACCCGATCCTGCTGACTCGTCTGCTTCAAAGGTTTCTTCTGTTTCTACTGGCATATTGGTTTCAAAGACGAAATTACCAATCTCGTCAAGTGACAAGGTAACGGTGATCTCATCCCCAGCTTCCATGTCTTCAGTTTCTTCACTTGTTACAGATTCATTTTCAATATCATCAATGCTGTCAATATTCTCTGCATCATAAGTTGCATACGACATAAATACAGCAAATCTAAGCGCTGCAACTTCAATGCTAAGTGTCAATGTATCTACACTAGAGCTGGAACCATCAGGGCTAATATTTATTTCATAACTGCCTAGCGCAGTAAAAGTTAACGTAAGAGGATATTCATATAGTATTTCAGAATCACCAGATACACTTTTCCTATTAGTTGGTGACCAAGTATATCCTGTTCCATTTGTAAACACTAAATCATCACTCACATTTGTTCCTATAGTAAATTTTAGAACATACGAAGATGATGGCTTTACTCCGACTGAATCAAGTACATATGAAGATCCTGAATCACTTCTTTCCGCTATAACCCCATTAACCTTATAAATAACAATAGTAGAGAAAACAATTGTCACATAATCATCTTCATCATCGCTGTTTTCAGGACCGATGATAACGCTAAGTGTTCCGCTATCAGGCATATTAACCTTGAGCTTTTTTGCAGCACTAATAATGGGATTAGTACCTTGATATTGTGATACAGATGTTAACTCAGCTGTTCCAGCAAAAACAGATTGTGAATCACTTGTACCACTAGTAAATATTCTATCTTTTATAACAATATTTTTATTTGACGTTCCTATATAATAGTTATAATCAGTTCCTGTTGATATTACTTCAGCAGGATATGTTCCAGTTATTTCCTCTTCGTCAGCAAAGCTCTCGCTTTTAGAAATCGTATAAACATTAAAGAATGAAAAAGCTATACAATAAGGATTTTCATATGAATAAACTGTGCCATCGGCAGCTTTTGCCGTCAGTTTGAATTTATATTTTCCGGTTTCTTTAGCTATAAGTTTAGTAGAAGCTTTACCGGTATCTGTTATATCCATTCCGGATGTCAAAATAGACCATGTATAAGCGTAAGCTCCTGATTTTTTTACAAATTTCTCACTACCATCATCATTGTGTATAACAATACCAACA
>JAEEGF012489991.1_pt1 | contig 10264 bp, 5 predicted proteins | sample 9134171 | NCBI WGS metagenome assembly JAEEGF01 (sample SAMN16246542, study PRJNA631951) | gut metagenome | biome: gut microbiome; feature: rumen; material: AP-attached | host: Bos | place: Iran: Karaj | collected 2018-10 | reverse complement strand
TGAATTATATTATTTTGATGAATATATTCAAGGCCTAATAAAATGCAAGAACTAAAAAATCTAGATTGTTCTTCATTAAATTGTTTCTTATGGCATATATGATAACGTAGATCCCCTCCAGTTAAAAGATCCATTACTAAATATAAATTTTCATAATCCTGAAAAGAGCAAATCATATTTACTATAAAAGGATGATGAAGCTGAGATAAAAATTCTCTTTCATTTTTTATACTTTTTTCACTTTTTCTATCAATTATTTTCACTTTTGACATTTCTTTTAAAGCATATTTTTGATGTGTTCTTTTATATTTCACCATCCAAACTTTTCCGAATCCTCCCCTCCCTACAACATATAAAAATTCAAACATTGATTTAGAAGGTTTGAATACATTTTTTGACTGGGGAATACTTGTATAATTATTATTTTTTATAATTTTTGTATTATTAAAAAGTCTGTCACTATTTGATTGAAAAGCTTCTTCTTGGCCCATATTTAAATTAATTTTTTAATTTTAAAAAATTAAAATTTATGAATATAAATTATAGAAATTTATTTTTTTTTTAATTTTAAATAAATAATTTTAATTAAATTATAATAAAAATAAAAATAAATAATTAAAAAATTCTATTTAAATAATTATTTATTAAATAAAATAAGTTTTTAATTTTAATTAAAAAATAAAAAATAACATTAATTACATTTTATAAATATGGGAAATAAATCAATTAAACAAATAAAAAGCACAGGAATTCAACCAGAAAATCCGAATTTTATAACAATAGACAAAAAAATAACCAAAAATTCAACAAACGAAAGCGAAAATTTTAAAATGATAAAAAAACATAACAAAGATTGTGATGATGCTTTATTAATAGACGAAAGTTTAATAAATCATTTTTTTTTACGCTCATTAGAAAAACAAGCAAGAACCGAAATAATAAAAGAAATGTCATTATGTCTCGTAAAAAAAGGAACAATTTTATTTCATCAAGGAGCATTCGGTAATTATTTTTATATATTAAAAGAAGGTGCATTAGATCTTTTAATAAATGGTGATAAAATAAAAACAATCAAACCAGGAGAAATTATAGGTGAGTTAGCTCTATTATATGAATGTCCTCGAATGGGAACAATTAAAGCGAATACTGAATGTACTTTATATACAATGGAAAGAAGAAATTTTAAAAAAATAGTAGAACATATTATTCATATTAATTTCGAAGATAATAAAAAATTTATTAACTCTCAACCTGTTTTATCAATGATTGAACATGAACAAAAAAATCTTTTTTGTAATAATTTACTTAAATTGACTTTTGATGAGAAATATAAAATTATAAGAAAAGGTGAAATTTCAACTAATTTATATTTTATTAATTCTGGCGAAGTTGAAATTCGAAATCCAAAATTAAATAATCAAGTTATTAAAACATTAAAAAAAGGTGATTATTTTGGAGAAAAAGAAATTTTAATTAATAGTTTAAGATTATTTGATGTAGTTAGTAAAACAAAATGTGTAATTTATTCAATTTCATGCAGCGCATTATTTAAAATTTTTGGTGAAAATTATAAAAACATATTATTTTTAAGTTTCATAAAAAACTCATTTTTAAAATCAAAAAATTTCAAAAAATTAAATGTAAAAATTTTAGATTCATTATTTGATAACTTCATAGTAAAAAATGTTCAAAAAGAAGATATAATATATCATTCGGGATTTGATATGTCAAGTAAATTAATAATAACAATAAACGGAGATTTAGTTGCAGATAAAACAAAAGAAGTAATAAGCAATAGAGGCATGATTTTATTCGAAGATGATATTCTAACAAATTCAAAAAAAAAGTTACCTTATAATTTAGTATCCTCTCCAGATGTTCTACTTTTAGAAGGTGACATTAAAGGAATATTACAAAAATTCGGATGCTCATTCAAAGAACAATTAGATAAAAGTGGAGTAATAGATAGTTTAAAAAAAGTCAACTTATTCAAAACATTCACTACAGCAAAATTCGAAGACCTCTCACAAAAAATCAAAATAGATAAAATACCAAATGGAAAAAATGTATTAACTCAAGGAGAAGAAGGAACAAGATTTTTTATAATAAAATCAGGTAAAGTTGATATTTTTGTAGGAAAAAAATATATTAGAACAATGAATGAAAATGAATATTTAGGAGAACGTGCTTTGTTTTTTAAAGAACCAAGAAGCGCAACAGGAACAGCTCAAGGTGATGTAGAAGTTTTTTATTTAGAAAAAGATGATTTTATGCAAGTCATTGAAAATAACTTAAAAGATTATTTATTAAGTAGATTATATTTACAAGATAATACTGTTCAATTAAATGATCTTATTTTCTATGATGTTTTAGGTTCAGGAAATTATGGAACAGTTAGTTTAGTTAAAAATAAAAAAAATAATTATTATTATGCCATTAAAAATATCTCTAATAAACAAATTTTATACAGTCAAATTCATGAAAATTTATTATTAGAAAGAAGCATTTTATTACAAATCGATCATCCTTTCATTGTAAAATTAGTCAAAAGTTTAAAAGATCAAAATTACGTATATTTTTTAATGGATTATATAAAAGGAAAAGAACTATTTGATGTTATAAGAGACATAGGACTTTTATCTAAATTTCAAACTCAATTTTATGGAGCATCTATGATGTTAGCAGTAGAATATTTACATGAAAGAAAATTTATTTTTAGAGATATAAAACCAGAAAATATTATGGTGTTAGAAAATGGATATATTAAAGTTATAGATTTTGGTACTGCAAAAGCAATAACAGATAGAACTTCTACAATTATAGGAACCCCACATTATATGGCACCAGAAGTTATTTTAGGTGATGGTTATTCATTTCAAGTTGATTTTTGGTCAATTGGAGTCTGCATGTATGAATTCATGTGCGGTGCTGTACCATTTGGTGAAACCGCAGAAGAACCTATGGATGTTTATTTATCAATTATAAATGAGTAAGAATATTTTTTAATTAATATATATATAATATAGCCAATTAAGTTTCCCTAATTTTGTTAAAGACAGAGATTTTAAGAATCTAATGCAATTAATGTTAAATAAAAATCATATGAGTAGATATTCAAAATTAGGTCAAATTAGTAGTCATATATGGTTTCAAAATTTTAATTGGGATGACCTAATTTCAATGAATATGAAACCTGCTTTTTTACCTACCATTAAAGAACATACTGCTAGATATAAACCTATGCCATATACTGAATTTGTTAAAACTTGCCCTGAATGGGAGGAACCTGAAGATCAAGGACCGGTCACTGAGGAAATGAAAGTAGTGTTTAAAGATTGGTTGGAAAAATTTTAAATAATATATGTAATTTTTGATAATAATAAATAATTTTTAAAGAATATTAAATTAAATTAATAATATAAGTTATATAAAAAATAAAAAATTATTTATTTATTATTTATTAATATATGTTTTATTTTTATTTAATTTATTATTTTAATAAAATTAAATTAAATTTTAAATATTATAATTAAAATAAAAACATCAATAATGGAAAATTTTGAAATTCTTCAAAAACTCGGAGATGGCGCATATAGTGTCGTATATAAAGTTCGAAGAAAAATAGATGGAAACATATATGCTTTAAAAAAAGTAAAATTATTAAATCTAAAAGACAAAGAAAAACAAAACGCTTTAAACGAAGTAAGAATATTAGCAAGTGTTAAAAGTACATTTGTAATATCATATAAAGAAGCATTCATAGAAGAAAGCGAATCAAGCTTATGCATAGTAATGGAATTCGCAGATCAAGGTGATCTATTTCAAAAAATAACCCAATTTAAAAAAATGGGTGTATTAATAGAAGAAGTTGATATATGGAGAATATTCATTCAAATGACAAAAGGATTAAAGGCATTACATGATTTAAAAATATTACATAGAGACATGAAAAGTGCGAATATATTTTTATTTAGTGATGGTTCCGCAAAAATAGGAGACCTAAACGTATCTAAAGTAGCAAGAAAAGGGTTAGGGTATACCCAAACAGGAACCCCATATTATGCAAGTCCTGAAGTATGGAAAGACCAACCTTATGATAGTAAAAGTGATATATGGTCTTTAGGGTGTATAACATATGAGATGCTAACTTTGAGACCCCCTTTCAGAGCCGAAAGTATGGAAGGGTTATATAATAAAGTTATTAAAGGTCACTATCCTAAAATAGGTGATAGATATTCAAGTGATATATCTGAAATTATTAAAATGCTTCTTAAAGTCAATCCATCTGATAGACCTACTTGTGCTCAAATATTAAAACACCCTATTATTAAAAAAAGATTGGAATTTTTTAAATCAAATGCTAATTTCGAAGATATTGATAATATTGATGAAGGTGTACTATTACAAACTATTAGAATTCCAAAAAATGTCCTTTTTTTAGCTGATAGATTACCAGGGTCGAATTATAATAAAAAAAAAAACGAAAAAAACTTGCCTGATATTAAATTCACTGAAGGAAATGAAAGTAATAATAATAATAACAATAAGAAATCTAATAATATGCATATGAAATTAAATTCTGTTAGTAAAAGTGTAGTTCAAAAAGAAAATAATAATAATAATAATTATAATTCAGAAAATTTAACCGAAACTAAAAAAAACGATTCTCAAGAACAATCAAAAATAATAAAAGATCAAAAAATAAAAATATTAAAAGAAGAAGAAGGTTTACCTAATTTAGAAAAAGATAAAGTAGATATAAATCCAATTAATTCGCAAAGAAAATCTCAATTACAAAAAAGAGCAATTCAAAATAAAAAAGAACTTGAATATCAAAAATATTTACAAAATTTAGGTTTAGGTGACATTTATAAAGTAAATTATTTAAATTTAGGTAACAATAATGGAAATAGAATAAATAAACAACAAAGAAATCGATATGGAAATTATTTGCCCGGAATTTATAAAAATAAAAGAAATAATAGTAATAGTTATTCACAAAATTATAATAGTAATAATAGTAATAATATTATTATTAATAAATCTCCAAGAATTATTCCTAATAAAAGATTAAATCCTATTAATAAAGGTTTAGGAATAAAAATTTTATATTAAAATATTTTTTTATTTATTTTAATTATCTTTTATTTTAAAATTATGTTATTATTATTATTATTATATAAATAAAATAAAATAAATTTTATTAAATTATTAATTATTATTATTATTAATATATTATTAATAATTAATTAATTTTTTCTCCATTTTCTTTTAAATATTCTTCTATAATTTCATTTTCTGTTTCAAAATTTTCAATTTGTATTTTTAAATTTTCATTTTCTAATAATAATTTTGCAATTTCTTCTTCTTCTGTTCCTAAATTTTCGCCCAAAACATTTTCACTATTATTTCCATTATTTTTTAATGTTAAATAATTATCAAGATTATATTTAATTTCTTCAATTAACATTCTAATTTCTGAATTTTTTTGATTTAAAATCAAAACAAAATTTGAAATATAATTTTTAATTTCATTTATGTCTAATCCAAATGTGCAATTTGTAATAATATTTTTAATTTCATTTAATAAATTTAATATATCATTACTTTGTTGAATTAAATTATTTTCTTCTTTTATTTTTTCATTTAATTTTATTTTATTTCTATTAATTATTTCAATATAAAAATTTATTTTAATTAAAAATTGTTTTTGAATATTTAAAATTTTTTCTAAATTTTCATCCATTTTTATATTTTTAACATTATTTTCCATTTCATTTAAAAAATTATAAATATTTTTAAAATAATCATAAAACGAATCATTATCAATTAAATTATAACTATTATTTTCATTATAATATTCTTTTAAAAATTGTTCATAATTTTTTTGTTCGAATTTTAAATTCGAAACAAAATTATTACAATCTTCTTCAGTTAAACATTTAATAGAAAATTTTTCATTAGTATCTGAACGTTTAAAATCAAATTTCGGCGGAGAAGTTGAAATAATATTAATAAATTTAATATGAATTCGAAATTCTTCTGTTGAATTATTAGATTTTGGATTAATTTTAAACATTACAAATTCAAAATTTTTTATTTGCAAAATTTTTTTTTCCCAACCAAAAAATTTACTTAATTCACATTGAATTTCCATAGAAAAAAAAAATAATAATAATAATAAAAAATAATATAAAAATTAGATTAATATTAAATTTTAAAATTAAATAAAAAAAAATTATTTATTTATTAAATTTTAATTAGTTTAATTTATATTAAATCATTTGAAAAATGAATTCACCAAAAATAAATGAAATAATCATTAATGAAGAAAATAATCTTCTTCAACAAAACAAAGAAACTTTAATTAAAACAACAAATTCAGAACGAAATGAAAATGATCAGCCTGAAATTCATAAAATTCAACATAAAAATTTCATTACAGAAAATAAACGAAATAAAAATTTTTCTAAAAATTATTTAAATAATAATTATCATAATAATTATAATTCTCATTATCAAAATTCAAGAACAATTCAACATTTTTCTAATAGTTCTAAATTAATTAATAATAATAGATATGTTAACCAAAATTTCAATAATAATTATAGAAATTCAAAAAATTATTCTTTTCAAAACAGTAAAAAAAATATTATTAATGATTCAAAAGGAACTATTAATAATTATATTAATAATTATTCAAATTTAAAGAAAAAAAAAATCGATTTAAATGAAAAAGAATTAAAATTCATTTTTCCTTACGAAAAAACAAAAAATTATTCAAATTTTGAAGATTTTGATAAATTAAACTTAAAATTTTTAAAACAAAATTATAAATTTAAAGAAGAACATAAAGATTCATTTAATAATAATAATAATTCACAATTTAATAATAATAATAATAATAACAATTTAAATATTAATAATAATAATAATATAAGCAATAATTTATTATTATTTAATCAATTAATGATGAATCATTCAAATAATAATAATAATAATTCTTTACAAAACAATAATAATTCAAATAATAATAATAATAATAAAAACGTTTTATTAAAAAATATTTTACTTCAAAATAATTTAAATCAAAATAATAATCTTTCAATGAACATGAATAATATTTCAAATATTATGTATTCAAATAATAATAACAACAATAATATGAGAAATTATTATAATATGTTAATAAAGCAACAAAATAATATTAATAATAATAATAATAATAACAATAATAATAATCAACTTTTGCAATTTAGAAATTATTTGAAATCTCAACAAATTCAACAACAAATTATTCCTTACAATAATAATCAAAATATTCAAAATATGTTAGGAACATTTAAAAATGAAAATTTTATTAAACCTTATAATCCTTTATTATTATCAACTCCACCTAAAATTTTACCTTCAGTTCAATATTATTTTAATAATTCTTTAAATAATATTTATCCTTATTCAACAGCGTCTTTAATAAATCAGAATAAAAATCAGAATTTTAATAATGAAAATGTTTATTCATATTTAACTGAAAAAAAAATAGAAGAAAATAAAAAATCAGGAAAATTTATAACCGGAATAATTCGAATGAACAAAACACATAATCATGGTTATATTACAGTTCCTGGATTAGAAAATGATATTTTAATAAGAGGCAGAAATAATTTAAATCAATGTTTAAATTTAGATGAAGTTTTAGTTGAATTATTACCAATTAAAACATGGAAATTTCTTTATAACAAAAAAATTAGAAAAATTAACAATAGTAATAAAAATGAAATTGAAATTGAAGATAATAATTTAAATAATATAAATAACAATAATGAAATAGAAAGTGACACAAAAAAAATAGATGATGATAATAATAATAATATTAATAATAATAATAACATTGATGATGATGAAGAATTAATGAAAAACGGAAATTATTATTTAGATGAATTCACAAGCAAAGAAGAAAGATTTAAATATATTAATAAATTAAGTGATTTACGACCTGAAGGAAAAATCGTAAAAATTTTAAACAGTCCAAACATGAAAAAAAATTTAATCGCAAAAATCGAAATCGATCAAGAAAAAGAAAAAATAGAATATTACGCAACATGTATTGATGAAACTATTCCAAAAATTTATATAAAAAATCAAAAATTTAGACAAAAATCAAATTCAAATAGTAATTTAAGTATTGAAAAAAAACTCGAAGAAAATTATTATAAAAATAAATATTTTTTAATAAACATAACCGGATGGCAAAAAAAATTAAAATGCCACAAAGGAATAATCGTAAATGAAATAGGGGAATGCGGCGACATTGAAGTTGAAAGTCAAGTTTTACTTCATCAATATAATATTGAATATACAGATAATTTTTCAGACAATCAAATGAAAGAAATTCAAAATAAAATTTCAAATACAATAATAAACGAAGAATTTATAAAAAAAAATAATAGATTAGATTTAACAAACGAATTAGTATTTACTATAGATCCTTACACAAGCAAAGATTTAGATGATTCAATTTCAGTTAAAATTATCGATAAAGAAAAAAACTTATTAGAAATTGGAGTTCATATAGCTGACCCCTCTTTTTATGTAGAAAAAAATAGTTTGATAGATGAAGAAGCTCTAAAAAGAGTTACTACAATTTATTTAGTTCAAAAAAATATTCCAATGCTCCCTAGAATTTTATCTGAAGATGTTTGTAGTATACTACCTAATAAAAATTCTTTAGCTATATCGTGTATATTTAGAATATATTTAAATGGAAGTTTAGATGAAAATTTTAAACCAAAATTTGTTCTAAGTGTCGTTAATAGTAAAGCAAAATGGAATTATGATTTAGTTCAAAAAATTATTGAAGATAAAAATTCCGTTAAATATGATGACCTTAATTTCGAAGATGGAACTAAACCAAAAAATGAACAAATTTTTAATGAAATGGTCGAAAGTATTGAAATATTATATAAATTAACTAAATTAGTGAGACAACAAAGATTTGAAAGTGGGTCAATTATGATTAATAATGATAATATTTTATTTAAATTAGATGAAAATAATTTACCTATAGAATTTAAATTAGATGTTAAAAATGATTCACATAATTTAATTGAAGAATTAATGTTAATTGCAAATCAATTATGTGCTAAATTTTTATATGAAAATATGAAAAAATACGCTTTAATTAGAAGACATCCTTATTTAAATGATAATAAATCAAATGAAATTCAAAGATATTTATTTTTAAATAAAATAAATATTGATTTAGAAGAACCTCAAGAATTAAATAAATTTTTAATAGATAAAAAGAAAAATAATTTAAATGAATTTCTATGTATTCAACATAAATTAAAAACTTTTTTCTTAAGAGCTGAATATGTAATTGCTGGTCATTATGATTTTGATGAATTAAAACATTATGCATTAAATTTTAGTTTATATACACATTTTACTAGTCCAATTAGAAGATATCCTGACATTATTGTACATAGACAAATTAAAGAAATAATTAATTATTTAAATAATAAAAATAACGGAAATGATAATAATAATTTTAAAGAATTTGAACAATACGCATCATTAATTAATAAATTCAATGAAAAATATAATAATGGTAAATTAATTAGTCAAAAATCTCAAAAAATTTTCCAATTTATTTATATAAAAATGCAAAGAGAAAAAGAAGATAAAGAAAATATACCACATAAAAAATATACTGCTTTAATTATGGATATTAATGATAAATCTAATAAACGTAATCAAAATAATAATAATTCTTCTAATAATGATATTGTTGTTAATTTATTAATTAATGAAATGAATTTAGAAGCTGATTGGAAAAAAGAATATAATGAAAATGTTATAAATTGTAGATTAGATAAAGATAATAATGAATTAATTATTGATTATAAAACTAATGATGGTTCAGTTAAAAATAAATCTATTAAAACTTTCGATTCCTTGTTAGTTGATATTAGTATTTTTGATTCATTAACTATAGATGTAAAATGTGTATTTGATTTGAACTAATATTATTATAAATAAAATTTAATATAATTGGTAATAAAAGTAAAATATAAAATTTTTTATATGTATTATTATTAATATAAACCTTAAAAATAATTAAAAAATTTTTTTGTTAGATTAAAATTTAAATATAATTATTAAAATTAAATAATGTTTTAAATAATGTCATTTGCTTGGGTTATTTTATTACACATATCTTCTAAAAGAGTTATTAAATAATCTTGATTATTTTGTCTTTCAT
>JAEEGF011479230.1_pt1 | contig 10264 bp, 10 predicted proteins | sample 9134171 | NCBI WGS metagenome assembly JAEEGF01 (sample SAMN16246542, study PRJNA631951) | gut metagenome | biome: gut microbiome; feature: rumen; material: AP-attached | host: Bos | place: Iran: Karaj | collected 2018-10 | reverse complement strand
GTTGCCGTAGATCTGAGCCAGTTCCTTCGTGGAAGGCATTGCCCTGTAGAAGGCATCATCCTTTTCTTCAAGTTCCCTTAACATGTCCCTGCCTGTTAAGTGCAGATAAGGTGAGTCATCTCTTAGTACCTTTACCAGCGTTCTGGTTTCCGGTTCTTCAAAGTCGTTTTCTTCAAGCCATTCCCTTTCGGTCTTATAGGGGGACTTGCCAAAGTTCTTTTTAATTGTCTTTGGCAGCCTGTCAAAGTCTTCCCTGGTTAGTCTCAGATCTTCCAGGTATCTTCCCCGTCCCTTGGAATGCGGCAGGAAGATGAAGAAGTTACGGGCATCCAGATCATGGAGATACCTGTACAGCTTACCGGCCTGATCCATGTTCTCCTTATTGAGCGGCATGCTTATTCTTACCGGCATGTGCAGTCTCATGCAGGCTCTTAATGTATCGACCAGATAGTCAAAGTCACCCTTTCTGCCGGCAAAACGGTCATGGTATTCTCTTAAGCCGTAGAATGTCAGGTCAACGAGTTTGATTCCCCAGTCCTTCAGATCGGTAATGAAGTTGGCTATGGCGCCCAGATCACGGAACTTAAGTCCGTTCAGCTGCAGGAAATCAGCAGACGGATAACCAAGCTCCTGACACATCTTTATGTAGTCGTGCAGGTCAGAAGTATCCATGCAGTAGCCCATGTAATAGCTGAAGTGAATGTCAGAGTTTCTGAATTCCTCATCAAGACGTCTGATGAAGGCTTCCGTTTCCTTGAAGCCGGTCGTGTTGATCCTGTTTTCGCAGGCCAAAAGACAGTAACGGCAGTGACTGTTACAGGGAACTCTGAGATCTTCGATCATGAATGATGTCGTCTTCATGAATTCATTCTAACAGAATGTTTGTTAAAAAGTCATTATGGAATTATAATACAGATAATGAATATCGGTGTATTTGACTCAGGAATCGGCGGACTTACCGTCTTGGAAGAACTAATCAGGGAGTTACCTCACTGTAACTTCTTCTTTTATGGTGACAATAAGAACAATCCCTATGGCGATAAGAGTGATGAGGAGCTGATCAGGATAACCTCAGGCGTCGTTGATGAACTGAATAAGAAAGGCTGCAGAATGATCGTCATTGCCTGCGGTACCGCTACGACCAGATGCATGGACAGACTGCAGGAACTGTATCCGGACAACATCTTCATCGGCACCGTACCGGCTGTAAAGACCGCCTGTGAAAAGGACTTCAGAAACATCATGGTAATGGCTACGACGGCAACCATCACCTCAGCCAAGCTGAGGGAAATAATCGATGAGAACATCCGCGAGGGACAGAATATCTATCCGGTCGCCTGCCCGGGACTGGCTGATGCCATTGAGGCCAATGATGAAAAGGCCATTGGCAGGATCCTGAACAGGATCAGAAGAGAATACAGAGATAAGAACATCGATGCCATTGTGTTGGGCTGTACGCATTATCCCTTCATCAAGGATGAAATACAGAAGAAGTTCCCAAAGGCCGTGTTAATGGACAGTGCCAGGGGAGTGGCCAGGGCTGTCAGCCGCCAGCTCAGAGAGAACGGGCTGATGGTCGATGAAAAAGAAAAGGGAACTCTTGAAGTAACGTTTACCAGAAAAAAAGCTGCCTAGGCAGCTTTTAGTTTGCTTAGAAATATAATGAATCAACTTCAGGAATGTTCTTGTCCAGACACTCTCTGGCCTTGTCGATCAATGGCTTGCCTTCTTCATAGCCGTATCTCTTGATCGTTCTTCTTAAGATGCGGGTAAAGCCGACAATTGAAGCCTTCTTGATGATCTCCTGAATCTCTTCCTCACTGCGTCCTTCAAGATACTTGTGCATGAACTTGTTGAAGAACAGTACGCTGTCATCCCATTCCAGACCCAGGAATGACTTGGCAATGCTGTGGTCAGCGCTGTTGAAGCCGATGTAGGCATTGAATACGGCTGCCAGTTCGAAGATCGGATGTCCTTCGCACAGGGTGTCCATGTCGATGAGCAGTACTTCGCCATTCTGCATCATGACGTTCTTGAGATGGTAATCCCCGTGCAGCATGTGATTTGTTTCCGGGATGTCATTCATCATCTTATTGAGCTTCTTCCATTCGTCTTCAGGCAGGTGATCCTTGAGGAAATCTACCCAGTCAACGGCTACGGCCTTCATGGATGGCATGTCGCCTTCCTTAACCTCGGTAGCGTGGATCTTCTTTATGAGCTCAACGTCCATGTCAACGATCTCGTCCATGGTGTAAGTACCGTTAATGAGCAGCTTGGCAAATGAATCGGCATTTAGCAGTTCAAATACTGAGCCGAAGTTTTCTCCCACCTTTACGACATCATAAGGAATGGCAGTCGGTATGCCAAGGATAAGGGCTTTTCTGGCCATCTCACGTTCTCTCTTGATGTCATCCAGAGAGCTGTACTTGTTATAGACCTTGACGATGGTATCGGCATCATAGCGGTAGACAGTACCGTTGGCTCCCTGTCCGATCACTTCGCAGCCGTCAACGGAGAACCTGCGGTAGGCCTTTTCAACCGTCATCATTTCCGTGAAACCGGTCATTTCCAGGATCTCGTATACTTCGCTTCTGACATTGGTTACCTTGAATTCGGAATAATCCTTCTTAAGCCTGAGAATGATTCTTAGTCCGGCACTGGAAACGTAGTTAAGATCCTCGGCGTCCAGTATCAGTTCATTAAACTGCTGGCCTTCCAGAGCATCCCTTATCTCCTTTTCAATGTCAGGTGCGTTTGAAGAATCAACATTGCCGCTGACGGAAACAGTCATTACTCCTTCTATTAATTCAGCTTTTACGTTACTCATGCTTTATTCCTCCAAATATCAGGTTGAGATAGTATTTATATTCGTGCCAGGCATTTGTCTCATGCAGATCCCTGGTCAGTTCGAGAACACTGTTGTAGTACCAGTACTGTTCAGCCGGGTCAGACTCATTGAACTTCTTCCAGAGGTCGTCTCCTTCGTGAACATAGTCACGGAAACAGGCTCTGATGTTGGACAGCTTGTCAGCCAGCCACAGTTTCTTGACGTCAATGTCATTCATTTCAGCCATGCGCTGCAGGGATTCCTGCTTTCTGATCTTCCAGGTCTGATCGGAAGGCAGGTCCTTTCTCTTGTTTTCGGTTTCAGATTCTACCAGCATGGCTATCTTTTCCGAGAAGTTTGCCCTGATGTCTTCCATGGTCACATCGGTGTCTTCTACGGTGTCATGCAGCAGGGCTGCGGAGAGTACTTCGTCGTCATCGCTTAAGGTAGCTACGATGGCGCATACCTCGATCGGATGCAGGATGTATGGTATCGTTGTCCATTTTCTCTTCTGGCCTCTGTGAGCCTTGATGGCAAACTGCAGGGCCTTGTCAAAATACTTTTCTTCCATCTTACTTCCTCAGTTTCTTGATCACAGTCAGGACATTCTGACCGTTCTCATATACATAATTCAGCTTGTCCATGGTCTTTCTGACTAAGAAGAGACCAAGTCCGCCGATCTTTCTCTTTTCCAGCGGGGCATCAACGTCAGGGTCAGCCTGTTCAAGCGGGTTGAACGGGATTCCGGAGTCTCTGAAGGTCATGGTGACTTCATCTTCGTTAACGTCTACTTCTACGCTTATGTCACCGGTCTTGCCGTCTCTGTAGGCAAACTTTGTGACATTGCTCATCAGTTCGTCGATGACGACGTCGATCTGAGTCTGGATCTTCTGCAGGACGTTACCCTTCTGCAGTCTGTCATTGACGAACTCCGTGACCTTTTCAATACTGTCGACGACGGCGGGCAGGGTAATGCTCTGCGCTTCACTGCCTTTGTATCTTAAAGCCAGCATCGTCAGATCGTCAAACTGTTCGTTGCCTTTTTCAAAATCGTGGATGTCGTTTTCAATGCTGTCACAGAATTCTTTCATATCGCAGTTATAATTCCCTCTGATCACATTCAGCAGTCTTTCCGTACCGTACAGTTCATTGGTAACATTTTCTGCTTCGGTAACACCGTCAGTATACAGATATATGATGTCGCCCTTTTCGAGCTTTATTTCAAAGTCAGGATATTCCATGTTCTCCATGCCGCCCAGAATGAAGCAGGGCTTGCAGCTGAGAACTTCCGGTTCACCGTTTCTGACGATGACTGGAGGACAGTGACCGGCGTTGGCGTAAATCACCTTGCCGGTGTTGAGATCAAGGATTCCCATCCATGCCGTGACGAACAGTCCGGTCTTGTTGCCATCGCACAGAGTGTTATTGACAGCCCGGAATATTTCCGAAGGCTTCAGTCCGCTCTTTGCGTGGCTCTTCATCAGTGTCTTGGCAACGGCCATGAACAGCGAGGCTGAAATGCTCTTGCCGGAAACGTCGGCCATTACAAATGCCAGATGAATGTTGTCAATGAGAGCAAAGTCGTAATAGTCGCCGCCGACTTCTCTTGCCGGCTTCATGATGGCGTAGAGGTCAAATTCATTACGGTCAGGGAATGCCGGGAATTCATCCGGAATCATGCCTTTCTGAATGTCTCTGGCCAGTGTAAGTTCTGATTCGATTCTGGAGGTCTTCTGCGTGATGGCTGCCTGTTCCAGTACCATTGCCCGTCCTCTTTCAGCGATGTTAACGCTGATTACGGCTACCAGTATGTAGGTAAGCAGTTTCGGGAGGTAGGAATACAGCAGGGTATTCCTCATCAGCATTCCCTCATCCAGACCTATTGCCCGGAAACTGTTGCCCAGGAAACGGCTTATGACGGTGATCATGGTGTTTTCAGGAAGCGTTACGACGTTCAGATCTATTACTCCAACCCTGACGCTGCCGATCGTTGACAGGGTAAACAGTATTACCGTCAGGAAGGCGACTGTCTTGGTCAGGGAACGCGAGAAGTAACGGCTGCTTAGCAGAACCGGTATCGTCATTAACAGGGGAACCTTATATGACAGGAACACGTCTGCACTGGCGCAGGCCAAGGTCAGTGATGCCAGAAGCACAAGCTTCAGCCACCATGTCTCCTGCTTGAAGTAGTGACTGAGAATGTACGGTATTGAAAGTTCTACGATGCCGACCCAGACTGCCATGTTGATCAGTGTTGACGACATCGGGAAGATGTCCAGTACATGCAGCAGCCAGGTGGCCAGCAGTAATGCGATTCCCAATCCTACTACGTGAGTAACCAGCTTGTTTGCCTGAACCTCACTGTGCCAGAATACCTCATCAGTTTTCCTGAACATCCGTTTTATTTCATTTAAGATGCTCTTTAACATGAGACCTCCTACTGTATGTTCAGTATGGTGCTGAATCCGGTAATGTCAAATATTTCCATGATGTACTCGTTGACATTGGAGACAACGAGGCTGCCGTTTCTTTCACTGACCTTCTTCTGAGTCAGCAGAAAAACACGAAGTCCTGAGGAAGACGTGTATTCAAGCTTGCTTAAATCGAGCTCGAGGTCATCAGTTGTTTCCAGAGCTTCATTTACTGCATTTTCAAGTTCACTGCTGTTGGATGTATCAAGACGTCCTTCAAGGTAAAGGACAGTCTTTCCATTGATTGTTTCTTTCTTAATGTCCATATTATCCTGCCTTATTTACATAGTATTAATACACTACCATTTTGCCACAAAAAAAACGATGTTTCCATCGTTTAGAGAAATACTTTGAGAAATCCCAGCACGCCATAGCAGGCTAATGTCAGAATTACGCCGGCCATTACGACTCCCAGCACAATGCTCAGGAAGCCCCTCTTGAAGTCAAAGCCGAGGATGGTGGCAACCAGGGATCCGGACCAGGCACCTGTTCCGGGAACCGGAATGCCTACGAACATGGTCAGGGCAAAGAACCCGTACTTCTTCACTGCTTCGCTTTTGGCGTTCAGCTTTTCCTCGTATCTGGTGAAGAAACTGCCAAATGTCCTGGTCGTCTTCAGCCACTTGACGATCTTCATGCCAAACAGCAGCAGGAAAGGCACGGGAAGAAGATTGCTTACTACACAGATCGGCAGGACCTTATACCACGGCATGCCCTTGGCAGCGCCGAAGATGATCGCTCCTCTTTCCTCAATCAGGGGAATCAGTGAAATCATGAACAGGGCAAATTCATTACCCAGTCCTGCAAAGAAGTTAAAGATGTTCTGTATCATATTTGTCCCTTTCCAGCATATCCGGTGCTTATTAAATATATCAAATATGATATAATTAATGCAACAGGTGGTATTTTCGTATGCGAGTACTGAACAATAAGAATTCATTGCTGTTCAACGGCACAAATCTCATTGTAGACATCTATGAGGAGCTGTTTTCTTATCGTTTCAAAGAGATCAACAGGATATCTATTCTGACTACCAGACAGAGGCTGGTGAATGAGACGGTATTCCTGGTTTTTGACGTCGTAGACGAAATATATCTCATAGGACTGACACATCCGGATTTTGACAGGGTTCTGCTAAGTGAACTTCCTCAGATAATGGATGTTGATCATAACATGGTAATAGAAGCCATGCAGAACAAATCCGATCATCAGTATGTTCTGTACCAAAAGCAGGAGGGTAGTAAGTAAAATGTATGATGTAGTCATAATAGGCGGCGGTATCGTAGGATCGAGCGTTGCCTATTACCTCTCTAAGTATCAGCTGAAAACGGTATTGCTGGAAGCTGATAACGACATTTCCAACGGAACCACCAAAGCCAACTCAGCAATCATCCATGCCGGATATGACCCTGAAGAAGGCACATTGATGGCATTCCATAACGTCAGGGGTGCCAGACTGGCAAAGGAATTGTGCGCTAAGCTTGACGTTCCATACAAACAGTGCGGAGCCATGGTAATAGGCTTTGACGAAGATGACGAGAAGATGGTTCATACCTTATACGAAAGAGGACTGGCAAACGGTGTTGAAGGGCTAGAGATCCTTGACGGCAAGACCGTACAGAAACTTGAACCGTGTGTTTCCGATAAGGTAACATGTGCCTTGCTGGCAAAGACCAGCGCCATCGTATCCCCATGGGAATATGCCCTGGCTCTGGCTGAGACTGCCGTCAGAAACGGCGTTGAAGTAAAACTGAATAACAGGGTTACGGCCATAGAGAGAAACGGTGAGGCATTTACCGTAACGACGGTAAAGGGAAAATATGAGTGCCGCTACATCATCAACTGTGCCGGCTTATATGCCGATAAGGTTCATCAGATGATCGGTGAAAAGGAATTTGAGATCATTCCTTCCAGAGGTCAGTACTTTTTGCTGGATAAGGCAGAAGGCAGAAGGGTTTCAAGAACGATATTCCAGTGTCCGACCAAGGACGGCAAGGGTGTACTGGTTTCACCGACCGTACACGGCAACCTGATCGTCGGACCTGACGCTGAAGACAACGATGACTTCTCCGTAGCAACGACAACGGAAGGTCTTAACTTCGTCAGGAATGCCAGCAAGAAGAGTATTCCGACGGTTGACTTCAGAGAAAACATCAGAAACTTTGCCGGTGTCAGAGCCAAGAGCGACAGACCTGACTTCATTCTGGAAGAAAGCAGAAGCGTAAGGAACTTCTACAACATCGCCGGCATAAAGTCACCGGGCTTAAGCTCTGCTCCATCACTGGCTCTTGAAGCCGTTGAATGGTTAAGAAGCAAGGGCGAACAGCTGAAGGAAAAGGACAATTTCATCGACGAAAGAAAAAGGATCAGATTCAAGGAACTGAGCGGCGAGGAAAAGCAGGAACTTATTAAGAAGGAACCTGCCTATGGAGGAGTGATCTGCCGTTGTGAAACCATCACCGAGGGTGAGATACTGAATGCCTTGAGAACACCTATTCCTGCCGTATCAATCGACGGCGTAAAGCGCCGCTGCAATGCCGGCATGGGTAGATGTCAGGGCGGCTTCTGTTCGGAGAGAGTTGCGGAAATACTCATGAAGGAATTACACTTGGACGGTTTGGAAGTCCTGCAGGACAAAGAGGGATCAAATGTACTGGTAGATTATTCCAAGGGGGGCAGTTCAAATGTATGACGTTATAATTATCGGCGGCGGCCCTGCCGGACTGGCAAGTGCCAAGGCCTGTCTTGATAAGGGACTTGAGAAGGTCCTGATCGTAGAAAGAGACAAAGAACTGGGCGGAATTCTGAATCAGTGCATCCATAACGGATTCGGTCTGCACATGTTCAAGGAAGAACTTACCGGTCCTGAGTTTGCCGGCAGGTTCATCGATATGTTAAGAGATACCAAGGTTGAGGTAATGCTGGATACCATGGTATTGAGCATAGAGGATGATCACACGGTACATGTGATCAATACCGTTAACGGTTACCAGTGCCTGAAGGCCAAGAGCATCATTCTTGCCATGGGCTGCAGAGAGAGAACCAGAGGAGCCATCGCCATTCCCGGTACCAGAGCTGCCGGCGTATTCACTGCCGGTACTGCTCAGAGATACATGAACATTGACGGTTACATGGTCGGCAAGAGAGTAGTCATCCTGGGCTCAGGGGACATCGGTCTGATCATGGCCAGAAGAATGACTCTGGAAGGCGCCAAGGTACTGGCCTGTGTTGAGATCAATCCTTATTCAGGCGGCTTGGCCAGAAACATCAAGCAGTGTCTTGAGGATTTCAACATTCCGCTGTATCTGTCTCACACCATCACTGACATCAGGGGTGAGAACAGAGTTGAAGGTGTTACCGTCAGCAAGGTTGACGGACATTTCCAGCCGATCAAGGGTACGGAAATGTACTTTGACTGCGATACCGTATTGCTGTCAGTCGGCCTGATTCCGGAAAATGAATTAAGCAAGGCAGCCAATATCAGAATTGATCCGCGTACAAGAGGACCGGTCGTATATGAAAACATGGAGACAAGCGCTGAAGGCATCTTTGCCTGCGGCAACGTCGTTCACGTCCATGACCTGGCGGATAACGTAGCCTTGGAGGCTAAGAAGGCCGGGGAAAGCGCAGCTGAATATGTCAGCGGATTAAGAAGGGCTGACAAAAAGGTGATTGAAATAAAGACCCTGCCTGGCGTTGGCTATACTGTGCCTCAGCATGTAAGAGTGCCGCTGGATAACAAGTTCGTTGAAGTATTCTTCAGAGTGAACAGAGTATTCGGCAACAGCGTCATCCTGGTAAAGGATGAAAAGGACAATGTGATCAGTCAGTTCAAGCGAGAATTCATTGTCCCCGGCAGCATGGAAAAGATCATCATTCCAAAGGTTATGCTGGAAAAGGCTGAAGGAAATCTGACGGTTTCCGTGAAGGAGGATTAGTTATGACTGAATTGATCTGCATTGGCTGTCCAAAGGGATGCCACCTGAAGGTTGATGAGGAAAACGGATATAAGGTCACGGGCAACAGCTGCCCGGTAGGTGCTGAATACGGCGCCAACGAGTTAAGGAATCCAACCAGAGTTCTGACTTCAACGGTAAGGATCGTCGGCGGTCTGCATGACTGCCTGCCGGTCAGGACCAATAAGCCGATTCCAAAGCCATTACTGCTTGAGGCAATGGCTCAGTTAAGAAACATAGAAGTAAAGTCTCCGGTCAGAATGGGTGAAGTGATCGTTGAAAACCTGTTAGGCACCGGGGCAGACGTAATTGCGACAAGAAACATGTAGGGAAGTAAGAATGGAAAAACTGGCAGAGAAAAGAGTAATCAGAGACCCGATCCACGGCTATGTTCACATTGAGGACAAGGTCATATGGGATCTTCTGAACACCAAGGAATTTCAGCGCTTGAGAAGAGTCAGACAGCTGGGAAGCACACTGATGGTTTTTCCAAGTGGTGAACATTCCCGAATGATGCATTCTCTGGGCGTCTATGAAGTTGCCCGCAGAATGATAAATGAGGTCGATGACATTGCCAATACCCTGACCGAAAGGGAAAAGATGATCCTGATGGTTGCGGCACTTCTGCATGACGTGGGGCATGCCCCGTTCTCACACTCCTTTGAGAGCATCATGAACTGCAGGCACGAGGCCTACACGATTCAGATCATCAAGGGACCAAGTGAGATCGCAGACGTGCTTTCGGCAATCGACAGTGATCTGCCGGCTGAGGTGGCATCAGTCATAGATCATACTCATCCAAACACGATACTGAGTCAGCTGATAAGCTCACAGCTTGACGCTGACAGACTGGACTATCTGTTAAGAGACTCCTACTTTACCGGCGTCAGCTACGGCCAGATCGACCTGGACCGCATCTTAAGAACAATGAGGGTAAAGGACAACAGAGTCGTGGTAAAGCGCAGCAGCATCTACACGGTGGAAAATTACATCATGGCCAGATATCACAT
>JAEEGF011371125.1_pt1 | contig 10267 bp, 8 predicted proteins | sample 9134171 | NCBI WGS metagenome assembly JAEEGF01 (sample SAMN16246542, study PRJNA631951) | gut metagenome | biome: gut microbiome; feature: rumen; material: AP-attached | host: Bos | place: Iran: Karaj | collected 2018-10 | reverse complement strand
GCAATAGAAAACTACCAACTATATAAAACTGAGATAACATGAAGACAAATTATGAGATTCGCTATGCGGCTCATCCTGAGGACGCAAAGCATTACGACACCCAGCGCATCCGTCGCGATTTCCTGATTGAGAAGGTGTTCAGCGACGATGAGGTGAACCTGGTGTATTCCATGTATGACCGCATGATTGTGGGCGGTGCGAAACCTGTGAATGAAGAGTTGAAACTTGAGGCCATCGACCCGCTGAAAGCGCCTTATTTCACTACCCGCCGCGAGGTTGGTGTATTCAACGTGGGTGGAAAAGGCTGCATCAAAGTGGGCGATGAGGTCTATGAACTCGACTACAAGGAGGCGCTGTACATTGGAAGTGGTGAGCGCGACGTGGTGTTTGTGAGTGCCGACAAGGCGAATCCTGCCAAGTTCTACATCAATTCCACCACAGCCCACAAGTCGTATCCTACGAAGAAGGTGACGAAAGCTGATGCCGACATCCTCGCACTCGGAAGTCTGGAAGGCAGCAACGACCGTGTGATCAACCGCATGATCGTGCAGAAGGTGCTCGACTCCTGTCAGCTGCAGATGGGTATGACAGAGCTGAAACCGGGAAGCGTGTGGAACACCATGCCAGCTCACGTTCACAGCCGCCGCATGGAGGCTTATTTCTTTTTCGAGGTTCCGGAAGACCAGGCCGTATGCCATTTCATGGGCGAGATCGACGAGACCCGTCATATCTGGATGAAAGGCGACCAGGCAGTTCTCTCTCCAGAGTGGTCCATCCATTCTGCTGCCGCCACGAGCAACTATACCTTTATCTGGGGTATGGGCGGTGAGAACCAGGATTACGGCGATCAGGACTTCTATGCCATCACCGACTTGAAATAATTTTCAAACACAAGAAGATGAGACATTTGACAAGGAGACTTCCGTCTCTGTCCTGTCTCATCTTCTTTTTTATATCTAAAAGAATAAGATGATGAAAAAGCTGTTTACGATATTATTCGCATTATGCTTGTGCATGTCCGCATTGGCAGCCGACAAAGTAAAGGTGACGGTGTCGAATTCCCTTTCGTTTGCCCGTGGCGACGAATATGTGGAGCTTGACGTGAATGCGTTGAAATCCAAGTTGGGCACCGACGGGAGCCTGGTGGTGACCGATGCTGACGGTCGCGAGGTGGCTTCCCAGCTGACATACGATGGAAAACTTATTTTCCAGGTTGGAGTGCCAGCCAAGGGAAAGTCGGTATATTTTGTGGAGGCAGGCACTCCTTCTGCTTATGAGCAGAAAGTCTTTGGACGTCAGTTCCCAGAGCGTGTGGACGACATCGCATGGGAGAACAACCGAGTGGCGTTCCGCTGCTATGGTCCTGCACTCCAGAAATCGGGTGAGCGTGCATGGGGATATGACATCTGGAACAAACGCACCGACAAGCTTGTGGTGGAGGAGCGATATGCAGGCGAACTCGACCCAGAGATTGCTTCTGTCTGCAAGAAGCTGCGCGCAAGGGGGGAGAATGCCCTCGCCGACGACCTTTACAATGCTGTGAGCTACCATGTGGACCACGGCAACGGCATGGACTGCTACAAGGTGGGACCGACCCTCGGAGCTGGAACAACCGCCATTCTTGAGAACGGCGGTAAGGACATCCGATATCCACGCTGCTACACCACATACGAGATACTCGACAAAGGCCCTCTCCGCTTCACGGTGAAACTGATCTACGGCACTGAGACCATTGAGGGTCAACAGGTGGTGGAGACCCGCGTGATAAGCCTTGATGCCGGTTCTCAGATGAACAAGGCTGTGGTGAGCTACAGCGGCTTGTCGAAGGCGATGCCAATTGCCACTGGCATCATCGTTCACAATGAGAACCCATCGGCATACGTGCTCAACGAGAAAGCGGGCTACATGGGATATGAGGATCTTGGCGACCCGAACCAGTACAAGGAGAAATACCGTGCAAAACAGAATAAGGACTTCGGCAAGATTTACGTGGGTGCCGTGTTGGCAAAACCAAATGCGTCGATGGAGTTCCGTGCAGGAGAAGGTTTGCCAGGTGCTTGCGGTCATATCCTCGCCATTTCCAACTATCAGGGAGCTGACTACACCTATTATTTCGGCACTGGATGGAGCCGTAATCCTGCTACTGATTTCCAGAGCATGACGAGCTGGGAGGCTTATCTCTCCCGTTTTGCCGAGCAGGTTCAGTCTCCGTTGAAAGTGAAGTTCTGATGAATGTCCTGTGACAGAGCAAGAGACCATATACACGATAGCCCTTACTCAGGTGAGTCATCTGAGTCTGATCAATGCCCATGTGCTCTATGAGCAGATGGGCAGCGCTTCTGCTGTGTTTGAGAACCGCCAGCATATCCGTGACTGTATTCCTGAAGCCACGGATGTGTTGCAGTCGGCTCTCTCCGATGTGGGTGAGGCGCTGAAGCGGGCTGAACAGGAGTGGAAGTATGCGGAAGGAAAAGGAATCCGATGCTTGTGCTATAATGACTCCGACTATCCTGTCCTGCTCCGTCAGTGTCCTGACGCTCCGCTCGTGCTCTATTATTTTGGGAATGCCCCTCTCAACCGTCAGCGGGTGATCAACATCGTTGGTACGCGCAGATGCACGGAGTATGGGAAGGACATCATCCGGAATTTTGTGTCGGATTTGAGCCGTTGCTATCCCGACACACTCATCGTGAGCGGTCTGGCCTATGGTGTGGACATCCATGCCCACACCGATGCTTTGCAATGCGGAATGGACACGGTCGGTGTGCTGGCCCACGGGCTCGACACCATCTATCCTGCCCGTCACCGTTCCATAGCAGCCCAGATGTGCCATCATGGAGGGTTGCTCACAGAATACCTCAGTGGCACAAAGATGCAGCGGGGCTTTTTTGTTCGCCGCAACCGGATCGTGGCAGGCATGTCGATGGCAACGGTGGTGGTGGAGAGTGCCGAGAAAGGAGGGGCGCTCATCACGGCAGAATTGGCTGGTGAGTACGACCGCGAGGTGTTTGCCTTCCCTGGCAGAATCTACGACCCTTACAGTGAGGGCTGCAACAAGCTCATATCACGGAATGAGGCGCATCTTATCCGTTCATGCTCTGATTTCATGCGGCTGATGGGCTGGGAAGAGCCTGCAAGCCAGAAAGCAGAAGAGCAACTGGAACTCTTTCCTGAGTTGAGCGTCGAGGAACAGGCCATCGTGGATTGTCTCAAGTCGGTGGACAGCATGCAGATCAACAAGATATCAATAGAGACGAACCTGACCTATAGTCAGGTTTCTTCCGCACTGTTCGAACTGGAGATGAAAGGACTGGTGGCCGTGTTGGGAGGCGCCCGTTACCGCTTGCTTCGCGGATAGCCTGCATATACTATTTCCAAACCATATATCCTTTACAAATGATCAACGAATATTACGACCTTGATGCCAAATACAGCCGGTTGACGGCTGACTTCAAACGTCATGCCGTCCGTCCCCAGATTGGTATCACCTCTACGTTCAACGATGCTCAGAGCCAGTTGAACCAAGTCTATTACACCAGCATCGTCCGTGCTGGCGGTGTGCCGTTTATCATCCCTCCATACGACATTCTCGATGGTGAGAACTTGGCATCCGACATCCTCGACGGCCTCGATGGAATCGTGTTCAGTGGAGGAGGCGATGTCAATCCGCTTTTCTTCGGTGAGCAACCCATCCGCAACCTCCATGCTGTGGCCACAGAGCGTGATGAGATGGAGCTGTTGCTGGCTCGCCTTGCTGCCGACCGCCAGATTCCCATCCTCGGAATCTGCCGTGGCATTCAGGTGATGAACGTGGCGTTTGGCGGCACCGTCCTTCAGGATATCTACCAGCAAGGCGAAGGAGTTTGGGTGAAGCATGCGCAGGATGCACCCCGTTTTGCTTCTTCGCATACGGTGACGGTGGAGCCGGGTTCCCTGCTTCATCAGATTTATGGAAAAGAGGAATTGGCCGTAAATTCGTTCCATCATCAGGCTGTGGGGCGTCTGGCATCCGGCTTCAAAGTTACCGCGCGCTCGGTGGATGGTGTGATTGAGGCGATGGAATCCACGGAACACAAGTCAATACTCGGTGTTCAGTGGCATCCGGAATGTCTCGGCAACACCTGGGACACCGACAATGTGTTCACATGGATTGTGGAGGAAGCCCGTTCGTTCCATGCAGCTAAAAGCATCCATAACGCCGTGCTTACTCTCGATAGCCATTGCGACACCCCGATGTTCTTCCACGAGAATATCCACTTCGGAAGCCGCGACCCGAAGATTTTGGTCGATTTGCACAAGATGACGGAAGGGCATCTCGATGCTTCCATCATGGTGGCGTATCTCAAGCAGGGGGCGCGTGACCCTGAGTCGCTGCAGTTGGCGACGGCAAAAGCCGACGATATTCTGAACCAGATTGAGGCGATGGTGGCGGAACATCCTGACGCCTGTGCCATCGCACGCACTCCTTCCGACCTTTATGTCCACAAAGCCCACGGATTGAAGAGTATCATGCTGGGTATAGAAAACGGCTATGCCATCGGTTCAGACCTTTCAAATGTGGAGCGGTTCCGCAACCGTGGTGTGGTGTATATGACCCTCTGCCATAACGGCGACAACGACCTCTGTGATTCCGCTAAGGGGTTGAAGGAGCATGGTGGCGTGAGTCCGTTCGGTGAGCAGGTGATTCATGAGATGAACCGCGTGGGCATGATGGTGGACTTGAGTCATGCCGCTGAATCCAGCTTCTATGATGCGCTCAGCATCAGCAGCACACCGATTGTGTGCTCCCATTCTTCATCGCGTGCGCTCTGCGACCATCCTCGCAATCTGACGGACGACCAGCTCCGTGCCCTTGCCAAGGCAGGCGGTGTGGCGCAGGTGACACTCTATGCCGGTTTCCTGCGTGAGCAGGCATCCGAGGCTTCCATTCTCGATGCCGTGGCCCATCTCAACCACATGATTGACGTGATGGGGATTGACCACGTCGGAATCGGCACCGATTTCGATGGCGACGGTGGCGTGCCGGGATGTGCGTCAGCTTCTGAACTCATCAATTTCACTCGCCAGTTGCTGGCTCACCGTTACAACGCCCACGACATCGCCAAGATTTGGGGTGAGAATTTCCTTCGCGTGATGCGGCAGGTGCAGGCTGTGAATGAGCCTATCGTTTAAAAACCGTTCTGGTTTCTCTACTGAGAAATAAGAATGCCAAACAGTTGTGATGATAATCACGCTGTTTGGCATTTTTTTTAGACTTTCAACAACAGAAATGAGGCGATTAGTATGGAGTCAAGCTTTAGCGATGGTGCTGAGAGCCGTTTTCAAAGCATCAAGATCTTCCTGCGTCGTGGCCCATGAGGTGACGAATCGACAGAGCATCTGCTCGTGGTCGAGAGGCTCCCAGAATTCATATTTGATGTGCTCGTGAAGCTGGTCGAGAATCTTGTTGGGAAGCGCCACGAACTGTTGGTTGGTGGGGGAGTCGTTGTACATTCGGTAGCCTGCCTCGATGAAGATGGCGCGCAGCTGCTGTGCCATGTCGATGGCGTGCTTGGAGATGCGGAGGTAGAGGTTGTCGGTAAACAGTGCCTCGAATTGTGCTCCGATAAGCCTTCCCTTGGCCAGCATGGCTCCATGTCGCTTGATGCTGGTGAAGAAATTGCGGGGCTCGTTGCCTTGAGGGAACACCACCGCTTCTCCACAGAGAGCTCCCACTTTGGTCCCTCCAATATAGAAGGCGTGGCAGTGGTGGGCGAGCCATGCCATATTGAAATCGCAGTCGGCCGACATGAGTCCGTATCCCAGTCGTGCTCCGTCGATATAGAGGTGGAGGTCAAATTCATTGCACACGTCATAGATGCTCTCTATCTCATGGGCAGAATAGAGGGTGCCAAGTTCGGTGGGGAAGGTGATATACACCAACCCCGGCTGCACCATGTGTTCGCTGGTCTCGTCGGCTTTGAACCGCTGCATGTATTCTTTGAGTTCCAGTGCCGACATTTTTCCGTCGTGGTCGGTCAGGGTGATGACCTTGTGCCCGGTGAATTCCACAGCACCTGCCTCATGCACGGCAATATGTCCTGTGTCCACGGCTATGACGCCGTCGCCAGGATAGAGCATGGAGTCGATGACGGTGGCGTTGGTCTGTGTCCCTCCCACAAGGAATTCGATGCCCGCCTCCGGACATCCGATGAGTTTGCGTATCATTTTCCTGGCATGCTCGCTCCATTCGTCATAGCCGTAGGAGGTGCTGTGACCAGAATTGGTATCGACCAGATGCTGAAGCACGAGTGGATGGGCGCCGTTATTGTAATCGCTGTCGAAATGAGTCATTTTTCTTGGTTATTTAAGGTGAAAGTTTGGTGTTTTATTTGTTGGTATGTTTTTCAACTGCGAATTTAGTAAAAGTGCCGAAAAAGTCCAAAAAAAACGAACTATTTTTAATATTTGTCGTAAGGTCCGTCTTTCCCGTATTTGTTTTCGCATTGATGCTTGCTGATGCTGATGTCGGTTTCTGGGAAAAACTCTCCGAGCAACGCATAGAGGTCGGGATCAAGTTGCTTAAGCTCCTCGCGGGTGTTGCACCAGTTGTGCTTGCCGTCGGGATGAGGCATCTCGGCATTCACGTTGAACCAGTCCTGAACGGCTTCAGCCCAGTATTCCTCAATGGTGGACGTGCGGTAGGTGCCTTCGATGATTCCGCTTTTCATGGCCTTGTCATAGAGTTTCTGCAGGCGCTTGTTGAAATCAGGATACACTTGGATGATGCCGATGCAGTGGATGGCATGTGAGAATTCGTGCACGAGAATGTCTTCCGCATGGTATTTGTCAATCTGGTAGCCCAGCACATTCTCTTCCGCACACGATGTGAGCGGCTCTTCTACCGTGCCTCCCAGACCTCTTGCCCTGAGGTCCCAGTTGAGCGATGTGTCGTTCACGAGATAATGATGTTCTGGCAAGTCGGTGGTTCCTTCGTAGCGTGCCATAATGGCCACTCTGGCGTTAGATTTGATCATGGTGTCGAGTATCTGGGAGTCGAGCATGCAGGTCATGGCATACAGTGTGCGGTGTGCGGCCACGAAAGCAGAGTCGGGCACCCGCCATGAGGAGATGAGTGGCAGTCCGTTCACATCCACATATTTTGTGTAGAAGGGGTCGAGGTGGAGTGAGTCAGGTGGGGTGGTGACCACACATTCCGGAATGTTGAGCGTATCTCCTTTGTTCTCTGCAACGGTTTGTTTTTCTGCATTTTTGCATGAAAGCGCCATCAGCACAGCTACTACTGCTGCGAAAGTAAATAGTTTAGTTTTCATCTTCGTGTTTGTTAGTTATTGGTTCTATAGTGCAAAGATAATAAAATGGAAGGCTTGTGGCAAATCAAACCTTATTTTTTTGGTGGTAATCAAATAATTGGCTATTTTCGCAGTTTAAAATAGAGGTAGCTTGTGTTTCAGGCTTCTGATGCAGATTTTAAGGTAAAAAACATAACAATATGAAATCGAAATTATTAGCTTTCGCAATTCTTGCTTGCGGCTTGATGGCTCTGACCGGCTGCAAGAACAGTGATGGAAAAAAGAGTGATGAGAAAGAAAAGACTGAGCAGTCGGCTGCTGAGCAGGAATCGGTGGTGCTGAATGCGGGTGAGGACGAAATTACGGCAGAGAAGGACGGCAAGCCTTTCACAGGTGAGGTCTGGAGCGAAGACGGCAAGAGTTTCGTGATGAACTTCAAGGATGGGGAGCCGGTGAATTCAGTGACTTATCACCGTAATGGCAAGGAGGCCATCGTGGCTTCTTCTGACGCCTCAAATCCTGAGACCAAATATTATGATGAGGAGGGCAATGAGATTGACGTGGATGTGTTCATGGAGAAATACGAGGCCTATGTGGAAGAGGTCGGTCCTCAGATGGAGAGTGTGTTTGCCAAGATAGCCAAGTGATTCCTTGCCGATAAAGGTAAGATTGTTTTCAGAGTATCAATAGATAATTGCACATGATACGCGAAAGTATAGCAGTGAGCCGCTGGCTGGGTTCCCACGCTTCACTGTTCATTATTGCCATTGCGGTACTTACATTTTTGCTTCCAGATTTGTTCAGTTGGGTTCATGGCACCACGCAGACCGTGATTCTGGGACTCATCATGCTGACCATGGGTTTGACGCTGACCACGGATGATTTCCGAGTGCTGGCACGTCGTCCCCAGGATATCCTCATTGGTGCCGTCGCACAGTTTTTGATTATGCCGGGTGTGGCTTACCTGCTTGTGATGGTATTCCATCTTGAGCCGGCATTGGCGTTGGGCATCCTGCTGGTGGGATGCTGTCCAGGGGGAGTTTCAAGCAACATCATGTCATATCTCTGCCATGGGGATGTGGCTTATTCGGTAGGCATGACCTGCTGTTCCACTCTTCTCGCTCCAGTGGTCACTCCACTGCTGATGCAGCTTACTGCAGGCCAGATCATCGAGATAGACGTGGTGGGTATGTTCCTCAATATCCTCATTGTGACGATTATTCCTGTGGCCATTGGCTGCTTCTTGAATTACCGCTATTCTCGCCGTCCGTCATTTCCAACACTCCAATCGCTGATGCCTGGAGTGAGTGTGATCTGCCTTGCCTGCATTGTGGGTGGAGTGATTGCGGCTGTGCGCGACACGCTGATGGCACGTGGACTGGTTCTTTTCCTCTGGACATTTGTTGTGGTGTTCTGTCACAATACCTCTGGGTATTTGCTGGGGTGGCTTGCAGGACGAGTGTTCCGTTTTTCCACGGCCAAGAAGCGAACCCTTTCGATTGAGGTGGGCATGCAGAATGCCGGACTAGCCACTGTGCTCGCATCCACATTCTTCGTCGCACAGCCGTTGAGTGTACTGCCTTGCGCCATTTCCTGTGCATGGCATAGCATCAGCGGTACGATTCTTGCTGGTTTGTTCCGGATGAAGGATGATAAGAATACCGCTAAAGCATGAATGCAATGAATTGACCAGAGATAGAAAACTAATCGTTTGCTGTTGCCTTTATTGACCCCACTCTTAGCGTATTGGCACCGTCAACATAAAAAAAACCTTGACTCCAGCGAGGAGTCAAGGTTTTTTTATCAGTATATCTTAGATGTTTAGTCGTGGATGAGGCATTTGCCTGTCATCTCTGCCGGTTGAGGCAGTCCCATGATGTGGAGGATGGACGGTGCCACATCGGCCAGGATTCCGTTCTCCACGGTTGCATTCTTGTTCTCAGTCACATAAATGAATGGAACAGGGTTGAGCGAGTGGGCTGTGTTAGGAGTTCCGTCTGGGTTGATGGCGTTGTCAGCATTTCCGTGGTCTGCGATGATGATGACCTCGTAACCCACCTGCTTAGCGGTCTCCACCACGTCGTGCACACAGAGGTCGATGGCATCGACAGCTTTCTGGATGGCTTCGTAAACACCGGTGTGACCCACCATGTCACCATTGGCGAAGTTCACCACGATGAAGTCGAACTTATCTTCTTTAATGCTGGCCACCAGCTTGTCTTTCACTTCAAAAGCCGACATCTCAGGCTTGAGGTCGTAAGTCGCAACTTTTGGAGAGGCCACCAGTGTGCGCTCTTCGCCATCGTACGGCATTTCTCTTCCACCGTTGAAGAAGAATGTGACGTGTGCATATTTCTCTGTCTCTGCGGTGTGGAGCTGCTTCAGACCTTTCGATGCGAGATATTCTCCCAACGTGTTCTCCACGTTTTCTTTCGGAAAGAGGATGTGCACACCGGTGAACGATGCGTCGTAAGGGGTCATGCAGTAGTATTGCAGTCCTGGGATGGTGTGCATTCCCTGCTCAGGCATGTCCTTCTGTGTGAGGGCAATGGTGAGTTCCTTGGCGCGGTCGTTGCGGTAATTGAAGAAGATAACCACATCGCCTTCCTTGATTCTTCCATCCACATTGGCATTGACGATTGGCTCCATGAACTCGTCTGTGTTCTTGTGGTCCTCAGAGTCGGTGTCATAGCATGACTGCACGCCTTCAACCATATCGCTCACCTGGCGTCCCTTGCCATCTACGAGCTGGTCGTAAGCCACTTTCAGACGTTCCCATCTCTTGTCGCGGTCCATGGCATAGAAGCGGCCGATGATGCTGGCGATATGTCCGGTGGTCTTGTCGCAGTGCTCCTGCAGCTGTGCGATGAAGCCTTTGCCGCTCTTAGGGTCGGTGTCGCGTCCATCCATGAAGCAATGTACGAAGGTGTTGCTCACTCCGTATTCCTTGGCGATATCGATGAGTTTGAAGAGGT